>Ga0307514_10000448_pt1 | contig 88535 bp, 83 predicted proteins | sample 16_EM_MG_FD_203088 | JGI IMG/M metagenome (GOLD analysis project Ga0307514, IMG submission 203088) | Populus trichocarpa ectomycorrhiza microbial communities from riparian zone in the Pacific Northwest, United States - 16_EM | ecosystem: Host-associated > Plants > Roots > Unclassified | place... | reverse complement strand
CATAGTAGGTGATGTTGACGGGTATGAGTGCGACGATGCGGATGCGGATGCGGAGGAATAAGCATCGCAAGCCGATGATGGATCAACGCAGAATGTGGAGGACTGAGGGCATAGTACTACAGAGTGTGAAGATTGGACAGTATATTTCAGACATAAAATACGATAATGGCGAAGCAAATGCAACGGCAAGCGATGTATCCGAAGCGAAAACTGTATTGCAATAAGTGACAAAATCTCAAAGCTAAACATAAATGAGAGTGTGGCATGTGGCTATCGGCCGAAGATAGGCATTAACATCGCCAGGCGTTGTGTAAACTGCTATTGCATAACTGCAACCCCTGCGAAGAGTGTAACATACGTGTCGTTCTGATGGTGCGTATACGTCACCACATTCCGGACGCAAAGTAAAGGAAGCCTGACGCCGGAGCGGCGAGAGTAATATACAACGCGACGCGTCGCAAGAATAGGAGGCATGGTCAAATAGCCGCCGCAAGGGAGGTATGCAACGCGACCCGTCGCTTGAGCAACGGCTCGCGTCTCATTCTCCGTCAGAGGGTACGAGGTTCCGTCAGAGCCGTCAGAGCCGTCCGGAACACCCGGGTGTTTCAGACGGAAACTGGAGTTGTTGCTGATGTCCTCCACATTGTGCGTTGATCCATCATCGGTTTGCGATTCTTATTCCTCCTCATCTGCATCTGCGTCGTCGCACTCATACCCATCAACATCACCTACTATCCCCTCAGTTCTCCACATTCTGTGTTGTTCCATCATCGGCTTGCCATGATTCTTTCATCTCATGCGCATGCGCATCTGCATCGTCGGCATCCTCACAGTCATACCCGTCGACATCACTGGTTCCCAAGTCAAAACTCTCATGTTCAGTCGTGGGTCGTTGTCGCCGGCTGGAGGTGGGGATCGCATCGCGCTGGTCCCTTTCGTCACCTGCATCTTCCCACTCCCTGATGCCCCCTGGCATCCCGAAATGCAGTTTGTCATCCAATCAATTGTTGTCTATCAGAATGTTTGGGTCAGTGCTTCCGATCTCAAGCTCCTTAAGCGCCACTTCGGAAGTCATATAGTCAAGATCAAGAGCATTGGCAACACTCGCTGCTTCCGTGCTGATGACCACGGCAGGCATTGAGTTCTCCGACTGCTGGATCTAACACTTGACTGTAGCAAGAGTGTTGTTATACACCCTCTGTTGGTAGCTCTCCGGTAGTGTGTGCCAGGTATTAATCAAGAATGTATACATGTCTCCAATGCCATGCGAGGTGATCAACTTGGGACCCGTTGCAGCGCAGCAGGATGCGTTCTTACCACCATCATGGTTATGATTGCAGTAGTTCGAGCGATCAGGTATGTCCGCTGTCAGCTTTGACTTGGAAACTTTTGGATGAACACCTTTGTTCGTTTGCCACTCTAGAAGAGCATGACGCAATGCAGGGCAGGTAACCATGATCAGCGGCGAGGGTATATGACCGTCCTTGTTGTTAATCATGGAATGATAAAATCCATCAGCATACTTACCGCTGTTGTTCGCCCAAGGATAAAATTTGATGTAGGTAAATCGCAGGATTGCTTCCAACAGGAAGTAAAGTGGACGCTGGACATTCATTGGCAGCTGTCGACTCTCTCTGCATTCGATTTAGGCCGTGTACACCACCTTCCACACGCTCTGCTACAGGAAAAAACATACTTATTGTTTGCCAGAAGGGAATCAATGAATTCCAAATGCTCTGCGGCTGATTCAAAGCAGTGGAGATTATAAAGCTCTACTATGTTGTCCCTTGCTGATTGAATAAAATGGGATTAAACCATATTGACTTGTGCCCGAACCTGGTACCAGTTTGAGCGTGTAATATCCAACATGGGCCATTGCTTCAGCATTCGTCTTTAAAAGGTCTCCTTTATGTGCGCCTCAAATGCTATGGACCAAATGTTATTTTGCTGCATAGCGGTGTTCCAGTACGTTTCAATTATCTTCCAGTGGGGGGCTTCAGTTGTATGCTTTCGAAACGCGTTGGGTTGCAAAACTTACGGTCTCCAAGTTGCTTGGACTCATAAATGGGCATCAGGTGCACATGTTGAGCTCCATGAGTCTACCCGTTGCAAACACAAGACGCGTCATGTCTGAGTGACCAAATCGATGGATGCCGCGACTGCCGCAGACCATTGATCAAGGTGTAGACACCGCCTGAGGTTGCAATTGCCACTGCCTCTGTCTCTGATTCGTTTCGGTAGCTCGCGTTCTGAGTGGATTTGTAATGATCGCACGGGCTTCTGGATTCGTGATGGGGGTAGCCTTGGTTTAAAGAGGACTAAGAGGAGTGGGAGTGATAGCAATGCCAAATGCCTGTCTTGATAAAACGCAATGCGTTGAGGTTCCTCCGGGTGCTGGTGTGCTACGACTGATTGTAACCAGCGGGGTGGTTAGAGTATTTATTGACCGTCGCTGTGTAGCGGACGTGGTGGAAGTCACACATTGAGTGATATCTGCAACGCGAGAATTGTTCAGTGCAGATCAGGGGATTGACTTCTGACCTTGGATTGAAGATGCTACAGAAATCCCTCCTTCAGACGAATCCCTCTTGCCAGCCGCTACAGAAACTCATCTCTTTGTAGGCGAAAGTTGAGAATTCCCCGAAGGCCCACGCTCTTGTTGATTTTGACGATTAGCAAGACTTGGAATATTTCGGATGACCGGAGTCGTATCAAGGTGAGGGCTTTGGGAAGGCATAGTCCGATATTGATGTTCCACATTAACAATGCAGGAAGAATTGCCTGTGCATGCATATGCAACGGCAGGCGAGGTAGACTCCTATTTGAGTGACCAGGAAGGCTTTCGACAAGAAATGGAGGCGAAGTGTAGATGGCACTAGACTCTCAACCCTGACAATACTCGGTGATGAGATTCCATCAAAACCATTCAATTATTGGGTTAACTGCCATCAGATTAAACTCAGATTAAACTCAGCATTGCTATTCACTGTTACAGCAACGTCTGAAGGTCCATTGTCACCACTTGAAGGGTGTTAAAGCCTTCTTGGCGCGATTATCATTGTATTGCACTCGATTTTGGCACAATACTTCGAACTATCAATTGTGTATATATTCAGCGTCCTGGGGGAAATCCTCCTTTGGCAGAGCCAAAAGCATCGTAATGGAAACAATGACGTAGTCTCTATCCTATGACATCAGTTGCGTGTTGTTTTTCCACACCTAGACGTTGGTAGCCGTGTTAGATGGTTGTACAGTTGGGACAACTTGAGAACTACTCAGTTTGCTCCGAGATGCGTGAGGTCTGAGCGGTAAAAGTTGTATGAGATGCCAAAGCAATGTCCCACGTCGCAAACAGTCTTCACTGCGAGTACTAAATCTCATCTCGAGGCTCCTCATTCATGTAGTGCCTGGTGCTTTTGCAAGATGAAGGCTGCGCCGTGTTCTGTTCATTAATCAACTAAAGCCAGGATATGAATCAAATTGCATGAACTTGCGTATATATATCGCTTCTTCCCACCTACACCTCCATTCTCTTTTCCTTCCGTATTAAATACACCTCGAGCATCCTCAAGTCTTGCGACAAACGTGACTTGCACAACACAATGCCTCTCGTTCCAAAACAGACCCGATAACCTACACAGCTTTTTACGTTCCCTCTGGAGTTGCTTCCGCTACATGCAACTGTATCATAATGCTAAGGCTTCAGATGTAGATTCATTTTCAACTCACAGGGATGGTACCAAAGAGAAGCCGCAAAGGAACAGGGAAGGTAACTGCCAGGGCAAAAATGCCGACATCGGTTATAAATCAATGCCTGTCATTGGATTGGGAGTGTATACAGGGATTCATCTTGGAACACATCCGTGTACTTATACCGATATACAATATTTGTGTGGTCCAGGCTCAGAGTGCCTGGAGCCTCTTTAATAATATAATCTTTCTTGATCCAGTCACGACTCGCCACTTTTCACAATTCCAGCTTATGTGGCTGCACCACAGGAGCAGGAGTTCGCCATTTGAGGAGTGGTGGGCAGCCTTCTGCTCATATATCGGGGAAATGTTTGACAAAACCTGCGATCAAATAAACAATTGAAGGTGGGATTACCCCTGTGCCTTCACGGATTAAATCAATCTCTCCAATCCGCAGACAACCAGGTCGGGGAAGGTTAAATGCAGCAGCGAGCGTTTTTCTTGGTATGGTATCGATGATCCCAGTGCAAAGATTGAGCCACCAAGCTGCTGGCAGTACAAGCCAGGCGACTTCCTCGCCTTTCGATGACTGAATTAGGATTAGATAATCGACCAGGATGATGGTGATAACAACTGGGCGGATCCTGAATCGCCGAGTGGTGGAAGCAGCCATCCAACATGAGCAAAATATAAATCGGTCAGGAAGCCACATGCAAACCTCCCAGACACTCCGGCAGACCTCACCGGTACTCCCAAGTGATTCCAGATGCTTCCAGGCCCCCCTGGAGCTAAGCAAAGCACTCTTAGACTCAGAAAGAGCATTCTCAGGTGCTCCTGAAAGCACCTGCAGTTATGGAGGTGCATTCAAGATGCTACAAGATTTGACTTATAGGATAGTCAGATTTTGGAGCAGCTGAGACTTGGAGAGCAGCTTGAGACCGCTGCGCAGCTCTGCACCGTATTGCTAATAACAGTGGTTCTTAGGGTTCCATAACCACAAGGCATTTCGTTTATCAGATTCGTCTTTGTTAGAGTCACAAGATTTGCCACATCATAATATGGCATGTATTATCTATCTAAGTCTCTCGATATATATACATACAGCCAATCTGGCTGTAGACGGAACTGGAGCGTAATCGCAGAAGCACCTGGAGATCCTGATTGAGGGAACTTAGAGATGCACTTGGAGGCCGTGATCGTGTGAACTGGGAAATGTACTTGGAGGACACAATGGAGTGAGTTTGGAGATGCATTTGGAGGCCGAGATAGAGTTGAACTCAGAGATGCACTTGGAGGCTGAGATCGAGCGAGATTGGAGATGCATCTGGAGCTCGAGATGGAGTAACTCAGAGATGTACTTGGAGGCGGAGATTAAGTTGAACTCAGAGATGCACTTGGAGGCCGTGATGGAGTGAGTTTGGAGATGCACTTGGAGGCCGAGATCAGGACGAACTCAGAGATGCACTTGCATGCCGTGATCAAGCGAGGTTGGCGATGCATTTGGAGGTCGAGATCGAGTAACTCAGAGATGCACTTGAAAGCTGAGATCAAGTTGAGCTCAGAGATGCATTTGGAGGCCGTGATCGAGCGAGTTTGGAGATGCACTGGGAGGCCGAGATGGGGTACCTCAGAGATGCACTTGGAGGCCGTGGTCGAGCAAGTTTGAATGTCCACTTGGGGTCCGAGATCGAGTTGAACTCAGAGATGCACTTGACGGCCGTGATCGAGGGAGTTTGGAGAAGCACTGAGAGGCCATGATCAAGTAACTCAGAGATGCTCTTGGAGGCGGTGATAGAGCAAGTTTGGAGATCCACTTGGAGGCCATGATCAAGCGAGTTTGGAGAAGCACTGAGAGGCCGTGATCAATCAAGATTTGAGGAGTACTTGGAGGTAGTCTGTCAGAAGCCGGTAGATCAGGAGGGAGGCGCGACGGCAGCTGAGATTCCATTCATTGGTTAACTCGTAATCGTGGGAATGTAGAGAATCGAGTACAACGTGGTTTGCTGAGAGCTGAGAGACTGGCTGTGAGCGGGAGACTGTCAATCTTGAGATGATCCAGTACGCGGTGTATGCAGTATGCAGTGTGTGCTGTAATCGGTGTATGCTGTACCCGGTGATAACTCATGATTATGGCATGGAGAGATAGAGAGGGATAACTTAACTTAGTGTTCTTAAGAGATTGTAGAGTTGAGGACAAGACAGTGAGAGATGGAACAAATCATCATGAGGAACTGGGAGTTAGAGAATTTCGTATGCGAGTCAAATGATCATCCCCGATATGCCAGGTACAAGTCCCGATCCGGTGTGTAATTTCACCGATACCAGGTCTTCCCAACCCAACTAGGCAAGTTGCACTTTTGATTTGTCATATCCTCTCGTATTCACATCGTTCTCATCTTCATCCGCCATCTCTCACTTCCTCGTCCACATCTCCACCATCATCGCAGAATACAAAGTTAAGTCATCCCTCCCTATCTCCCCATGCCATGATCATGAGTTGACACTGAGTACAGCATACAGTGAGTACAACATACACCGAGTACAGCATACACCGAGTACAGCATCCACCCAGGATTGTTTGTCTTCCTTTCATTCTCATGATTACAAGTTGACCCCTAAAGGTACCTTCAGCTTCCGGAGTGCCTCCGTACACCATCGACCGCCATCAGCCAGCTCTCCATGAGAGCCCAAAGGTAAAGTCATCTTGTCATATTCCCACGGTTGCAAGTTAACTAACCTATGAAAAGAGTCTCAGCACCCAGCACGCCGTCCCTCGAGTGCCTCCCAGGATTCTTCCAAACTCGCTCGATTATCGACTCCAAGTACATCTCTAAACTCGCTCGATCGCGGCCTCCAAGTGCATCTCCAAATTCGCTCAATCACGGCCTTCAAGTGCATCTCCAAACTGGCTCTTTCGCGACCTCCAAGTGCATCTCCTAACTTACTCGATTATGGCCTCCAAGTTCACACGACCATGACCTCCAAGTACATTTCTCCAAACTCGCTCGCTTGTGGCCTCCACGTCCATCTCCAAATTCGCTGAATCATGGCCTCCAAGTGCATCTCAAAACTTGCTTGATCACAGCCTTCAAGTGTATCGCAACCCTCGGCCAATTACGGCCTCCAAGTTCGCACGATCACGGCCGCCAAGTGCATCTCCAAACTCGCTCAAGCACGGCCTTGGAGTGTATCTCTGAGTTTACTCGATTGTCATTTTCAGGCGCTCCTCAAAGTGCTCTCAATCACAGCCTACAGCCAGTCCAGATATGTCGTATGTATATGGGTAGCTATATAGATACATAGATGATAACGCAAACTGAACACATGAGTTTTAAATATTGTCGAAAAATAAGTAGTGGCTAGTTTAAGCAACAGTTGCGGGTTACCCGGCTGCGGTCCGGGATTGGAACTCGACCAGATGGTCCGGCCCGTGTTGTTAGCCGGAAAACAGGGTTACCAGGCGGGCTCGGGGACGGGTTGGAACTGGACCGCAGTTCCATTTTACGTGTCCTATAACTTTGGCCCGAATTAAGTATCTGAATTCTGATCGTATCGCAACATGATCTATACCTGAAATGTGCAGATTGATGCTCTATTTCATCTCCCATTTTCAGATTTGCAATTGGGCCAGTATTCATTGAGTCGCTTGAAATTAAGCCGAAAAACACTCCAAAATGGCCCGGTTTCCATCGCCACTGCACGAGTATTGGTCCGATTGAAAATTGGGGAACAGGAGATGGAAGAGGGAATCAAACTGCATATCTCACGTATACAATATGTTGCGATCAGATGAGAACTCCAATACCTATTTATAGCAAGAACTGTTCGCTTATGAGGAGCGAGTTTTGTGTGGAAACCCGTTGCTATGGTCCGGTTCCGGGTTGGACCCGGGCCCGGAACCAAACCTTGACTTTGGACCCGTTGCTAACACTAGTAGTAGCTATGATTTCCACGGGCAGCTGCAGCGTTCCCAAATAGGATGTTGTTTTTCCCAGACCGCTCTACTGTGATTCGAGGTGTACCCAGACTTGGCGCCGGCGCTCCCAGGTTGGTCGCCAGCGCTCCCAGGTTTATTGCCGGCACTCCCATGTTTGTTGCCGGCACTCCCGGGTGTGTTGCTGGCGCTCCCAGGATTGTTGCCGGCGAACCCAGGTGCTCCCAGGCTTGTCGTCGGCGCTCCCCGGCTTGTCGGTAGCCCTCCTAGTTACTCGGAAGGCTGGCAGGAATGCCCTCCTAAGGTCTGATACTCTCCTGAAATTGACGCATCTAAGTTTACACTACACATCCTCTCAGAGACTCCTGGAGGCTTCCAGTGCCTAAAATACATTGTGCTGATGTAGTGATGGCAATGTCAATGACGACAGCGAGGGTGAGGAGGACATGCAGGAGGGTGAAGAAGTCGTTGGGAAAGGGAAGGGTACAACAGATGGGAAAGAGAAATGGAAGGGGAATGCAACCGAGGAAGGGAATGGGAAGGGGAAGGGAAACGGTAAAGGGAAAGGTATTGTTAAACACACACCAGGAGGAGATGATATCTCTCATGCCGTTGCTGTGCAGGTGCAGAAGGAAATGTACGAGGCACACTCGGACACGGAGGGCTAACTAGTGCGGGTATATTAAGAGCCGGAAGTTTCCCCCACTGAGTCAATTTCCTCAGATGATGATACCGACTCTACCAAGTTGGAAGGCGAATATGACTCAGAACTGGACCCTGATGTGGATATGCGCATGCAGAATGATGTGGACGCACCGGACAGCATCAATTGAGACGGTGATGTTGAAATGAAAAGGGACGGTGATGATGATAAGAAGGAATATGAATAGATGGAAGATGAGGAGGAGGTGGAGGAGGAGGATGAGGATGAGGAAGACGATCACGATGAAGATAATGCGAAAGAACCTCGGACGCTTGGCCAGGGAGAGATGGTAAAGAAACCAGCTGGCGCTCATGATCCCATGGTAGATGATCAGCCAATCATGCTACCTGAGCAAGACCAGGAGATACGCAAGCATACCCCACCGCCACAACCACCGGTGCGTGCCCCACAGCCACGAACACCAGATCCTCGCCAATAACCACAAACTCCGGAGACTCATCCCCTCAGCGGGCTGCAGCATTTGGCGCTTGTGATGCCACAAAAACCCTCGCACAGCAGTGCCAACTGTGCGAGATGCTGAGGTAGCCGGAAACACCTTCGATGTAGATGTGGATGTTGATGTGGATCATCAGCTGCTGATTGAATTGGCAGGTGGTGACAGTCTTCCTGATGTCCCTTTCCCCGATTTCCCTCTCCCTGAGGCGTGCCCAGATGGCTCGGTAGGCGAGGAGTGAACCAGTCCTTGCATTGCACAGATGGAGATCGTTGTTGCATTGAGGCTAGGGGTCTGGTTCTTGTCTTGTTCTTTTCATTTGTTGTAATCTGTTCATCTCAGGCATTTATTATTACATGTGTCGCGAGGTTTTTGGATCACTCAAGGTTTATTTTATTCATGGGTTTTGTACTGGTTGTATTTTGATTGGTTTTAGTTTATTTATAGTATTATGGGACATCGCTCAGGCAGCGTTTTTGCAACTCATGGCGTGTCAGGAATCTCCTTGTAATGGTGTTGACGCTCAAAAAGTTATCTGAAAGTATCGTGACCTTACACAGGAGGCTGCTCAAGCTGAGCATCAACATTTGTCCCTGTCTACAGTGTATACTCCAATCCTTGTGGGTTGTCGACAATGCCAGAGAAAACCTCTTTCCGTTGCCCCGAATCTTCATGGGGAAAGAAGTTCACCTCAGACAGCTGGCGACTGAAACATATCACATTACACCATGCTAAATACGTTCATGTTGCATGGCAGATGAATCTGACCATTTGCAGTGCGCCCCAACTCGTTGAACCCGCTTAGCATCGTCAGTTCAACACTAACAGAGATTCGGTCGAAGGCTTGGATGTGTTTCCCTACCTCGAACACATCGAAAACATCGCCGACTCGGAGTCTTAACCAGCGCCACCTCCGCAGCGGACGGAAATATACCCCGGCGTCAGCGCTCCGGTGATCGATTACATTGCTGAGCCATGAGAATACAACTCACAGTGTTGCCTTGAAACGAACCTACAGATCAATTCCTACAACCCGTTTGCGATGCTTGAAGAGTACAAATATATCCAGTGTGGGATCAACAAAAAGGGTATGAAGACATGCTATGACAAGGTGCTGAAGGAAGAAAACACCGCTCTGTGTTTTGCAAGCTTCAAAAACGGGGATGGTGTCCAGAAGCTTGTGGCTAGCATGCCAGATGATCAGGCTCTCGGGGAGTGGGAACTATACACTCTCGAGGATATGAGATGGCATGACAATCCCCAATGGCCTATCAAATACTGCAGTAGAGACATCATCAAAAGCATAAGATGGTTGATGTGGCAACCAGCCTACCCCGAGCATCTCATTTTCGCCCCTCAGCGTGGTTTGAACAGTGATTCACCCACCAAATGCCTCTATACCGAAATGCACAATGCGGAATTGTGGTGAGAGACACAGGTAAGGAGAGATACTCGAGGATAATAACGTGCTAATCGATGTTTAGTCAATGCTCAGAGCAGGGGATACACTTCATCGCTTGATCTTCATGTCCGACGGAACACATGTCTCGAATTTTGCTGGCGACAACAAAGAGTGGCCAGTATATATGAGAATTGGCACTCTATCTTTGCAGTTCAGCCAGAAGCCCTCAACGCATCGCGTCGTGAGGTCCCTCTCTTGCCGATTCCAATCAAGAACCGCAATATTCCTCAGAAGCGACTGGTTAAGCAGGGGCAAACAAACCGAGAGGTGCTAAATAAAGTACTCCGGAGGGTACTCCAGCCACTCCCCTTTAAACAACATCCCAACCCCGCGAGCGGGTATTACAACGTTCTCTGTGCAGATGGCAACTTCAGGCGTTGCAAACCGATGTTAGCAGCATGGCTTGCAGATTGACCAGAGTATAGCGACCTACATCATCACGAGCGGCATGTCTGTTTTTGGTGCGAGTGTCCAAAGAATGAAAATGGAGATTATGTGCATCCTGACAAGCAACACCCCCAGCGGAATCACAACCTGTATAGAACGCTCGTCGATGCCCACCTCGAGGCAGCTGATACCGAACTCTCGTGGCACCATGTTCACCGAGGATTCAACGTGTTTTGACACATTCGCTGAGTTGTGAGCGACCTCCCTCTGCGCAACCTCCTCCATACAATGCAGATCGGCATTCTTGACCACCTCCAGAAGTGGACGTTCCACTTCATCAAGGCGCACGAACGGCTCGACAAGTACTATGCAATCTAGTTATCTGTGCCTGCTTACCACGACCTCACATCAAAAAATAAGACATATGAGGAAGTTTCTCAATGGAATGGGAAGGAGAGGAAGGAAATGAGTCAGTGTGTGCTTGGAGTTGTAACCCAGTCTCTACGAGGCGGAAGCACTGCTCAGCGTCCCATATTCAATCGCGCAATTGAGTGCACCCGGGCATCGTTAGAATTCTGTAGGTATGCTGGATATAAATCGGACGATGATGCAACATTGAGCTACATGGAGTACCGATTGCATACTTTTCACACCTTCAAAGATGTTTTCTTACTCGGGCGAGCCGGCAAAAAGGTGAAGGCCAAAGCCAATGCCCTGAGAACGGAACTTGTGAAGAAGTGAAAGGTAGACGAGAAAATACATACTGAACCTTGGAAGCCGTCCAAGAAGCCGTGCAAAATGAACCCCTGGCGGGATTATATCAGCCACACGATAGATAATTCCAATGAGTTAGATGACTACTTCAACTGTCCGACGATTGACTTGATGTCTCATTAGGCCGAACAGATTCGTCAATACGGAGCCTTGCAACAGTATTCTGCCGAGAGACATGAACCAGCACATAAAACCAATCTCAAGGACGGTTGGAACGCCTCCAATCACAATCTCACTACCTGCCACCAGTAATCACCTTTCAGCGTCGCATTCTCTGATTCGAAATCAGAGAGCTCAATCTGCAAGCCCTCGCTCAGCATTGGGAGAACAGCACTGCCACCTGCAAAGCCTTCCCTTCTGGTGCTGATCCGGCTGCCTCCCTGAGCTCCCAGTCATATGCGATGCCTGTATTCATGTGGCCCCGAAACCGCCGTGATGGAAAGCATTCTGACCCTATGATCAAAGACTTCAGCGCATCACTCGACAATACGCAAGATACAACGCACCGCACAGTAATATACTGCGGCGCACATGACTTTACAAAGCATCGGACTCATAACAAGACGTGTATATCGGATGAACAACTTCACGCAATGGAGCTTTGTATTCTCCATGGTATTAAGGGTCAAGTTGAGGGATTAGAAGGTGAACGCATATCTCAGATGTGTCGATGTACAGGAAGCCAGAGCTGGAGCGGAGGGGATCGACGGAACAACTGGGTGTGGGTAAAGCAACACCCAGGGAAGTGTAATGGCGCGCTGAATGGGAGTCTGCCATGGCAACTGCAACGACTATTCAAGATCAAGCTCCAAAACAAGGATGGAGCTTTCGTTGAGTATTAGTTAGCCCTGGCACTCACCACAATTCCTGAAAACTCGGGTAACTTGCATCCTGTCTCGAATTTTGTACAAGTGAGAAAAGCACCGGCAGCCGTTGCATTGAAAGTGTTCAGCGTAGGAAACAACGTCGGCTGCGCGCGCGTATTTCCAGAGATAGTTACATATAATATGATAGGAGACGGACGGAACGAGCCATGGATTGTCAATAGCCACATAGATCTGACAACTTGGAATGCTGTGTATAATTAGTAAAGAGAGAATTGTATTTTGTGCAATGCTAGACGAAACGCGTGAAGTGGATTTCGCAGCGTCACCGATTGCATTGCAATCCCGATGAAAGCACGCAGTGCCCAATGAACCCATTCCTACGTATGCATTAGCAAAATGTAATTCGGTCCGGAAGCCATACGGAAACCTCTCAGACACTCCGGTAGCCCTCGCCAGTGCTTCTAAGTATTTCCAGATGCTCCCAGCTGCCCCTGGAGCTTTGCAAAATGCTCTCAGGCTGTGCAAGAGCATTCTCACGTGCTCCTGAAAGCACCTGCAGTGATGGAGGTGCTTTCAGGATGCTACGAGATTTGACTATTAGGATAGTCAAATTGTGGAGCTGCGGAGACCTCTGCGCAGGTCTGCGGGAGACTTGGTTCTGTATTCTCACACCAGTGGTTCTTAGGATTCCATAACCACAAGGCATTTCATCAATCATATTGGTCTTTGTTACAGTCACAAGATTAGCTACATCATGATATGGCATGTATTATCGAAGTCTCTCTATATATATACATTCGGAGATCCAGGAATAACGGAGATGGACACAGCGACAGGCAGTATATATTTGGGAGACCCCGGGGTAGAGAGACATCTCATTATACGAAATACACGCTCTATCATGCCAAGCTTACAGGTGTGCCTGAAAATGACGACCGAGTGAAGTGAGTGATACACTGCGAGGCCATGATCGAGCGAGTTTAGATGCACTTGGAGGCTGCGATCGAGTGAGTTTGGAGATGCACTTGAATGCCATAATCGAGTGAGTGTGGAGATGCACTTGGAGGCTGTGATCGAGCGAGTTTGGAGATGCACTTAGAGGCCAGGATCGAGCGAGTTTTAAGATGCACTTGGAGGCCGTGATCAAGCGAGTTTGGAGATGCACTTTGGAGGCCGTGATCGAAGGCCGCGATCGAGCGAGGTTGCAGACGCACTTCAGAGGCCGTCATCGAGCGAGTTTGGAGATGCACTTGGAGGCCATGATCGAGCAACATTGGAGGAGTACCAGGAGGCTGTCAATCTGGAGGCGGTAAGTTCGGGAGGGAGGCGCGACGGGAGCGGAGAGACTCTATTCATTGGTTAACTCGGATTTGTACGAATGTAGAGAATTGAGTACAACATGGTCTGCCGAGAGATGAGACTGGCTGGGAGCGGGAGACAGTCGATCTTAGGATGATGCAGTACGCCGTGTAGGCAGTACTCAGTGAATGCTGTACTCGGTGTATGCTCTACTCGGTGTATGATGACCTCGGTGTTAACTCTTGATCATGGCATGGAGAGATAGAGAGGGATGACTTAACTTCGTGTTCTTAGGTGATGGTAGAATTGAGGACAAGAAAGAGAGAGATGAGAGGGTACGGGGGAAATCATCATGAGAAACTGGGACATAAGATAATTTCGTGTGCGAGTCAATTTACCATTCCCGATACAGCAGGTACAAGTCCCGATCCGGCGTGTAATTTCACCGATATGAGGTCATCCCAACCCAATCTGGCAAGTCGTACCCTGATTACTCATAACCGCTCGTATCCTCCCCATCGTTCTCATCTTCATCCCCCAGCTCTCTCTTTCTCGTCCACAACTCTACAATCATCGCAGAACACAAAGTTAAGTCATCCCTCTCTACCTCGCCATGTCATGATCATGAGTTGGCACCGAGTATAGCATACACCGAGTATAGCATACACCGAGTATAGCATACACCGAGTATAGCATACACCCAGTAAAGCATACACCGAGTACAGCATACACCGAGTACAGCATCCATCCAAGATTGCTTGTCTTCCCTTCATTCTCATGATTACGAGTTGACCCCTGAATGTAGCTTCAGCTTCCGGCGTGCCTCTCCATGAGAGCTCAAAGGTAAAGTCACGTTGTCACATTCCCACGGTTGCGAGTTAACTAACTGATGAAAAGAGTCTCCGCACCCGGCGCGCCGTCCATCGACTGCCTCCCAGACTCGTCCAAACTCGCTCGATTACGGCCTGCAAGTGCATCGCCAAACTCGCTCGATCACGGCCTCCAAGTGTATCTCCAAACTCGCTCGATTACGGCATCCAAGTTCGCACGATCATGGCCTCCAAGTGCATCTACACACTCGCTCGATCACTGCCTCCAAGTGCATCTCCAAACTCGCTCGATCACGGCCTCCAATTGCATCTCCAAACTCGCTCGATCGCGGCCTCCAAGTGCATCTCCAAACTCGCTCGATCACGGCTTCCAAAGTGCATCTCCAAACTCGCTCGATCACGGCCTGCAAGTGCATCTCCACACTCGCTCGATCACGGCTTCCAATTGCATCTCCAAACTCGCTCGATCGCGGCCTCCAAGTGCATCTCCAAACTCGCTCGATCACGGCCTCCAAGTGCATCTCCACACTCGCTCGATCACGGTCTCGGAGTGTATCCCTGAGTTCACTCGATCGTCATTTTCAGGCGCACCTCGAATTGCTCTCAAGCACCGCCTGCAGCCAGTCCAGATATACTGTGTGTAGATGGGTAGCTATATAGATACATAGATACATAGATGGCAATACAAACTGAATACATGAGTTTTAAAAATCGTTGAACCATAAGTAGTAGCTATGATTTCCAGGCGCACCGGTAGCGTTCCCAAAGAAGATGAGGGTTTTCCCAGACTGCTCTACTGTGATTCGAGGTGCTCCCAGACTTGTCACTGGCGCTCCCAGCTTTGTCGCCGGCGCTCCCAGGTGCTCTCAGGCTTGTTGTCGGCGCTCCCAGGCTTGTCGCCGGCGCTCCCAGTTACTCTGAAGGCCGGCAGGAATGCCCTCCTATGGTCTGATACTCTCCTGAAATTGACGCATCTAAGTTTACACTCCACATCCTCTCAGACACTTCTGGAGTCTTCCAGTGACTAAAATACATTTTGCTGATGTGGTTACAGTTGGCCTTCAACTTCATAGTGTTCGTTTGAATTAGGAGACCGACAGAGCGAGAAGAAATGGTGAAACAGCGATCGGAGGGCGATATGCAACACGACCTGTGGCATTGAGGCCAGGCGCGGAGTAATGCGCCACCGGGGTGTTTCTGACGGCTCTGACGGAGCGTGTCCACTCTGACGTAGCCATTCCGCCCGGACGGAATTTTTTTTTGCTGATGTTAGTTTTTGGCATAACTAACGTCGTTGTTGGTGCCAATTTCGGTCAATTAGTTTATCAAGTGAATGTTATCGAATTCCGGAAACGCCGTTTGCCTGATGCACATATCATCATAAAGGTTGCACTCTGGATTGTACTTATTTAACTTGAGTTTGAAAGTTCGTCTTCATGATCTTTTCCTTCAAATTGTCGGTCCTAGATATATCCTGGACTACCTCTTGAAATGACTGACACCATTGTGCAAGCTGAAATTCTCAGCTCTGAATAAAACCGTTCCGTCATGGAAAAGATCCTGAAATATAACATGCACCAAGAAGATATCATTTCCTCTCCCAATAACTATTGCTACAAGAATTTCATTTCATATATGCCTTTCCTAATGGAAATAATTGATTGTCATGTTAACATTGATGTCACCTTTTGTGTTAGCATCATTAAGTATCTGGATAAATATCTCATCAGACGATCCGACAGCACACAATAAACAATTGTGGACCCTGCAAAGGACAATGTTGATGAGATCAAGGATTTCATCAATGTATGTTATGTCAGCGCTTCAGATGCTGCATGGAGAATATTCGGCTTTGTAATTAAGAGAAGGTTTCCCACTGTTAGCAGCATTCCTGTACACTTCCCTGGCTCAAATTTAGACTGAATGCCTCAACGAACCCGATCTGCCTCTACTGTATCTAAATTGTTACGAAATTTCGCCCATCAAAACATTCCTCTGTTTATAGCCCTACAATACACCAAGTCCTACACCAAATACTTACCGAAACCATTCCCATAAACTGGAACAGTTCCTGGCATTCAGCAGTTAGAAAGTCTTTCACCAGATATCAATGCCCCTTTATTCATCTCAGCTTGTGGTTGAAATGATATGGTGTGCAGATGGGTTTTCGTGTCTCCTTGAAAAGGTGAACTTTTCTATTTAAGACCTGTACTTGAACACTGACTGGCATACAGTTACGAAGAACTTTGAACAGTAAATGCAATCACATATACTATCTTTTACTATGCCGCTACAAGCTTAGGCTTATTTGGTGACATCACAGAAGCCAACCTTGGTTTACAAGAAGCTATATCCCTGTACTACATTTCTTACATCAGCAAAATGAATTTCGTCACTGGAAGCCTCCAGGAGTATCTGAAAGAACATGGAGTGTAAACTTAGAAGTGTAAATGTCAGGAGATTATCAGACCCTAGGAGGGCATTCTGGCCGGCCTTGGGATTAACTGAGATCTCTGATGACTGGGACAGGAGTACCATGAGAGTGATTGTGATAAGTTTGGGAACACCACGGAGCGCCAGAGTGAACTTTGTGTGCACCTGTCAGTGCCCGCTGCATGGCTGGGAGCGCCGACGACAAGCCTGGGAGCACCATTGACAAGTCAGGGAGCACTGACGACACACCTGGGAGCGCCGGTGACAAGTCTTGGACCACCTCGAATCAGAGTAGATCAGTCTGGGAGAAAAAACATCTTCTTTGGAAATACTGCCGATGTGCGTGGAAATTGTAGCTACTACTTATTGTTCAACAATTTTTAGAACTCATGTATTTAGTTTGTATTCTCATCTATCTATCTATATATCTATAGAGCTACCAATCTACACATGGTATATCAGGAGACGTGGCCGGCGGTGCTTAAAAGTAATTCGAGGTGCCCCACGAAATCACAAGTGAATGAACTGAGAGATGTACTTATAGGCCATAATCAAGCGAGATTGGACAGGTAGTTGGAGGCAGTCAATAGATGGCATGCTGGATGCTGAGACTCTATTCATCAGTTAGTTAACTTGCAACTGGGGGAATGTAACAAGTTGACTTTACCATAGAGCGCTTATGGAGAGCAGGCTGATGGCAGTCGATCGTATAGGGAGGCATGCCCCAAGCTGAAGCTATAGTCAAGGGTCAACTTGTAATAATGAGAATGAACAGAAGACAAACAATCTTGGGTGGATGCTGTACTCACTGTATACTGTACATGGTGTCATCAGATGATCATTGCCTGCAGAGATGGAGAGGGATAACTTAACTTTGTGTTCTGGGATAATGGTAGAGTTGTGGACAAGAAAGGGAGAGATGGGGATGAAGATGAGAACGATGTGCAGGATACGAGCAGATATGATAAATCAGAGGTATGCCTTACCTTAATAGGTTGGGAAGTCCTGGAATCTGTTTTATTACACGCCGGATCGGGATTCGTACCTGCTGTATCAGGGACGGTAAATTGACTCGCACATGAAATTCTCTTAATTCCCAGTTTCTCATGATGATTTCCCCAATCTCCTCTCATCACTCTCTTTCTTGTCCTCAACTCTACCATCATCTAAGAACACAAAGTTAAGTCATCCCTCTCTATCTCTCCATGTCATAATCAACAGTTAGCACCAAGTACAGCATAGACTGAGTACTGCATCATCCCAAGATCGACTGTCTCCCGCTCCCAGCAAGTCTCTCATCTCTCGGCCGCTATTGTTGTACTCAATTCTCTACATTTCCACAATTACGAGTTGACCAACAAATTGAGTTTCAGCTCCCCGTCGCGACTCCTTCCCGATCTACCCTCTCCAGATCTACTGCCTCCCGATCGTCCGCCTCCAGATCGACCCCCACCGGATCGACCGTGTACAAATACTCCTCTAATCTCAAACGAACATGGTCTCCAAGTGCATCTACACAGTAGCTCGATCTCGGCCTCCAAGTGCATCTCCAATCTCGCTTGATCACGGCCTCCAAGTAGATCTCTATGTTAACACGATCACGGTGTGATGAAACGGTGGAGCCCTCATGGCATCCATAGTGAATGCGTGAGAAAGAGCAGTTCTCGCTCGAGGAGGAGTGTAGGAAGAGGGTGAGAGGATCTGATGGGGTACCCGGCGGTGAAGAACCACACAAATTGTGTGGATCTATGAAGGCTCAGCAAAAGTGCATGAAGAACCACACAAATTGCGTGGATCTATGAAAGCTCGGCAAGATCAGTTCTTCTCCATTATCTCCGTATGCCCCCCACTGGCTTCCCCCTGTCAAATTGACAGGCGGTGGTGAGAAACAGATTTTCTCGCCACAAAGGCCTCCAAGTGCATCCCTACGTTATCTCAATCGGCGTCTCCAGGTGCTACTCCGATTACGCTCGAGTACCGTCTGCAGGCAGATTGACCATATGTATATATATAGTCACTTAGATACATAATACATGCCATATTATGATGCAGCGAATCTTGTGACTGTAACAAACATGAATATGATAGACGAAATGCCTTGTGGTCATGGAACCCTAAGAACCACTGCTGTGAGAATATGGCATCAAGTCTCCCGTAGAGCTGCACAGAGGTCTCAGCTGCTCTCGAAGTCTCCCGCAGACCTGCGCAGAGGTCTCAGCAGCTCCAAAATTTGACTATCCTAGAAGGAGCACCTGAGAATTCTCTTGTAGAGTCTCAGAGCACTTTGCTTAGCTCCAGGGGGGCCTGGGAGCATCTGGAAGTACTTAGAAGCACTGGTGCGGTCGACCGGAGTGTCTGGGAGGTTTGCGTGTGGCTTCCGGACTGATTTACATTTTGCTGATGAGCTCCCATCGATGCCGAATCATGAGCGGAAGCTCTATCACCCTGAGGAATTCCGACAATGACCTATGCCGAGATATAAGAGCTACGGGCATGGTCGGTGGAGTATGGGTTCGGAAGTGGAGATATGGAGGACAGGATCACTTTTAGATATTTCTCATTTCTCTCTTCTCTCCTTCTCTTCTTTGGATCTCGGCCCGGTACAAATGGCGTCGGTACGGGTTTTTACCACCTGCCAATGGAGGCGGAGTTTACCCATGCGCCGGATCCGCCGAGAGGTCGCCATTGAGCTGTACCGATCGGTTGTGGGACTTATGGGTTCGTACGATTGCGTACGTAGGATGATTGTTTTATTCTTTGTTTCCCTTTCCTTCTTTTCTCTTATACTGGCTTTGGCAGCCCAGGAGGTCTGCGCCTAAAGAGAGGGATAATGTAACGGCACGGCTGCACGTGACGTGTCCAGGGCCGGGTAACTCCCATATTATATAGTCGGCTCGCCACGAGCCTTAGATCTGTTCTACCCCACCCGCCAAGTGTGCCAGCCACCAAGTGAATCGTGATATGACGGTGTTTTGCCAAGTTTCTGACTACACAACGCCCTCAAATTTACAGAACATTTTCTCAAGGAGTTCTAAAAATATATATGAAAGCATGAAGAACCTAGAAGATTTTTTGGTGCTGTGGTGGCTGCTGTCGTTGCCAGAGTCATGCTTGAGAGCGCGCCGGTGAACATAGCAGCCTCCAATATGGCCCGTTCCTACAAAAACTCTAGGAGTTTCCTGCAAGTAACCTAGTGAGGGTAACTAGAAATTCTGAGCGAGATCTGACCCCGGATTGTGGTGGTTTTGATGTTTACTTGGTGGGTAGGATAACCCCCTTGGCCAAGAGGACGACTTGGCCGGTGGGGTAGAACGGATCTCTAGCGATAATCTTACCTATATATCTACACGTCTAAATATATGATCACTCGCGTCCACGTGTGCAATCATATCCCTATACCGCCGGACGCTGGCGTATGCATCCTTACAAGCATCTGCTTCCTCAGTGGAAGGTTTGTTTTCAAAGCAAAGAGAGAAGTTCATTTAGAAAAGTGGTCGTTAATGTGTAAAACCCACTTGTACTGACCATCTGGTTCATGACCAAAATTAACCAGGTCAATTTGTACTGATTGCAAAGTATGATCAGAAATGATAGGTTCAAACAGTCTTCAAAAGTGGGCCGGCCGGCAGCAGGGCTTTTTAGTAGCCTCCATTCTGAAAGCCTGCGCTAAGGGCGGCCCGGCTTGGCGTTGGTCAGAAGCCGCCCGGCCTCCATTCTGATAGCCTGCGCTAAGCGCTGCCCGGCCCGCACGTGATTTCACAAGCCTGCATCGGCCTGCACAAGTCTTGGTCTGGTTGATTGATGGAATCCAGGAATGGCAAGGCTACTATAATTGAGTAGGATATAGTTTATGTTTCGTACTTTTGGGACTTTATTAGTAAAGGCAGCTGAGAATTCTTCAAACAAAATACTCAGTTTAGGCTTATTCCGTCAAGAAAAGTCGCCCGGCCCGTCCTGTGCAAAGCCGGGCTGGCTTCGCCACTTAGAAACACTGGGTTCAAGTGAGGCACGGGACTGGTTTTGTCATTCCAAAAGACAGCTTTGATAATGTTTTGAAAGCCATTCAACTGCACCCTTTTTGATACCATAGAACCGTTCATTGATATTGGCATAGACTTTAGCTGAACTGGCATGATCCAACTGTAGATGAACTTGTCAAATATAGAGGAAAATCTCATGGTCACAGATAACCCTCCGGTTTTCAGTTTTTCCACACTTTCTTTCACCGTTTGTAGGTCGTTTGTTCAGGTGACCATCACCTCCAAGTTTGAAGTTGGTAAGTGCCAATTGGATTATACAAAGCTTGATGATCAGATCCGAAAGGGGGTTTTTGAGTGGGAACAATCAGTGTTGCCAGCGGTCCAGGTGCGAACCAGTCCAGACTGGAACCACCCAAGTCCAGTCCAGTCCAGTCCACTGAAATTTCGCACTGGGATCGGACCAGTGTACAATTTTTGTGCACTGGTCCGGAATCAGTCTGGACTGGTGCGGACTGCCTAAGCTTCAGCGCGATTATTAGACCATTTCCAAGCCCATCCGGAAGCGTATGTCGACTAATAGGTGCTGCTGCAAAATCTGTGACGAGTCTCTTAACTCACACTCTCTCAATTGTCTAAGATAACACGAAGTCATTCAAGATTTATAGGCTCGCGCGCCAATTCAAACCCTAGCCCAACACTACATGATGTCTGTACTCTACATAATTCAGCCCAGTAGTGATGATTTGACAAGAATGATATCCAAGGAGAATCATTTCCATAGAGGATACTATCCGAGCAGTCTGAGTTCCGAGGAGAAGCCACTCTGATACCGTTGGCCAGGGATTACTTCAATTGTTAGCACTGGACTGGTCCGCACTGCATCAGTCCAGTGCAACACCCTAAATTCCCAGTCCAGTCCAGTGCAACTATTTTTCGCACTGGACTGCACTGATCCCTACAATGGACCGGGACCGTCCGGACTACTGGCAACACTGGGAACAATAGCCTATTTTTGTATTCAGCATGGCGTTTCTGATCGAAGCTCCACTAGATATTAAGTCGAATTACCAATTATTATGAAATTGAAGGTCTTGTTTAGAAATTGTACACACTTGAGTTTTGTGAGATTCAGAGCGTCGCCATTCTTCAAAGCTGCGATAGCGTTGCAAGGTGATTGGGGCAAACTAGTTGGGAAAAGACATGGTATTTGGTGAATAAGTAGTAAGAGAATAGTGTGTAAGTGGTAATTGTAACCGTGTGTGATGATTGATTGTTTATTTGACATAGGAAGCCTGCTATACTTGTATATATACAAGTGCTCTGTGTGTTCATCTGCACACATGCATAAACCATTAGCTGGTATGTATATATGCGTACTCAGCTGGATTGCTTATATGCACACTCAGCTGGAACGCATATATGCGCATTCAGCTAGAACACATATATGCGCATTCAGCTATACATCACTAGCTGAATCCCATCAGCGCAACTAAGTACCTTCAGCACAGCTGAACATCATACACCCATATGTGCAATTCCTATGTGGCATCTCCACTGGCAGGATGTCCCTATTTGGTCAGTGGGACATCTCCTACCCACCAGTTAAGAATCTTGCCTGGGAGGATACCCTCCCAGCCAAGTGGCCATCTTGGGCAAGGGGATATCCCCTTGACCAACGGGATATCCTCTTGGTCAAGTGGAGAACTTGACCGCTGGGGTAGAACATATACATTCTTTATTCACTATTACTTACTTCTATAATGTAGTTCTATACATAGATTTAGTGTGAAAAGTTTCGAGCATTCAATTATATATCTTACCGCGCGCTTTCGAAGCTCCATTGCGCTCAATCCAAAAATAAACTATAACCGCCCGATGTCCACCGGGGACGGTGATTTCGCCGTCGGACGGGACGGTTGACTTCACTGGTCCCTACCAAAAAAACTGCCATACCCTCATTTCTCTTTTCTGTTACATTTTTCTTGCCCAACTATATACACACACGACAATTCCGTGCAGCATCAATCCAAATTTGAGAAACCTTTGCCAACCCCCAAATTACCGGAAAATATTGCCATTCATAACATCACACAAAAACTCTACTCTATGGTGCTGGCTCCACGGAGTCGATCTACTACGGCCAAATGACCTCCTGCAATGGCGGCGTGAATTGCTGTTAAAATGTCATCGTTAGTTGCGGGTGCGTTGGCATCGGTATCAGCCTGAAGGATTCGATCTACCACGGCCAAATGTCCTCTTTTCGAGGCGGCTTGAAGTGCTGTTAGACCATATTCAGATGGAGGTGCGTTGATGTCGGCATTGACTTGTAGGAGTCGATCTACCACGTCCAAGTGACCTCCTGCAGCGGCGGCTTGGAGCGCTGTTTGACCGTTATTTTCAGCTGCCGGTGCGTTGATATCGGTTTCCAGGTCGGGCAGTAGGAGTCGATCTACAACAGCGAAGTGGCCTCCTTCAGCAGCGGCTTGAAGCGCAGTTCGACCAAATTCTGCTGCGGGTGCGTTGGCATCGGCATTGGCCTGCAGGAGTCTATCTACCACAGTCAAGTGCCCTCCTCCAGCAGCGGCTTGAAGCGCTGTTCGACCATATTTTTCTCCTGCTGGCGCGTTGACGTCAGCATCAGCTTGTAGGAGTCGATCTACCACAGCCAAGTGACCTCTCGCCGCGGCGGCTTGGAGAGCTGTTCGACCGTTATATTCAACTGCCGGTGCGTTGATATCGGCTTCCAGTAGGAGCCGATCTACAACGACCAAGTGACCTCCTTCAGCAGCGGCCTGAAGTGCAGTTCGACCCGCAGATATAGCTGCAGGTGCATTGACATCTGCGTCGGCCCGAAGGAGTCGATCCACCACGCCTAAGTGACCTCCTGCAGTGGCAGCTTGAAGTGCTGTTTGACCGGATTGCGAGCCCGCCGGTGCGTTGGCATTAGCTTTGGCCTGTAGGAGTCTGTCTATCACAGCCAAGTGCCCTCCTGCAGCGGCGGCTTGAAGCGCTGTTCGACCCGAAGATTTAGCTGCGGGGGCGTTGACATCTGCGTTGGCCTGTAGGAGTCGATCTACCACGGCCAAATGACCTCTTTCAGCGGCAGCTTGGAGTGCTGTTCGGCCGGAAATGAAAAATTCTGCAGGCGCATTAACATTGGCTTCGGCTTGTAAGAGTCGATTTATTATGGCCAGATGCCCTGCTGCAGCGGCGGCTTGAAGTGCTGTTCGACCATATTGATTTGCACGTGCGTTGACATCGGCTTTGGCTTGTAGGAGTCGATCTACGACGGCCAAGTAACCTCCTTCAGTGGCAGCTTGTAGTGCTGTTTGACCAGATATATTTTGAGCTGCAGGTGCGTTAACATCGGCGTTGGCCTGTAGGAGTCGATCTATCACGGTTAAGTGACCTCCTGCTGCGGCAACTTCTAAGAGCGTTCGATCCTGGGATCGTTCATGTACACTGATGCCAAATCTCAGAAGCATCTCCACGATAATGTCATGTCCAAGTGAGCAAGAAAGGACAATGGGCGTGACTCCTCTACAGTCAAGTTTAGTATATTTCCCGATCGCAGATTTGACATTATCCATAGTCAAGCTGAAGATTCCTACATGGCCGTTCATCACAGCCCATCGGAATTGAGCAGCGTAAGGGAGGTCGTCGGAGGTCACATCAGATTCCCAAGGAAGGGGCAAACGTCCACTCCGGATCAAATCTTCGAATAATATCCAAGCACTTTTATCATGATTATCAGGTGAAAGATTAGAATAGTGATTGATCCAGTGCTCGGTGGCATATCCCAGTAGCCTGAATTTCTGTTTGAGAGCATCCGATGGCTTAATGACGGTTTGCGGCCCGAGAATTTCCCCAAAGTCAAATTCCGGTGCTGGCTGCCAAAAGTGCCGCTCGGCAAAACTCCAGATACGTCGAGTTACACTCGGTAGCAACGATACTAGCAATCCCGGTGCAATATTGACAGCCTGCTTTGTTGGCAACGAAGTAACTTGAGTTTCGAAGTCTGCAAGACTTAGGTACGTGACGCAAACGCTGCCAATGAGGTTATTCGCTTCTTGCATTTCTAAGTGAAAGCCGAGACGTACCGCCTTGGAAGAGTGGGAAAGTAGAAATTCAAATGCAGTGTAGTGAACAAACTGAATAGTACTGCCATCCTCCGAATGTGTTACTGTGACAAGATTTCCACAGTTCTGTAGCATTTTGGTTTGGCTTGTGGGGAATCGATGACGGCCTTGATCCCAAAGTGTGTCGCCAGGCTCAAATGAAATGGCTTCAACAAGCTCATCCAAATGCAAAGGCCGTCTTGCACCAGCAATCCAGTTGAGCAATTTTTTGGCAACATCGGGCTTTCGATGTTCGATTATCCTCTGCAGGATTCTAGCGTACGTTTCATTTAAACCAAGAGGTAGTGATCGCAAAGCCTGGCGAATGTCATTATCGTTATTTTCTTTACAAATATCATCGAGTTGTAATGCAACCCAAAGAAACCTGTTGCTATCAGTTTATGCTAACTAAGACGAACCAACCAGGTAGTGAGTGATACATACATTCCTTCTGACTTAAGAACAAGAGTTTCCTTTATTTCTCCTATCATTGATGAGTTCTCTAGGATTAGGCTTCCCTCCTCAACCTTGTCCTTTAACTTAGCTTCAACGAAAGCTTCGATGTCTGAACAGGTTGTTGGGGTATCCAGCGATACTTTGTAAAATGATTCCAAAGACAAAGAAATTTCAACTTCGTTACGACTGGACACCAGAACCTTAATCTTATCATGGATCCGTAGAAGATTATTTATATACAGCAATAAACGCCGTTTATCATTGTCGCTGCACTCGTCTAAGCCGTCGATGATGAAGTATGTAATATCCGGTAGTTGAGCCGCAGAAATCAGTATTTGAAAAAGCTGATCGACCGTTGGTAGGTTGTAGGCATCCCCATAAAGGTCCTCCAGTTTTCCTTCAAGTTCTGGCGGCATTGTAAACACGTTTAAGATCTGCTTGATAAAGCTACTTATCACAGTCCATATTTCCAATGACCTGCGATTTGCAAAGTCACAGAAGAAATAGCAAATCATAGAGGATCGCTGACGGTGCGAAAAGATATAGTCGATAATTCCAGTCGTCATCACAGTCTTCCCGGAGCCAGCTATTGACTGTTATTCTCTATCATATGCTGTGATACTTGGATAGTGTCACTTACGGATTCCATGATACCACAAACCAGTGGAGCGAGTCCCTTGATACCATCCTTGAAATTCGGCAGATTCTGCTACCCATTGGCCAGTTCCCTCGTAACGTTGAGATCGAGCTCTTAAAAAAGAGTACGTGTGATCGTAGTCAGATATTTTATCAAGCAAATGTTTTCGTCTTTCCTCTGTGAAACATGCCAGGTCAATAATCTGATATGAAATATATTGGCATTTACTTACCCTTTTGTCGAAAGTCATGTTGTACCCTCCACTCCCGACTCTCTTCCCAGTACTTGAGTTGGAGTTCACGATGCTGATATCCTTGGTGTCGATACAAACTAGCTACTTGGCGCTCCCGACAAGCAGCAATTTCGGATGCGATGGCTAGTTCTCGGTCAATGTTTTCCGATTGTTCCTGAAGACTCCTTTCAATATCAGAGAATTGAAGTTTGAATGGTCGCCAAAGGGTCTTCTGGAACTGTCGGAGACCTGGATTAAACACGTCAACAATGGTATCCCAGCATGCAGTGGCTCTGGGAACATATCTCACCATTTGCTTTCAAAAATTTGAGCGCGTCGGTGCAAAACGTGATAACGGTGGCGTAAAAGACACAGACCGAATCACCCAGTTCAATAGAGTCAGGGTAGAGTTTGTGAATGCGATCAAATACAGGACAAAGAAACCCAAGCTTCTCAATCATTTCGGCTAGCTTCTCAAAGTAGCTCAAAAAATTCATGGCAACCTAAAAGCGTTTCATAGATGGTAAATATGAAATACTCTATATCTGCCTAGTCTAAGAATTCAATTCATACCATAATAAGAAACTTAGCGCTACCCCATACCAAAGCTGATATCTTCGGATCCGTCTGAATGAACGTGTCGACAATGGAAGAGAACTGATGAATGGATTCAAGAAACGGCAGGATTCGTTTGGCACCATATTTTGACTTTTTTTGATCCATGCTTGCTGTGACTTCTACAACACTTGATGCAGCCAAGTCCGAGCTTCTCAACATATCTGAGTACTCTGTCGGAGTGAGGAGTTGACGGAAGGCGTTAAGAGCATCCTTGAGAGCGGTATGGCCGCTGTATGTGTCTGTTAGGTCCACTCCATCCAGTCTTATCAGGAGCACTTACACCTTGTTAGCCATCGTGACGCTATTCAGGCTTCTGAATTGGAACGTATGTCGTAGTTGAAGAAATGATTATCGCTAAGATAACCCGTGACAGATAATGGTAACAGGGAATGTTTGTGAAGCGGAGACCTTCACCTTTGATTATACAACGGTTGACAAAAGGAGGGCGGAAAATCTGGTTCATATCGCGGAAGCAGCGGGGCAGTGCTCCAATGTGTCGAGCGATGATTCGCTGTAGAGGTTGAGCTGCGCCATGCACGAATTAGCGCGATATTGGCGCATAGAAAACGTCAGCTACCTTGTTTTATACAGCACCCAGCCATCACATGTGAAGAGCACTAACGTAACAGGGTGGGGCGCGGTCGCACAGTGCACCCGACCTTTTTCACCCATACAACGAGAAATGCCTAGATCCTCATCCTTCACTACTTTTCCGAGAAAACTTCATGGAAGCACCTGTGATTAATATTATCACTCCCAACTCTTTCAGGATTTCTACATTATATGGGCTCGCCTGACTTTTCGTACCTTCAGAGTACATACGGCAGTGCTACACTTTTCAGTCGCAATCGTTATTAGTCCGAGACGTAGGGAAGCTAAATGCATCAGATGTACAGCGTGCCAAATTCGGTTAAGACGGATTTGCATGCGGCCCCACCGAGTGATGCTCCGGCAGCACGAGACACCTCCACCACACACAATCAATTTCGGTTAAGTGCAGGACAGATTACCATCTATATAGACTGTGACTGAAAACTTCTTTTGGATATTCGGTGTTGAGTTCGGGGAGTACGTCGACGACTTAATCGTCCATTCCGTGGGTGTGATATGAGTGGCATGCGAGCTTACCTTCTACCGCGTCTTATTTGGTACTGTTTTGCTCGCACCTGTTCTGTGTTCATTTGAGTGGAACCCCACATCGTTAGTTGAGAACGGGGACGGTTCTTTTCTGTGCATAGCTGGATCTAAAATGATGTACTTCTAGATAGCAGCATTCTTGCCGTTCAAATTCGCTGGATTTAGACGATCAATGTGGACGAAATAATATAATTCGCTTAAATCAGAGGTACAACCCTGATTAACATAGTGTCACATACAATTCCGACTCCAAAGCTGTTAAAAATGTACACTATGGATTCAACGAAACTTCTAGTTTAGATTATATACACCTGTACTAGAAACACTAATCTATTCGCCCGGAAAAGGTGATGTGGCGGAGTTAAAGTTCGGGATGCCACCAGCGGGGTTGATTCAGCCACGAAAGACGAATGTCATAGAGAAATAATGGGAATAAGGTTAACATTTCAGCTTCATTAACTCCATTTCCCCAACATAGAAAGTCTACTGCACAGCGACTTATTTCTTTGGGTGACTGCACGTTCCAGTCTCGTTCTTGGGCCGTCTCTACTAATATATTTTCGAATTCTCCCCGTACTATTTACCCCATGACTTTTCTCTTAGTAACCCCTTCGCCATGCATGCCTCCATAAGACCAGGGGCGCTACATTCATTTATGCGCGTGCTTTTATTTCCCATACCACCAAATCCCTATCCAGACTTTGGCACTTAATGCTAAGTTAATTTTGTTGATGAAAGTAGCTTTATAACATAGATACCTTGCAGGGCGCCTTTAATCAAGCGAAATTTTACCACTGAGGGATAGGTGTGAAAAGAACGTTCTCTGCTCTGCTCTGCAGTGCTTCAGGATCGATGGTATTGACTAACGTGATAAGGTTAAGATTTGCCTTGGATATATCCTGAGCCACTGAAGACGCAATCGATACAATTTTTGCGCTTGAATGGAAAAAGTTGTGTTACTTTAGTACGAGATAGCTGATTGTATTCAGTAAGGAGAGATCGTCTTAGCGCCCGTGTACATATCCGATGACCATCTTTAGCAGTCAGCACAGTGTAGGTCAAAGTATCTACATGCATATATGCAACAAGTGGGTTTTAATGTGAGTCGAGTGATGCCAAATGATGCCGCGCCTTGGCCCTGCTATCTTTGGCTACTGGTTCAAGAACTAAGACGAGTAGTAGGATGGCTACTACTATAGCGAGAGGTGTAACTGGTCATCGGCTTGGGAAGTTTTATTTGGCTAGACACTGCTAGTTTAATTATTGTGCTCTCTGTGTATTCGTAATAAATACTCGTCCCAACAGCTACGCACACTAGGCCGGGAGGCCAACAGATGACAAAGACTCTGAGGTTCAGGAGCGGGGAAGTGGCTGAATCCAGGGAGGATAGGTCGGAGTTGATAAAAGAAGAGGTATTTCTAAAATAGATGAATGGGGAGGAGCGGAGCGCACCAGAAGCTGGAGGGAATATGCATGAATCAGTAACCGAAGAAGACATCCACAAGGCTCTGTTCCATTAATTGGCTAAGAAATCACCCGGTCCGGATACGCTGGGGTTTAAAGCAATAAATATTATGGGCATGGGATGCCATCACAAAATTAACATTTAGGTTGGGAATACGCTCTCAAGTTTGAAAAGAAGTGAAGGGGGTCTTTATATCAAAACCACAAAAGTGAGATTACAGAGTTGCCAAAGCATATCAAGTAGTAATGCTGTAAAATTGTCTGTGAAAAGTTGTTCAAAAGATAGCAGCCAATGCAGTAGGAGCAGAGTATGAGCAAAGCGGGCTACTTCATAATGGATAGTTTGAGTGCAGAAACACAAAATGGGCAGTTGACAAGTTTGAAAGATTGATGAAGAAGGCCGAAGAAGTGTGGAGTAGGGGGAATGCTATGGCAGTGCTGTGTAACGTGACACGTGACCCGAGGCGGGGCAAGCGCCAGTGTATATAAGTCGCTGCTATGGCACTTAGATCTGCACCAAAAATCTTACTTACTATTCAACTTACGTTTATGATCCCTCGAGTCTACATTTGCAACCGTATCCTATCTATTCGCATACATTGGCACGCGTAGGCGTACGTGCCTTTACACTGTTTTCGGTCTTTAAGAGATCAGATGTGTCGCGCACGGGATTGCGAGTTTTACCCCTATTCGACGAGTCGCATACGAGTTCGCCGGAAACGACTCCGAAATGTACGAAAAGTCGAGAGAATGAATTGCATACGGTCGATCGAGACGAGTAATACCGACAGCTACATTGAGCACCCATTGTCAAAGTCTACAAGATCGCTGTACCCCTCAACGCGTTAGTCATTTCACGGCCAGAGCCTGAAGTCAGACGATGAGAACAGACCAAGCGAAGTCAACCAAGGCGAAGAGAAGTCTGAGGGTCAAATGCGAAGCAAGTCGAAACATGAAGCTAGTCCAAACATGAAGCAAGTCCAAACACGAACACGGTCAATAACCAAAGTGTTAAAAAGAAGGACCAAAGCAAGTGGAATAATGAGACGAGCGCAAGTGCAAAAATGCGATGCAAGCAAGTGGAAAAATGAGACGAAGCAAGTCAACCAAGGCCAGCCAAAGGACAAGCGAAGTCGAAGACCTCTGAAGTCCAGAGACGTAGACTGCCGAAAGACACGTTGGTCAACAAAGAGACGTACCAAAGGGGATCACGAAATGTCTACCAAAGTGCATAAGAGTAGGAAGCCCACCGGGAGGCAGTCTATCGAGACACACCGAGATGTTGACTGAGAAGTCTACTGAGAAGTCGTCCAAGATTCTACCTCAGCCGCCTATTGAGAGCGCAACCATGAAGTCGACCGGATGGATACCAAATCGCACTCAGAACGGCGATTACTAAGTAAAAGCAGCATTTAGAAGTTAATGCCACTGACTGATGAATACCGACTGAGAGATATTCTATGGAGCACTGCACGAAGGCTCGGGAGAGCGCAAGTGCACTTGTGCTTGGTCAGTATAACCATCATTGGAGTAGCTCACTTGCGAAAGGTCGACAAATGAGACCCGACTACGTATGATGCAATTGATGTATACAATCGATGATTACTGAACATCAGCAAAATGTAAATCGGTCCAGAAGCCACATGCAACCCTCCCAGACACTCCGGTCGACCTCACCAGTGCTCCTAAGTAATTCCAGATGCTCCCAGGCCCCCCTGGAGCTAAGCAAAGTACTCTCAGACTCTGCAAGAGCATTCTCAGGTGCTCCTGAAAGCACCTGCAGTTATGGAGGGGCATTCAGGATGCTATGATATTTGACTTATAAGGTAGTCAAATTTTGGAACAGCTGAGACCTCTGCGGGAGACTTTAAACTTGGTGCGGTATTCTCACAGCAGTGGTTCTTAGGGTTCCATAACCACAAGGCATTTCATCTATCATATTCATCTTTGTTACAGTCACAAGATTGGCTACATCATCACATGGCATATATTATCTAAGTCTCTCTATATATATACATATGGTCAATCTGGCTGCAGAAGGTACTCGAGCGTAATCGGAGGAGCACCTGGAGACACCAATTGACAGAACTTAGAGATGCACTTGGAGGCCATGATCGTGTGAACTTTGAGATGCACTTGGAGGCCGTGATCGAGCGAGTTTGGAGATGCACTTGGAGGCCAAGATCGAGCGAGTTTGGAGATGCACTTGGAGGCCATGATCGAGCGAGTTTGGAGATACACTTGGAGGTCGAGATCGAGTGAACTCAGAGATGCACTTGGAGGCCGTGATCGAGCGAGTTTGGAGATGCACTTGGAGGCCATGATCGTGCGAACTTGGAGGCTGTAATCGAACGAGTTTGAAGATGCACTTGGAGGCCATGATTGTGTGAACTTGGAGGCCATGATTGTGTGAACTTGGAGGCCATGATTGTGCGAACTTGGAGGCCGTGATCGAGCGAGTTTGGAGATGCACATGGAGGCCATGATCGTGTGAACTTGGAGGCCGTGATCGATCGAGTTTGGAGATGCACTTGGAGGCCATGATCGATCGAGAGTGGAGGAGTACTTGGAGGTGGTCGATCTGGAGGCGGTAGATCGGGAGGGAGGCGTGACGGAAGCTGAGACTCTATTCATTGGATAATTCGTAATCGTGGGAATGTAGAGAGCTGAGTACAACAACGTCCGCCGAGAGATGAGTGATGCGAGATGAGAGACTGGCTGGGAGCGGGAGACAGTCGATCTTGGGATGATGCAGTACTCGGTCTATGCAGTACTCGGTGTTTACTCATGATCATGCCAGGGAGAGATAGAGAGGGATGACTTAACTTCGTGTTCTTAGGTGATGGTAGAGTTGAGGACGAGAAAGAGAGAGATGAGAGGATAATGGGGGAAATCATCATGAGAAACTGGGACTTAAGAGAATTTCGTGTGCGAGTCAATTTACTATTTCCGATACGGCAGGTACAACTCCCGATCCGGCGGGTAAGAACACCGATACGAGGTCCTCTAAACCTAATCAGGCGAGTTGTACCCCTGTTTTCTCATATCCGCTCTTATCCTCCATATCGTTCCCATCTTCATCCCCCATCTCTCTTTCTCGTCCACAACTCTACCATCATCGCAGAACACAAAGTTACGTCATCCCTCTCTATCTCTCCATGGCATGATCATGAGTTAACACCAAGTACAGCATACACCGAGTACAGCATACACCGGAGTACAGCATACATCGCGTACAGCATATACCGAGTACAGCATCCGCCGAAGATTGTCTTCCCTTCATTCTCACGATTATGAGTTGACCCCTGAATGTAGCTTCAGCTTCAGGCGTGCCTCCCTACAAGATCGACCGCCACCAGCCAGTACTCCATGAGAGCCCAAAGGTAAAGTCATCTCGTCTCATTCCCACGGTTGCAAGTTAACTAACGGATGAATAGAGTCTCAGCACCCGGCACACCACCCATCGACCGCCTCCAGATCGACCACCTCTCAATACTCCTCCTATTTCGCTCGATCACGGCCTTGGAGTGCATTCTAAATTCACTCAATCACGGCCTCCAAGTGTATCTCCAAACTTGCTCGAGTACAGCCTCCAAGTCCGCACCATCATGGTCTCCAAGTGCATCTCCAAACTCGCTCGATTGAGGTCTCAAAGTGCATCTCTAGGTTCACCCGATCGCCATCTTCAGGCGCACCTCGACTTGCTCTCACGCACGGCCTGCAGCCAGTCCAGATATACCGTGTGTAGATGGATAGCTATATTGTTACATAGATAAGAAGTACAAACTGAATACATGAGTTCTAAAACTCGTTTAACGATAAGTAGTAGCTATGATTTCCAGGCGCACCAGCAGCATTTAGAAAGTATATGTTGTTTTTCCCAGACTGCTCTACAGTGATTTGAGGTGCTCCTAGGCTTGTGGCCGGCACTCCCAGGCTTGTGGCCGGCGCTCCCAGGCTTGTCGCCGGTGCTTCCAGACTTGTCACCGGCGCTCCCAGCATTGTCACCGGCGCTCCCAGGCTCGTCGCCGGCGCTCCCAGGCCTGTTGTCGGCGCTCCCAGGCATGTCGCCGGTGCTCCCCTGCTCGTCGCCAGCACTCCCAGGCTTGTTGCCGGCACTCCCAAGCTTGTCGTTGCCGCGCCCGGGCTTGTCCCCAGCGCTCCCAGGTGCTCACCTGGTTCTTACCAGACCTCCTATGTCCTCGCAGATCTTTCGCCAGCACTCCCAGGTGCACCTGAAGACCACTGCATCGGTCCAGTCAACTTTCAGATTTGACCACCCTGGGATTCTGGTCGGACAACTCCCAGAGGCTCCCAGAGGCTCCCAGAGGCTCCCAGAGGCTCCTAGTGACAGAAATACATTTTGCTGATGTGTGTTTATCAGCGGAGGATTAGCAGGTGACGTTCTTGGTTTCTTCGCTCCTTCTGCCACTGGCAAGGAGAATTAGGGGTGAAGGCTTAAAGCCACTTCTTTTGAGGCACAGTGGGAAAAGTGATCCCTGGCTGCAGATAGTCAATTGGTAGATTGTCCCATGCCAATATCAGATTATACAGTGATGGCTTATTTGGCACAGTGTGATACGTATATATTCAAACCTTTTTCAAAGTGTATCTCCATGCAAATGACGCATGCTGTATTCAGAGTAGTATTATATGAAGCGCTATAATAAGTATATCATGCCTTTAAGTGGTGGGTGTGGAGATTGGTTGTTGTTGTGGAATTAGATTGCTCTTAGCAGTGCAGTTGACATCTTTTCCAGGCTTTATATGATATTAGGTAGAAATCAAGCATCATATCACATGCTCTACTACAGAGCACTTATCCAAATAAACTTCATCCCGTCAAATGTATCTGAATCTGAACCAAGGCTAATCAGAAGCATTGGTTGCAGCTGTGTGGCAAGGGCTTGGTTTCTCCGAGGTGCAGTTGTCTGGATCTCCACATGCTGGCAGGGGACTGAATCCGATTGCTGTATCAGATACCACTTTGATTTCTGACTGATAATGCCTGGAGTGTCAGTCTGCACCAGATTCAGCCATTGGTGAAGGGAATTCCCCCACACCATTAACCACCACATCTCTACAATAAATGTCTCAGTCAGCAATTTGGGTATTATAATTAATGCCACAGAGGTAATGAAATTGCTGAAACTCATTTTTTCTCCCTCCAGCTATTCTGGCCTGTCCAAAGTACAAACTTATCTCCATTCAATATACTATAGTACACAAAACAGGAATGACAGAAATATACATCCAGGCAGATCTGGAATTGATTAGTTGTTGTAAGGAATTTATTGAACTTTTGATTGGTGAATCAGATGAGAATTTTGAAGCTTAAGTACCTTATCAGTAAATTAATGCTAATATTGATTGTCGGTTGAATTGAAAAGAGTATTCAGTACTGAGATGTTAGGATTAGTGGAAGCAACGGGTCCAGGGAATCCGCCAGCGTTCTGGGTTTGAACTAGAAAATCGATTCGGTTTGGTTCCAGACCCTTCCAAAATTCATTGCCACTTTGTCTTGAAAGGTTTTTACCCAGCCTGGACATAGAACTGGGGGTTTTTGGCCGGGTTGAAACTGGACAGCGGTTCCAACTTTACCCTTCCTACAGGTTTGGCTAACATTAAGTTTTTGGGTTCTGATCGCATCATGACATGATGAATATACAGATTGTGCAGTTTTACAAGCTCTTTCACCCCCAGCATTCAGATTTGTAATCCAATTGATTTTTGTTGTGTGGCTGTGAAATAAGGGTAGATTTTAAATGATCTTCGCAGGTTTTTGTTGGCGACACCATGAATATTGGTCGGATCACAAATCTGAATGTGGGAGGTTAAAGAGGGGCTACAACTGCACAATCTATGTATTGATCATGTCACAATACAATCAAAACTAAAATACTTAATTGGAGGCATAGTTCTGAGGTCAAAATGCTAGGTTTTGGTGGTAAATCCGGTCCAATTGCTACGGTCCGGGTTTTCATAAGGTATAACCCATTGGAATGGTTCGGTTCCAGTCCCAACCCTAACCCGGAACCATTGTGGCAGTTTGGAACCGTTGCTAACACCAGTTATGATTTGAATTAATGATCACCTTACTATTCTCCATGTGATTCTGAACCTCTCTTGTGCTATTGTGTATTTTCCTGGTATTATTAATAGTTTCATTTCAGTTGTACCAAAGTGAATTGAACAGATACGCTAATACTCTGGCCCTTTTGAATGTTCTCTAGATGTAGGGTAATTAACATACACGCAAGCTTTGGAATGAATATATAACTGTAGAATACAAGTTACAGTGGTGGCTTCGCCGCCGTTTGGAGGTACCAAGATAGATCATCCCAGGAATACCTAACCCCTGGCTGTCAAGTGCTTGGAGGGTACGAAAAGTTTTCCACACTTCCAGATATGATATCAAGTCATGGCACCCATTTTGCTGTGCTAGATCATGTAAAGATAATCTAGTGCTATCTATGACTTGATTTGTGTGAAGGAAAAAAGTTGAATGCACCACCTGGTCTCTCTACCAAATACCGCATATATGGTGCCATGCCACCCTCCAAATCAATGACTGTCTGTATCCAGGTGAATAGTCTATTGAGTAGACTATCCAGCCACTCTGTAGATTGTTTCTGTTGAGGGACATTATGGTGCAGAAGAGGAATGGAGATTGGAATTGAGACCACAGGAGCAAATGGAGTGAGGCTCTATGACTTACTCGACTGCCAGTGATATACACTAGACTTTTAGTCCTGACTCAGTGGATCTAGAAGGTTGAAGGCCTATCTGCAACATTCTACCATACATCTGGCAGCGTTGTAAGAGACTTCTGGAGGGAGCAACTCTAGCTCAAGAAGCATAAGAATATGGTGACAGGATTTGACAGAACACGCAACCTTGAGGAACCACACATATTTCATGAATAAACAAAGCTCAACATAAGTAAATGTAACCAAGAGCTGGAAAGAATAAAGTGCGTATTCCGTTGTGTGGTAAAATGATACCTCAGCAAAAGTACAAATTGACTGTAGCCTGCACTATGTGTCCCTGCCTACATGCACAACACAGAGCAAGCTTCCCATGGACCTCTGCACAATGTGCAGTCTATCGTCATCTACAGTCCATTTAGTGACACTATATATGACTGGTTGCCAGAGATGGAGGTATACCTGTGTTAACTACATGGCTGTTATAGCAGTATGGAGTTCACTGGAGAGCCTGCTGGCATTTGAACACCATATTAGAGCCTAGTCTGAAGCCTGCTGGATATTCTGCGTGTAAGTCTGTATTAGAGTCTCCTTCAGAGCCTGTGTGATGACTGCATAACTGTCCAATGCTTGAGAGCTGCAGCTGAGATATGCAAACATCATAAGGAGTTGAGTTTTCCTCCCAATACGTTTGGCCGAGGAAAATCTAGGTGTTGTTGGAAGGTTTTACACGAATGTTGATGAACTGAATCTACTTAATTATGTGCTTCTGGTACTATATTCACCATCACCAACACAATCATCATCGCTATCATCATCATGGCCATCATACCATTGGCATCATCACTATCAGCCCTGAACTGAATGTGCACACATACACCTACAACCTATAGGCTGCAGGCAACAGATTTTGCTAGAACATCTCAGTCCTAAGATCCAATTTTCTACTTTTTCTGCCGAATCTACAATTATGATTGTCAATACTGTAACTATAAGGCATTGCAAAATCTCATTGTGGTGGGCACAATAAAGATATAGTTCACACTTTAATATTGATTGATGTTATGATTTCTGCTATGATATGCCCCCCACTACCCAATACCCATGATCTGCCTCCTGGTGCCTGGTGGCTGCAACTCTTCAAGTCTCTCTAATAAATACCAAGAAACATTTATGGGAGCATATAGTCAGGTGAAATTGGGAGTGTCTTGCCTCTTGAGAGTAAACTTGGAAACATAGAGTCAAGTAGATTGGGAGTGTATCATGTCATGCAATTGGGAACATACTTGAGAGCATGCTTGGAAGTATGCTTGAGAGCATCTTGAGAGCCTACATAAGAGCATATATGGCTGTGAATATACCATCATGTGCAATTTGGAGCATTGTTGAGACCATGCTCCGAAGTGTAGTTGAGAATGTCATTGGAGGTATACCTGGCAACATACTTGGAGTATACTCTGATGCTTCTTGAGAGCTTACCTGGGAGCATAGAGTCAAGCAGGCTCAGAATGTGTGATTCAGTGGAATTGGACGCATACTTGAGATCATACTCAGGTATGTACTTAAGAACATCATCAGCAACAACCCTGGTTTCCGTCTGAAACAGCCGGGTGTTCCGGACGGCTCTGACGGCTCTGACGGAAACTCGTACCCTCTGACGGAGAATTAGATGCTGCCTGTCGCTCAGGCGATGGGTCGCGTTTCTTAGCAGAGCACCTGGGAGCACCAGCGACAAACCTGTGAGCGTCTGGGAGCACCTCGAATCACAGTAGAGCATTCTGAGAAAAACAACCTCTTCTTTGGGAACGCTGCTGGTGCGCCTGGAACTCATAGCTACTACTAATCTTGCAACGATTTTTAAAACTCATGTATTCAGGTTGTATTCTCATCTATGTATCTATGTATCTATGTGTCTATATAGCTACCAATCTACAACTCAGAGATACACTCCGAGGCCGTGATCGAGCGAGTTTGGAGATGCAATGGGAGATTGAGATTGAGTGAAGTCAGAGATGCACTGGGAGGCCGTGACCAAGTGAGTTTGGAGATGCACTTGGAGGCCGAGGTCGAGTGAACACAGAGATGCACTTTGAGGCCGTGATCGAGCGAGTTTGGAGATGCACTTGGAGGCCGAGATCGAGTGAACTGCGAGCTGCACTTGGAGGCCATGATCGATTGAGTTTGGAGATGCACTGGGAGGCCGTGATCGAGCTAGTTTGGAGATGCACATGGAGGCCGAGATCGAGTGAACTGAGAGCTGCACTTGGAGGGCGTGATCGATTGAGTTTGGAGATGCGCTGGGAGGCCATGATCGAGCGAGTTTGGAGGTGCACTTGGAGGCCGGGATGGAGTGAACTGCGAGCTGCACTTGGAGGCCGTGATCGATCGAGTATAGAGATGCACTTGGAGGCCGTGATCGAGCGAGTTTGGAGATGCACTTGTAGCAGGCAATGATCGAGTGAGATTGGAGGAGTACTTGGAGGTGGTCGATCGGGAGGCGGTGGGTGGGAGGCGCGCCAGGTGCTGAGACTCTATTCATCGGTTATTCAACTCGAAACCGTGGGAATGTGACAAGGTGACTTCACCTTGGCTGGTGGCAGTGGATCGGGACGGAGGTACGCCGGAAGCTGAAGCTACATTCAGGGGTCAACTCGAAATCGTGAGAATGAAGGGACGACAGACAATCCTAGGTGTATGCTGTACTCGGTGTTAACTCATGATTATGGCCTGGAGAGATAGAGAGGGATGACTTAACTTTGTGTTCTTGCGATCATGGTAGAGTTGTGGACAAGAAAGAGGGATATGGGGGATAAAGATGAGAACGATATGGAGAATACGAGCGGCTATGAGAAATCAGGAGTAAGACTTGCCTGATTGGGTTTGGAAGACCCCGTATCGGTGATATTACCCGCCGGATTGGGAATCGTACCTGCCGTATCGGGGATGGTCAATTGACTGGCATACGAAATTCTCTCAAGTCCCATTTTCTCATGATGATTTCCCCCATCTCCTCTTATCTCTCTCTTTCTTGTGCTCAACTCTAACATCACCTAAGAACACGAAGTTAAGTCATCCCTCTCTATCTCTCCATGCCATAATCATGAGTTAACACCGAGTACAGCATACACTGAGTACAGCATCATCCCAGGATTGACAGTCTACCACTCCCTGCCAGTTTCTCATCTCTCGGCGGATGTTGTACTCAACTGTCTACATTCCCACAATTACAAGTTAACCAATGAATAGAGTCTCAGCTGCCATCGCGCCTCCCTCCACATTGACTGCCTCCAAGTACTCCTCCAATCTCGCTCGATCATAGCCTGCAAGTGCATGCTCAAACTCGCTCGGTCACAGCCTCAGAGTGCATCTCTGAGTTCACTCGATCTTGGCCTCCAAGTGCATCTCCAAACTCGCTCGATCTCGGCCTCCAAGTGCAGCTCTCAGTTCACTCGATCTCGGCCTCCAATTGCATCTCCAAACTCACTCGATCACGGCCTCAAAGTGCATCTCTGAGTTGACTCAACCTCGGCCTCCCAGTGCATCTCCAAACTCGATCGATCACGGCCTGCAAGTGCATCTCTGAGTTCCCTCGACCTCGGCCTCCCAGTGCATCTCCAAACTCGATCGATCACGGCCTCCCAGTGCTTTTCCAAACTCGATCAATCACGGCCTCCAAGTGCAGCTCTCAGTTCACTCGATCTCGGCCTCCAAGTGCATCTCCAAACTCGCTCGATCACGGTCTCCCAGTGTATCTCTGAGTTCACTCGATCTCGGTCTCCAATTGCATCTCCAAACTCGCTCGATCACGGCCCTCAAGTATATCGTTACGGAGCTACGGTGGGTGTACGGAGATACAGAGGTAACGGAGGTGGAATGAGCGACGCGGAGTATATATTCAGGAGACCCCGGGGTAGATAGATAGACAGCATCTCATTTTCATCTCATCTTGTCATACAACGAAAATACACACTCTATGTTTCCCAACTTTTGGTCGCACTCGCTCTTTGCAAGATTTTGTGGATCCGCGCAATTCCGTGGATCCTTATGCATTGTAATCCCGATGCAAGCGTGTACGCAATGAACCCATTCCGACGTATGGTCACAGTTGGCCACAACGCCAGAGTGTTTGTTTAAAATAGGAGACCGACAGAGCGAGATGAATCGGCATAACGGCGATCGGAGGGCGATATGCATCTCGACGCGTGGTATTGATGCCGGGCGCGGAGTAATCCGCCCCCACGGTGTCTCTGACGGCTCTGACAGAGCGCGTCCACTCTGATGCAGCTAGTCCGCCCAGACAGAAATGTTTTTTGCTGATGATCTAGAGAGCCTACTTGGGAGCATGCAATGAAGTGTATTTGGCTGTATTGTTGAATGCAGCATAATGTATAGTATTTAGTGAACAAAATTGTATGCATATTATAGTAATGTAGTCAACATGCAGGTTGATAGAAGCACTTACTGCCATCCGTCAAATATACTAAGGATTCAGATTCCAGAAACCACTTTTCGATGGATTATACCTTACATAATGTCATTTTTTCCGGTATGACTATCTACTTCTGAGTCTTCTAAATATATTCACTTGCAATCACCCAGTCCACTTCTGTGATCCCTGTGCACCACCATCCCACTACTGGCTTTCCATGCCGATATAAGCAGTGCAGTTAAGATATGGATGTTTCCACCACCCTGTTTAGACTCAACTTCATCTTCTACAGTGTACCCACTGTACAGGTTCCGAGCCCACTAGTATATCTCTCCAAGTCTCTGTAAGTTGGTACTATTTCTATGGCCTGAGCAATTATTTTCAGTTGAAAAGCAGCTTTCTGTACAGCTATTTGAATTATTTGAAATCCAATGATGTCACCAAGTTTTGCTCTGATCACAATATGTTCTAGGGATAAAACATCCATAAATAGGTTGTATTTCACTTCTCAGTTGCCAATTTACTCAATTGCAAATTCTCCGCATACTACTGTCAAAAAACATTACAATAAAGGTGTTAATCCACAACTACTCACCCAATATTAAAAATATCATCAATGTCAACCTGGGATGGGAAAGCAGGTAGAGTTATATACATTTCATATATATCACACTTTGTTGTCAGAGTGCACCATGCAGACTTAAATTGGTGGGTTGTTTTTAATTTGACTTCTTGTGGTTTATACTTGCCACTATCAGCCACTCAGCCACTCAGCCACAGAATTCTGACCAATAAGAATCGAAAAAGACACATTCCATATGCTTATATGAATAATAATTAATTCGACACTTTCAATCAGAACTTTGATTAATACAATTATCATTCGCTTGTTTGGTATCCAAGTCTCCCTCAACTCTTCCACTATCGTTGGAATCTTGAAATTGTATATATAGTAGTTATCACTTGCAAATTGTCTTCACCACTAGTGGAGATTACTGTGGCCATCCAAATACATCCCTTGAACTCAACTGATCCGCAGTGATCCTCATTTTCCACAAAAATATATTCAGCTATATTCCACTTATATTGGGAAATGTGCAAATCGACTATAGCATGTGCTACATATATATGCACACACCGCCCACTCAGAGCAAGCTTCCTATAGACCACCGCACGATGTGCAGCCTATAGTCATGAATAGTTGATTCATAGAAATGTGCATTTTGGCCTATGAACCAACATACAGTTAGTATTTCTAAGTGGCCTGGCTATCAGCAAAATGTATTTTAGTTACTGGGAGCCTCCAGGAGTGTCTGAGAGAATGTGGAGTGTAACCTTAGATGTGTCAATTTCAGGAGAGTATCAGACCCTGGGTGGGCGTGCCAGCCGGCCTTCGGCGTAACTGGGATCTCTGATAACTAGTTCAGGTGTACCATGAATGTGATTGTGATAAGTTTGAGAACACCTCGCAGCGTGGGAGAGAATGTTGGAAGCACCTGGGAGCACCTCAAAGCGCCGACAACAAGTCTGGGAACACCTGGGAGCACCTCGAATCACTGAAAAGCTGCCTAGGAAAAATGACATCTTCTTTGGGAACGCTGCTGGTGCACCTCGAAATCATAGCTACTACTTATCGTTCAACACTTTTTAAAACTGATGTATTCAGTTTGTACTCTCATCTATCTCTACCCATCTACAAACATTATATTTGAACTGGCCACAGGTGGTACTTGAAAGCTTTTCGAGGTATGCCTGAAAATGACGATTTAGTGAACTCAGAGATATACTTCGAGGTTGTCGATCGAGCGAGTTTGGAGATGCACTTGGTTGTAGTAATCAAGAGTATTTGGAGTTACACTTGGAGCCTGTGATCGAGTGAACTTAGTGATACACTTTGAGATTGTGATTGAGCGAGTTTGGAGATGCACTTGGAGGCCATGATCGAGCAAGTTTGGAGATGCACTTGGAGGCCATGATGTTGCGAACTTGGATTCTGTAATCATGCGAGATTGGACAAGTACTTGGAGACAGCCGATGGACGGCGCGCCAGGTGCTAAGACCCTATTCATCAGTTTGTTAGCTCACAAATGTGGGAATGTGACAAGGGTACTTTACCTTTGAGCTCTCATCGCAGGCTGGCTGATGGTGGTGGATCATGTAGGAGGCACGCCGGAAGCGGACTCTACATTCAGGGGTCAACATGTAATCATGAGAATGAAGGGAAGACAAATAATCTTCGGTGGATGCTGTTCTGATTGTATGCTGTACGCTGTGTATGCTGTACTTGGTGTATGCTGTACTCGGTGTATGCTGTACTCGGTGTATGCTGTATTCGGTGTATGCTGTATTCGGTGTATGTTGTACTCAGTGTATCCTGTACTCAGTATCAACTCAAGATCATGGCATGGAGAGGTAGAGAGCGATGACTGAACTTTGTGTTCGGCGATGATGATAGAAATGTGGTCGAGAAATGGGAGTGTGGGAATTAAGCTTAGAACCATGTGGATGATGCGAGCAGAAATGACAAATCTGGGGTGCAACTTGAATGATTAGGTTGGGAAGACCTCGTATCAGTGTAATTACATGGCAGATCGGGACTCGTCCCTGCCATATCGGGCATGGTACATTGACTTGCATACGAATCTCTCTACATCCTAATTTCTCATGATGAGTTGCCCCATCTCTTCTTATGTCTCTCCTTCTTGTCCTCAACTCTACTGTCACCTAAGAACACGAAGTTCAGTCATCCCTGTCTATCTTTCCATGCCACGATCAAGAGTTGACAGTGCGTACAACGTACATCGAGTACTGCATACACCGCATACTGCATCATTCCACGATCGACTGTCTCCCACTCCCAGCAACAATCTCAGCTCTCAGCGGTGCTTGTTGTACTCGGTACTCTACATTCCCACACTTGCGAGTTAACCAATGAATAGAGTCTCAGCTTCAATTGTACATGCCTCCCGATCTACCGCCTGCAGATTCACTGCCTCCTCATTCATTGCCTCCAGACTGACTGCCTCCAGATTGACCGGCTTCAGATCAATCGCCTTCAGATCAACCGCCTCCATGTGTATCTCCAAACATGCTTAATTACAGCTTCCAAGTGCATCTCAGAGTTTACTCGATCTCAGCCTCCATGTGCATTTCCAAACTCTCTCAATCACTGCCTCCAACTGCATCTGTGAGTTCACTTGATCTCCAGGTCGCCGAGAGCATTTCCATAATCGCTCAATCACGGCCTCTAGGCATATCTCTGAGTTCACTTGATCTCTTGGTCTCCAAGTGCAGCTCCATACTCGCTCGATCCCAGCCTCCAAGTGATCTCGGAGTTCCCTCGATCTCAATCTCCCAGAGCATCTCCAAACATGCTCGATCACGGCCACCAAATACATCTGCAAGGACAGACGGCGGGTATACGGAGATCCAGGGATGACGGATGTGGACCGAGTAACGGGGATTATATCTTTGGCAGACCCCGGAGTAGATAGACATCATCTCATTTCCATCTCATCTTATCATACAATGAAAATACACACTCTATCTTTCAAAACTTTTGGTCTGACTTGCTCTGTGCGAGAATTTGTGGATCCACCCAATTGCCTGGATCCTCAACACTGTGTAGTATCGTATCTTCCTATCTGATTCATTGGCTACACACACCAGAACCGCTCCTTCCCATGAATTCCGTTTGGGTGGTGCGGTGGAGTGTTGATGGTGGGCTCTCTGCCTACTTGGCTCCATTGTTTTACCACAATGGCCTCCAAGTGGTGTATATCTAAGGTCTATCAATGGGCTTGTCCAGGTGCTCCTCCAATTATGCTCGAGTACCATCTGCGGCCAGATTGACCATATGTACATCGGCAAAAGTGCAAATCGACTATAGACTGCGCTACGCGCACACGCGCAGCTCATAGCAAGCTTCCCGTGGACCCCTGCGCGACGCGCAGCCTATAGTCATCTATAGTCGATTCATAGAGATGTGCGCGTGGGCCTATGGAACTATATACGGCTGGCGGCCGGAGATGGACCTATACCAGTCTTCGCTGCTATACTGGTACTGTACACTATCGCTGAGAGTCCGCTTGAGAGCCTGCTTGAGCGCCTGCTTGAAAGCCTCTTTGAAAGCCTGCTTGAGAGCCTTCTTGAGAGAGCCTCGCTTCGGGAGGAGTTGAGTTTTCCCCCACTGGAAGCCTTTGGCCGATGGCAAACTCTGAGTTTGTGGAAGCTTTGTCTAATAGAAGGCTCTAGGTCTGTGGAAGCTTTGGCTAGTAGAAGGCTCTAGGTCTGTAGAAGCTTTGGCTAGTAGAAGGCTCTAAGTCTGTGGAAGCTCTGATGCTGACGTTGACGTAGCCAACCTACATGTATAAGTACTTCTGGTACAATGATCACAATCGCCAACACCATCACCATTGCCATTGCCATTGCCATCTTCCCCATCAGCCCCGGACCGAATGCGCACACATACGCCCACAATCGATGGGAAGCGGGCACTAGATTCCGCTGGAATATCTGAGTCGGAGATCTGCTCTCCCCAACATCCAATTGTCTACCTTTCCTGCCGAATCTAAGGCTACAATTGTCAACACCATGAGTATGAGGCATCTTGAGATCTTGTCGCGGTGGCCGCGCTAAAGATAAGGTTCAGACTATGATATCGACCGACGTCATGATTTCGGCCACCATACGCCGCCCGCCATCTGCCACACACCACACACCACATGCCGCCCGCCAAACACTGCCCACCATACGCCACCTGCCTCATGCCTCCCGGTGCCTGGCTTCTGCAGCTCAGGAGGTCTCTGGATCGAACATGCAGGAGCGTACATCGGAGCATATTGTCAAGTGAGATTGCGAGTGTCTTCCCTCTTGAGAGTGTACTTGCGAGGGACTCGGAGGTGTACTTTGGTGCGTACTCGGAGGTGTTCTTGGGAGTGACTTGAGAGCTTACTTGGAGCGTATAGTTAAGCAGGCTGGGAGCGTGTCATCGAGTGCAATTGGGAGTGTACTTGAGAGCGTCTTGAGAGTATACTTGGGAGCGTATAGTCAAGCAGGCTGGGAGTGTGCCATCGAGTGCAATTGGGAGTGTACTTGAGAGCGTGCTCGGGAGTGTGATTGAGAGCGTCTTGAGAGTTGACTTTGTTGCGTATAGTCAAGCAGGCTGGGAGCGTGCCATCGAGTGCAATTGGGAGTGTACTTGAGAGCATGCTCGGGAGTGTGATCGAGAGCGTCTTGAGAGCTTACTTGAGAGCGTAAGTCAAGCAGGCTGGGAGTGTACAGTCGATTGAAATCAGGTGTGTACTTCAGAGCGCATTTGGGAGCGTGCAAAGAAGTGCATTTGGCAGTTTGGTTTCAAGTTTGTTGAATGCAGCATGATGTATAGTATTAAGCGCACATAATTGCACACGTATCATAGTAATCTAGTCGATTCGCAGGTCCATAGGACTTCATAGTGCCACGCGTCAAATATGCTATGGATCACCGACCCAGACACAGCTTCTCTATGAGTTACGCGTCGCGTAAGGTCATTTTTCCCGGTGTGGTGCTTCACTACCTAGATTGGCGCTTCTCCATTTCATTCTGCACTCCTTTCCCCCCTCTTTTTGACACTCCTCAGCTTGAATTTGACCCTCTTCTTTTTCATTCCACGCTTCTCCAATATTTTCTTTGTACACAGCATTTCCCAACATGCATTCCTCTTTTCCTGGTAGTTGTTCCCTTTTTTCATCTGAATGCATCCTATTGCCTTTCAACCCCTCATTTAAATTAGCAGCTATTTAACAGCTCATTACGTGACCTTTGTAAGATACCACAAATCTAGCCAAACCACATTGGAATTCCATTTCATCCCCTTGGCAGGAACATATAATCAGCATATAGAAGAAGCGCCTCCAGCTTCTTTGTGGCATTGATGAATTCGGTGTTCCTGCTTTCCTTGGCCCTGATGAAATGGGACAAATAGTTCATGAGATCGGCAGCATGTTTGATTGATATCATTGGATCACTTAGTCAGCGTATTGTTTCGTTGTACCTACAGTTGTGTTTGAATCACTCGCCTTTTTCTATGGTTTTCTTAATATAGTGAGGCAAAAAATTCACTGTTGAAGAAGATGACAGCTAGTATGATTCAGAAGTGATAATGAACAATAATCCATGCATCATATTCGGTGTTAAGAGAAATCAATTGCTCATGTACAACCCGAGAGTCGCAGATAACGCCTGAAGCTTTCGAAATAATACTCCATCAGATCCCAGGCATCTCTCAGAGTTTGTTTGTCAATTCTTTGTTGGTTCAGTGACACTCCCAGGTGCACCTAATGTTCTCTCCAGCGCTCTGATGTGTTTCCAAACTGATCACAATCACTCCCATGGTACTCCTGTACCAGTCATCAGAGATGCCAGTTACTCCAAAGGCCAGCCGGAATACCCTCCTAGGGTCTGATCCTCTCCTGAAATTGATGCTTCTACATTTACACTCCACATCCTTTCACCCACTCCTTGAGGCCTCCACAGACTATAATACATTTTGCTGATGTAGTACCCAAAGTTGCCAATAGCTGCAGAGTTGGTCTCTTATAAGTTATCACACAGTCTAGTCTTCTTGATGGTCTATTGGCTAGATTGTTCTTGCCTGCAATGCATTTGGTGTCAATGTGGTAAGGGTGTAGAATTTCCACCCAACTTGTCTGTCTTCAGGAAAGCACTTGGGAGGTTTGGAAGTACTCACGATTCTGATGGTCCTGCTGGATAAGGACCTTGTACTTCGTGCCCTCAAGAGAGTGTCTCCGTCACTTCTTTGTTCCAACAATGACGAAAAGTTTCTGATCATACGTGTCGTAGTTCTGATCCGCATGGGAGCAGTTTCAAGAGTAGAGATTGACTGGCTGAAGAATCTTGAATTCATTGTACTGATTGAGGATGTGGTGATTGCGAGGCCGAATCCATTGAACTGCAGAATGATTCGTTTTTGCAGGTCAAAATGCTTGAGGATGGGTGTGTTGGTGAAGGCCATTGTGAGGTATCGAGATGTGAGTTCAGCATGCCGAGTCCATTCCCTCTTCCATGGGCCTTGTGTCTATACCAAATATATCATGGAAGCCGTCACCTTACCATATTTCTGAATAAACCTCCCGTAGCTGTTTCTGAATCAAAGGAGCACTTGCACATCCCAAACCAATTCCGGAGTCAGCCAGTCTTCAATCGTGGATATGTATTCTGACGCCATCCCGATTCCATCGTTGTTGATGACAAATCCGAGAAAGCCGACTTCCGAAACTCTGAATTGCAACTTTCTGGCATAGCAATAGAGCCCAAATTCCACTAGGCGCTGCAGCACTTTTCAGATGTAGTCTTCATGCTGCTTCTCATTGGTTGCGCAGATGAGTATATCGCTGAGGTAACATACAGCGAAGTCGTCAATGTAAGGCTGTCGACAATCGTCAATATAAGCCTGACATGTAGCCGGTGCATTTGCCAACCCAAAGGGTATAACTCGGTATTCGAACTGACCATAGCGGCTTCAGAATGCAGTCTTGAACACTTCGCCTTCATTGATCCGGATGAGGTGGTACACGTTCCAGAGGTCCAGTTTAGCGAAGATCCAGGCTTCGTGCACTCAATCGAATAGCTCTCAGATCAGATGAAGGGGCTATCAATTCTTTACCGTGCCCTGGTTGAGAGCTCGATTTGCCGAGTCCAATACCGCCAACACCCAACAGCAAACATGCAGGAACACAAGAACCTGCTATAATAGAAGAAATCCTCCAGAGCAGACGTTCTACCGGTGTCGGCAGATGAGAATTCCAGGCTGCCGCATGTGCTCCACCGTACACCATCGACAGCGCTATAAACTTTTCATGGATTCGTCGTTACCTAGTGTACCACCGCGCCTTGAGATCGTCCGCGCCCGAACACATAGCTTTTCTCTCACTGACAGAATTGTGCCCGTTCACTTGCATTCAAACTTTGGCAAATTCCAGTTCGGTATCCTGCACAGGATCTCCGCTCGCTGTCGGCCGTAGTCTGAAGGTATTATGCCAGTACTGGTATAAACCAAACAAAACTATGAGAGGGAATAAGGTAATCCATATAACATAAGCCACAGGCCGTAGAGGAAGAGGAAAGTCGGATGTCACGATAATCGAATTTATCAAGTCTCTTCTGGAGCACAATGCGCCAGCGCTTTCCCGCAAAGTTGCACGGAAGCGGGGGTAACGGCAATTAGTACTCTGGGACCGTACCTCTGGACTCCGTAGACTGGAGTTTTACCTCTGGGCGGAATCCCGGGGTTTCCTCGGGTTCCAGCGTGAGCTGTTTGGCCCTCCGAGAAGGTTTATTGGAACGATTTGGTGTCGCATGCTCTCCGACTGGTCCATCCGAAGCTACACTCGATGTCCCATCATGTTGTTCGGAAGTGACGCGAGGTCGACGAAGCCCGGTAGGATGTTGAATATTCAAAAACAATGGAAACTTTGACGTCCAACGGTTTGCACCACCAAAAGCCGTACATAGGAATAGCGCAAAAGACATGCATAATGGTATGCAGCTCCAGACGCGGGGTCGGGAGGGAGTTCGCGAGTCACCCAATGCCTTGGAGTACAAACCACTGATGGTGTTAGCACAAATTTCTTCCGCCACATGATACGGTTGGCTTACAGGGGCTTGGAGGCAGACAATCACTTTGGCCAATCCATCTACCTTTGCCTTGTCTATGATGAGACTCGGGTCCAGTTCATCTTGGAAGATCCGATCTGTTTCGTAGAGTTCGATGAAACCCTTCGGTGTCAACGTCACCGGTATGCAGTCAGGCCCAACGGGGTATAGAACATCTCCTTCCATTAAAATAAAGAAGGCTGACTCCATCCCAAAGTTGTGTAGTCGTATTAGCGGGTTTTCTTTCAGGGCATCCTTGGCAGTAGCTGCGTCCTGGAAGGTGTGCTGGACCGTCTTTGAGTTTTCTTTCGGGAAGAATCTAGACAAAGTACTTCATAGCCGATGCCAGATACTAGTACACGGTGGCGGTACCCAATTATGTCTTTTTTTGCGAATCTCAAGGACCTTCGTTCTAATAGCGCAAGCCTCCCGATACTAGTCCAACGAACACCATAGGACTACCTCGGGTGTGAATACCCCAAGGAGTAGCCATTCTAGCTTGAAAAAAAACGTTCGTCTTTGGTCGGCTCTGCGTTGATGTTGACGTAGATTGCACATAGTGCGAGGGTAATGAGACCGGGAAGCACCAGGCCTAATGTCTCTCAGCCTTTGGGTTCGGGAGCCTAGAAGGGCCTGTTTCGTTGATCGGTAGTGCGAAAGCCGACCGGAGGTAAATTAGGGCGCATATCGTAAAGGTGCCAGAAGAGTGTCCCATCTTTTTCTAGGTATGTAAGAATTAGTCTTAACTTTGTTATCGATTAAGCAGCTATCTAGAGAGAGGAATAAAGTAACTTACTGTGCTATAGTGTAGGGGTTTCTTTGAATCACAAGTAGGCTGTCGGTTCGGGTAGCTCTCACTTTGTGTCAGTTTCGCAGTCGGTATCGTCTGATGCCATTCGAAGATCTTAACAGAACACATTTCGAAAGTCTGTTTTCTGTCGGTAGGTCAGGGACCAACAGCGAAAATAAAGAGTAAGGCCAAGTTTACAGCCCCCAACATCCTTCCAGCAATGCGTCTCTCTGCGTTGCTTCTCTGCGCCTCGTTCTATCGATAGATCGGCATGCGCACGTTGGCGTGCATCCCGAGCTGAGTAGCACGTGTTTCCGGCGGATGCAACAAATTCACTGGTGCGATACGCCACGGTGAGTGCTGTCATTTCTTGCCTTGAATGCATTAATTGCGCCTCAAGGAGATAAATAATCTGTTCTAAGTCTTGTGAGTCAAGTAATCACCTTACTGCGCTACCGTTCCTTTCCCGTATTCTTATTGTGCGTTCCTCATCACTAGATATCCTCACCAAGGTTTGGTGGCTGCATTCTGTTGCTGATATATCTTCACCGATAGCACAGATATTTCTCACTGCCCTCAAGTTTTACATTATTGCATATCAGAGAAGATTTAATATGGTACATACTATGTATCAACTTCTCAGTTGTAAATGCATACTTCGAACGCCACACAACGTGATGTATACCTGATCTATACGAAAGTTATAGAATTAGTAATTCAGTTGTAATTACGTAGTCCCGAATAGCTGAGTTTGGATCCGAATGATACAATACCACTCACTATTCATTCCGACGAAGTCAACCACAGTGCAGTTTTCCTGGAGTTGTGACCGAAAAGTCGTTAAATGTATTCCCATTCCCAAACGTGACAGCTTCCTCAATATCTATTTGTTGGTCTAGAAATAGTCGCTGCAACTGCCGACCCTGGTTGGGGTTCACGATTTTAGTTCTTTGATCTTGAATACCGGCTCCTCGACATGTGAACTGCTGCTAGGATGAGCCAATCGGAACGCAGAGATCAATTACTGCTGAAAACCTAACCCTGCTACTCTTCCTAACGAAATCGTTTCCGTGAATCGCAGCCTAAATTAACAAATGATTTTTGGCAGTAGAAGCACTCAAAGTGAACATCTTTTCTCAACAGTAACCCGTGAGAACCCAGTTCTCAACTCCCTGCTAATGACATACATTTTGGCATCTCACAAATAAGACAACAGTAACCATGATCTCGTCATACGACTTAATCAGAAAGACGATAACTATAACTAGGTATTTAGCAGTTACCATATCCGGCAATAAAATATGTTCGAGTTGCTATTTGACGCCAAAAAGAGGTAGAGGATGTCAAACTACAATCTAAGTCCTGAGAAACTAGCAAGAAGATCTTCCGCTCATACAGGTTTGAGACTATAGAGAGTGCATAACGGGCGGTTACCAATTCCAGGTTGGCATTGGAAGATCTGCTTGAATGATTGAATATTGTTCGGTGCACCTTATAGTCTAACTTCAACGGGTTGCAAATGAACCGGTGGTAGCTGTAGTATTATTGTTAATATAAATGTCAACAGAACTGGGCCTGCAACATACCTTACAAGCTTTATTGTTGGTCGCTTAACATCCCACGACTCCACGTACTTGTTCGCCGCCATTGAGGACCCAAGGAAAAGATTCGAGTCAGAAGGGCTCGAATTGTGGTTCCACTATCGTTAACGGCCCCAGGTAAAGATCACTCGAGATTATCCTAGAGTTAACCTCAGCGGTGGTATCTGTGCCATTATCCGATAACAACTGCGAAATATCCTCGTTGTGAAATCCCTTCGCATAATGCAATGCCGTCCGTCTCTTTTTGTTTGTTGCTGCGGTATCTGCGCCATGATCCAACAGCAGCCGTACCACAGTCTCATTTCCATGTCGAGAGGCTTTTATCAGTGGTGTGTCTCGACTAGTCCCCGTCCGAGTCTCAATATTGGCGCCATGTTCCAGAAGAATCTGAACTACTTCTACATGCCCGTATTGACAGGCGTAGTGTAGTGCGGTCCATGATCTATTATCCATCTTCTCAATTTTTGCATCATGATCGAGAAGCAACCGAACTACTTCCTCATCCCCCCAAGCAGCAGCCAGCATCAGAGGCCTGTGTCCATCGCGTGTCTGTGAATCGATCTGAGCGCCATAGTTCAGTAACATTCGGATTGCCGGCGCAAATCCTGCAGCTGTAGTAATATGTAGTGGCATCAAGAAGTCCATTTCCACCGTTTCTGTATTCGCGCCACGATCTAGCAATAATCTAATCACCTCCGTGTTCCCATTCTGGGCAGCAAAATGTAAAGGAGTGCATGATGTTTTATCCGCCTTTGTGATGTCCGCGCCGCGTTCCAAGAGCAATCGAACTGCATCCTCTCTCCCGCACAACGCAGCTTTCATCAACGGCGTCTCTCCATGGTCGGTTGTCTGTACATCGATTTCGGCTCCATGATCCAATAGGATTCCCGCAATCTCTCCGTCAGAAAGTGTACTGGCAAAATGGAGTGCAGTCCATCCCTTTTTGCATGCCCTTGTGACATCCGCACCTTGATTCAACAGCAACTGCGCAGCCTCTGCACATGGTAGCCTACTTGCAAAATGGAGTGCCGTCCATCCTTTTTTGGTCGTCTGGTTGATGTCCGCACCTTTTTCTAACAATATTCGTATTACAGCCACAAAACCACCTCTCGCTGCCACATGTAGTGCAGTAGCCGTAAACCCAAAAATCTTCGCTTGGGCCTCAATATCTGCTCCGTGATCAAGAAGCAAACGTACTAACTCTCCGTCGCAGTGATCCGCGGCCATGTGTAGAGCTCTCCACCCATTCGATATGCAGTTCAAGTCGGTGCCGGTGCTGATGATATTTCTGACTTTCCTTAGGTCTCCCACTTCGACTGCTTTCACAAGTTCGTCTGCTGGCCCATGGTGGTTTTTTGATTCTATCATTTCCACTGATGGTAGGGAGGTGTCCTGCAGATTGTGACGACTAACAGCTATCGGATAATGATCATTGGCGTGGGGCTGGCTTCCAGAACGTTGCTGATCTGTAGAAAAGGATTTAATGTTCATTTCGTCTTCACCGTCGTCCGAATAGTAGCCGTCTTCCGAAAACTCACTGAGTCCCGCATCGGATTCAAGATCTGCCAGAAATTTTAGTACCTTCTCTCAGGCAATCCTGCTGGCTTCATCTTCCTCATCCACATCGGGTAGCGATCCAACGGTAGAAGCCTCTGATACGACTGCACGTTGAATCAAGGAAACTATAATTTGCTTTTTCTCCCGGATTAAAGCTGAAGGAACACCCTTGGATTCCAGCTCCTTTCGTATTTGCCTCCATGTCTCCATTTCAACTGTCGCTAAAGAATTTGCGGAGAAAGTCGATCCTCCGGCCCTTCCCATACGATGGATAAGTTGAAGAATTATTGCCTCGATTCTAGCGAGCATCGAAGTGTGACGATTAAGTGTAGCACTATCAATAGTTCAGTCAGCCAGAGTGACTATCGTACCTGTAGGGTCACTGGGTCGGAAGCGCACCTCTGGCAGCTGGTATTGAAGGCAATCATCAGACTTGTGTTTGTCATAATACGAGCTCTCAGATCCGCAACATCTTCGTGGTCCCACCGCAAACGATCGTAATAATCCTTTCGGAAGAACGAAAATGAAATTTTGCTCTCCGATCTCAGACCTTCAAATTTCTCAAGTAATGTCTCTACATCCACGAGAACTTCCTGGCAGCCCGTTGCTAGACGTTGGAGGTCGGGGCCGACATTCTGACTTGATGCAGCGATTACTTCTTGGGTTTTCTTAAGGACAATGTGTAGACGGTGGACTTCTCCGGTAATGTCTTGGAATGTCTTGGGTGCCGCTTCGCAAGATCTGATAACACGTTGTGCAAGTTGGATGATAGTGAGAAAGTCACCGACACTGAAACCAAAGCTCATGATTGCTGGTCGTTATCGTGGATGAGGAGGCTCTGATGAACGACTGGTGGAAGGACGAAGAGTGACGACGATGCAAGCGGGGTGGCATATATTTAGCTCCAGAAAAAACAAGTACCAGCCAATCGTATGCGCTGCTGCCTCAGATGGTATTGTATAGCCTCAAATGCAATAAACAGCCTCAAATGTAATGAATCCCGAATTGCCAAGATCTAGAACACCACCCAAATTCTCGCCATGACTTAACCAAAACCCCAGCCTCCACGCCCTATCGTCATATGTTCACCAATGCGCCAGATTCGGCTTGCGGATGAAGGCTATTGGGTCGTTAAGTAGACAACGATGATGACAAACCAAAAACTACGTTGCTACAGTACGAGGACACGGAGGAGATCGGGTAGGCATCATGTACAGAATTTTAACGAATGAGAATCCAGTGCAAATCCATAGTGATGCCAAGACGAGATTTCCTCGGGGCCGGCTACCCAACGGACGGGATTTACTCTACTGTCCAATAAACTAAAAAATAGCCGCCGCTTAACTACAGATGGAGTCAAGACCGGGAGAATGGGACGAGATTCATGGTTTATCATCCTGTACGCCAAAAGGATTTGGGATGCCAAAAATTGAAATCCCGGCTGGTATTGGACGAGATTTCGTGTGATGTCGTGTCGAATGGACACAAATGGCTGCTCAAAAACAGCTGAATAGAGTCACCACTGGAGACAAGTTACGTGTAGAGCACATTAAATAGGTCATCTGATGTCTAACAATCATCCTTATCGGAGGAATATTCATAAAGCTGGCATGGGGTTATGATGGGGTGTGTCATTCAGGGAGGGGGAGGGAGAGGGGTGATTTCTATTTCACCACGTCGACTTCACCGGTATACCTTCGATAACGATGATTATTAGATCCTGTTTGCGGACGGGATGATTGACCCTGAATCCCTATCCATCCCCATCTGGTGTTCAGTGGACGGGCGGATGCCATATCGTGGGTTGAGAATGACGCATTTATATAGACAGGATGCAAGTGACTGCGGCGGTGGTTGAAGAGAATAATACCGGGGCAGCGGTAATATGGGGTTGACAGTGCGATTTTTGGGCCGTTAAACTAGTTACTGTCTACAGGATACGGTAGAGGGAGAGGAGGCAGACTTTCTGTGCGGAGGTGCGGGGAAGCAGAGTTCAGCGGAAAGATTAGTGATGAAGAGGTACGGGTAAGTTTGAGAATATCCAAATATACATACTATTTAGTTTATACTCGGTGATCCCAGTCAGGTCTTTGGTCTCGTTAGATATGTTTTGGTACTGGTATGCTTTTATAGGATAGATCCTGATATTTGTATGCTTTTAGAGTCGGCTCTCGGGGATAAGTCTCAGATGTTTGTTTGTAATTTCATATGTAGACTGAATTGTTTTCAGCTTAGAGGGTACACTATCAACGCTACGACTAAAACCAAATGATATGCATGAGATGTTACGCCCAAAATTTAATCCAGGGGCATTATATCAGTCGGATGAATAGTCTAATTCCGGAGACGGGTGTTGAAGTGTACGGTATGACTTACACTAGAAGTGCCTAATTTTGTGTATGAGATATTGCTTTTAGAACTATGGAAGTTTCGACCTGATAATTGGGGACTGAAACCTAGCATTGACATCACGTGACTGATGGCCTCACGTAGTTACTGGTATCAAGACATCCTATGTAGTGTTTTAACTTCAAGACGGGCGTTTCTTTAGGGGAGTTTCCATTTCTGCCCATCTCCAAGACAAACTCTCGCCATCATGGTATAACATCGATTATATCCTATGTGATTCGCAATCATGCCCACTTCCAGTACACCACACAAATGACCAACATAGCTATGAGCCCCCGATCTTTGCCCATCATTCCCGCAATATCCTGTCCTATTGCCATCAGCCTCATCCAAACTTCGCCGTGATCTCGCCACAAACTTCCCCATCCACCAGGCGGTCAAATTTCAGAACCTTTTGTTGTTAGTAGACGGCCAACAACGGTAGGGAGGCAGTTACTTCATCGAGCAGGGTCACTCTTAGAACATATTTCACTTCATAAAAGCTCTCGCCGTGAGAGTTTGTCGTCTTCTTGAATTTCGAGAGTGGGATATGTGACAGATCTGAACGCAGCGTGCATGCTCGATATATGGCTGCAATGGTTAGCGGCTAGATGAGTGACGGAACTCCTTACATACCTTTTGGATTCTTCCACTTGAAATCTGGCGGATCCAGTAGATCGCATGCGAACAGCGGAGTGTGAAATATGAAGTCGCTTGGGACAGCAGGGATTGGTACGGTTCGGAAAAAATCAATCGACACAGGTTCGAAATTTCCAACAATCATATCCTGCGCAATCATTAGCCTGATTTACCGGGCCAGGTTGGGATGGCCACGAACCTTTACGACATACCAATTCAGGTGCCCGCTGACTCGCCAGGTATCGGTTTGGCGATCCCAGAACATGTGGTCATCCATTGAGCTGTAGCTATTGTGCCACTTGTTTGTTTTGGAGTCCCAGTACTTCGAGTCTTCTTTTGGACGCGCAACGGAAGAGCGAGAACCGTAGCAGTGGCGCGATCGACGCTGTTTCACGATAGAACCATCCAGGCCCCGAAGAAGTGCACCACGTGCCTATTTGAGGGACATGGTGTTAGTTGAGGTGTCGTAGGAGACATCTGGATGGATAATATACTATGGCACTTCGGCTGCCAGTGACACATCCGTGATTAGTGAGATAGATTGTGTAAGTAGGAACCAAGACTTACGCATTCACTGGCTGAAGGACCTGTAACTCTGTCGACGCTGGTCCATAGCGTGTGTTACGCAACCGTTTTAGAAGATATTCCGAAGAACCAAATCCACCAACAAGAAGTACCGCCTACATAAGATGGCATTAGTACCGAGGTAAGAGATAAGAGAAAGACGTGATTGGACAAGATGGACAGCCACAGCATGCGGTAGACAGCATGCTTGATGGTGATCTCCAAATACATTCAGAGCCCAACATCAATAAGGTTCAGGGTAAAAATAAGAAATAGAAGTTTACTTACCGCCACTGTTTCCCCCTTTTGTTGCACTTCAAAAACTTGCTGCTCAACGAGATGTACAATGCGGTTCACAACGGGATCGAATATCTTTTGGACTTCATCACTATATTGCAAGGATCAGTCATGCAGTGAGCTAGCTATTGGTGCGCCATAGGATATACGAGACGTACCTCTTCATGAAATGGAAACCATCTTCAACGTTCGTGGTATCATCATCAGGTACACCAGGCACATACACCTCGTATACCCCCTCCGTATCAGTGGTATTACCGAACGTAAATTTAACTTTTTCCTCCCAAGTTCGCATCATTTCGTGTTTTGAACGCGGCTAAGATAAGCCAAAGTAGTGCAAAAACAGTTAGTTATGAGAAAGGACTGGATGGGGGAAAGGGTGCCATGTACTTTCATGTCGTCGATAGCCTTATCACCGAGCACACCCCGAATGTATTGCTCAAACGCATGGTCTAGGTACACCGATCCACATAGGGCACCTGAAACTGTTAGGACTGGTCTTGTAGTGCGATTTGGTCGACTCACCAGTGCCCCCCACAGTCTCGTCAAGTCTTAAGGGGTCCAGATGCGTTATCTTATAGGAAATCAGGTCTCTAATCACAGTGTAAGTACATAAGTATATACAGAAGCAATAACTTACACTGTCCCTCCTCCAGCGTCGCAAATAATGAACGTATCGCCATTCTGAAACCAAGTTAGTTTGGCGCAGACTGCTGAGAATATGAATACTTGCTTTGAGGCTGTTGGGCTGAATAGCTTTGAGGGTATACGCTGCTGCACTCTCGGGTTCGCTGACCAAGTTGAAATCGTCGCGGTGAATCCCAAATCGTGCACTCTCTGCCGCTTGGACCATGAGAGCTTTCGCAGAGTCGCTCCAGATTGCAGGGATCGTCAGAACGTACTCCACCATAGAGTCGCAGACAAATCGACTGTCGTAAGTTCGCTCGATACTAGCGGTTGTAATTTCCAGCACTGACTTCAGAAAGTCTGACACCACGGTAACAGGGGGGATCCGAAGCTCCTGAAGCGTTTGTGCTGTTTTCTGTGCAGGCGTTGTAGACGGGGGATTAAATTCCAGTAGGTTAGACATATCTGCGGGCGGTATAGGTTTCTCAGAAGTTCTCGAGACAGCGTCTTTCAAAAATGCACCTTTCCGGACCGGCCTATATGGTATGGCTGGCGCTGATTGGTCTTGAAGCAGAATTTTGAACCATCTCAGCGTGTCTGCATATGCCGTCCTGGATAGTTCGTAGCCCCATTTTTTATCTCGGGTCAGCAGATCGGTATACCGAACCTCCGTGGGAACTTGGTCGGCAGAAGAGTTTCCTATACCAGCATTTGGCCAGGTTTGTACGAGTTTTACGTCTTCCGGACATGCTGTGTGGGCGAAGGCCACTGATGTGAAGCTGGAACACCAAAGCTATTAGCAGAGAGCAACAGGGATAGTTAATACTGGAATCATACGTCGTCCCAAAGTCGACACCTACAACAAACCGATGTTTGGTAGGGTTGATAGAGCCCATTTTCCGTACCGTCGTGTTTCTTAGTTGCAGTTGAAAGTAACTTGCGCCGTAATTGCTACGCAATCTTGGGCACAATGGTCAGCTATCACCTTTCGTGGGCGCGCAGAGCCTCAAAGCTTGTTGTATTGGTGTCTCTGTCTATCTCACCTAATCGTCAGGTTGGCACAGTAGTTAGCTGTGGGTAATAGGTATGCTAATTACAGTGTTTTAGACTGTAGAGGGTACAATGACGGCGGCGAGCTATTCTCGCAGTCAGCATAGACTTCTATTGAATAGTAAAAGAAGTCGCTTTCACAAGAGTGGGGGAGAGTAGAGAGAGTAATGTTCGGGCGGTAACTAAGTCTTGCTATTATTGTGTTGCCAAGGATTTCGAGTTAGACGCCGCTTCCTATTCGTCGGTATGGCAACACGTCAGCTACCCCGCTTCTATGGTCGAATTCTTCTCTTCATCACTGACAACTCAAGATCTACTACGTCACTCGAACAATCACGACAACTTTATGTTGAGCTTACTAGGTTGGCTGCTCTTTTACCAGAGAGAAGAAATGTCAGACGAACAACGTTTGTACTCCAATCTTATCCTCCCTTCTCACGATTAAGCACTCACCACTAAAAACCGTTGATCAGAAAGCGATAACGGTAATACGCTGCCATCCGCAAATAAAGCTATGCCCGATCGTCTAAAAGGCACTACAAGGGAGGATGATGAAAGCACCAACGCTGCTACTATCAATCGAACTCCGAAAAATCAGAAAAAAACGAAAACGAAAGGCGGCACACGTACCAATAAGAAGAAGTCAGGAGAACTGCAACAACAATCCGGCCACGAATGCGACCGAAGCACTGAGGAATACCAACACCCTGCAGGGGAAGCGCCCACAAAAACAGACTCAGGGGACGACAGGCCGACTGCCGAAACTGCAGAACTAGAACGGAAATATTGGGAGGGTCGACTCGAGAAGCTGTTCATAAAGCGGAAGTATTGGAAGGATCAATACGACAGGAAGGTTTTGGAGTCAAACGTTTTGGAGGAGCAATACAAGAAGATGGTATCGAAACGGAAAGACTGGGAGAATCAATTCCTGCAGGTGGAAAAGGAGCGGACGTCCTGGGAGGATCAATGCAGGCAGACCGAAGTAGAGCGGACGAGTTGGGAGGAGCGATACGAAAAGATGGTATTGGAGCGGAAGTATTGGGAGGAGCGATACGACCAGGTGGTATCGCGTAAAAAGAAGCAGAAGGCAGAGAGCAGAAAATTGGAAAATCGTGCCGATGAGCTCCAGAGTCGCTTGGACGATGAAACAAAAAGAACTGAATCGGAAAGGAATGAAAAAGACGAGATGGAATTACAAAAAGGCAAGCTTGAGGCAGAACACAACGAGTTGAAAAGTGCGAATGATGAACTTCGCCGGGTCCTGGATGCAGAGAAAGAGAAAGCAGCAATGGAAAGCGTAGAACATACAGAAGAGAGAGATGACCTGAAAAGAAAGCTTGAAGAGTTACGCGTTTCACACTTCAGATCCGTAAGCAGCGTCGGTACCGGCCTCGAACCAATTTCCGACCAAATAATCGAAGAAAAATTCCGTGCTCTACACGACAAGGTATGCCATTCCCCCAAAACGAAATTCCGTCTAACCAAGCGCAGATTGGAGGCTGGTGCCGGCAAAAATTCAGAGGGAAGAGTCGGAAACGTGGGCTAGAAGAACTTGATGATAATGATCTAAAAACACTGCTATCCACCCGAGTTCGCGACGCAAACAACTTGAGCACCGGAAAACTGATGGAGGCGATAATTTGGGGATATATTGAGATCAAAATAATGTCAGCTTGGTTTCCCGCGATGGCTCCTGAAATGTCACAACATATAACTATTCTTGATGAGGAAATCCGCGGTGGTGGTAAACCCCCTAATCCGGCATGTTTCACTCAACATCACTCCCCCTCCCCCCCAAGCGCGATCCCTGGTATCAGAACATTGCGCAATACCTATATCTGACATTAGTAGATACCTCAGACACCTTCGAAAGGGCAGAGTTTTGGCGTGCATACACAGCTTCTCTACTCTATCAAAACCACCAAGTGCAGGCCAGGCTGAAAGACGTCGATACGCCATCATTAGACCTCTATGAGCTCTTTTCCGGAATCCAAGCCGACTCATCTTCGATCACTTTACATATAAATAGTTTCCGAGAGTGCCTTCAATCTGTCATTGTCTTGGCCGCCCAACTCCGGTGTCAACGCAGCGTCTACGAAATCGATGAGAGTGTTCAGCTGGAGGAACGTTATGATGACGAGCGCATGATAGATATCAACGATCGGGATCGAAAGGATTCGGAGGATGTGGAGCGCGCCTTTGTTAGTGGCATTATATCGAAAGGTGTGGTGCGGAGGTCGTTTGCCGGCATGAAGGATGGTCAGGAGCTGATTTGTAAGGCTAGAGTTTTGGTTTCTATTAACATGCCGGATGAGTAGTACACTGTGTTTCAATGTTCGTTGTTGTAAACATTTAGCTATGTTAGTATGGAGGGTTTATTGATCAGGCATCTGTTGGATAAGGAGGATAAGCAACAAAATGTGACATCATTGCACTGCAGCACACTCACGTCATCCATCGTTGCTCTCGTTAGGAAGGGCGAGCAGGGATGTACAAACCAACACCAAGCGACCTAGCGAACATGCACCACTAGGCCAGTATAATACATGCTAGCTCTGATGTTTCCCTAGCACGAAACTTTAGATAGAAAGTATCGCAGCTGGCGTATAACAAATGATAGTTGAAGGGTGGAGGAGAGCAGATCGGGGATCACAAAAGTCCGGGCAGGAGTTCACCCCATTCAATTTTCCAGGCTCTGATTGGCATCTTAGATGTGGGAGGGCAGCGTTCACAGATGCATCAAGGGCCTAATCTACTTAGATCGTAGTATGCTCCCTGAAATGATGATGTGCGCCCGTACTACGACAAAACCCCGCACCACATATTGCCAAGCCAGCTAGCCAAGATTTTGTGGGTTGGATATTCCGCAGTGACGTTTTCGGTAACGTCTCACACAAAACTTAGATGGGACGACATCGCTCTAGAGTACAACTCTTTTCGCTACAACGCCTTTCGTCTTCATAATGGATGCTGACTTTGACGTTTTGTCGGCAGCATCACTAGAGTTCGGTCACGAACTCTACGGGCGCGATAAATCGGCATTGGTATTGCAATCCAGGTACGTCTTAGGCTGTTTGAGACTGCGGGAAGGAAGTAAAAATCCAATTCAAGCCCTGTCAAAGCTGTGCTTTTAACCTTGCTCGTCTAGTTTCGGTGCCTCTCATGATCGACCACACAACATGCGGGGGAAACCCTGCCGCGGCACCAAACTAGAAGTTTTTCACGCCAACGGTGCCGCTAAGCAACGCGGAATGTCAAGTTGACATATATCCTCCGAGACATGGCACTAGCCAAGACGCCGCCTCCGACCCGTGTTATATAACAGCGGAAATCTCTAGGATCGACGATAGCCCAAACTCTCGCTGTTAACAGAAGCTAACTTGTGCAATTGATTAGTGGCTAGGCAGTGTCTAATACAACGCCACATACTCTAAATTCACCCCTCGCAAGTTCTGTCACAAGAACCATCTTCGGGGGTTAGAAGTGCGAGTAGAATGTTTTATAGAACCTAAACCAAGTGCAGTTAAGAATGAACTCAAGGGTGAGTCCTACTCTAACGTTTCTATCCAAGAAGGTTACGTAAAGTGTAAGCATATGGGAGTTAGAAAAGTAGGTTATCGCGGGTTGTTAAACTGGGGGAGAGAAGTGATGAGCTGCAGTAGGATGGGGGAGGCTTAAATCGCAGTGTGATATACGGAAAAATTTCTTAAAATGCTTCGCATTATGAAATCAGTTTATAACCGCTGCCATAGAGTACGCTTAAACCAAACAAACAATAAACCAATCAGCCGGACTGTTTCAGATAACGCGTCCTACACTCGTGTCTCACACGAATCGCTTGCCACGGGCCGCGTGTCACCCGTTTTAGTGCGCCTCCTTTCTTCCCGCGCTTCCATAGGCTTCCGAACAGGACAGAAGCTTTGTGGCGGACGCCTGCAACAGACTAAGCAAGCTACGAGTGGAACACGGGAGAGCTTGCAGACTGATTGGAGCATGTTTCAAAAGTACAGCTGCCAACCGACGTTGAAACTTCGAGTGCTCGCGTCATGACGTAACGCATGTGGGAGGACGGAGTGAGCAGTGGCAGCGTTGAGGGTCCATTCGGCATACTATGGCCTCCACCATTCCTACGAGAGTACCGAGCGCGTTGCAAAAAAGCTCGTTGTGTTGTTCAGTGGTGATCGCCAAGGATCCACCCCAGAACAGGAATGTAGGGTCGTGGTGAATTACTATCTTTGCGCGAATGGGAAGGAATACACGGACACACCGCTCGCTTAATGCCCAACACCAACCAGGATGATTTGGATGCAAGCCGAGATCTGCAATGGCAATTGGATATATCGGCATAAGCATGTGCATGTTCAGAGTAAAAATCTGGCGCAATCCATAATTCTATACTGGCAGCCTCTATACCGTACATTTGCCATCTCCATTCCTCCTATTGTACGATTACCCGATTACTCGTCGTGCTGAATACCGAACGATGGGAATTCCCAGCCTGTACCTTTGGGCATACCTGGGAGGCTGCTTATCATTTGTGTTGGCCGACCTGGTGGTTCCTCTTCAGTCTGTTCAGACCCTTTGCAAGCAGACTCAGAATTATTCTCCACCACACGAGCAATATACTTGTAATTAATCCATTCCTCCGGTCCGGAACGTATGTACTGATATGAAATATGACTCCAGTTTACACCAATCAATGGGGGGCCGATGGCTCCGGGTATCAATGCATGAGCGTGAGTGGAGTTCCCGTTTACACCATTCGCACTAGTAGTACTGAGTTGACTATTCCGTAACGACAGGTAGGCGATGCGCCGGACGGATATATCAACGAGACCGCATTCTCTGCAACGTGGACATGGAAGCATTCCCCTCAGCTTGTACACTCTTTTCCGAACGCCAAACTAAACTCTGCTATCCTTCCGATGAGATTGTCACGTCTGGGAACCCTATGGCTCAACGTGGTATGGACATACGGTGTTGGAACTACCATTATCGACGAAATTGATGATAAGAGACTTACCGATGCAAACCTGACTGCGAATGTCGCATTGGACATGTTCCTCGATCCAGACCTTGCAAAATCCAGTTCCACCACTGCTCCATCGTTTGAGATCATGGTGTGGTTTGGAGCTTTTGGCAACGTCAAACCGATCGGATTCTCGGATACGCCGATCAATGAGAGAGAGGTTAACGGTACCAAGTTGTGAGTATACCGGCTGCATTCGCGTTCTTGACTGATGAAATTTCCTCCCTAGTTACCTTTACGAGGGCCCTAACGACAACGGTCAGTACGTCTACAGTTGGGTAGCTGAAAAGAACCTAACTACATTCGATGGCGATGTTGCACCGTTGTTACACTCTGTTATCAATGCCAATGCTTCTGGTGGACTTCAAACCGACGATTACATCGGTATTGTAGAGTTCGGCACAGAAACACATCACACGAAAGCAAGGAGGCCCGTGACATTTGCTGCCAGAATGCTGAAGATGGTTGTGACAGAAGCAGCAGACTCCACGCCTGTAGCAAGCCCCAAGCCTTCAGAAAACCCCAAGCCTTCAGACAACCCAAAGCCTTCAGGTTCAAGTGCCATTAGATATGGAGGGAAGATTATAACACCGGTAGTCTTATTTGTAGTTTTGCTTGTATGCGCATAGGCGTTCTAATTGTATTTCATTTTATGCTACATGTATAATACCCACTGACCCAAAATTAATGTCTACTTATGCGAAAGTTGTAAAGTAATTCTACGACCTATGAACGCTAGCAGTTTGGTACAGTCAGCGATTTGTTAAAGGTTGATAATACGGTCAAACCAGATTTGATTAGAAGTCAATCGTGCGCTAAATCGCCACACTGACGCAATTAGCTGATCTGGGAGTTTGTTTGTAATCATACTGCGTTCGGCCGCTAGCGGCCATTGCACACTTTATCCTCCCCGCTTCTCCTGTGACACAAGGAAACAAAAGCAAAGTCGCAAGTTCTACTGATCTGGGAGTAGGTGAATGCGATACTTGAAACCCCCGCCACAGATATAACTTTCAAACCACGTCTCCAGCCATTAATACCCCCACCTGCATCATCAGACCTTCTGATGGCACGAGCAATTTGAGACGCGATAGAGCGTTGCCAGGTAAGGAACTTATAACATGCCTAAAGCCTATCAACCGAAAGTTGAGGAAACGTACTATACAATGCATGGATGGGTCGTTCGTTGAGGCTAGGGCCGATCTGCAGGGGGGAGCGCTTTGTGTCGATGATTCAAAACGTACTCGGGTATGGAAGAAGAATCGGAGAATGATTTAGAACGGTAATTAAACCACTCGAGACGGAACCATCTTCTTTTTCGGTATCGGTGGTTTGACCAACCCACAACCCCGATATTTTCCGGCTCGCCTCCGGACTATCCAACTCTCTATCCAACCAAGCCTTTTTACTGCGATGAAGCACGTGTAAAAAATTTCTTCATTTATTTGAAGTGCATGAGGCATCTTGTAGTAAAGTACAAAACTTGTCCTGGCCAATCTTTATATGTGAGGGCAGTGTATATCTTATGTGCCCAGCTGTGAAACACAGGTATGAAGACACAGGCGAATGCACAAAAGCGAGCACAAACACATTCAAGTGAGAGAATGATATATATGTGCCGATGAGTAACTCACATGTGCATATGAGGTTGAGTCGGTGGCCAAACGCCACCATGTAACCCCTGTTACTGGCTCTTTTCTGATGATGGAATTGAGATATTAGACCACCTTGTGCGTGGTTTGTGAAGTGAAATCAACCATCCCATTCATCTGACCCAGGTAGACACAGTACCATTTTTTTGTCTAAGATGGGGACAATAAGAGGACTGCCAGAGCTGCTTCATGACCGTCCCTGGCTGGAGGTTGGTGGATATTGGTCAATTATTCGAGTTTAGTCTTGAATTAGACTTACATCCCGTATTTACTGTCACATCACATTATATGATCATCACCTTGATGGGTTTCACCGTTGCAACTGGTAGCGATCCAACTTGCTCTATGTATTGTTCTCAAAGCAGAAGAGTTTCCCTGTTATCTTCTGAATTTAATGCCAAGATTTTGTTGTGTCTGTTCTCTGGGTCTGTAGTACAAGGATCAGCCCACATGGTATTTATGTTTGGCTATAAGTTTTTGAATTATGGATAAATGATGAAAATATTAAATGTGATACGCGCTTCATCGCGGCAAAAAGTCTTGGTTGGATAGTGAGTTGGATAGTCCCGAGATGAGCCGGATATTTTCCATATTTCTGCACTAGAGGCTCATGACAACCGTCTGAAACATGTCTGGTTTTCCGGTTTTTGCTTCTATACCCGAATAAAATATTATGGGCACGAGGGTGATACAGAAGGGCAGATGTATGGATGTACAGTAATAGAATTCACACACACGGTTACAACTATAACCACCCACCACATCCACTGAACAAAGTAAATAATACAAAGAAAATTTTACACCCTGGAAGTCACGCTTTTCTAAATTATAATAGTATAAAATGATTGCTCCTTTCAATAATTAAACTGCAAGCACAGAATAATTAACTATTAAAAATGGCCATCTGTAGTGCACAGTATATAACTAGTTTTTCCGATGGTATTTACTACATATGTTTGGTTACCTGAACTCACATCAGTGTTAGCGGCTCCTACGATCGAGACTTATAAACGGCGGCGGAGGAGAACGTACATCTCTGCGGCAAACCGAGCGAGGAAGATTTTAGAGCAGAGTTTTACAGCGAGCAACAGTAGGAAGCTAGGAGATGCAGCAGATACTATGAGTACCGACATGGAGTAGGAGCCAGGAAGGCCGAGTGCTGGTAGCATATTCCCATGAAGACTAATAAGTCAGAGGTAGACGATCGAGAGCATTATTGACTTTGACGTGATATAGTGATGTCTAAGCAGTTACTGGGTTGATGGTGGAGAGGATGGAGACAGGAGTCGAAAAGTTCAGGGGTAGAGTACTGTACTGCGTTCCACAGAGAAGTGTTTCACGGTTTACTAAGTTTCCTATGCCACTCGAATTGCAAATTGCACTAGAAACTAGTACATTATCAACGAAAAAACAAGATATCAATATCCATAACTATCCACCAAACAAATGACCTATTCCTTTCACAACGGCCTCCGGAAAAAGTCAATCGAACAAATTACTTCGGAGGAGCTTCTTTAACGATGTTTTCCTCCTTCACAACCATATCGTCAACCTGGGGCCCGGACTCGGGAGTGATCTACATCCAACACTATCAGCCCGTGAAGTTATAAGCATGTGCGGAATGGAATAAAAGCTTACCCCGTATTCGTACTTGCTGGCAGCCAAGGGTGTGACTGTGTGGATTTTTCCAACATATGTTAATTCACCACCTAAAGAATGAGTTTCCAATTAACATTAATAATTGCAGCTAGTTAGGACCACTCACTGTTAGGTTGTCGGTAGATGACTCTCTTGTTAACTCCATATTTGGCAGGCATGGTTGGTAGTGAGTTGCTCGAATTTGAGATGGAAGATGTTTTGGAGATGTTTAGTTGAGGTTGTCGAAGCGTTACAATATGCGCTGTGGTTCTTGCACCATGAGGGATTGAGGCTCTCTTTATACTGGGCTGATGGTCAAAAAATCAGCCCATGCTTCCATGTCAGTGTTCTAGCTATCGTATCAAAAGAAAACGTGCGTGGGAATTATCCTCAACTGAATTTTTCATGCCGGCAGCTCTCCACCCCAGTCGAAAGTTGAAGTCACGAGAGGATCAGAATACATGCACGAAACTGCCAGAGGCGCCAACATACCCCACTCAGCGTTCATCTAAAATACTCAAGAGGGTATTAATTGTGGGGTAATAGTTCGACGCTATATCGGTCTGGAAGATGAACTGGCTGAAACCTACAGGATCATCCGTGTAGTTCAAACAGCACATGCCTGGTTCAGCATAGAACTACTTTGAAATGAAATCCGGTAGTCATAGTGAGGAGCAGGTTAGTGACAATCACAAGTATCACTCATGATGTGACTCACAGTAAGTCTTTACGTGAGAAAGTACTCGCACTCTTTATATGAGGCCTTTTCATGTCCAATGAAAACTAACCGATGCCGCGCGTCACCTACCCCGCGTCATGAAACCGGCGACTATTCAGGAGCGCTAAAAAGGAATCGGCACTGTGAGCTCGAGACAGCGCTGCAAGCGGTCTTATGCCTTGTCATGACTAGGTTACCTCGCCAAAAAATTTGGCCGGTGCCAGAAGTGGTAGTCGCTCATAACAATAAAGTGATATTTGCCGCGAAACATCATACCATGGATGGAATGCAACAGGAATGTGGGTAAATACGCAAGCCAGATTGGATAAACCAACGGAGTTCAGGTTTGGTTACCTTTGAACAATCTATATCCAGTTGCTGTTATACAAATGTATCCTTGCCACGGCCCCGAAGAACTACCGAGATTGATCTTCGATTTTCAATTCATATGACTGATTGTTTCTAAAGTTGTGCAAGATACAGCGCGGGCATTTTGAAGTAGCTATATGCTGGTGAAATTGCGTAATTTTGGTTACCTTGAGGTGATAATTATAAACGTGAACAATGAACAGTGGGAGTGTGGGCTGTTCTTTTGCAGGCGGATAATGTGAAACGAGCAACTCACCTGTTTAGCTGAAGTTTGTTAATATATTTAATGTTAGAACTGCAAATGGTTAATCCAGTGAGTGTTACATTGGATGCTTGAATGACTTGTCGACTGACATGACTCGAGGGCTGAAGGCCCGTATATATGCAAGCTCCCATATCCATATTCGTTTGCATATGTGTTTGCACTATCTTGATATGAGCCGCTCTCTCTGATTCTGATACAGACCAGGCATATCCTCATACGAAACACCAACTACTTACAAGCTAGCAAACGGACCTGAGACTCACGATGTAGGTGCCGTGCAACAATGATTGTTGCATATATGGACCACCTCCCTTGTAGGGGCTTCAGCTGGGCTGATGGGGATCACGATCTCATGATGATGATGGTCGTTCCGGACTCAGCTGGAGATGCCAGCTGAATGCGCATGCATGCGTACAAAGCATACTCTCAATGCCGTATAAAAGATCACACAAGTTCCCTCGTAGTTTAGAATATACAAGCTTCTCCAGCATTCAGTATTTCAACACCGAGTATTGCATATAGGTCTCAGCCTTCGTATTGCCGGAGATGAGTCTCGTATGGCCGGAGATTGCTGTCGAGCTGATGGCATTCAGCCGGATCTATACATAGATGCGTACGCATGCATTCACACTTGTATCCCATATATATATGGCCTTGTGGCCCTCTTAGATAATACACACAACCAAGCTTCTCTATCTCTACTTTCAACAGCGAGTGTTGAAATATGGAAGGGGAGAACCGTGTGAATAGACTTAAGATACAGACTGGAGAGCAGGAGAAAGACTCGAGATATATACAAGGTAGTTGAGTGCCTTATGCCTTGCCGGCTGTGTGCCTTAACATCAGCTCAGCTGAAGCTCAGCTCGGTCAGGTTCATGCAACAGCGAGGGAGCGCTACCAACCGAGTGCAATATGATGACCGGGTGCTATGGTGTGTCACACTTGACATTGTCGCTATCGCTGCACACAGAGGATAGAGTGATGTTAAAGTAGTGTCAATTATGGAATAGTTCACTTCATCGTTAGAATGTTCTGGGCAACCTTGGTCTATGTTAACAGTCTTAGACTCCGAAATGTTTCTGCGCACGCGATCCATTTTCAAGCTTCCCGGAGTTTGAACATGCTTGGAAATGCCACTACTCATTATTCTAACATTAGCCAGTGGCAGTCCTCTCAAAAACTTAAGGCCCGAAAAACAGGCCTCATGCAACTTTGGTGTGACGGATTGACTAGATGCTCCTAGCTAGCTGCATTAGATGCATTGGAAATTGAACGGCTTAAGCAATAGGACTCATATTGTATAGGCTGTTCAACAGTCCAATGATATAAGCAGTTAACACTACAAATGTGTGATTGTAGAGTTCGGAGCGGCATCTTGTTTCCGTCCAAACTCGCGTGGTTCACTCCCGCATCTGTCGAATGATGACATATGAAGTGTAGTCCGCCGTACTCCATAAGACTTGGCGGCCTGCAGGCTATCTATCTAGCGGCCGGTCAGACCTGGATTCTGAGGCCTAGCGGCCGGTTAGGCTTCAATTTTTAAGCCTGCACTAACGAAGACCAGGCTTGTCTTCATGCTGGCCGGTCGGTGTTCCTAAACGGCCAGGCCCGGCCGGCCTGCATGAAGGCCGGGCCTGGCCAACGCCAAGGGAGGCACTATTCGAAAGCTGAACTGCCTTCTGTGTCGCTGTCGTGGTCAGGCTTCCCAATATTCCGCCCCGTCCAGGAGATAGTTGGCCCTGGACCGGACAATAATTTTCGGGCCACCGATTTGAGACTAGAGTAGTGGAGTGCTGGACGAAGAGACTGCATGGCCTAACAGTCTAGCTGTGTGCATTGCGTAAGGGGTTGTACTTATAGACCTATGCAGTTTTTGTATTTTCTTGTATCCCCTTCGTATTTATTCGATAGATATATCCAGATTTTCTCCAAACTTAGACGGCCAGTGGTTTGATGGTATTTTTTACTAATCATTCAAGCATCCAGCCGCAGTCTGAAGGCCCACCCATGTATCTCAATGTGATCTGTTCAGACTCCAGACTCGTATCTTGAAACTATGGTCATCTATACCGGGCCTTAGATAATGAGATCATGTACCTGGCCTCTGAAATCCATGGCCCGGACGGGACGCCGACTCGGGGCCCCGAAAGACGCAAGTTACCCGGAACCATTGGGAAGCCTAGTCATGGTCTTCCAATTCTTTATCGCCACCCAAAGATCTTCGGGAAAACCCCGGCCATAAACCCTTTCTAGCTCTGGTCCTGTAGATACTCATAAACTGCTACCACGCTCTTTCGACGATGGAGTAGGCGACCTTTTTGCGTAGGGAGTTGATGTTTAGGTACAACACCGTCAGCCTGTTCCAACATTCGGAGGGGGGAGGGTGTTTACCTGTGTCGTAAGACACACCAAGCCCCTCTACCCCGTCTGACCTAGAGATGCATATTTATGCCGCTGCCCGAGTATATTGTCCGCAATGTCGTAGAGGAAATGGCGTTCACTGCCGCATTGGTTGCGGAGGACGCCAATTTTCTGTGTGAGGGAGCTTTATTGCACGGGATGTGTCAGCGGGGGTATTGAGAGGGCCGATAAAGTGTTAGGACTTGAGGGTGCGCTCTTCTGGGAAGCGTGCGATACGGATGAGAAACTTGTAGGCGTGGTTGACGAGCATTGCAAGCCTGTTGGGGGTGTGAATGTGTGCGAGCATGGAGTTGAGTGTGGTAGTTTGAGAGGAACGGGTGATGTTGAGTGGAGTTGGAGGGGCAGAGAGAGAGGTGATTGCTGTATTCTGGTCGGCAACCTCGGAACGCAGCATATTGATAGTAGAATACTGTTCGGAAATAGTCGAAATGAGCTTGTCGATCGTAGCAGTAGTCGCCGACTTGTACCCTTTATTGTCCCTCCATAGAGCGAATAAGATGCGGATATCTTTATTACCTCCACTGTCGTTACTGCCACTACTATTCTTAACTGAACTGTCGAAACCGCGAGCAAACTTGAACCACAACAGTCATCACCACTTCTTCGGATTGTGTTAGACCTACTGTAGGGGTAGGCGAATCAGACATGTTCCGGTGGCTCATAAGCTGAGCGCGTAGAGGTTAAGTGACGCATCGAAGCATTGTGATCACAGTTTGGGTTGTGTGAGGGAGTCCATGGTGTAGAGGATGTTTAGAGATTGTGAGTAGTCACATAATATTGCCAAGGTCAGGGTTTGGCATTTGTGACATCTTTCCGTATGAAAAAGCTAAGATCATTGATGTTTTCCCGTAATCACCCTCCTAAACAAAGAACGGGAAACCGCTATGCAGAAAGAGGTGGAAACAAACAATTCCAGAACGCATGCTATGTCTCCTTATGAACATAATCTAGTCTACAAGATCTCCCATCAGCAGTAGAAGGAAAATAGCAGACGAGGCGAGATGCGGAGTAGGATGATAGATAGATAGTTTTCGTCCACGTGCGGCAGTTTAGGATCTACGCATCTGTCCATTAGCAATTTTTTCATCCACTCTCCGGGGTTACATACCTATACCTCCTCAACCCAGGTCAACAGATCCGACCAAGTGTTTTGGAGCTTAGACAAGCTAACCAAAGCGGTAAATTCACACGGCGTGAAGCCACTGCCCCGCAAGGTGATCATGCCTGGGGAGTGGCCCCGTAGTGTAGTGGTTTGGTCTTGCCACCACTATGCTCATTGTTACGGGTTCGAATCCCGGCGCCACTCCTCTACCCGAGCAGACTCCTTGTGTCAAGTTGATGTCGCACCACGAGTTCCCTGTGTCAAACTCACCACAGGTTGAACATACGAATAATTAGTAATGGGGGTGGGCTTGGTGGGTCAGTGGCCTTAGTGCCCTCCATTGGGTAGCGGGAAGTGGGAGGAAACAACTTTGCCTGAGTCAGAAGTAGGTGTTATGTGAGCTAGTTTGGCCGTAATTTAGCCGATGGATGGACAGGAAGTTTCTGATGGACAGGGATAAAAATGTTAATTAAATGCCATGACCACCAGTGGTCGGCCGGCTTATGGTAACTTAGCTGGGCACCCCTTCGGGGTGAATGCAAAATGATTACAAACAAACAAACAAGGTGATCATGCCTACGTTTCTGTGCGCGTGCTTACAAACTTCATGATAGAGTGTTCCTACACAACCAAGAACATCTTTCTGCACCTGTCTTGACGCAATTTCCGCCAAGACAATCTTCGTAAAAGTGGGAAGCCAGGGCAGGGTATTGATTTTCTGCTGCACGCCACCCTGGGACGGAACAAAGTTGTCAACGGAAACTTTGTAAGTAATCTGTTCTACAATTGTAGGCGATGCCACTTGAATGCTATTAGATTGGATCTGGGAGGAGTACCCAGGCCGCCTCTGACATTAAAATTGTGCTCCAAAAGGAGCTTCTCTTCGAAAAAGCGAACAGCGCCGCCTACCAACCATCCAACTAACTGTTAGATCCTGTCTGGATTTGCTGGAAAGTGTCATGCCTTCAATTTTGCGATCTCGCTAGTCTTTACAATAGCATCCTCGTACCGTTCAGTGCTTACGGCGTACAGTTTATCCTAAAGATATTGAAAGAGTGCAATAGGTACCGACTTACCCTGAAGCTCTTTGTATATCTCGAAGGGTACCATGATTTCTTTGAATCTGTGCCGAAAGACTTCCCGCTAGTAGAACGGTACGCAAAGCGGCGGCGTCCAGACGCGACAACTGGCAGGAGGACGGATACTCGAAAGACTGAAGAAATGTTTCATAGGTAGTGACTGCGGGATGATGCCTGATGAAACGGAGCGAGTGCCTTGTGGAGCGTCGTCGGTGTGGAGGTAACCGCCGACGGATTATACTTGTCGCGAGGGGTTTTTGTTTTGTTTTTTTTGTTTTATTCATACTGTATTCACTCTAATTAGAGTATGACAGAACCTAAAAACCCCCCCTCCGCCTCCGGGCGAGCCGGCAAGATGGCGGAGCTCCCACCTGCTACCCATCGTCCCCTGTTGTCGCGAGGGGTTGGTTGGTATAGGATGTGCGGGAGCACGGGCAGAGAGGAGAATATCTTCAGAGGGTGTCGCAAATCGCTACGATTGAAATTGGCCGGGCTGATGGCTCTTGGGGCGATGAGGGACTCTGGGCAGCGAAGGTAGCAAAGTTAAGCATGTGGATGACGTCACGAGCGGCGAAGCAACGGAGAAGAAGGTGGATTAGGGTTACACACTGCAACTAAGCGCGTCAGTATGCGACTTTAAGAAACACTAGACAACAGTTTCACCACTTGAAGGCGATTCAAGTTGATGCTACCATTCAACGATTGCAACTGTCAATCATTCCGCGAAAGCAACCCACTCCACACCCCACATCTAGTTGGCAGTGGGAGCAATTACATCCATTTGATGCAGATACCCTCGTATTTAGGCGCGGCACTTCCTACCATTTGGCTAGTTCATCAAAAGGCACTGTACCGAGCACAAAGGTTTGTAGGTCACGCGTCAGCGGGGCATCTCGAGAAATGGGACCCTCTTCCGCTCGATCGGATCGAAAATCGGAGACCACGACGTGATCGATCGCGTCGAGCTGCATCTTTTTCGTCGTATAAACGAAGCTGAGGGAGGTGCGGCCCGCGGAGTTGTGCGCGATCAGCCACCTCAGACCAAAAAATCTCAGTTTACCCAACGATTTTTGGTCGAGCGGCTGGGTGATCGGGATTTTGTTTTTTCCTTGTGTTATTACGGAGAAATTGCTGTATTTAGGGAATTAATGATACGCCAAAAGCGGTATAGCAGGCATTGTGTATTCGATAGGTGGCATTCAGTGTAGTTACTAGTGCTGTCGCCCCTTCTGTAAGAATTGGCCGGGCCCATATTCTAATACAGTGCAAATGCTTGTGAGTGTTTAAGATATGGAGGGGAGAACCATGTATGTGCATAGACTTAGATACAGAGAGAAGAATAAAGGAGAATGACTTGAAATATATAGTACAAGGTAGTATGAACAACGGGATGCAAAGGAGACTGGAAATCCGTGCAAAAATCGCACACCGTAAAGGTACTGTAGGGGTACGACTGCAACCGCCCAAACAAATTCCAAGATTTTTCCGAAATTTGCAAATTACTCCACAATCACATAATAGAGAGAAGATTGGAGGAGACTGCAGTGAATTAGATAGCATAAAGAGCTACATGGGAATGGAGAAAATCAAGTCAACAGTATGAGATTTGAGCAAGTTTGCAAATATAAGTGAGCATTATTGAATCTAGCAGATTGTGTCACATTATTTAATATATCTAATTGATCAACATTGCAAATGAAATATGCTGGATATGTTATCACGATACATCGGCAAAAGTGCAAATCGACTATAGGCTGCGCTACGCGCACACGCGCAGCTCATAGCAAGCTTCCCGTGGACCCCTGCGCAACGCGCAGTCTATAGTCGTCTATAGTCGATTCATAGAGATGTGCGCGTGTGCCTATGGGACTATATGGCTGGCGGCCGGAGATGGACCTATACCTGTCTGTACTGCCTACAGTCTTCGCTGCGAGTCCACTTGAGAGCCCGCTGGTGCTTGGGAGCCTGCTTGAGAGCCTACATGAAAGCCTGCATGACAGCCTGCTTGATAGCCTGCTTGATAGCCCGCTTGATAGCCTGCTTGAGAGAGCCGTGCTTGAGAAAGCCGTGCTTCGGGAGGAGTAGAGTTTTCCGCGGGAAGCTTTTGGCCGATGGAAAACTCTGAGTTTGTGGAAGCTTTGGCTAATAGAAGGCTTTAAGTCTGTTAAAGCTTTGACATTGAGGTTGATGTAGCCAACCTACTTAACTAAGTGCTTTCGGTGCCATCACCGTCACCGTCACCATCACCATCACCATCACCATCACCATCACCATCACCATCACCATCATGACCATCAGCCCCGGACTGAATGCGTACACATACGCCCAAAATCGACGGGAAACTGGCTGCAGATTCCACTGAGAAAACTGAGTCGGAGATCTGCTCTCCCCGAGATCCAATTGTCTACCTTTCCTGCAGAATCACAGGCGGCAATTGTCAACACCATGACCTTGAGGTATCGTGAGATCTTGTCATGGTGGCCGCGCTAAAGATAAGGCTCAGACTACCATATCGACCGACGTCATGATTTCGGCCAACATACGCCGCCTGCCACCTGCCACACGCCACCCACCACCCGCCGCCCACCAAACACTGCCCGCCATACGCCACCAGCCTCACGCCTCCCGGTGCCTGGCATCTGCAACTCAGCACGCCTCTGTATCGAGCATGCAGGAGCATACATGGGAGCATAGTCAAGTGAGATTGGGAGTGTCTTCCCTCTTGAGAGTGTACTTGGGAGCGTAGAGCCAAGTAGGCTGGAAGTGTGTCATCGAGTGCAATTGGGAGTGTACTTGAGAGCGTACTCGGGAGTGTACTTGAGAGCGACTCGGAGGTGTACTTGGGTGCGTACTCCGAGGTGTTCTTGGGAGTGTCTGAAGAGCTTACTTGGGAGCGTACAGTCAAGCAGGCTGGGAGTGTGCCATCGAGTGCAATTGGGAGCGTCGTGAGAGCTTACTTGGGAGCGTATAGTCAAGCAGGCTGGGAGTGTGTCATCGAGTGCAATTGGGAGTGTATTTGAGAGCGTGCTCTGGAGTATGCTTGAGAGCGTCTTGAGAGCTTACTTGGGAGCGTACAGTCAAGCAGGCTGGGTGTTGAGTGCAATTGGGAGCGTCCTTGAGAGCATGCCCGGGAGTGTGCTTGAGAACGTACTCGGAGGTGTACTTTGGAGCGTGCAGTGAAGTGCATTTGGCAGTTTGGTTTCTTGTTGAATGCAGCATGATGTATAGTATCAAGCGCACATAATCGCATGCGTATCATAGTAATCTAGTCAATGTGCAGGTCCATAGGACCTCATAGTGCCACGCGTCAAATATGCTATGGATTACCGTCCCAAAAACAGCTTCTCTATGAGTTACGCGTCGCGTAAGGTCATTTTTCCTGGTGTGCCACTATTGCAACCATGGCTGCAACTGAACTCTACACTATAAAGCCAATGGTTATATAGTAGACAATAAGTCAATAACATGTAAACTCAAAACAGTATATGCAGAAATGTGGGGTTTGGTAGTTGGATACCAAAGTTGCAGCTTGCCTGACTCCTACTACTCTTCACCTTGTATATATCCTCTTCCCTGCTCCTTACTTTTTCTGCTGCCTTTCAAGCAAACCTCAAGCTCTGGCTGGAAACTGGCTGAAGACAATGTATTTCAAATACCGTAATCCCCACAAAGGCGGCGAAGCCGTCTCCAGCTGTTGTATGATTATGAACATACACATTGCGAGCACTTGCCTAAGGTAATAAAAGTAATTTAGTACAATATATAGCGACACAGTGCGCGATTTCCTAATTTGTTTCGAAATCTCATAAACGTCATCATACATCAGGCTTATTTTTGTGCTCTAGGCTATCTGGGGATGCTTTAACCGAAATTTTAAACGAAATTTAAAAGTATTTCGAACAAACTTTAATTGTAATCGTTACAGATCTATAACACAGTGATAACGTTACCAGTTGCGAGCATGATTGTTTCGTAGTGGCTTACAGTCTTCCACTCTCATCCCCTATCCATCTGATTACTTGAATGCTCGTGTTAGCGCAACGCCAATTCGATCTCTCGCCGGATTACCGACCTATGAGAGCATGTAGTCTTACAGTTGCAATCCAAAAGTATGCGTATGACAGTCGAAACTTCAAAAATACATACAGCGACAATCCGGCCTCGGTTCCGCAACAGTATGTCATATTCCGACAGCTCTAACTACTTAAATACACACTGGGAAGTAGTCGCTACCCTACTATATTGCGGAAACTACAACACCCCCAAGCCTAAATCTGTTGCGATATGAAGGGGAGAACCGTGTGCATAGACTATGGTACAGCGAGAAGTTATAAGAAATGACTCTAGATATATACAGGACAGCTGCGACATTTGCTTTGCCTTGCTACCTCTGCCACCGAATATGCAGCATAATCACTGTCTTCGAACAATCTACAGCAGAGACCTGAATACAGTCTCCAATAACTCCTTCCTATGCCGCCTCATCGTTTTTGAATGCCCCTGGTGAATAGCATCCGGTATTTGCGAGTATGGCCTTGACGTGCCTAATAGAAATCGTGTAATGGTGTACGGTACCGAACTGGTGATAGCTACAATGCTTACAGCATTTGGGCGTCCCCACGGACATAGCGTGTTGCACCATTTAGCCAGGATAGCCATTAATGGGACAAAATACGAATCCCGCAGGGCAAGTACTCGGGGTGGTTCCAGGACGGTGGAGATAATATATCCCAGAGCGCAGAAGACAGTGCAGATAGGGATAGAGGTGTCGTTGATTGGGATCATGACTGGGTCGACGTTTCCAGATGCGTCGAGACGGAAGATTCTGCTTGCGTCACTGCGAAATGATTTGGACCTATAGATTTAGAAGGGAACGAGAACGGCCGATACAGTAGGAAACTGGGAGTATACCGATACGGAACAATAAACTCGTGCCACATAGTAGCCAAGTGCATCCGCACATCCGCCTGCCAAACCAGGCCCTTATTTCTTAGCGTCCAATGCTCCAGCATTTCATAAATACCTGCTCTGTCTGCCGAATAGACATCCGAATACGAAAAGCGACAATAAGTTAGAGGTGCAGGGCGGTGTTCCTCGCCACCAACAGATTCCCCTTGCTTTTCCACCTTCCAACATACTCCATTACTTCTTCCGTAACCTGCCAAAACTCTTCCTATACCCGGAACTTGCTGCATGAGACTCCTGCAGTTCTGGCAGGGTGCCTTGAGCCATATTGACCACCCCACTGACCCATCTTCGGCGATAGATCTAATGCCGCAAAGGTTTATTGTGGATGCGATGAGTGCGCTGATCTCCGTTGGCCACGTACGAGAGATATTGGCTACGACGGCGAGAGGCAGAGTTTCGCCACAGTCTCCGTATCCTTGGTTCCGACCGTGTTGGGGCAAGATGATAGAGGCAGTTGGCTGGGTATAAGATGCGTGTGATAGGCCGCTAGGGTCGTAGGTTGGATTAGCAGCCGGTAGTACAAATGACGGCGTAATCTGTGATAGATAGGGGGCGTTGGCAGGTAGTAGAAGGAATGGCGGTGATATAATCTGCGGTGAAGTCGACGAGTCTATAATAACATAGTTTGTTAATTTCATGACGTACTCCCATGATATGCCTCTTCTGCAAATTCCGTGACCCTCACCGAATCCAGAGCGTACCATGACCCACTGCAGGCCGGAATAACTCCGAACATGCTGGAACGCATGGTTTACAGCGGAAGTAGTCTGCAGCCGTGCTCTCAACTCCCGCAAAAGGATTCTACGTTGAATTTCGAGAAGTGGATTGGTTTGGGAAGGAATACTCCAGTTGCTGGGGTAGGTCGGAGCGATGCTCGCCATGCGGGGCTGAAGGTTGAAGCAATGACAAGATGGGTGCGGTGATTGTGCATTTAAGACGTTTCTCAGGCTTCATTAAAACCGGCCATACATTGGGGAGGTGGTTGCAAGGATAAAAGTGGGGTGACAGACACTGGGTATCACATTTTACTTTCCGTTTGCCCTCATTGGCTCATACACATCATTTCTGGATCAGCCTGCATCTCATGTTTCAATCAGTTACGGCGGAAATGAAAATGGCAACCTGTTACCATACATATTGAACAGTACGCCAGCTGCCGGCCTTCCCATGAGGTTAGGTCAGCAAATCGAACTTATCATGCCTCGTGGATATTCGCAGGTGAGCATGGCAACGATCTACCTTGTGTGTTCACAGTAATAAGAATGGGAGATAGACGGGAGAGAATTTCTAGGCTATACTGATATCCTCACTACGCTGGCCGTTATTCCATTTATATAGGTGGAGGTACTTCAGGGGGGGTGACAGTGGCCGGTGGCCCGAAAGGGCAAGTGATTTCTACTCACACAACCACATTAGTTTCACCATCTCCACGCTCTCTGAGTCGTCATGCAGGAACCCCAATTAAGATGTTCTCGAGCGAACGAATCGGTTGATGCTAGTAAATCACGGCTCCTTCCGATAATCCTCGCCACTCCCACATCATCGTGGATGCAATAGATCTAACGGACTATTACGTCGAGCAGAATTGTTTTCATTCGGGTCTTTCAGACCTTATTCTAGCCACATTATCCTACCTCACCCCTCACGAGTTATTATACAGCTCCAGTCATACCATACAGCTCCAGTCATCCAATTTCAGCACATCTAACTAGTTTCAACAACTCCTAATGTTCAGAGACGATTCGTCAAATTAGCTCAACACAGCTTCGAACGTATTTTGTTGGCAGAAATACCCCGCAGCTTCTAGCTACACTACCGATTTCCACTAGTGCCATCCATTATAGCCTATTTGCTTTCGGTGTAGAATTGCGGAAGTTAAACCTGTAGTCATGTCCGCTTCATGCTTAATCACTCAGGTGGATCCGAGAAATAAATAAGGGGTGTGCTCGAAAACCACTCGTCAGCCGAAGCTTGCGAGCGACGAAAAATTCTAGGAACGAGAGCACTTTGTATTCAGGAAGGGTGTTTATGTTGACGAAGGATTTAGCCCGAAGGCCGCTTGGTACGTCCGATCTCTCTTTGTACGATAGACAGTCAGAATCTTCATTCTCTTCGCCAAGTGCTCTTAACACGTTACAGTTCTGAGGACCAAGGAAAAAAACATCGTCGATAATGACATATATACCTTCGGTAGCTCTTCTGCGCGTTCCATCATTTTCTAGAACTGCATTCGATGGAAACCTACCGAGTGAGCTTTTATGACCCCGAGGAATTGTGCAGTCGGCCCGGTACATTATTATAACTTCAACCATTCCACATAATAGTAGGACATGCCTCCACGCGGTGGTTGTATTTGAAATATCCGCGATGACGTGCACGTGAAACAGTTGTGACATCAGAGCAGATACAGGATCAAGGAAGTCGACCAGGTCTGACTCCGCAACAGTAAATTCCATTCCGACACCAAGCATCCTCTACCCTATATCCTCTATATTAAGGAAATTACAACGCCCCGATGAGTCAACTACCATCTCCGGACGATCCTACGGTAGAGACCCGAACACATTCTGCAATAAGACGTTCCTACACCGTCTCATCATTTTTGAATGACCCTGGTGAATAACTTCTGGTTGATCGCGTATTTGCGAGGTCGGCCTTGAAGTGCCTAGCAGAAATCGTGTGACGGTGTACGGTACCGAACTGGTGATACCTACAATGCTGACCACGTTCGGACGCCCCCATGGACATAGTGTGTGGCACCATTTAGCCAGGATAGCCATCAACGGTATAAAATAAGAATCACGGAGGGCATGTACTCGGGGTGGTTCTAGAACGGTGGAGAGGATATACCCCAGAGCACAAAAAACAGTGCATATTGGGATAGCAGTGTTGTTAACCGGTATCATGACCGGGTCAATATTGCCAAATGCGTTAAGGCGAAAGATTTTGCTTGCATCTCTGAGATGAGATCCGGAAGCATGACGTCAGAATAAACTAATAGATGCAGATAACATAGTATATGAATTTGGTAACATACCGATACGGAACAATGAATTCGTGCCACATAGTTGCCAAATGCACCCTGATATCCGTCTGCCAAATCAGGCCTTGGTTCCTGAGCGTCCATAGCTCCAGCATTCGATAAATTCCTGCGCTTTCTGCTGCATAGACCGCCGAATATGAGAAGCGACTGTAAGTCAGTGGTGCGTGGCGAAATTTATCGTTACAAATATATTCCCCTTGCTTTTCCACTGTCCATAGCACACTGTTACTTCTTCCCGAGCCGGCCAACACTCTTACCATACCCGGAATTTGCCCCATAAGACTCTTGCAGTTATTGCAAGGTGGCTTCAGCACTACTGACCACCCTACCGACCCGTCATCGGTAATGGACTTAATGGCGCAAAGTTTCGTTGTAAATGCGGTGAGGCAGCTGATCTCTGCAGGTCCGGTCTGCGACGATATGCTAGCAACGACTGCTAGGGGTAGAGTTTCGCCGCAGTCCCCATATTCATATTTCCTACCAAGCTGTTGTGGCAAGGTGACAGGAACTGGTGGAGTGAAAGCTATGTATGAAAGGTCGCCGCGGATGTAAGGTAGATTTGCATTCAGTAGTAGGGGTAGCGGCGGTGTAGTATGCGGTGAATGCCAGGAGTCTATAACGTGGTTGTTACTATCACGACGTACCCCCAAAATAAGCCCCCCGAAACCTGATGGAAGCCCACCTAATTCCGAGTGCGTCATGACCCCCAGTTGTGGGCATGTGGGACTTGGGGCATTATTGAAGGCATAGTTTATAGCATAAGTAGTCTCCAGCTGTGCTCTCAGCTCTCGCAAAATGATTCGACGTTGAAGTTCGAGAAATGGATTCGTATGGGACGGAATGTTCCAGGTGCTTGGGTCGGTCAGAGAGAAGCTCGACATTATGGCTGTCAGTTGGAGTTAAGGCAATCAGCTTGAGTGAAAATTTTGGTTTAAGTCGTTTTTCAGTCTCAGTCGTGGCACGGTTGTGCCGGTTACACATTGGGAAGGCGGTTTCAAGTATCAGAAGTGGGGTAACATTTCCACATTGACTCTTACAAATTATGCAACAGTCGGCAGTCGGAAATTAGCCATAACAATCCACCGGCGGCAATGAAAAGGGCAACTCATGCCATAAATATCATCAGCTAGCGCTGGTTTATCACCAATTGCAATGTCAGACCGACCACCGGCCGCCCAAAGAGGCCATGGCGACAACTTAAAAGAGCAGCATGCGCATGCCACACGCAGGCACGGCAGCGGATCTACAGCTCGGCGCCAAGAATAACTGGCACAACTGACGTGGTAGCATGAAAGTTCGGCAACTCACAAGTGAGAACTCGAAGAGGCACAATTAATCTTGTTGTCAGAAATACTGAGGGGAACGTGTACTGATAATGCAGAGAGATATAAAGAATGGATGTAAAATATTCCACCGGATACTGAGAAGAAAGTTAAATTTGTGGTAATCAAGCAGAGGCTTGTCCTCCCATTCCTCTATCCATTCAACTGAAGAACTGAGTGGCTGGAGGTACCTCAGAGAGAAAATAAATCAACTAGTCGCTAGAAAGGGTAAGTGTATTGGCAAACAAAAAGTGTCTGCTACGCTGTTCATTGCTACTGGTTATGCTCCATTGTGGCACAGGAGTGTGGAAGTTAGATCTGTATGTTTCGTCGAAGAACTATCACTTCATATTGATATCATGGATCGTCATTCGCGCCCGCACGTACAATAAATATTACGATATGTATAGGAGAACCGTGTGCATAGACTTAAGGTACAGGAGAAAGGCTTAGTCTATATACTGAGAATCTTCGGGTATATCATCAGACTTGCCGGTGTCACCCTTTGCCACTCGCCACAGGGATATTCAACGGTAAATTTTACATATAAGTAGACCAACAGCCTTCGTGAGACATACGGGCTTACGGATACAGGTTTATACGATCCGGCCGGATATAGGTACGTGCGTGCGTGCGGATTCGTACCTGGGCTACCATATATATACCGCCCCGTTGCTGCGTTGAGATATAGCTACAATCAATCAAGTATTACTTCCGACAATTGATGTTGCATATCCGGTGGCAAGACTGGCACTAGTATACACGAAGATTTACGCGAGCATTCTTTGTGTATATCTCGAGTCTTTCTCCTTCTCTCTGTGGACCATGGCCTATGCATTCGTTTCTCCCCTCTATATTGAAACAATCTGCGGGACATAAATTTAGAAGCACGTGGCTGATGCATAGTCGAGGGAGATAAGCGTAGGCGATAAGCGAGAAGCGAGACTTGGCGTTCGAGAACAATTAACAGCGGTCTCCGCACTCCCAACTCCCATTTACCGCTGCGGGGTAAGCCAGGGAGCAGGTCCGAGGCGGATTTGAAGGGCTGTGGTTGAGTAGTGCCACTTGGCTTTGTGCTGTTATCGAATGCACCAGAATGCAGCGTACCGACTCATCGCATATTTATGGACTGGGGTCTTTCGCTCTCTCTGTCCACCATCCATTCTCGCTGTCATCGTTCGCACCACCGACAAGCAACTTCTTCGCAGCATGAATATCCCACTAATTGTCCCCGACCCTATCATCGGCACCGTCACTGCTGTTGCCGTTGCTGTTGCTTTCCTCTTTAGAAAGTTTGACGGTGGTTCTGATTTCATATCTGTAAATACATAGAATCAGATGGACTAACAGAGCCACTCTGCAGGATTTCCCGAAGCCCCCCCGCCAAACTCATCCGCCATTTTGAGTGGTATGGGCATGAAATGGAGTCCCGCTGTTAAACCAGTGCTTGGGCCTGACGTTGGAGGAGTGTATGCTTTGGTATGGTGGAGGTGGCGGGGTGAAAGAGATTAGCTGGTCGACTTGTTTTAAAATAATGACTGTGGGCTGTTTTTGTCTAATAAGTGTATTTAAAAGATTGCTACCTCATCATGTGAGGGCCGGCGCGAGACAAGGTCTTAAGGCTGAACGACAGCCGAGCAGAGAGCAGTCTGTCCATCGGCAATAAAAACGCGGATGTCCAAGCATGTGTACCAACAACCCGTATACAGCCGTGGGGCAATTCTCTATGCAGGTTTTGCCGATATTCCGATCACGCACCCAGTAATTCGATCATAGATCTATCACTCGACGGACCACCGCGACTATACGGAATAGGGAGAACGGTGAATATAGACTTAAGATACAGACAGAAGAGAAGGAGAAAGGCTCGAGATATATACGGGGGATATCAGCCCCGGTTACGTTGAATTTGAATCAATTCTGTAACACTATGGGAGCCCGCAGGCCGAGTGATCACCTATCACAACTTAAAATAACATAATAACATATTCTCTACCGAAAGTAGTCCACCTACCACTGAAAATAACGTCTACTACCCATACAGGATAGTTTGCTAATTTTCATGTTTCAAATTTGTAGGCTCGTTGGGAACTCTGCTCTCGTTAACCGAAGGTAGGGCTAATATAGTATACTAGTTACAGAGGTTCAGACACTTTTTTTGTGCTGACAGATTTTTTCAATCCCAAATGACCAAAAACCGGTCAATTCCACCATAAAATCTTTCTTGGACACACCATTCTGACTGCTGACGTCTGAACAACTGTAACCAGTACGGTATGTTAGACGGCTTGAATCACCGAATTTTCTCAGTAATGTATCTAGGCATATTCTTGACAATGGCCGCGCTTACAAATTGGCGGCCTCATGTACAATCAATGACCAAAAAGCTGCCTAGAAATAGTTACCTGAGCCTAATAGAGCAAACGATAGTCCGTATACAACAGTTCGCCTACCAGCAATAGGTGTCAAAGCCGTAACGGCAACGTTAACTGCAGCAAAACCTTCAACTTTGATTTATTAATCTTGCAAGACTTCTATGTGTTGTCAGTGATGAAAGCTGGTGACCTCTCCCCATACTGGCGTACCTCACAAACTGCAGGCGTATCCGACTGAATTACTACTCAGATCTGCGTTTATGGCATGCAACCTCATTGGGCTCTCTGTTATTGCGTGGAACTTGGCATGAGTAGTGGCTCCAATCTATCTTGTGTCACCGCTATGCTTTTAATTTTTAGAGTTATCTCCCTTTAAAAAGATCGCCAATATTTATGCAACTAGATGCGCCGACCAATTAAGCTAATTCTTAGACCACATAGTGGTTGCTAAGTAATTGCAGCTGTAAATACTACCAACCTACTGCGGATACGTAGCAGGAACGAACAACCAGCTCTCGTGACCCAAATCGGATCAGAATTGTATTTTCTCTGTGCCCAGTAACTTTATGATATCATCCATTCGAGTCATGATTATAGAACAATTCCCAAGTTGTCTCATGCTTACCGCTGGAGTTCCTGCTGTATGCGCAGACATTTGCTTGATGCCCTATATATCGACAAAAGCTTATATCAACTGAGTGAAAACAAACACCCAGGTTATTATAATCGAAGTCTCATCAAAAGTAGTATATGTTAAAAGTATAGGCAGAGAAGCTTGATTGTACTATCTAAGAGGGCCACAAGGCCATATATATACGGTAATACAAGTGCGAATGCGTACGTGCTCATCTATGTATAGATACGGCTGAATACCATCGGCTCGTATCAGAGCTAACAGTAATCTCTCGTACGAGGTATCATCTCCATCCATACGAAGGCTGAAATCTATTATGCAATAGTTTATATCGTTCATCTTACTGAGTGATACTGGGTGATTATGTAGAAACTTTATTAAGAGCAACGAACATATAGGTAGTGATCAACTACTCTGGTACTGTCAGCTGAGTGCCACTCCGGACTGGTTTGTGAGTAGTGAGATTGACATTTTCATACGGCCGTTCGACGTTAGTCTCTTAGTAAATAGAATAGACTAGAAGTCTGTGTGCGGTACGGGTCAGAGATGTAGTGGATTGTTTATGTTACAAATACAGAAGAATATATAAAATAGAAATGACATATAAGAAACATTATAAGTACCCATTTATTAATATCTATATATCTATGTAGTTCGAAGTACATAATTCGTTCGTCGTGCTCAATACACAATACGTACAACTGCACATCGGTCGCAGCTATCACCGCATCTTACCACCACCCGCTATACCTAATGTTCATCAGCGTTTGTGCTGTTTCCCGTGCTGTCTTCTCTTTCCACCCTTGAACCACGTTGCGAATATTAGGGATACTGCGGCCGACCTTGTCCCGGGTCTGAACGGATAGAATTTCCTGGAAGATATATAAGAATGATGAAGACTCGCTCGTTACTCATGATGGTCATCTTGGGAATGTGTTTTGATATAATTTGAAGACAAGTGTTGGTGGTTATTAACCACACCAAACACGTAGCTATTAGTTTGGCGGGTTGTATACATACAGCCTCGATTCACTACGTGGTAGCGCGCCATTCTATTAACATGAAGTTGACCCAGAATGTCATATTCAGGTGAATCAGTGAAGATGTGGGTAGCTTCGCACCGAAGAAGCTCATTGTAACGAATGGCTGAACATTGACCTACGGTTATTGCATCTTCTACCACCCACTTTTAAAAGAATATAGTTGGTCCTGTAATTTTCAACCACGAAGTCCCCCTCCCACAGATTAGGCGCATCTGCCACCATAATCGAAAACTCCAATTCCCTACCCCTCTCTAGTACTCTGCCATTATGTACTTGCGAGCTGCACAAACTAAAAGGGTCTGTTTCATAATACGCTTGTTTCTAAAATGTGTATCGACAATTACTCACAGCTGTGGTGGGAGCCGATGATAACAGCTGGGATACAAATATATCTTGAGCCCTGTGCAGTCGAACGTCACACTTGATTCCTTTGATGAGGGGTGGGGGGGTGAGACATCATTAGATTACTGAACCGTTAACGGCGGACCTGGAACTGCCATATGGAACACTACCAAGTGGCGCTACTAATGCTTTCGAATGTGGTATCTGCTTTCCAACAACGACCGCGGCTGCGCACTTTGCCATCGCGGCTGAAAGCCTGGTCTCATGCGCGGAGTGTATACAAGATCCTCAGCCTCAACCACTGAGTTCTTACCTTTGATTCTCGCATACAGCCGACGAGTAAGGTTGGCGAGAACGAGCGGGGGCGGATAATTCCGGGCTACACTCATGGGATTTTTATTTGTGGGGATGTCACTTCAAAGAATATACCATATGGATTACGCGTACATGCGAAGGGAGGACAGTAGACACTATGGATGTGGCGTGAGAGGGGGAGAAGACGATATGAGAACAACAGTTGCAGCATGAAAATTATATTTCTTTCCTCCCACAACTAAAACCCTTATAGAAAGTTTGGTATGTTTGACACGGACTCCCGTTAGCGGTTGATCTACATAAACCAACAAATCCCATACACACACGAACGTGCATATATCGCGGCGTCGCACCCGAGTAGTACACAATCATCCCATCGTCCAATGTTAGTTTTTAAATATACTACTTGTGTCAATATGCGTACAGGGTCAGTAGCAACCCTAACCCTTAACCAAGTACCGCAGCCGCATGAAAGACGAGGAAGAGGTTGGGTTTGTTTGGGATGTGAGTAGAAATAGCCACGAGTACTCAGGGCTTCGGCAATGCGGGCACTATGGTGTAACACTCGCAAAATAAGGCTGGAAGCGTAAGTCGTTTGTCTGTGTTGAGTACAGATCTTGTGACAATAACGTTCTTTTCAGCCCCGTCAGGCACAACTGAGACTACAACAAAACGGCGTATCTAGCTAGGCAATCAGGACAACTTCCAAGGAATAGCCTTGGGTCGGATGGAAAGTGTTACGGAGTTCTGCGTACAAACGGCTTGGAACGAGCAACTCATGGGATCGACGGGTTCGAGGTAAGCTCGCGTGCGCAGTTCACCTCGATCCGGGCATGCACGATATCACTCGGACCCCGTAGTGCATAATTGCTATTCAGCTTTTTCTACAGGAACATCCCGTTTTACCTAATCATTACTGATACACTGCGGGTAAAAAGCAAACTTCAGTATCCAACTCTTTCCTATTTCGCTCAGATTTAGGGAAAATATGCAGTTGATTCTTTACATCATCGAAGTTGGGCTTTGAATAATCAGGGCTGAGCCAAGTCGTCGGTTTTCTTAGTTGGTGGTATTATGAGTAGGAAGATATTATTCATATAAGGACACGACATGTGTCTTTTTCGATTCTGATTGGTCACAATTCTGTGGCTGAGTGGCTAATTGTGGCAAGTACCTACCACTTAAACTCAGGTCCCAATGACCTGCCCTTTTATTTCCAATGAGTGTTTGGCTCTGATTACAAAGTGTCCTACACACAAAATGTGGACTATGTCCTCTTTCACCTCCCAGTCTTAGATTTATGATATCTCTTATATTGAGTCAGAAATTGTGAATCAATAGCATTTTGGAGCTTTTTTTTTACAGCTGCACTATGAATATTAGTGATATAGTAAATTGGAGACCAGGAAGTGAAAGAGGATCTGTTTATGAATAGTTCATGTATAGAACACTTTGTGATCAGAGCAAAACTCATGGACTTA
>Ga0307514_10000447_pt1 | contig 88663 bp, 82 predicted proteins | sample 16_EM_MG_FD_203088 | JGI IMG/M metagenome (GOLD analysis project Ga0307514, IMG submission 203088) | Populus trichocarpa ectomycorrhiza microbial communities from riparian zone in the Pacific Northwest, United States - 16_EM | ecosystem: Host-associated > Plants > Roots > Unclassified | place... | reverse complement strand
GCCCCCCCCCCCGCCCGCCCCCCCCCGCCCCCCCGCGGCCCCCCCCCCCCCCCCCCCCCCGGGGGCGGAGTAGGTGTCGTAGATGGAGGCGAGCGGGGGCGCGTTTTCTTCCAGGTTGTTTTGGTCCGAGAAGTCGGAGGTGTTTGAGGAGGTGCGGGCGCGGGTGCGGGAGGGCGGGCGGGTGCCGAACATGGATTTTGGCCAGACGCCTGTGGAGGGGGGGGAGGTCGAGGTGGTGCGCTTTAGTCTGGGTTTGTTAGGGCTGGGGATATTGGGGGGGGGAGGGAAACGAACGAAGGTTTTCGGCGGGTGTCGGGGGTGTCGGTGCCGAAGAGGCTGTCCTGCTCACAATCAGCGTTTCTTCGTACGCAATGGGTGTTGCTAGCGACTCACACTGCTACCACTGTTGTTCAGGTTATTCACGGCCTGCTGGGTGAAGATCTTCTGCAGGTACGGTGATGCGGCAGTGGGCTGATTTGGGTTCTGCGGGACCGACGAGAACGGTGCGGGTTGGGATGCAAATAATGGGTAGTCTTGCGGCGCGGGGAGGCCCTGCTTTTGGTGCCAGTCGTTGAAGCGTTTCTCCTTGTTCTTGTCGGGGGTGGCTGGGGGTTGTTGCTGTTGCTGGTGTTGCTGGTGTTGCGGTGCTGGTCGCGAACCGAAGAGGCTTGATTGTGCGGACATTGTTGAGAAGTCCATGGTGGGTGTATGTGTGGTGGGCAGTGGAGGGAGAAGTGGAAATGGTGCTGGTGAAATCGGAGGCTGAGGATGAAGTGGTGCGGAAGTTTCATGGTGTAGTGACTTTGAGCGCGTGCTAGCGTGAGGCTTGGCGGCGCTAGTGGTAGTAAGGTGCGGCTCGGCTCCATGTAATGTCACGTAGGGGAGTATGACGCGGAACTTCTTGATGCCGAGTGGGTGTACCAGGAAACGGCTTTCAGGTGAAGACGAAACCAATTAGTAGGTTTCGAACACAGATTTCACTATGACAAACACCTTGGACGGTATTGTATGAAGAATCGTTTATCACCTACAAATCCCTTTTTTCTTCTGCAGCATATCTAAAGACTACCCTTGAATTACATTCGCTACCAATACTCTCCTTCACCCTCTCCTACCTACCGCTATAAAAGCCTCCTTCTTAACCGACACGACCTCCTCCCCCGTATCAGGATTAGTAACAACAACACTCACCCCCTTCCCCCCATCCCCAACATCCACCCACTTCACCTCCCCCAGCCCCGCCTCCTCAAACCACCTCGCCACCTCGCCCTCCCCAAACCCATTATGCGCAACAATATGCCTGAACGCCTCCCCACCCGGGATCTCCCCATGCGTCCTGAAATCCACCAACGCAAACACCCCCCCACTCTTGAGCCTCTCCGCGATCTTCCTCGCCGCCAGCGCCGGATCCGGAATGTGGTGGAATGCAAAGCTACACACGGCCACATCGAAGCCGGCGTATTCCTCCAGGGACGGCGAGGAGTCGGGGGAACACAGGTCCGCGACCACCGCGTGCATTTCGCTGCGTCCGAGGCCCTGGTTGGAGGCGGCGGTGTTGTACTCGTCTACCATCCCCGGCGAGAGGTCCATGCCGACAATTGAGGCGACGTGGGCGAGGAGGGCTTTGGAGACGAGGCCGGGGCCGCAGGCGTAGTCGAGGAGACGGGTGGAGGATTCGTTGAGGGGGATTAGGGATGGTTCGGAGAGGATGGCTTTTGTGATGGTTTCGATTACGGCGCGGTGCGAGGATTGGTGGCTGTAGGTTGTGGAGATCTTGTCAAAGAATTGCTTGTTGGCCGAGTGGATGTCGTCGTGGGAGTGGCCGTGGGAGTGCGAGTGGTGGTCGTGGGAGTGCGAGTGCGACATGATGTTGACGCTGATGCTGTTTGAAGCATCGGAAATGAGGCGGTTTAAATAGACGGGTCTGCTGCGCGGATTGAGGTGGGGTTTCCAGCGCGAGGCTGAGGGTGTTGGTGGTGTTGGGCTATCATGAAGGTGTTGCGGTACATGGTGGAAAGCAGTGGAAGGCGGGGTTGGGATAAGCTGTCGCACTAGGCTCCTGCCGTCATGTCATACAGACACCTCTGTGGTTGTTGCATTGGTAATAACCTGCTCACTGGCAGCGATTCACACTGGAGGATGCAGGCTCGGGAGGATACAGGGTCTGCATGTGCATCCAACATGGGCCGACGTCTTCCGAAATCCACCGGGGCGGCCTCATCTTAGCCCGAACGTTCTTGCTTTTCTGGTGCGAAGCAGCTGTGACGGGGAACTTCGTACTTGTCCACGGTTTGCATGTCCAGGGCGAGGACACTTGCAGGCGAGTATGTGGTATGTGAAGAACAGGTCGATTTCATCCCCGTTCTATGTATCAAAACTCGACGCCTTTTTCCAAAAATACCTTTTCCCCACGCAGACTCCACCTCTAAATAACTAGCAAACCAAGGTAGCCACCAATAATATACGCATGACCCGCAAAAATATCCACACACGAATCGCCGCCGGGACTCAATCGCGAAACTCACTCAGCATCATCCCCCCTTCTTCCACCATCATCCCCACCGCCTCTTTCCCGACCACAAACTCTCTCTCCACCCTAAAAAACACCCACACCCATCGTCTACACACCTCCAGCAGTTCCAGCACAAATATGCCTCCCTCCATCTCATTCAAAAAGTCCAGATGCGGCGACAGCTTGACGCTCCACGCGCATCGCAGCGCAAAATCCACAACAATCGCAACGTAATAGAATTCCGGAGCCACAAAATGCCGGTTCTTCCTGAGTCCCCACGGGTACTCCCCCGCTCCATTCCGTCTCGATGTAAGCAATGTGAGATCCCAATCCCTCGTCACATCCCAGTAAAACGAAAACAACGTGTTCACCATCACAGCAACATACCAACTCTTCGCCAGCCCGTCTTTCGAGAGCAACTCCACCTGCGTCGCCAGGTAGTTCCGTTCCATCGCGCCGAGGATGATCACCGGGAACGCAGACGCGTATTTTGCGGCGTTGAGGAGGTGGCACCGACACTCTCGCGATGGGAGACCCTTGGATATGCCCCGACGGTACTCGGTGATACATTGGCGTAATCGGCAGAGGTAGGGTATAGCGATCACGCAGGGGACCAGGAAGGTTCCGCCGCAGGAGCGGTCAGGAATCGGGTGGGTGGCTGAGTAGCCGCGGAAATACATGCACACGACTACCGCGATATCGCCAAGGACTTTTGCGTAGCTCGTTAGGGCGTCGGCGAGGAGGATGTCGGCGAAGCGGAGGTCCAAGTCTAGGCCGCCGACGAGGATGCGGCGGAACATTCTAAAGGCTGTGTCAGTTAACCCACCCGCGCCGTAATGATAAGTAGTGAGTAAAGCATTACCGGAGAAACCGCCAGCGCCCCCGTTTGTGCCAGCTACCCACCGGCCATAAGAATACGGCGGCGATCATGAGAAAGAGCGACATCGGAAGCACCTCCCATTGCCGCATGTCATCGGGCCGCCCACCAGTGAAGAACCAGAAGAGGAGGATATTGGCGGAGAAGATTGTACTGAGGAGGAGGGCGACCTGGTAGATGGAGCGGTGGAGGAGAGGCTCGGAGGAGCTACGGGTGTAGCGGAGGAAGGGGGAGATATCGATGCGGACAATGTGGAAGTAGTGGAGGTTGAAAGCGAAGAGCCATATTCCTGTATATGTAGCTAGCTGTGTGAGAAGACTTGCGTGTGCGTAATTTCAAAGGAAGAGGGAATAGGCACCAATAATGAGGAGGAGCAGGACCCGGTAAGGGAGTGGGAGCCAGATGCTAATCGGCTCGAATGGAACGTTTTCGTCTTCCATGGCGACTCATCGGAATTGTTGTTGGCGTAGTTCGAAGAGAAACGCAGATGCTGTGTTTTCGGCTGAAGTGACAGAGCGACTTGGCAACTAACATTTCTAAATAAAGATCAATTAAGGCTCGACTGCGCTTGTCCATCCATGCAGGTTACGCGTATGGTTATGATGTACTCGCATGGAGTTACCCAGGTAGTTCCCAACAATGTCAAGGTAACAAGGTAATCTCGCGCACATGGTCTCCATCAAATTTACAAAAGTTGCAATCTCCCACCGCAATGATTTCTAGTGCAGTTATATATCCGCCGATGCCCCTCGGTGTTCTCGTCTGCTAACTCACCGGCAAAGTCTTATACCTCGGTCTCTAGGTGACCCATCCACGATCCGGCCTTGAGAATAGTTCGGTGGAACGGCTGCCGCCCCCAATGACCGAATATCACCCCCAGAGTCTTGGAATACAAGATACAGTTCATAGCTCTCCTCATGGCTACTAGGTACATGTATGGAAGGAACGTACCCTACTTTATGGGCAGTCTGCATGCCAGCGCTTCGCCAACTACCAGAGATTATCTTCCGGATCCTTCCACCTAGTAATGTTGTATACTTGGGTCCAGTGGCGGGACAGAAGGTATAAAGGCAGCCCAGAGCCGGGTAGAAAAGCATTTTGTAGCAAGCTATCGAATTAAACCTATAATTAAACGCACGGCGAGTTGCTAACTAGACAGATCTCTCCGCGGCCAGCTCCAGATTGTATCCCTTCTTAGCCTCCTCGAGTATCTCTTTCATCGGGACCATAAAAGCCATATTGCACCCGATGTCTTTCGGGCAGATGATTCCGTGACAATTCCCCTCCCCCTCCGGATAGCCGGCTAGGTGGGGGAGCTCCCCTCCTTCTACCCTTCTTCTCCTATACTCTCCACCTTCCCGATACTGAGCGGAGCGAGTTGATGAGCTTTTCCGTATACTTTGCGCATCTCGCCGTCGACCTTCGGATGGTAAACCGAATTTTTGGCCGTGTTGTCGGCGATATTTGCCATGTTCATAAGGGCATCAATGTCATTACTGCTCCCGTGGGTGCATCTATTCGTCTCAGCAAACCTGTCTACAAATAATCATCCTCGTAAATTCCTATATTAACGGAAACAATAAGTTTTCGTCCGAGATCATCGACCGGCAATATGTGACTGCTTCGCTGTTACGTGGGTTGCCATTTCTAGTATAGCATTATAGACATCGTGTCCTTTGTAGCTTTCTCCTTTTTTCGCCTTTCTTCTTAGACTTAGACTTGTACAGACAGACGGGAGACAATCGACGAGCTTTCCACGCCCACCGCAGAGTATACGTGTCAACATCCCATACCTAGCCCCCGCGATGAATCGGTTCCGATAAGCAGGATGGTTATGCTGCAAGATTTCCTTTCCTTCTTCTTTGAGTTGATACCAGGGGAGGGTTGGCTAGACCAACCGGCCAAGACTTGCAGCAGACATAGCAGGCTTAAATGCAGTTGGTGGTGTGCGGCCTGGCGTTTGATGAGAGATGAGGGTGTTGGTGAAGTAGCGGAGATGTGGTATATAGTGGGGGTATGAAGAGGTGACGGTGTGTGGAAAGGTGGTAGCGTTGTAATGGAAGGCAATTTATAGCGGAAGAAAAATAGACTTAAGAGAGGGAGAGAAGTTACGGGAGAATGGAATGTAGGGATCAATGGAGGCTTAGCTGAAAGATGGGGACGCGCGAAAGAGCAGGACCCAGGAGATGTGGGGTTGGGTGACAGATTGTGTTCCAGAACATCAAGTGACGGTCACATAGATTGAGGCGTCCCGGTGGGCACCAACCCAGTCGCTAGAGGATCTTCGTTATATATTATACGTATGGCTAAGGAAATCTGCGCTTGACTGATAGGTTTACATATAGCTAGTGCGATCGCTCGAAAGTGTAAACTCGACGGAGCTTGTAGTTTCAAAAGTTGGTCTGATATATAGTCGGTTGGTAAATACCGAAGGCTCCCCGCAGATAGACGGCATCGATTCTTCGATAGAACGAGAGTCTTAACAACATCACGTTGTATTTCTTATACTTTATCTTCTATTATCGAATAGTGATTCTAACCCGTCTGGTGTGAATCTTTGAGACCAATATACTAGTGTACCTTACTTGCTGTTAGAGGCTTCGTCGTCTAGACGTTGAAACTGAGCCTTGTTACGTATACGCGATATACTCATTGTTGAAGTACCCCGCGATTTACACAATTCGTTTTAGGCATTGTTTTGGTTGAAGTCGAGAGAAGGCAGAAAAGGGAGCTGTCGAGCAATGGAGATGCAATGGAAGAGTGGAAGAGGTGTGAGGGTAAAGTGCGATGGGAGAGGTGGGATTGGGGCGATGAGACGATCGGTAGAGTGGAATTTGTCTGAAGGATCACATTGCAGAATGTGTGTAGGTACGACCGGCGGGTGTTGGGTACGCATGTACGCTCCCAACGCAGGTACGCCCCTAACGCAGGTACGCCCCTAACGCCCCACCTTAATATGGTACGCATGAACGTTCTGTGAAATCCTATACGCGACTCTCTCCATCCACGCGTATGGACATTGACAGCGTTGACGAAGGTGTTAGTCGAAGATCCCCCAGATCCGTCCCAGACCTCGGAACTATCTAACTTGAACTTCGCCAATATTACTCCGACTCCACTACAGATACGTTCCAAAGAACGGGCTCCTCGCGCTCTATTAGATGCGAGTATCCACGCTCTTATCCCTTTCGTCGCAGACCTGGGCCCAGTCAATTTGCTTCAAAACCCCAGCAGGAAAAAATCCACTTTCATATCCAGCCACCATTCGTCCGAAACTCGCCAAAATCAGGCGTCGATAGGCCTAAAACAACGATCGTGACGCATAAGTCAAGATGGCGATGACGTTGGGCAGAGTTTCATTGGACTGACAGTGGGTGTCAAGATTGCTGGTCATGCATGGACATGTTGGGGGCAGCGGGGGATCGATATAAGCGCGCAAAACATTGTTGTTTTTTTATGACGCCTAGGGCATGCAATCACTAGGCGCTGAGAGGAGGGGCTGGATTTGCTCTTGATTGTGGTGGGTTAAAGATGTGGAAAGACGGGTGTGATGTGTGATGTGGAAGAGAGATGGAGGTTTATCCAGAGACGAAGTCTGCTAAGGCATGGTTAGTTCTGCACGTGCATGACATCATCCTAAGACTCTCACCTTAAGATCCTCACAAACTACTAGCTGCACACCCAAGCATGAATCCCACACCCTTTGTTAGACGGTCGGCGCGAAAACCATTCCCCATCTAATTAGAGGTCCACCTTGGGATTGCTGTTTGCAACCTCAAAAAATGAGCGATCTCAAAGGAGGCATGTATGAGATGGCTAGGCGTTTTTGGGGCTTCAAAGACGGGGGTGTGAAAAGTTAAAGAGATAACATCACTGATGAGCTGCTGGTTTTATTGAGTCGTTGTTCGCTGGCGATATAATGCGAATTGTACGCGCTACCCGTCGTTTGCTGCTGCGTGGCGGTACGGATTGTCGTGCAAGCTGACTCGCCCAAGAAAGTCGTGACAAAAAAGGATCCAAGTAATGAATGCAGATTAATGAGGCCAAGTACTGGCTGAAAGATATAATCTCCGGACATTTTATTACTACCTAGAAAGGATATATATTGTCTGTGCACCTCGTCCTTAACAAGGTTTCAATACTATTCATATCGAACTACTGGATGCAGGATTCTACAAGTAAGGTAATTGCAATCTGATGGTCCCTGCATGTCTCGTTGCGCAATTGCGAGTGTCCGGAGACTTTATGTTTCAGCAAGTCCCTTAAAATGGGGTTGTTTTCGTCAGGACATCATTAGAGTAGAGCTTGGGGTATTCTAGCACTCGAGACCTGGTCTCTCGGAGAATCCGTCTCGCGCCGAACCCGGCTTTTCGCCGTCGCATCATGTGACCGGCCATTCTACCGAGGTCCATTCGCATGCACCCATCACTGTCGTGCTACCGGGTGATTTAAGTCCCGCCACTGGCATGAACCAGCAAACCGCCGATCTGCTGCCCTCGACATAAGCGCGATGCTACGGAGATCTTGGTCGCTAGCTCTCAGGCCTGATTGGTGCAAGTTGCAAGCCCAAGCTCGTGGGAATGTTGGGTTAGGGATTGCCGTGTCTGCCCTGAACCCTTCCTTATGGGCCATGGCAGTTCCCACTTGCCGAGACTCTTCGCTGCCTGTAGTTTCCCCACGACCGTCGAACGAAAGAGAAAGGATGTCCAGCTAAGACGTGATCGGACGCATAGCGTTAGACCAGAGACCATCCACCGAAGTTCTAGGCAAGGGCGATAGAAGAAGCTTGGCTTCGAGAAGCCCCTGTTAATGAATGGGCGCAGCCATAAGGCCGGTCGGGCATGGAAAGATGGAAAGGAGCACGGCGGCAAAGGAGAGCGAAATAACCAGCACCCATCCACCACAACCACCACCACACAAGCAAAAGCACTGTAACGAGAGCATGTGCAAGCAAGGCAGTAATAGTGATACAGACAGGGCACGGCATTCCATCTCCTGTCGAACGAAAAGCTTCCATTTTCGCGGCAGTCTCTCAACCCCATTCGATTTCGCAGCATATTCTTCGATTTCTCTATTTCTTCTCTATTCGCTCTAAGTCGAATCTATTAGCCACTTGCCCACCCACATGCACAATTTACTCGAGTAACACACACCCCAAACACACAACACGCTTCCCCCAACCCGCAAAGGGGCTGCTGGCTGGCTGCTCGCTCAAGCCTCCCCTGTTTGTTCAAAAGGCCGCGTCCCCCCCAGCGCCTGCGAAAAAAAATGCTGAGCCACCCCTTCGACGGCCATCCACATTCAGTCACTACCTTATTATGGCCGCCGCATCTTTATATTCAACAATCCTTATAGCTTTCGTCGCCGTCGCATTGGTACCGCAGACTGGTATTGCCGCCGCCGCCGCCGAGTCTAAATCCTGCACGTGTTATCGAACTTCTTCGGACGAGTACTTTTCCAACTACAAATTTTATGACTTTCGCAACGTGGACTTTCCGGGCAGCATCCCAAAGCTGCAGTCCACCCTACCGGACTCGGCAAATGATAGCACCGGACAGTCGTCTGAGGATATAGGCACGCTTCAGGATGGGTTTATATCGAGCAAGGAGTGGACTTCAAGTTGGAGTATCCAGGACTGGGGAAAGGGGATATCGAATATCACGAAATACAGAATGTGGAACAGTCTCAGTAACGTGTTTATCGACAAGAACACAGATGGGAGTGAAAGTGCTACGACGAGGCTGGTGTTGAGGACAAAGCGGTTCCCCGGGTTTCAGAGTTCTGCAGAAGTCGAAAATGCGTACGTTGTCCTTTTCCCCTTTCTTTCAGTTCCATTCGTGTATTTTGGAGTATTATGGCTTTGACAGCATTGCTGACCCGGTAGGGCACAGTCAGAAGAATATGCTATACGCGTCGACTCGGATCCGGGCACGGATAACGGGTGATTCGGGAGCTGTGGCCGGAATGTTTTACTACCGTGATGGAACCAACGAAAGCGACATTGAGGTCCTTACTCGTGACAAGCACTCCGTGATCCACTACACCAACCAACCCGGGCTCAATGACGGTTAGTTCTGGTCTTTTTCTCCACTACCGCACCCAGAACTAATACCCCCAATAGAAGGCAATGAGATCGAAGACGCCTCGTCTATAGTCGACCACACAGGGATTGTGTGGACTGACTGGCACACGCACCGTATCGACTGGGTCGAGGGCAAATCTTCCTGGTACATCGATGGCGAGCATATTGTCGACAAAACGTACGGCGTCCCGACTGTACCAGCATTCTTCATCCTCAATATGTGGTCCGACGGTGGGATGTGGTCGGGAGAAATGGCCGAGAATAGCGAGGCCCGGTTAGAAATCGAGTGGATGGAGATGGCCTTCAATATATCCGACGACGGCTCGCCGAGCAGGAGTCGGGCCAAATCTCGAAGGAACACCAGCCGGCTAGACTGCGCGGTGGAGTGCGCGGTAGACGACGGTGGGAAGGGTGCATTGCACAGTCGTGATTATCCGCTTTCCGACACCCCATCATCATCGAGCGCAAGACGGAACTCGACGCTGTGGTCGGGGACCGATGATCGAGAGTTTATGATTGCAACTGCGATCGGAGCGACAGTAGCAGTAGTGCTATATATCGTTGACACTGCTTTATAATCCATTTTTGTTTGGGGCGAAGGGTACTGTTTTGGCGGTTTTCTATTTTTATTTTTTTTGAATTTTGCATTTGGAAACGGAGTTTGGAATTTTATTTTTTTCCGATAGTGTTTGTTTGTATACCTACCTTATGGAGTCGAGGAGTGAAGGGCGGCGGCGCGGATGGGCATAGATACGGAGTATATATACTCGAAGGTACACACCGATTCGACTATAGAGGGAATAATATAGACCGGTCAAGCCTCATACGTTACACTCTATAATGTCACGAGGGCATACGGTGCTGTGGGATGGTGAGGTTGGAGATGGTGAGGGGAAATATATCTACCACTGCCTTTACGCACCTATCGCCTTTATGCACTCATCATTACTCCAAGCAATCAACCATTGTTACTACCAGTAACTTAGTCCCCTCCTCCTCCTCCTCCTCCTCCTCCTTCCTTCATTGTAGAGGGTGAGTGTAGTTGGGAATTGAGTAATGGCGGAATCTTGGGTTGATATTGTACGAGCATCTCCATAGTCAAACAACGACAGTTTTGTTCTAAGATAACGTATCTCACTGTTTCCCAGGCCAGTATGGTTGAAGCAGTTCAAAACGAGCTTGAGGGTTTCCTACACAGTGCAGATGGCGTGGTAATCCGGCAGCATGCAGCAGTTGTAGATCGCTAGAAAGTTTGACTAACTGCCCGAAGGAAGAGGAGGGGTTACGGACAGTCAAAGCAGAGTCAACCTCGACCCTCGGGGTGCGCTCTCAACAGAACTTGCCTATAGTTTGTGTGTTTCATGTTCGGCTTTTCATCTGTCTGCTGCAAACCAGATCTCACTATTTGCAAGGGTGGAGGTGGTAAATTGAGTGTTCACATGCCAACTGTCTACTGCCTGGCGAAAGCTTTGGGAATGAGTATGGACTGCTCTCGTTGCTCGCAGGCTCATCAAACGAACGTCTGATTTATGAATGCAAGTATACACTTGGGAGATGAATCCTTTTATTGCTTTTATTCCTAACTTTAGTAACCGTCTTCGAGATTGTAGAAACCTCGTTAAAAGACGGAACTTTTAGGAGCACCCACTACAATGGTTTTGCAAACTTGCTGCAGGAAATACGTTTACAGCTGGATCATTCGATGATTCGTTTCGCCACCGGTAGTACCAGAGAGAACATTCGATGCATAAGGCACTCTATACAGGGTCCTAGGGTCGAGAATCTATTAAAAAATTATAAGATCCTAGGAATATCAAATTACTAGCATGAGCTCGAGAATCTATATCCAGTCCAGTCGTTGGTGACATCGTATGATCAAAGGCTAGGGTTAACGTTTCCTAACGAAAATTTTCGAGAGGGAAAAGCAAAATGTAGGGGGGCATCGCCCAAATATTTAACTGGTAGAAAGTCGATATCGTTCCTGCATGACTTCTTTGCCCTGCGGCGGGGATCTGCGCAGGAACCGGATCGATTGATATTAAAATAAAAACAATCGTACATGTTCTGCATTCAAATTCATCCGACATGTAGTGTGACGCTACATCTCACTTCCCCCCCTCACCACTCCACCACTCCACCTCCACCTCCACCTCCTCAACACCCAATCACCGCTCCGTATAATGCGACGTCGAACCCGAACACGTCCCAACCCAACAAAACGCCTATCAAACCCCACTCCTGACCCCGACTCCCCCCCCTCCCAATCCCGCCGTGTCTAGCCTGTCTCATCGTCATGGACGACACAACCGCCCCGTTGGACCCAGGCACACCCCCGCCCTCCGGCTTCCTCCTCTCCGCGCCAACAGAGTGGGAATACTTCGCCGAAGGCGCGTCGAACATCCTCTTCCGCTACGTCGGCGACCATCCGTACTTCAAGCGCTTCTTGCTGCGGCTTCGAAAGGCCCTGCCAGGCGCCCCCACAACCCTCCAGCTGCACGACCACCTGAATAAACACTTCGCCCCGCTGCTGGGGAACTACATCATGCGCTGCGACCTGATTGAGCTGGACCCGGGGTTTGTGCCTGTTCTCAATGCGGGGCTGCGGGCGGAGGCCTCCGGGGCAGAGTGTGATTGGGCGGGCAGACCGGTGGAGAAAAGGGCGAGACGGCTGCTGGATGAGAAGGAGCCGTGGGGGATGTTGGTCGAAGATATGAGCTGTGGGAACTACCTCTACCGTGACGAACATGAGGATGGAGATGGGATGAGGGAGGGGGATCCAGGAGAGGAGTGGAGGGATATGGCGACTGTAGAGTTTAAGCCGAAATGGTTATCGCAGTCTCCGAATGCTCCTGCGAACTGGACGTTATGTCGAACGTGTGCAGTGAGGATGATGAATGGGAAGAAGCTGCAGCAGCAGCAGCGCGCGGTGGGAGAGGAGGAACGCATCCCGGAGTATTGCCCCCTAGACTTGAGTTCCGGCGACCAGGAGCGTATCGAGCAGGCCGTCTACGCTATCGTCAATTTGCAGAATGCGGTTATGATTGCGGATCCCACGCCGGGGTCTGACGACGAAGAAGGCGAGGATGTAGAGATGACCGATGCTCCTAGTACTGCTACTAGGGATAAGTCACCCGCAGAACAAATCTCGCACGAGCTCGCAAAGACGCTAGAAACATCGCTAGTCACACTCCTTACACACTTTTTCCGAAAATCCACCATCATTCCGTTACTGGCGGATCTACAACACCGCTTTGGTACCCGCGGAGTGTTTACGACCGCTACCCTTGCGCTCATGTCGGAGAGCGACCAGCTGCCGAGTGAGGAGGAGATGGCGAATGCGGCAATGAAGATTGACCATAAGGATCCCGGCGAGAATGACATCTGGACTGCGATGACGCTAAGAGATTGTAGTTTATTTTTGAAGGTGTGGGTTAGGAAGCAGCATGAAAGGGGGATGGAGGCGAGGATTGAGTGTAAAGTTGGAGACCTGGATTTGAAGACCGGGGATGGAGGGAGGGCGGTGTATTGGAGGGATGTGGAGAGGCGGTTGAGGATGGGGGGGTGGTATGTTAAAAGGGATGTGGGTAGGAATTGTAGAACTGGACAGGGGATGGCGTAAGGTGTTTTTTCTCGTGTGTTATTAGAGCTGGGAGTGTATTGCTTGTGTTATAGAGCTGGCGGGTGTGTATTCTTGATGTGTATTATATTAGATGTAATAATGTACGGGCACGTGTAGTGACCTGGGCTAATATCCAATTTCGAAGCTTGCAACAAAGTGAATTGACGAATACGTACACACACCGGCCAGACAAGGACTGCCAACACGAGGTCATACAGGAAACACTGAAGCATACAAGAGGATGATGCGGAGAAAAACCAGGGCACTAAAGCTCTTTTTGGATAACTACACCTCCATCTAGAAGTTATTTGACAGAGACATCCGTTCATTCTCACAGAGCCTCTCTACTCCGTAAGGTTTGAGCTCTGGCCTCAGGTCATGCAGAGATATTGATACTCCGAATCTCCACACGTACTCATTACCAAGCGCTTATATACTTATATATTGCAACATGAAGCATAATACATCAATCGGCTCTGGTGGCCAAGTTGGTAAGGCGCAGCACTAGTAATGCTGAGATCCTCGGTTCAACTCCGAGTCAGAGCATCCTTTTTTGTGCATTTTTCCCGTTTTAGTTGATACTGCAGCCAGATGATTGTGTTTGGGATTATGTCGTTGTGCTTGTAAACCACTTGGGGAGAAGTTGTACTGTGACTTGTCCCATGTGTACCAGTCGAACAATTGTAGCCCGATGTAAGTAAACACCTAACGACCATGGGCAGTGGTATGAGCATAAAGTATTCCGTCTGCCGTTTCACAGAGAGCTATCAATTCAGAGTGAAACTTCCTCCACTCAAACTTCCACCGGGAAATTCAGTCCTTCAGCATCATACACCCTTGCAGAGCCAGACCCTCGACTGTGTTGTACGGGACGGGACGGGACCTCGGTAAGGCCCAGGAACCTTGCTACCTCGTTTCTTCTCCCGGCATGATTAAACTTTGAAGTTTGAAACGTTACACCAAGAAGCCGCAAGCTTCCGTCTCAATTTTGCTCTCTCTTGGTCTCCGTGGAACAGGCAGGCAGCCCGCGGCCTTGTAGAACTTTGACGAGCCTTGCAGCAACTACCTACTATGCCAAAAAAACCCCGTTTATTGATGTGACTGCAGTGCCACATTTACCCGAGTGCAGCATGACTCCCAGAGTCCAGTGATTGTAGCATATTACTAAATGTAAGATTCTAATTACTGGGGAATAGTTCAAAATACTACAGTAATACAAGATACCAGCAAATATGACATTGTAAATGATTGAGTATTTAGTTGAATGGGGTAATATTGGTCAATTGAGCAGCATTGAGCATTTGCATTGATGTGGCAGGCATTCCACATTCTTGTCACAATGATGTGACAGTAATAAACCAATATACCTACAAATAGCCCTAACATGATGTTATGTTCAGTGAACCACATAGTGTAGTAGTTAGTGAGTGTGTACAATACCCGCTGAAATAGGTTTGAATCATGCCAGAGATATTTTTTTTACCATATATCAGTCAGCTGGCAGCATCAGGCCTGGTGGCAAACTATTGGGCATGCACGGGCATGCGCAAGTGTATGCGAGCATGTGCAGATGTGTGTAGGCATTTGCAAAATATACCTATGTGGAAGTAATATAGTATAACTCTACTATTTAACTCAATGCACATCATTTTAAATAAGACAGCAATCCAGCATTAATGTGGCATCAATATACCACCTAATGTGGTCTTCTGTGCTATGTTAGTGTGAAATTGAATTGATATTGTTGCAAATTCCGAAATACCCCACAAGTTCAGCCAATGTATACATTTATAAAGAATTCAACATTAATACAGCATTAACTCGGCATCAATAAACGGGGCTTTTTTGGTACAGTAGGTAAGTTATGCGGGTTCTCTATGACTTTCGACATGGAACAGTCACTCGCACCGAGCCTCGAGGGCACGCTTGACCGATTTACTTGTTGTCGTCGCGAACAGATAAAATTTTTTGAGTTAGAGTTAAAAGTAAATATAAACATCATCGGGAATCAGCACACTTTGGTGTCATCATACCGTATGGGGTGATGAACACGCTCAATCACGCAACTTGAACTAGAAAGCCAGGGTTAGGGATATCAATAACAACATGTCTGCATGTACAGGACTGTAGGTGTAAATATCGGCCGAAACACCCTGCCAACCTTTCTTTTGCCCCAGATTTGCCCGAGTCCTTCACTGAACTCCATCGCTGCTTCTTCGGATGGTTTTGAACCTTCTCCCGCCGAGAACCCTCCGTCTTCGCCGTCTTCCGATATTTTAGCTCGAAAGCTGCCATCACGCCATATCCCTTCGTGGCTGCCACGCTGGAATCGGCCAATCAGAAGTGTGGTAGATCTGGTCGACTCGCAACAATGCGTAGATAACTTGAGTGGGGGGGGGGGGTTCAAGGACTGAAATACCGCAATAACCACAAAGAGGGGTGTTTCGACCTTTGGACACCAGCAGATCAAGTTAAAGCTGAATGATTCGCACAGGTCGGGCATAACACTATAAGAAGCGGCGCTGGACTGACCTGCAATGCCAAACCTAAACTTGCGTACGGCTCTACCCTGACATTGTAGGTAGGAATACGGGACCTAGTATCGTCCATCTCAACACCAACTAAACCTCACCTCGGAGCAATTCTCCCATCCCGCCACTAACCACCCCACGCCACTATATCCCTTCATATCCCCCATCCGCTCAAATACAGCCTGTAAATCCTGAAAAATGACTCCATCCCAAACCACACAATGTTCACCCCAATAACCACCACCCTCGGTGCGGCACTCCTGCATATCTCCAGCTCAACACTCCTCCTAACAAACTCCCAAATCCTCGGCTGCTCCTCCCTCCTCTCCTCCCTCCTCACCCCCTCCCTCTCCACCACCCCAACCCTCCTCGGCCTCCTCGGCTCCCCTCTCGCAATCCGCTACCTCGCACCCTGGCACCTCCCAGACTACCCGGACACTCCCTGGAGCACCCTCCTCACCGCCGGCCTCCTCGTAGGCGTGGGAACAAAATGGGCCAAAGGCTGCACAAGCGGGCACATGCTCCTTGGTTTACCCCGGGGTAGCATCCGCAGCCTCGTCGCAACGGCAACTTTCTTCTCCACCGCCGTGGTGACAGCATTCCTCACCTCCTCCCCACCATCGTGTGCGGGGGCATGCTACACGCCAACATACCCGCCCCCCTCATGGGCAGCAGGAGTAGTCCTCCTCGCCTCCCTCGGCGCACTACTACTCCGACAACTACCGAAGGCCGAAAGCAGCCGCGTGATTGCGCGGGTGTACAGCGGGTTCGTGTTTGGGCTTGGATTGTTGATTAGCGGGATGGCGGCGCCGGGTAAGACACTGGGGTTCATGAGTATTTTTGATCTGGAGCGGTTCGATCCGAGTTTGCTTGCGGTTGCGGTGGTGGGGATTGGTGGGAATGCAATTGCGTGGATGCGGCGGGGGGAGGGACCGGCGCTGAAGGAGGGGAGGTGGGTGGTGCCCCAGGGAAATGTGGAGTGGAGACTGGTTGTGGGGAGTGCGTTGTTTGGGGTTGGGTGGGGGCTCACCGGGGTGTGTCCGGGGCCTGCAACGGTGGCGGCGGTGTTGAATGGGTGGAAGGGGATTGGGTGGGTGGGTGCTTTTCTGGGGGGAAGGGGGTTGGCAGGGTTGCTGTAGGAGTTATGTGTGGTGTTTGTTGAAGGGTCGATGGCCACCGAGAATCGAGTTGGAATGATTTGCCCTAGATATACTAGCCGTAATCTGAGCCCGGAATATAGAACCGGGACTGCTTCGGCATATGTTGGCGTTCAAGCCTTTCTTAAAGGTTCTTCCAAAGGCAATTCGACGAATTAGCCTGGAGTATCTCATCAAGTCAGCTGTGAACCAACCTTGAGGCCAAGAAAATGGCCTTTCCAAAGAGATTGTGACTACATGCCAATGAACTGTGTCTTGATCATCAGGAAAATTCGCCGAGCTGGTGATAATCAGGCGTTGTTGCTAACCCCTAACCCTAGCCTTCGAGTTCAAGTACTGGGCCAATGTATGGGGCGGCGTAAAAGCACAGGTAGATGGTTCGGCGATGAGAGAAGAGAGAGTTGGGCTGGCAAACACTCATTCTTTGAGTTTAGGGTTGATCACAATCCTCCAAGAGATTACGGCCGAGTGACTAACTGTCGAACGGAACTTTCCGCTCAACTTCCCAAACTTTTGACTTCAGACACGAACCTCAACCTCAACCTCACCCTCACCACAACGCAACACAACACGAAAATGAATCCAACAATTCCACCACATACGGGGGAACCATCGGCTCCACCACCGCAGCCCACACCCACCGCCCCCATACCCAACCCCCGAAAACGGCCTCTCAACACCACACCCACCACTGCCCACGACCGCAAACGCGCACGCATAATCGACTCCCGCACAATAATCGCACAAACCGACGTCCCCGAGCTCAAATCCGGCAGTCTCGATGTCAGCGCCTTCATTAAAACCCGCAAATTCGAGATCGCCGCTCTCCAAAAAGCCATGGCGTCCTCCAAGGGTGCCCTTCAACAACGCGCATTCCAAAAAGTCCCCCGCGATCTCCGTCGTCGAACTGCATCCCATAATGCCAAGCGCGTACCGAAACGCCTCCGTGCAAGAGCGGAGCGCGAGATGAAGGAGGATAATACACCGACGCATACGTTTCGACGGAGGAAAAAGAGTGGGCATGACCGCCTCCGTGCGGAGACGGCGGCGAAGTTAATGAAGATGGGAAAGAAGCGGGAGGTGGTGGAGAGGTTGATTAGTGTGGAGGGGGAGGAGACTAGAAGCGAAGAATTGAAGAAGCCGCCGAGAGGCCACTCGAGGTTTAGGAAGAGGCAGAAGGGAAAGACATGGTTGCCAACTCATGTGTGGCATGCCAAGAGGGCGCATATGGCGGTGAGATGGAGGTTCTCGGTTGCTGAGTCGCCGAATGAAAAGAGTTTTAGGGCTACACAGAGGGCGGTGGAGAAGCACGGAGGAATCGCGTGGGATACGAGCTATTGGAGCAGTATACTGGTGAGGGGGGAGGAAGAGTTGATGGAGAGGGTATTGGAGGCCGTGTGTAATGGTGCCAGTGAGGATAAGAAGGTGCGCGAGGGAAGGCGGACAAAGGAGTGTTGGGCGTACCAACGTGGAGGGTATCCGACAAAACCGATTGCACCTGTCACTGTGATCTGGAGCCCGGAAGAAGTGAAGGGATCAGGGTTACCGAGGAGGGTACTGGTTAGGGTTCACCCGTCTGCCTTTTTCCAGGTGTGGGAGGAGCTCCGTCATGCAGTGGCGGACCATAACCTCGCTGCCGGGCTTCAGAAAGTTTTCATCGACGACCTGAGATTCGAGTTGGGTAGTATCAAGGTCTCTGGTCCTTCTGCAACTGACGCTCTGCTCTCAGTCCTCAACATCACCAATCCGGACGGCGAATCCGAAAAACTCTGGGCGAGTCTTGTGGGACTTACAAATCCCGCCGCTCTTCCCCCAGATGCAGTCCTCGGTTTCGAAATCTCAGACCCCCGACTCCGCGTCACACCATGTCTAAATCCACCCTCTGAAACCCCCGAGGATCAGATGCAGCGCTTATTTCGCATCCAATCCAACTGGCTAGCGCCTGCAACTCCTTACTCCCTCCTGGACCCCAGAAAGCGCACCGTATCCGTCAAACTCCAAGCCTCTCAGAAGCGAATCGACAAACGCAAGTCCGCCGCAGGACCGGGGAAATCCCCAGAGCCGATCGAGCAGGACCCAAAAATCCCCATTATTCTCGCACTCTCGCCCCTCTCTGGCAATAAGGCGATAGCCGGAAACAAAGCACCTGGCGCTTGGACTATCATTCTCCCGTGGAAATGGGTTCACCCAGTATGGTACGCGCTTATCCGAAACCACAACATCCGCTTTGGCGGTATCACGGAACAGCGACAGGTAGCCTTCGACCACGGGCTTACCTGGTTCCCCGCCGACTTCCCCGGAACCGAAGCCGGGGACATCTGGGAGGAGGAGCAAGCCGCCATCCGAAAAGAAAACTGGGACAAGAAACCGAAGCAGAAACGACTAAACTACGACGCAATTAAGATTTCTGGGAAACGGGGGGAGATTGGAGAATGGAACCGCTGTGACTGGGGCCTACTTATGACGCCGGAAGTGGATGACAAAATGGACGTCGATAACGTACCTACTACTAGCTCCCTCCTTGCTACAGCACAAACACTGCACACAGACAGTACTATCCCCCCGCCCGAACCACCCACAGAGAAAAAGTGGTGGCACATCCCGACGCCCCTCATCTCCGCCCTCCTGCGTACCCACCCCGCCCTCCCATCCTCCCTCCAAGACATTGCCCCCAAGGTCCTCCGAAACGGGATCTTTAACGTCAAAATCACACTCCTCCACCGCGGCTCGCCAACAGAGACAGGGCGGATCTACCGCCTCCCTGCGGACGACGGTGCGTGGAAAAAGCTGGGGGCCGCAATCCAACGGGGAAGGGGGAAGAAGAAATATGAGAAACGAGAGATTGGGGTTGTGGAGGCGGGGGAGGCGGAGTATCCTGAGTGTCCGGAGGAGGAGGATTTGGTGGGGTTTGTTACTACGGGTAATTACTCGCTTACGGAGGGAAAGACGGTGGCATTGGGGGGGATTGTGTTTGGGGCTTGGTTTAGAGAGGGGAAAGGGGGGGGGGAGAGGGTGTGTGTTGTTCGGGGGGTGGGGGAGACGGTGGGGAGGTTGGGGATGTGGGAGGTTGTGTAGTGAGAAACGGTGGATTGGTGGCTGTGGAGGGATTTGATGCGTCTTTGACAGTGAATACTGTTTTGAGTCGAACCTACGGGCTCGGTAAGGGGGAGTAGCAGTTATTATTTAATTATCCATGGGATATCACTTCCTACTCATGTCCGAATCCAGCGTTTTGGGTGGGATCAACACACTGAGCTGGGTACTTTAAGATGGGCCATATTCTCTCCCCGAGTAGAGCACAAAACATCAGCATGCGAAGCCTAAAAAATCCACTCTGATTTGCCGAGAGACATTTTGATAGAAGGAAACTCTTAATTCATGTTGCGATGTTGACCCAGAATTCATGGTGCGTCACTCAGTGTTAGGTTTAGGGTACATCCGCCGAGTCTCTGTCTGTCAACGTTCGAACGTTCTCATACGTCTACTTTATGGACACTAAGTCTCTGTTACAACCTTGCCGCATCTTTAGTGATTAATCGAGGCCATTACTCCAGGCTTTACAAACTTAGGTGTACTCCGTATGGTATGCAACCCACACCCGTAACCACTCGCAACCTGACAGAACGCCCACGAAATTTATTTCTACCTGGTAAAAACCTGCATCCAGGCTTGGATACCTGGGTTCAGGTTCTTGCAAGTACGAAGCCGGCATTCCGGATACCCAATGCTTCATATTGCCAAAAGTCTGAGCACGATTGTGATAGATTGGAACCGCCCTCAGCGATCCGAGATATTCCCGGACATGGGACGTAGTCAGAGGAGGATAGCTCTGCCAGCGAAATTTAATGATACCAGCGTAACACCATACGTTAAGCTACTAGTAGAAGAACTCGGCTCGTGATTCGCGGCGGATAGTATCGCAATGTTTCGGGGAGCTGACATCTTTTATTTAGGGTTCGTACCGACTTTTCTCATTCAGAAGCTGTAAATTTGTACTTTGCTTTTAGTTGCTCTAAAAACGAGCTTCGCATGATGTTTCTTCGCATAGTTCCGGGGAAGTTTTGCATAGTTACTTCCAGAGGGCTGACGCTTTCATTGTCCAGTTTAGCGTTGCTGTAAGGTTTGTTTATTCGTTTGGTACGGTGCCATTGTGTTTCTCTGCCCGGTTTTGCGTTTCTGTGGGTCGGTTTATTCGTTTGGTAGGGTGCTGTTGTGTTTGCTCGATTGTAGTTTGAGTTGGTGGTCGGGGAAGCCAAGAAGGCCACAATCGAGATGAATGAGTGCTCAGATTGTTGGTCATGGATGATAAGAAGGGGCCACAGAGCTCCTGTGCCGAATGGCCACTGTGCCAAAGTTGGGCCCTAACCCTTACAGGTGATCACCGTTTTCAGTGTTCTCTGATATGGCGGTGTAAAGTGGCTAAAAAACCATTTCACGACGTTGTACATGGAATTAGTGGAATTGGGTAAATTTATGTGCACCAACACCCAATTCTGCCAATTCCATGCACAATGTTGTGAATTTAATGACATTGTAGCATGATGTCATATATGGCTGACAATTTCATGCATGAACTTGTGGAATTTGGTGTTGGTGCACATGAATACGGACTTTTGGAACCTGATGCACATTAAATACCGAATTTCCTAAATCATACCTCAAAAATAAGTTGCAAAACCCAGTATCTGATGCACCTAGTTGGTACATGATATTATTAAAGAATGTTTGACCACTACATGAAGTCATACCACAATATTGTAGTGCTAAGCTAATGTAGTGTATAACTACTAAAATTGGGTATTGGTGTGCATGAAGTTACCCAATTCCATTAATTTCTTGCACGACATCGTTGAAATAGTATTTTGACCACTTTACCGCACCATGATTGCAGTTTTCAATGTTCTCTGAAAACCTAAAGAGCACCGACTAGGTACCTGCACTTAAAACCCTGCGTTAGTATCCTACATGTCACAAGCCATTCTCAGAAGATACGGTGGGTACATACAACCCTGCGAGCAAGTAAGATCCGCGCTTGGGGGGCTTCTGGATGGCCCAATACGCCAAACCCCCGGTTCCCTGGGATCACGAGTACAAGACGTAAATCTAAACGGCTAGTGCAAGATGCGAGGGACGACGTGGAGAAAAAGGACAAAACCAGGTCAGAATTGCAAACCCCGAACTATTCGGGCCTCTGAGGGTGCATGTATATGGTGCATACCGATATTATTCGTTTTTGCATTCTCCAAAGAAGTAGAGCGTCCCCAGTCAATCAACTTTGAAGACCATTTCACCCCGGTCAACTTGATCTACCACTCGCACCAAAGGCAAAAACTCGTGCTCTCGCCGAGTACGAGGTAACAACGGTGGAGAGAGTAGAAACAGCAGAGGCAAAGAGGATTATCCAAGCTGCAAGAAACCGAAAGTTGACCTGGAGATAAGAGGGCAAAGGAAGCGGCCGAGTGACATTGCACGAGCCATCTCTATCGTTGTAACTAATGCTACTGTTCGGGCCTAGTGGTGGATCCGGGCAATACGGAGATGGATTGATATCTACCATAGGCCTGTCTAACTATAGATCCACGAATGGCTTACCCTCTGTCTCGCCCATCCCCCCTCCAGCATACCCCCATGTCTATACAAATACTAATCACTGAGGGTCCTAAGGGTAAAAGTGTAGCCAGTGGAGATATTACTAAATGTAGCGGCTGACATCCTGATTTAAAATAGATTCTGGAATTTAGGAACACGACGATATTTAAGATGAACCTGTAAGGAAGCATAAGAACTGCTAAACAGGGGAGTGAAAATGGGTATACTGTAGCGAACACGAAGGTTCAGACGTCACGTGTCACAGGCACCGGTATGGTAGGTAAAACACGTATTTCATCAGTCACAGCGAGGGTGTCTATTGTCTGGTGTTAAACTGCCACATTGGCTGTCAGTTCTCCTCAGCTACCTGGTTGAAAACGCCTCCAAATTTGATTCCAGAGTTAGAGAAGGTGTCACAGGAACGCCGTCAGGAAAATATCGTCGTCACGGTCCGGAGGCCGTCCGAACCTTCGTACTAGCTACAGTACATGCACAACATGAACAAATTGTCACGCTTTACCTCTATCATGTAAGGTCTTTGTTCAAATCAAGATCTCATGTAGGTATCCTAGGCTACTCGTAGACCTGCAGTTGGGTAGATGTCGACCCATCTCTGGATTGCCCGGTCCAACAATGGATGGCTCAAACCCAACCTAGATTAACTAGCTGGCAGGTTAGAAAAACTAGCAGAGCTGTACTTTCAGTTTCTACCTGCCTAAAACTCCGCTGAGAAGGCTTTGTAACGAAGAACATCTAGATACTATACTAGGATATTTTTAACATTGAGAGGAAGCAGTTAAAGACGACCCGCGTGAAATGACCTTCAAAGTTGACCGTCCGGAAACGCCCACCAAAGAAATAGAGTAGATCTTTCGAGTAATGTATAATGACGGGGTCACCAGTCACCATAAAAAGCTGTCAGTGTTACCTCGGGAACTTGGAGTATCTCGAGTATCTTTAGTCTGTCAGCCGACTATATTTCGCTGGCGCGTAGCCAACGCCGTATTTAAGCCGTATGACACTAGAATATCCTCCATCCAAATTTCGCCAGTAAAGGAATTTGAAGTCGTATTTCAGGGTCTCTTAGCTCCTCTTACTGGACCCTCTTGGTGCTCTGTTACCGCCCAGAGGGTCAACCGTAGTGGTTTGACAATTGGAGATGGTGGTGCAGTTGACGACTGCTTATGGCCACTAATCTTGACTGTCCGCCACAGGCTAATTTTAACAGTTGTCGCTCAAGAAAAGTAGCGAGATCTTCCTATTATCTCCCACGTAGCGGATGAATGGAATCGATAATCGGTAGTTCACAGATCACTTTTACATTCCCTTAGAGGTAGTTATAAGAGACGAACAAACCTCTCTATTCAACTATCAGCCAATCCCCTGCAGACAATGCTAAATAAACAAATTATGAGCCTCATAGTTGCTCAGCATGTATGTACATACTCCAGACAAGTTACAAACCTAGGCGAATGAATCTTATCTATCCTTCGTATCGGCCCGTCCGAGACAAGTTGACCGTATGCATTCTTACTTCAAGGCCTAATCTACCTTCCTTTAATGAGCTTCGCCAGTCTCTTCTTTCCAATGAAGAGATGGGTCTCCAATGGAGGTCCTAAATTGGAGGCAGTGTACACTTTCTGGTACAGAAGGAGACCTAAGAGTGGCTCCTCGTCATCGTCATACTCTACCGTACCTACTCGATATAAAGCATGTAAAATTGTGGCAAAGTGATGGGCCGCGGGTCTTCGTGCGTGAGCTACGGGTTCCCGCGGTAGCTTACGCACGTTAGTCCAGTGTCTTATCACCGAGTAGATGTGGCATCGCAACTTCGACTTTCTGGCAATCAAAAGCCGTTTCGTCACTCCATTTCGCAGACACATCGAGCTCATAAATCTCGTCTGTAACCTTTCCACCACCGGCGATTTCGTATTTTCTCGGTCTCTTCATGGGGTTTTCACGGCGAGGGTCGATGGCCAAGATCTGAAGGTACATAGAGCAAATGGTTGGATCAGTTGACCCACTATCCAGGAGTGATGTGGCATGCACCATACTATATTCGAAGATATCAAATGGGATCTGCAAAAGGTCAGAAATGATCAACTGTTGTAACGCAAGGCCAGACACTATACGGCCCTTAAAACACATTTCCAGTTCCAGTGATCCGACGTGCTTCTTAGAGTTATGACCTTGGGAAGCTTTTTCAATAGCAGCAACTTGATAACTGCTATGGAGCGATGGTATTATCTTTTCAACCTCGTTGTAGTTGTGGAAATCAAGCCCATTCATGGGGGTGTGCATGATGCTGAATAAGGTTGGGATGAAAGTGCGATAGGGTGGAGTGGACTGGAAGGCTGAAGGATGATTGATCGTCGACCTCGTACCTGACTAAAGCACGACTGTCTTCATTTCTGCGACGCAATTTCGAGTCCCAACGACTAAAAAGAGGTACCATTTACCTATTTTGTAGGCGCAGTTTTTTTTAGATATCCAGTAAACTGAGCACAGTTGTGTCTTTACACTGTGTTAAACTCCAATCCCTTTTACCAGGCAGACGTAGTCGTCGGACTTCGTGCCTAGGCTCTACGTATACTCGATGGCGGCTGGGCAGTAATATGGAAACTTGCGGGAAGAAATGGGAAATGAAAACTCCGTGACCTCGTTCCCCGGTCTGTCTTGGATGTATTTCAAAGCGGGTACAACAGTTATCATCTCTGCCACTTTTCTAGGATAGGGGAATTGTGGGTGTGCCAGTGAACCAAAGTATTGGCGGGGGTATATATGGGGTCTGGCTGGTCGTCTACATGGCCCAGGTCGGGGTGCACGGGACTAGATAATGAAATCAGAAACAGAGCAAAGCCCCCCCCTCTGCAAGACTAGACTAGGCTCTAGCTAGCTGAAAATATACGGTCCGTTACAAAAACGTCTGACAATTTGTCTTAACATGCAAGAGAGATGCACCTACCAATCCCAAAACAGGCAATGTTGCCAACACCGGCCCCACAATTAACTCTGAAACCCCCGCGGGAAAACCACTCAAATGATTTAGAGTACACTGCAGATGCGGACCCCAAACGCTGATCGTTCCGGCCCGTAATACAAGCAAGGAACATGGATAAATACAGCACCCCAAAAGTGCAAGGCTAGATAACGTGGAACGAGTATCTACATCATCATGCATTTGACAGCCTGCCTTTTCTCGAACTGGCCGAGGCTGTGTTCGGTAACCTTGCCCACATGGCCACCTTGCATGCTTCATATTAGACTGCTGTATCTGTATGACAGTGCATTTACATACTAAGTACCCACCTTGTACACACACAGTGCTCAAGTGGCGTCGCATAGTTTAGGCAACACCGGAAGTCTACCCACACGCGCTGCTGTTTCCAACACTCAATCTCAACAACTAAGTCGAATGATACCAACCTAAAACCAAAGAACAAACATTGGAGGCGTTCCGCTCTTTTTTTTCCAGTTATAGGTCCCCGCAGGCTGTGTCGGGCTCCACTCTGAGTCATTCTGTTGTTGATGGCGGAGAGGTTGTACCAGACCGACAGAAGTTCAACCAGTCAGGTGTTCAGCAGATCTAAGACAAACCAAAATACCGTATAGATTGCAGATCGAATTGGGGATCCGCAGCAGCCGTCTGCGCCGCACGATCGGATCAGTTCTGGAGATCTAGATTTAGCGGCGTTGTATCCGAACTTTCCCTTACCGCGCGTATACAGGCGGCGTATACGTCACTAGATTGCCATTCCATTGCGAGTAGGAAGGTCGAATGCCATAGGAAGCTTCGGTAGTAGACCTCCAACAATGGGGGAACCGATCCAACAACCGAACAAATCACACCTCGTGGTTTCCCAGAGAAGGGTGTCTATACCGTAAGCTATTAAAAAATTATGGTTTTCGATCTGCACTGCATTATAACGCCGTAACGGCAAGAATGACCCATTTCTGACCCTAAATCCCGGGGACTTGGGATGCTTCGAACGCGGCAATGTGGGCTCCGCAACACTCGTCGTTTGCTGCATATGCGGTTGGGTCCCGGATGGGCAGTTGGAGAAGGTAGTGGGCGGTTCTCGAGGTTTAGAGTCAGCTGACTGTCTTTCCGACCGGTAAGAGAAACTGCACTTGCGAAACTTCGCGTGACGGGTGGTATTTTGTCCGGCGTTAGATGCCTTACGATGCACTTTGACCCTTGGTACCGCAGTTGAAAATAGCATGGCTGCACTAGTAGAAAGATCATAGGGCTTGATGAATAACAATTCATACTCGAGTGATTAATCATGACTAGCACGGGATTCTTCAGCCAAACAGCACGGTGCATCGGGATATATCTTATGGACAACCGCGCGTGCAATAGTAGTTTCGTGTATGAATGGTAGGAGCACCGCCTATGCTGCCCAGGTGTTGTACGCAAGGCGTTGGGCAAAAATACTGGATGTCGATTAGAAAGCTGTCACTGAGTTTTGGGTCCGTACCAAGTGGGCGGCGACAGGACCGCTAGCCTGGTAGCAGTAAACTCGACGTATGGAGCGCCCGCTATCCTCTCAAAAAGGTTAAGCTCTCAAAAACCTTATTTCGACATCAAAGGGTTGGGCTTTCTTTACTTGCTTTAACACCGCACTGTGGAGCACATCATTCTCCGGCTATACCCATTTTTACGCAGGACGACTGCATGCTGGGACGCTTTGAGAGCAAGGTTTTGCTGGCTGGGCTCCGCATACACGGCCTGACTAGTGCTCATAAGCAGCCATGCGGCCGGGCTTTCTTTTGGCTTTAGAAGCTACGACTGGGCCGGGCTCATCTGTGACGGGCCTGCAGGTATCTACGGGCCTACAGGATTTCAGCGTAGAGTTTTTTTATTAGGGGTGGACTACAGACATCCATACGGCCTTTTCGCCAGCCGGGCATCTTCGGAACACCGGGCTTAACACATTCCCCCAACCAGCTATAAGATGGTTCCCAAACATATCAAGAACAGCGAGTAGAAGAAGAATTCAATTGGTTTCAAATACGGTGAGGAATGAATACAAATGACCCTACTTGTCTGCCTGAACCACATTTCAAACCGCCCGAGACCACTCTTTCCCGCGCTTGGATGAGTGTAGTTAATCACAATTTTCCACCCGCTCACACTTACTCTATTATTGTGCTAATCCCTTCTAGATCTCTTCTAGGGAGGACCAGCAGTAGTCTCGTACTGCTGCTGGCGAGACTAGACCGGCAGGCGCAATCCACCCAAGAGAACTACAGCGGTGTCGTCCAATCCTGACCCGGAGACCTCAACGATGAGTATCATTAATGGCATTTTCTTCCTGTTTTTTTTTTTTCATATAACTGATATTCTGCTACACCACAGTTGGAAACCCGAGGCACTATTCTACGAGGTGGGCATAACTGGCGAAGAGTGGAAGAATTATTGGGCACTTGCGAATCTGTAAAGGTGCTGCATACGAGGCTCTGCACTAACGATTCTCCTACCGTTGCCCAGCTATGGTCTGTTGGACCTTTCCCACATTGGAGATTATAAATATATCATGATCTGGGCACTATAGGCTTCTCGCGTCTGTTGAGAATATGAGATGCGCTTGCGCACGGTAGCAATTTCCTTGCACAGGCGACATACATAAGTGCTTCTACGGTCAGATATAATTATAATCCATGAATTCAAGATTATTCGCGATTAATATGAGAGGTGCGCGCGCAGTTCAGCTCGAACAAAAACCCTGGCCCGGGGAAATCATGTCGGAACTAAACTGCGGATCCGGAGTCGCCGTAGCGCCATGACCGCAACAGGTATACATCTGATACTTCACCGATCCCCACCAGATTTAATCAAGCCTTCGGGTACGTAATTGTGCCTGCAAGATTTTCCCCAGCTTTCGTATCCCCTGTCCCTGTTACGCACAAGGTCCAGCATGTTTCGTTTCGAAAGCCACGCCCGGGTGCCCCCCACGACATGCAAATCGCTCGAAGCATTCACAACCAACTACATGTACAACTCGGCAATCCAAATTAGCTATCCATGCAAACGAGTCAAACGTTGGGTCTGACGCAAGTTAAGGGAAGAAGAAGCACAAATTGTTTGCCCACATAACCATCTACATAACAAGGCAAGAGTCCGGCTGCTACGGCCTAAGGGGGTGCCCGGGCGGTTGGGTTTCTGCGTCATTTGTGGTACAATACATTGTACTCGGAGTTTGATATGTAAACTCAGATACTCACGTAAAGTTTGTGACGAGGGAAATACTATCAGAGTTCCGATAAAGGGTGAGGGTTAATTCAAATCCCTGATACAGACTGCCGCGTAACCGCGACAACTCGCTCAGATGACCTATCTTTCGACTCCATTGGTGGTGATGCGTCATACACTGGCAATTGACGCCTTGCCTGCTGCCGCTGTATGCGAGGAGCTGAATTTAATCATGAGGGTTTTACCTAGGGTGGAAATATGTACCTCACATCATGCGAAACGGGCCTTATCTTCAATCGTCGTCTTATGCAGCCGCTCCCGAACTATCCAGCGTGGTCTGCCTTGCTGAGCACGCTCAGTAGGATATCGCCATCTCCCTTCCCATCTATCCCAATCATTGATATTGGTGGTAGGTATAAAATTGGATGCCCAGAAGGGGAGCGTTGCTTGCTTTTTCCTCAATATATTAACTTCAGTCGACACCCGTCGAGTGACAACACGTGGCGAGGATCCCGGGTTTCTAGAATCTCTTATTTGCACTGCCTCGTGCAATTTGCCTAGAGATTTAGGTGATCATATCGCAATTGTAGATATTACGTACAATTTGGGGTCCGTCGTCTTATAATTGTCAGTAGACGAATAAAGCGTTTAATTATAAGTGACAGGGCGGGAAAACAAGGCGACGGCAGAAAAGCATGACAAACATGTGGCTGCGATCGCCTCCTAGGGGTGTTGATCAATATTGTTTTAGTCCAACATCCTTGGAAGAAGAAATTAATGCTCCGAAGAAATTCTGCAGGGACCAGGTGCAGCTTCGCATTCTATCTATCCTGCCGTCACAAAATGCGGGTAGGTTCTGACTGCCATAAAGTAAACGAAAGATCAGCAGGGGGTAGTGAGTTTCCGCATATGTATGTTTTTTCATGAAACAATATGATTCGATATTGGTAATGAGGCAACGGGACGGGGCTCTCCCATAAAGCTCTAAAGTGCGTGATGTAACATTACCGGTAACAGTACCGCAATGCCAGGTAATGATCTATCTATATATCGATTCAACGGGATCGTGGGACTGTCACCCCGGCCAATAATGTAGCGAGATTCTCTCAGAACTCCAACCTCGAGCCCACGTAAGACTTCTAGGTTCAGGCAATAAGTATGTGTGCGACACAGCTTGGGGGTCTCAAATAGCAATCCAAGTATCCGTAGCCGCTGAGCTGTCTTCAAGGAATCTGCTGCTTTTATCTAGAAGGCGCAAGGAAGTTTATGGATTAATTTGCGGCGGATGTATTTGGCATAGCAGATTTCATCAGTATGCATACATGGTACGCAAGACCCATGCAAGACTTCTCAATTGATGCAGCCCTGTCTGCTTGCCGTCCGATTTCATGTTGACCGAAGATCTCAGGATTGAATGAACATTTTAACATCGATCTCGAGTTCACACAATTTAGTTGATTATCAAATGTGAGCGTGAGCCAATGACACTGGCTCCCGGCCTCGTTCGGTTATTCTCAACAGTACATAAGTGAGAGTGTAGATTCCGGCAGAGAATGACTTCTCATCCGCGACCCATCACGCGGCTGCAAGTTGAATCCTAATCCGGACTCCGTCCTCCGGTTTCATTGTCGCTCCTTTATTTTTGTGCGTCAGCAAGTTACCGTCGATCTACAGCATACATAAGGCCGAATAGATCGAGGGGGCGGTGTTTGTTAGCAACGTATAGAAAGAGTTTGCTGAGCAGCGGTGTTGCAACTTGATGTCGACGGAAGATCTCGGGGGTTTCGAGCTGATTACTCACGCAAGTCCCGAGCGAATACTCTGCATTTCGCCACCAGCGGCTAGTTCTACCGCGTATAGAAAGAGAAAAGGCTCTATTGAGCTCCTGTTGCGATATAACAGGGCCCCATAGAACGGCGGGAATCCTCCAATGTCAGCATAAAGGAGGAAGTATAGCAATTGTGTGTCAGGACTCAAGCATGAGATTTCTCATATATATTTGCCGGAGACCGTCGCAGTATTGCTATTGTATCAGGTCTGGTTGCGATATCCCCACATCAAAGTTTCAGGTTGTTCGAGTGCCTATATCGGCGTTGTTATACTGTCCGCATACGGCCTTACTGCTATGGCCAGAGCGTGAAAGTGTCAAAAGGTTGTCCACCAACGTTGTTGGTTCAGTGAAACAGCAGCCCTGCCTGGTTACGCAGAGACTCCTGGTCAAGATCTCCGGTGTAGGTGACACAGGTAAGCGACAAGGCATTCTGTTCCTGAGAGTGGAAACACTGGGTTCCATGTTTCTCGGGGATAGCATGTGTGACGAAAAAGCCGGAACCGCCTGGTGATCCAACTCCTGTGAAGGAAGGTGGTTTATACGGATTACCCAGCTCAGCTCTCGGACCGGGTACACACCTGAATATGTATTATGTTTAGCTCAGTGCGGCCTTTTCATCTCTCATCCTTCGCCGCTGTGCATGAGCAACTGACCGCTGCTCCTAGACAATTTAGAATTGACTCTTCAACAGCAAATTAAACGGGTTGTGTTATGTTGATGGTTGAAATGTGTATATGTATTCGTAGTAGGTCATCGGGTGATTAGCCTACCGACGGAGATGGTGATCGCCCGGGTGTCATCCATAAGAAGTAATTCCGCGTCATAATATAGCACTCACAACATGGTTTGGAACAAACCGAAACTGCGACAGGGAGATCCATGTGGCTTTTCTGGAATGGGGTTCGCCCTCTGCGCCATAGTGGGGACTTCCCTTCCCCCGTACTTGGGTCGCACCAGCGTTGATAGGCAGGTGCCGTTGGTTGGATCAATTCTATAGTGAAGTTCACCTAAACGGGGTCGCCATCTACGGTTTTACCTCTCGGTTGCAGGGGTTGTGACAGGGATAAATTTTGCATCGAGTGATAATCTGTGATTCGACCGATCGTGGTCGCAAAAGCCTCGCTTCGCCACCAGCAACACAACCAGCAACACCACCACCACCAACACGGCTACAAACTTGACAGTGAGAGCAGATATCCAAGATCCAAGTCCAGAGAGTGCTGCAGATGCTAATTATGTGACTATATAGGAATGGGGCGCCCCTCAAAGAGAGCCCTTCAGAGCAGAGAGGCTGGTTCAAGTTCCAGCAAGCGAGTTCACACCTCAACCACGCTTCCTCCTACTGTCGCCGAGTCCCCCGCGATTTCTACTGCCGAGACATGCCATGTTGGGGAGATTCCTGCCGAGATTTTTGAGGTGCAAATACCGGGTGCCTGGCCAGCTTGGAGCGAAGCAGAGGATGACTCTGAGAACTCAGAAAGTGACAGTGACTTGGAGAGGGATGCTACGGTTATGGGTTACAAGGACAGAGAGCTTGCGGCATTGCCTGTGACTATTGGACAACCGGTCAATGGCTGGCAAGAGGCAGAGAACTTGCTTTCAGGGAAAGCATTGAAATCGGATACTTCAGGAGCATGTTGGGCTAGGAAGAATAGAGCAAAAATGCGAGTTGCAAAAGATAAAGAGAAACAGGATGCGCTATGGAATACCTATGGTTCTATAGCGAGATTTTTTGTTCCGGTAATTCCTGCTGCACCGCTTGCAGTGCTGCGATCCTCTGGCTCTCGTTTTATTGCACCAGATTTTGATGAACCAGAAAGTCAAGACCTGGAGAAAGAGATGGCCGATGACATTGAGCAGTTGGAGATGTGGCTGAAGAAGAACAAACCGGATCTCACAACACCCTGGGGCAAGCGGATAGATTCTCTTCTGCGGTTACTCAAAAGGCAGCGGTTCTGAATCCTTCTTTCTCAGGATAAAACCACTTGCATTCGGCACTTAGTTGAAGATAGCGAGGGTATCGCTGTGGAAATTGATAAAGGGAGGAAATATGCAAAGTGTTTGCGGAGATGGAAAAGAGACTGGACGCAATCACGAACTCTGCCACCAAAGCTGCGAGCTGGGGCCCATGTCAAGTGCGATACACTGTATGAGGATGAGGGGGTACTGGTAGCAGTGCGCGAATACCTGAACAAAGTAAAAGCCGTTACTCCAAAAGGTGTATGTCGTACCGTTTGCAATCTGCTTCAAAGCCGCCGAGTCTCTGCTATTATGGGTATTGAGACACTGATCACTGCTACCTCGGAAGCTGCTACTTCTTCATTGCGGAACAAGGGTATCTCGTTAAGTACTGCAAAGCGGTGGCTAGGAAAGCTAGGATGGATTTATTCAAGAGACGGGAAAGGGTATGTGGATGGTCATGAACGGGAGGATGTGGTGAAATACAGGGAGACGGTATTTATCCCTCGCTGGTTGGTGAGTGGTCTCGCAATGAATTTCAGATCCCTCTCAGGCCGAGGGTATCAATGAACTATTACTGACTACCGATAGAGTATCCGGGCCTCTCTTCGCGAGTGGATTGACGGGGTGGAAATTCCAAAGCAACATTTACCGTATGGCGAGAGGTGGCGGTTACTCGTTACACACGATGAGTCTACCTTCAATGCAAACGATGATAATCCCTATTCTTGGAAGAAGAAGGGGACGCAGAAGTTGAAATCCAAATCGTGGGGTAAGGGACTTATGGTTTCAGAGTTTCTTTGTGCAGCTGGAGGCCGGCTGTCAACCTTCAATAAGGAAACCAAGACACAGGACTATGCAACAGAGATTTTCAAATATGGTAGTGGTAAAAGTGATGAAGGGTGGTGGGATTCTAAGAAAATGTTAATGCAGGTGTTGGAAAAGGCGATACCCATCTTTGAAAGGCAGTACCCCGGCCATGTTGCAGTCTTTGCCTTCGATAATTCCAGTGGACATGCGTGTAAGGCCGATGATGCACTGGTTGCAAATAGAATGAACTTGGGCCCTGGAGGAAAGCAACCGCAGATGCACGCAACTATACTATCTGATGGTAGAACGCAGCGGATGGTTTTTAGATACGACGATCGCATCTGGGAGTCGCCGAGTATTCTTATCAGTCATACTCTTATAGGGCAACCAAAGGGAATGAAGCGGGTTCTTCAAGAGCGAGGCTTATGGAGGGATGGATTGAAGAAGCAATGCAGCGCAGCCAAGGCTAAGGAGGATACCGAGACAGAGACACAGTACAATGCACGTCTCGAGCTCGATCATTGTGAGAAGGGAAAGGACTGCTGTGCTCTACGCATCCTTGAAAGTCAGCCAGACTTTCTTGCAGAGAAATCACTACTGGAGCTTGAAATTACTCGCAGGGGACACGAATGTCTCTTTTACCCCAAATTCCACTGCGAACTGAACTATATTGAGTATTTCTGGGGTGCAGTAAAGCGATACACACGGGAGAATTGCAACTATACCTTTGCGGAGCTTGAATCAACAGTCTTAGCAGGTCTAGATTCCGTAAGCTTGTGTACCATCCAGCGATTTGCAAATCGGTCCAGGCGGTGGATTGACTCCTACATCAACGGACTGAACGAGAAGCAAAAAGAGTTTGTAGCAAGGCAAGAAAGCTCTCATCGTCGCGGAATGGGGGAAGATGTTATAGCGACTGCTTAGTCAGTGTAGATAGCCAATAAAACAGCACGGTTGAAAATGTCTTGGCGTGTCTTGGCATCTACGGTTTTGCACCCGCCCATACAAAATACCGGGGTTTTAACACCCTATATCCTTCTATCCACACCATTAATTTATATTTTGAGAGCGTAACTTTTTTCTACACATGGTTAAGTAAAATGTTACGCTTGTCAGACTCTCTCTTTTTTTGTTGTGGTTGTGGTGAATCGATTGGGAGACCGGGTGGTTTTCTCGTGGTTTTGTGGTCGCTGCCGGGATCTTTTAGGTGACCTCCACTGTATCCTCGTCAAAAAATACATCCTAAGCTGCGAAGGGTCAAAGACAGAAATCTTGCCTTTGCCTTTGGCCTTGCCTCTGCAGTTGCTGTGGCCAACCAGGGAGACACAAGCTGATCGTCTGATATCTTCGGTTGCCGGCAGCCTCAACGGCGGGACAACTGCCGTTGAATCTGCTCTCGCTTGGCGAGTGATGTGCAACGCTTACATAGGCGACGACTGCCATCGGCGGTGATGCGTGAATCCGTCAGACCGTGTCTCTGGAGTCAGTCCATGTGTATGCCCACGCGAGAAAGAGCCTGTACTATAGACAGGTTTACCGCACCATTACAGCAATAATACCAAAGAGAGAAAGCGCGATGGATGAATGATTTCTACAAGCCGGCAATTTGGGCAGGGGATTGGATGCAACCCCTGTCCCTGTTATGGTTTGTGAGGTCACTTGATCGGCACCTGGAAGGAAAAGAGAAAAGTCCTACTCTGGTATCACCAACTCTGCAGTAGCAGCTTCAGCCATCCAACCCCAGCTATCTATCACCCAGCAAACTTATCATGGCCAAAACCAACACAAAAGTTATACTGTTCAGCTTTATATACTTGCTTTGCTTCCCACTGTTCCACTTTCGTGTCATATTTCCCAGAATAGCGGGTTCCGGCCCAAAGGGACGCGTTAGTCTGGTAAGTTAGTTAGTGGCTGCACGGCGACGTCTTTTCACTCGGGGATCGACGGACTTTTATAACCCTAGCCAAATCAATCTTACAGAATCATAAGCGCAATCCGGGCGGGCAAATCACGGTCGCTATTCCACTTTAAGCGTCCACCATTGTTTCAGAATTTGAAAAAAGTTTTTGCTTCTTTCCCCGCTCCAAAGCTGCATGTTGGGGACCGAGGCAGCTGACGGGCGACCAGTTATACTGATCGTGACTGATATCATGATTTTGTAGGGCAGATAGAATGGGAAGCCAGAGGCGCTGGCGATGGAAATGTGGTACCCGCGTTTATGCGTTTTGCGAATAAGCAAGTAGTATACTCGGGTATGTATATTCAAAGAGTTGAATACGGGTGATTTGATTTATGTCTCCAGATGTGGAGGGGCCCTGGTGAACACGAATGGGCCATCTCCGTCGTTTTCGCTTTCTTTGCTTCTTCTTTGGAGCTTCTGTGGTGTTCCTTCGGGGAAGGCGGCTCTGGTCCGTGGAGACGTTCCATGTTGCTGGAGAACAGTGTCAGAAACACAACACGCACGCTAAAGGCTATGGGAACTCCTTGAGCGTTTGGATACTTCTTATTTTCCACATGGCAATGATGGCAGGCTACATGCACATACATTATGTACGTACCTCTAACAGGTAGCGTACATGACACGCAGGGAGAAAAGGGGAAGGGCAGTGCCGAACGGCTGCAGTGATGCACATGGTTCTGGAGAGTGAGCGAGTGCCCCTCACGTCGTTTGTGGCTTCCAGAGAACATCTGCGGGACGATCTTCCTTCGCCGCTTCTTCGTGTATCAGAACCGGAGATTTTGATTGGAACCGCCCCCGAGGCATAAGCAGAAGGACATCCATCTCATCGTAAGCAACGCACTGGAGGATGATCACGGAAAGAGGCGGGCGCTTGTTCATTACACATCGATATCGAGGCTCTGCTGCTGCTTCATGCCTGCTTCATGCCTGCTTCATGCCTTCTAGAGTTTTGCTCCAGATACCTAGCTTGGCCTTGGGCGTGATGAACGGCAATCCATGCCAGAAGTGGACACATTTTGCAAGTGGAGCACGCCCCTCCCGACGATCCCAACTGCTTGAGACTTTCCAGCCAGTTTATGACCAAACGTGTCCCTGTCAACAATTACTATGCCACCCTGGTGGTACCTCCCCATTCTTCCACAGAGCCTTCGATCATCTCCGGTTAGATTTCCTCTGAGATTATTGGTTTGGTTCCATCATCATTCCACCACCCACACCCCCCCCCCCACCCTGCAAATCATCAGTAGAGTAGGTAGCACATCAATCCGGACGTCACCTATTTCGCCCAACTGCAACCATGGTGTCGCTTCCATGTTTCTCCTCAAATATCCGCGTTAGCTAAACGGTTGGTCCTACTTCTCGCATCATCCCGAACAGATAGATACATGCTCACCCGTTGCTCGGATTTCCTTCGCCCCTGGTTAACTTCTGTGGCCTAACTCGACTAAAAAGTGCTCCCATAAATACCCCCACGACTCCCTCTTTCCTTGTTGCTTCTGCTTGCATAAATATTCTTATTCCAGTCGCTTGGTAGATAGAGGCGCGCCATCTTGGACGAATATACCTTTTTCAACCTTTGGAAAACGAAGCCGAGTCGACCTCAACCTCAGGGAAGCCTACGAAACTTTCATCTCATCTCCAACCATACCGCGCACCCATCGCTATTCCCGCACAACAACAGAACTTGTCGCAGAGAATAAACATGAGCCTTCCAAGGATCGTAAACAACTCCAGAGTGGGTGGCCAACCACTTCCAGGGCATGGACACTACGGAGGGGTATCAGCGCACCAATATCCCGCACAACCTCACGGCTATGCATCTCTCCCGCCCGCCCCTCCACCTTCACCGCCAGTCGAAGACAACTGTCGCCTACCGTCAATCTCGGCGCTTTTGGGGTTTGCTGATGGTCCTCAACCACCACACACAAATGGTTTGTTGCCCTGTGGAATCTCTGTCAACTTTTTTTTGGAGCCGCGAAGCTAACGTGCGCGCGGTTTCCAGGAACAGAAAGACAGCAGAGCCAACCTCCACGAGGGAACCTCCCACCAACGCCTCCCATGCGGCCCGATTCTGTTTTCGAAGGTGGTAATTCTCCGACAATGTCAGTGACATCGCCATCATGCAGTTATTACTATCAAGCGCCTACGTACAATGGCGGCAGTAGCAGCAGCCACCGAAACTCATACCCTCCCGCCCAGCAGAAATCAGTCTATCCATCGCCAACAGAGACAACATATTCTGCGCAACACGCCTACTATTCTCCGCAGCAACATGCAGATTCATACAGCAGCAAACAGCCGCCGCAACTTATGGTGCCGATGTCAGTTGCGCCGCCGTCAAGTTCGAATCCATGGCATCATCATCACCACCAATCGCCCTCCTCTCACGCCGCATTCCCGCAATCACAAGATCGCTACATCTGCCAGACATGCAACAAGGCCTTCTCAAGACCAAGCAGTTTACGGATTCATAGTCACAGTCATACGGGAGAGAAGCCATTCAAATGTCCTCATCACGGCTGTGGCAAGGCTTTCAGCGTGCGTAGTAACATGAAACGGCACGAGAGAGGTTGTCACCAATAGCTTTTTTGGGGGGAGTTGTGGTTGGATTTTTTTTCCCTGATATCTATAGAATTGGTTTCTTAATTTCCCTTCAAATTCCGGGTCGGTGTTTTTCTCTTTTTATCCCATTCATGTGAATTGTTTAACTTTTTTCCTATTTATTAACTTTTATTTTGTATACCTCGATTTTCTGTCTGTATGCTACCTGATCTCTGGGGGCGCGACGGTCTGCCTTCGGTTTTTTATTTCCTCATTTTCCTTTGTTTGTATTCCTCTCTCCTATGGGATTTTTTTTTGTGGAGGGATTTTTTATGCATTTGCAGTTTAAAGGCGCTTAACGGTCGTTAATTGGTTTTTTTTGCTCGAGGAATTTTTGTACGATTATTGCAAGTTTTTTTTGTGCTGCTCATCTAAACTTGGGATTTGATCGGGAAAATGTTCGAATGGGACCAATGTAGTGTAACCATAGAAAGAGGGGCGAAGGCGTACTTTTGTTTCTGAGTATATAACTCGCAGAGGTATCTGATCATTATCAGTGCTATGTTTGAATTCATGCCCACACACGAAACGAAAAAAATAATTATGTTGTTCCCGTGGTGAGAAAAAGTGCGTAACTCAGGGTTTGTTTGGCTGGTATCGTGGTTCACTTTATGCCTGCAGTGTTACCATTCATGCCATTACTTCCGCCAAATCTGGTTCGCCGGGCGACGGTACTGACTCTCCTACGCTGCTGCCTGCGAAACATGACGATCCCCCCGGACGGGATATCGGATGCAAGCCAATCGGTATCCCACAATAAAGTTATCTTGTCTTGACGGAGGCCAAGAGAGTAAACTGTGGGCTGATTTTCTGGTCCCTTGACACCGCCCTATACTGGGATGCGAGGTATGCCTAAGTGGTGAGTGACAGGAGCTACCTAGTACCGTATAGCAACTCCACGATTTGATTGGATGAGTTTGATTAGATAGATTAGATGCCAATTGAAGAGACACGAAATCCTTACCATCATCCTTCTCCCGCTCCTTCTAGCCTTCTTCTTTGAGATATCAAACTTCACTCCCAACACCGCCTTCGCCGCCCCTATGTTTATGGAATTTGCGACCAGGGCGTTCGCCTCCCAGCCATTGGCGAGATTATCATGATCCACTTTCCGTTCTCGATGCCTGACCCTCCTCAGTGAGCTCTAACTCCGCCATCAGCGGTGCTACTAGATACAACTATCATCCATGCATCGTCCAAGACTGGTTTATGTCCTCTCGCTAGGAGCTAGACGTCTTCATCTACCGCTGTTACCAGAAAGTGCCGACCCAGTTAGTCTCGACTAGTTGACGTTAACTACCTCATTCTATTTCCTTGGGTTCTTGCTTTATTAACCCTGGTAGCTTTCGATACTCCCTTCTTGATTCTTAACTACTTTTTAAGAAGTGTAGCTTGGGTCATCGCTGGCTGCTGCCGTGTTAACATGGGCGGACATTCTCAAGTGAGTTTTTATCACCAGTTTGACATGCCCGAACGAATGTATACATATTAACACTTTAGTACAAGTTATTTCTCCTTCAAGCAGTCCCTGTCGAGGAGCTCAACCGCCTCACCGCCTACGCTAAAGCTACTGGTGGTCTCCCGCCATCCCTTCTTCATGGCAGAGGACCTGGAGAACATAGTGTGATGAGAGAAGCCGACGCGGTGCTTCCGATAGTCTTGAAGTTGGCACCAACACCAATGAAGGAGATTCCTATATATCAGCCCTTGCTGTCAATAATGGTACTATTATCCAACACGGTATCGCTTACAACCAAGGTATTAACTTTCAGGTGCGATTTTTCTCGCTGTTTCTAATTCATTGTAGACGTCCTCTATACGTGCCAAAACGATGAACCCGAGGATGATGAGGACTTCCCCGACAACGTTCCCATTGAAGATTTCATCATGTCTCTCGCTCCGATGATCCTCTACAGTATCAAGCTACGCGAGCGTTGCTAGGCCAAGCATGAATCATAAGTGTTGAACTTTGAATGGACTGGCTGCACATGCGAGTAGAGCAATTTGGACAAGACTATTTTGCCGTTGGTGAGTGTTTCCCGTATATAATTCACTCACTACTGAGCTGGAAAAGCTTGTGTATGATGTCTTCTCTGAGGGTAAAATTCCCACTGAAGCAACGGGAGTAACATGCTCTATCCACTACAGATTGCTAGGGAACGGGATAGGTCAACGGGGCGAGTTTCACCATTGCGTGAAAAGCCCTGATTTGTGGGCTTATGTGTTGTAGGGGATGTGTTTGTAGCTTGAAGGTGGCTGTGGTTGTGGGACGTCGAACCTTGAAGGCAGAAAATTGCCTTCTATATGCTCCGTCTTGGCACATACTTCCATGCGACCCAGAATAACCAGCAAGTTTGTTAAAGGCTCAACTCAGATTAAAATACCAATATATCTGTCTATCTCGACCTTATATCGCCACTCCGAGTCTATTGGGATGCTATCATAGGGAAGCACGGTATATGTTGCTGGCGAGATTTTGGTGTAGTTTTTGATCTTCGCTACAGCTACCAGTTACTGTTAGGTCGCACGGGTAGCCATTAAAACAGACCCAAATTATCGACCGAAATACCTGGAAAACCCGTCAGCAGATTGTTAAGCAGAGTAGGGGTTTGTACCTGTCAGTTCCATGTTCCAATATCTTGTCTTGCATAGCCTTGGTTATAATACCCTTTCCAGTATATTCGGGGGATTTCCAGTTGCAGAAGGTTACATGCAGGTTTCGAAGAGATGATACCCTCTACTTTTCTATGTCATACCTAATAATATATCCAGCCAACAAACCTCACATATCCAAACACAACGGCAGCCTGGAGACGATGGAGACCGGCTGGCTGCACCATAGAATGCCTTGCGTATGTAGAGGATCGGGACTATCTTGATTTGACAATAAACCATTCGATGTAGTTGAGGAAGTTTTACGGGATGATCAGTAAGGCATCGTGGCTTTGAGACTGTTACAACATGACTCGGAAACATCAAAAAAATATAAAAAATCAGAGAATTATGCACATCTAAACTCAACGCACACACGATTATACCCCCGGTCGTTGGTCTGGAGGCGATTCCACTGCATATGCTCTACTTGCCGTTGTGCGGCTTCTGTGGTCGGTGGTAAATGTGAAGGAGAGCTATTGAGAGCTTTTGGTGAAGAATGCCCCGCAGCCGGCTTGGCCAATGAACTAACCTGAGTAGAATTTCGTACATACCTGTCAGTTCCATATTGTCTTGCCTGGCCTTGGTTCTATTACTCTTTCCGGCAATTCGGGAAGTATTCCAGTTGCAGAAGGTTACATCGAAATGGTAATTTGATTCTATACCATACCTAATAATATATCCAACCAACAGCCCCACGAAAGACCACACTGGTGTTCTCTATGAGCAACCTGAAGACGATAGAGACTGGGATACGCCACAGATGGCCCAGTGTATGTCAGGGAGTCGGCACATATCTAGCTTTGAACTATTAAATGTACTCAATGTATCATAGTAGTTGATGAACGCGCAGCGTACAGACCATTTATTCCACGCGAGTATATCATGGCAAGAACCCGGTTATATGCAGCAGCAACAGTGCCGAGTAATACTATAAGCGAAGGGGAAGTGAGGAGGAAACGGTGCGTGTATAAGCCCGGAGCACGTGGGGAGAACATTCTGTGTTGGTTTTTCTTTTGCGTTGTTTAGGTCTTACTCGCTCGTCCGTTGTTAATAACCAGGAAGGTACTTTGATCGGTGGCGCATGCATACCTGCTGCATCCCGAGCAGCAGGAGGACGAACAAGCGGGGACAGATCTCCATTCTTCCCTCAACCCCACGTTTTTTGGTAATATCCGCAAGGAAGGGAAATGGCTACTCTATCTATCGGGTTTCCCGGATCTGACGGGGGGGGTGTCTGATGGAATGATGGTGAATTCTATGTACTACCACCGTAACCACCTCGCTGGGGGTTGCTGGTACGGCGAAACGACTCTGGGAAATATAACAATGAAGTTGGTGATGAATGATTGGTGGAGTTCACATCAAAATTTGAGCGCGGCGCAACCCATCTCCTGCAACCGCGACCGCTTATTTTCATTCTCATGCTCGCACTACCCCCTTCGCCAAACGGGATCGCCCTACCCACTGGATCGCCCATCATCTGACAACGGAGCGCGAGTGGGGTTATGAGGTATGTAGAGTATCATATCTTTACATTGGAGCTGGCTGGGTTGGGGTATATATGCTAGCCGCCCTTTTCTCACGACAAGCGGTTTCTTACGACGGATACATACTGTCACCGGAGATTCTATTTACGGTGGTTTGTTTGTAACTGATTGCGGGGGAGGAGAGGGGGAGGGGGGGGGGAGGAGGGGGGGAGGAGGGGGGGCACGTGTGCAGAGTCCACTTCTGAGCCAAAAGCTTCCCGGCGTTTAGGTATGTTTGCGACATGACATGATGCTGTAGCTCGCAACACAGTGCTGATCTAAAAAAATAAGTCAAGTTTATTTTTTCCTTCCGTTCGAAATCCTGAGCGAAGGTAGAGTAAACCGGGTTATGGGAGTTATCGACAATCCCTGGAAATTCCCTTCAAGGATGTCAACTGCCCACGTGGTTGTGGCTGACGTCGGGGGTTATGTGTGTAGGCGAGACTATGTGAGTGAGTGATCGAGGGGTAGTTAGATTCACATAGTGGCCTTAAATTGTTGCTCGTAAAAGGGAACATCCGGCCGTATGTAGTGCATTTTAACCCTGTATGGGAATGACGAATGTAAAGTTCTGACGAAAATCACTGATTTTGTTGATCATCGTGCCCGGCCCCCATACAAATACTGAATTTTGTCATACCCTACGTTTGAACTTTCGTCATTCCTACCGTGGCGATTTTACTTGTGTCTGGCACACCCCCAAAGATCTGATGCCTCTGGAGGTTTTTTCTATACATACTGAATTGACATTCGGTACAATAATTGGTAGGTGTATATGGGTACCTACTGGCGAATATATGGACATGGTTCTAATACTCTATAGCCTGTTAGCGGTACGGAGCTGTCTACATATTGGGTTTGGGATTTCACCAACCAATCCCACCCGGATCGACCGGATCTTCGTTCTTGGTGATCATAGAAGAACAGGACTTGTCATATTGATTGGAATCTCAGACCCCTACTAGTCGACGTCTAGTCTAGTCAGCCCAACACGAGCATGTGTTTAACCGCTTTGTTTCGGTAGATTGTTTGTTCTCGTAGTTGTACCTATTTCCCAGGATGGGAGAAATATGATGAGCACTCGTCTACCGTCCAGAGCTCGTCCTCCAATTAAGGGTTGCTCAATTCAATGTTCAACCCCATGGAATCTTGCAGATGATCGCTTCTAGGGCTAGACGGGCCACAAGAAGAGTTTAGTTTTCGTGACTGAAGGACGTTTAGCCTAGTGGCTTGGGTTTATGGTCAAAGGCGGTAAATTATGGAAGTTTGGAACGTTCCTTCGACGGCCCCGCTACTCTAGCTAGTCGGTTTCCCATCTACAAGTAGCGGCATACCGTGGCCCGACATTCCCGCACGATGCGGTAGCACCCCCCGCTAAGGCAACTTCCTAAACCAAGATGATGCGGCATTATTTTGACTACTCCGTTTCCGGTAGGCTTAGAGTACGTAACTGAGCCGGAGTGTGCGCTGTCGAGTCTTATTAACTCGGTCCAGGAGCTCCAGGTTGTTAGCCATTAGATCCGGGGTCCACAATGTATACGCTTCCGTCCGTGAACGTTACAGGATTCAAATGTCAAATGTCAAACGCTTGAGAAACATGCCAAACAAACGTCCGTCCCTCGCAACAGCCCGATGTCTTCTTTCTCACATCCGTACATTGTGGAGAGGAAGTGCGGTATTTTCCGCAACTTCTCTAAACACTTAGTACTTACTTAAGTACTTACACCAAACTCACGCACGGGGAGTAACACGGCTTTAAAATGGAACATCGGATGGGTATGAGTAGGCGAATTGGCATCTACCGGGGCCGGTCGCATCGTATTCAACATCCAGATCCATAGGCTGAGGATATATCTCGTTAACGCGAAACGACCTGGATGAAACTACATCTAGCGTCTACCGGCGGTAATCCTGATATAACGCCTTCCCTCTTTCTCCGTTCCTCCCCGGGCCGTGTCCCCAACCATATTAACGTCCCCGTACCAACTCTTCTAGGTTGTGGAGGGAGCAAAGCAGTATGGGACAAAGAGGTCAAGGAGTACGAGATTTCTTGGCTGGGTAAAAGCTTTCCCGTACAGCTGCTAGGTTGGGATTCGTTCCAGCAAACTTAATTTTTTCATTTCCAGGTCTCCTTTTCTGGTTTTAGGCTAGGCGATTCTGTTGCTATTTTATCGGGGATCGGCAAGAGAACTTCTGGTTCAATTACTCACTATTGACAAGCCAGATGTGGAAACACTTCAGAGCTCAGCTTAAAGGACTGGGTTTTACGGGTTGAACCCTTAGTTATCTTGTCAACCCCTTTGTCCCTCCTCCTGCCTCAAAATCATCTGGCTAAGGAACTAGTTCGTTTTGTAAAGGAAGTTATGGAAGCTGGGGGGATTAGGATAAAGGGTTAATAAGGCTCCTTCGTTGACACCTACTATATAAAACATTCTGGTGGGCCCGAGAATACTATCATCTTCGAGAATGAGGACAAATTGGCACGAACGCAGAGGGTTTCAAAGACCCAAGAAACCAGGCGAGGGGCCCAACGAAGGGCCGTTGGTAGATGAGATGCATGTATTTTGCCACATCCGGCGAAAGAGATTGGTTGGGTGTGTATGGCTTTCGGTTCTCGAGTGTAGGATTCCTACGATTTGCTGTATCGGATCTTCTGCATGCATATGTATGCATGCATGTAATACATCCACCCATCTTCCCCAGAGATATTAACATTGTTGTGTGGACCGGAAGATCAGGGTGGGACTACCCGTCCTAAAACCTGATGTGATTTTTTTTCTGGAAGCGCGCAATGCACGGTTAAACAACGTTTACCACCAATACTGCCACCAATTAATTAATCCCTCTGTATTCAACCATAGAATAGCCGATATCGATACGAAACCCTGGGAACCAATTGACGAATGCAATAGGCGATGGTAACACGGGGGTATATATTGCATGATGCGCTCCCAAATGGCCGGGAGAATACCTCATTTATCGGACACGGTTCGTACCTTTTTTCTTGAGTTAAGGACCTGCATGATATCATCGGGGGTGGGGGTTCCGAGTACCCTATCTATACCCGGACACAAAGAGGGTGAAATACATACATTGGAAGATAGTATCAAAATGAGATGCTGGAAACTTTCAAAAATATATCGGGTCACCGCAATTAGAGGTGTGGATGTGAGTGAGAATTCGTGAATCTTAGCGAAACCTAGGATGAAATAATTAGAGTAACCAGGAAGTTCCCAGGCAAATAGGAATTTTACCATATATGTGTATGTGCGCGTTCAACTTCGACTTTTCCGAGTCCCGACGAGATATCTCGCACTCCGCCTTGGGGCTGGTGGGTTTAGACGGCTACGGGGTAGTTTATCGCGAGGCTACGCATGCTGAGTCCAGAACTCTGACTTACTAAGTGATATAAAATGATTAGATACAAATACACTGCGTCCGGAGGATGAGGACAACATATGTCAGCGGTCAGGGTGGGGGCGTGTGTAGCTGAACCTGCCAGCGCTGTATCAGTCAGTGGGGCGCGTGCTTAAGGAAATCATGTCAGGCAAAACATCCTGCATACGAACTCGGGCCGAAGGCATTCTCTTGGTGCATTGCATGACAGCCCTCAGATCAGAGCTATATATCACCCTCTGCATCAGGGACAATTTGTTCATCCCCGTATCTGCAACATTATCAGTTCGTGGAAGGTTCGTACCAACAAATTCCGTTCGTGTCAGCCAGTACTATATATACTTGAGAAGAAGAGGGAACGGGTTATTGAACGTGGTGGAGATGGCTTGAAGCAAATGGGTGCAGGTCCACGGAATACAATCAGTTATGTGCTAGAAGCTTTGGATCATTCTTGAAACTAGTGCGTATATAATATCGATTGCTCAGCTTAAGTAGTGGACACGGTGCTATAAACACTAAGGTTGCATCATCGAAACCTGTAGAGATCCGCTATATGTATAGTGCTGTAAAAAATAGAAGGTCATAGGCTCGAAGCCTCTCTTTTGCTTTGTCATGGAGCGTGCCTTTTTCGTAGCAATGCCACATAATGAGATATGCTATCTATAGTTTAATTTCCGCACATGCTATGTTTATGGTTAAAAACGCTGAAGATATGTAGAGTACAAGAACTGATTACTTGCAAGGCATGATGCATTAAACTCTAGGCAGTAAGCTCGAATCCTGCTCTAATCAATCCACGTTCTGTAAATACTAAAGCTCACAGGCTCGAACCTGTAGCGGTCTCTCATGGTGCTACAAATACTAAAGGTCTGCAGGTTAGAAACCTGCAGAGATTACTCTTTTGCTCTTTTTGATCTGCCACAGAACTGGTCACGTAGAGTACATCCATAGACATATTTCTAATCTTGCAAGTGGTGGAGATGGGGCTTCCCTGATCATGGTTAAAAACACCGTAGATATAAGTAGCGTCCCTAACTGGTCAGATCGACCGCCGGGAAATCTAAGGATCTGTAGTCCGGTCAGATGCGGCCGAACTTTTTGTCAGCCGCCCTTGGCACAAGCCGATCAGGTAGAGGACCCAGAAGCCTGGATATCTAGCAGAAAACTGTAGATATCTGTATAGGACAGTAGATATCTACCTTAGCGAAGAGAACTACGGATGGCTGTCGATATCTACAGATGACAGTAGATATCTGTAGATGGCAGTAGATATCTGCCTTAGCGATGGATTCCTAAAGATATCTACCCTATAGAAGGAATTCTGCAGACGTCTAAAGATAGCTGACCGGTATCTAGGAAGTGTGTGGTAAGTACTATTTTCTTTGCTTGTACGTACAATAATGAGATCTTTCACTGTAAAGAATGGATACTTCAGTCTACAGATACCTACAGACCGGTCAGATCAGTGGCGGCAGATCTGTAGACCGGCCAGATATGATTTGTGAAAGCTGCCTTTGGCATAGACCGGCACGGCTGTTGTCATATCTGACCGGACTGACCAGTTAGGAACACTGGATATAAGAACTGATCACTTAGCCTAACTGGCAAGGTATGGTGCTATAAACGCCAGGTAGCAGGCTCGAACCTGCTTGGATCACAGTGCTGTAAACAATGGATTGCAGACTTGAAACCTGTGAGTATCTCTTATGGTGGTACTGTTGGCACAAAAAGGTTGCAGGCTCGAAACTGCTTCAATCAATTCATGGTGCTGTAAACACAAATACCGTAGGCTCTAAACCTGCTCTTTTGCACTTCGCAAAACCTGCCTTTTCGTAGCAAGAGGGGTAACCGCGACCGGCCGGCGACTACAAGTTGATTTATATAGAGTAGTATGGCAGGCTAAAGTGGACAAAACTATTAAACTTGTTATGTTTTGTAAAAGTTGACATTAGTCAAAAGAGAAATGTTGAAACTTGCAACACTTAATGACGTACATCAGTACCAAGGGGTACCTAGATGTACATCATTTAGTGCTAAAGTTTGAACGTTTTTTGTGCAATCAAATGAAATATGATGAAAGCCAATAGAGAAATGTTGAAACTTGGACTTATAAACTGGCGTACACCATGGTACGCCAGAGTACCTAGAGGTACACCGATGCACGTTGATAAGATCTCAACTTTAAACATTTGTCACGTCGGCAAATTTGACAACATAACAAGTTTAAACACTTGTCCACTTTGGCCTACTATAGAGTACTAACTGGTATGCAATCTACAAGGTCATGGTTAAAAAACGCCGCAGATACAAGAACTGATGGGTAGGGCATAACTAGATGTTATAAGTGCTAGGCAGCGGGCTCGAAACTTGCTCTGATCGATCAATTCGCAGTGCTATAAACACTGGAGTCGCAGGCTCGAAACCCGCTCAATCACTTCAGTGCTGTAAACACTAAAATGACACAGGCTTGAAACCTGTAGAGATCTCTCATGGTGCTGTAAATACTAAGCTTATAAAGTCGCAGGCCAGAAACTTGCAGAAATCATCTTATTTTGTCCACGGAGCCCGTCTCTCTAGAGTAGATCTATTGCTTGCATGAATATATGAGCTGTCCAGTACTGCCCCCGAGCCCTGCGACGAGATAAAATACTTCAGGGCCTCATTTTTTCCAAGTTGTTGCTATGGTACGTAGGGGAAAACCGTGTGTGTTGATTCTATGATATAGTGAAGAGAGAAGGAGAAAGACTCGACTTATATACAGAGAATCATTAGAGAAAACTTTGATGCTTCACCACCCTTTGCCACTCTGAGTCACTTGCCACCGGATATGCAATAAAAGTTGTTGAAATGTACTGATTGCTAGAAGCTTGTATTCTAAAGTATAGGTACATTCGTGATCTTATATACGGCATTCAGAGTATGCCTTGTACGATGCATGCGCACTCAGCTGGCATCTCTAGCTGAGTCTGGAACGACTATTATCATCGGGAGATTATGATCCTCATCAGCCTAGCTGAATCCTATAAGCCGTACGCCAGGGAGGCGGTCCATATATGCAACAGAAGTCAATCCGGCCTCTGTAAGTGATAAACTATGACCCCGATTCGGCACCACCATCGCTCAGTCCACCAGTTGATCGTTTCTAGAACAACCGCCCTCAATGGTAGTACTCCGACTGCTCTCGATACTGTGGTTTCGTTTAGTGACCGCGAATGCATTAATACGGGACTTAGGAGCGAGGTCATGAGATTAAAAGCATGGCCAACATTGCCAAAGACGCTCTAAGCAGTACGTTTATTGAACCAACAAACCAACCTTCCCTAAATCTAAGGAAATATATAAAAAAAAAACTAAGAGGAAAAAATAAACAAAAGAAGTGAAAAGAGATGGGTAGGAGGGCTCTAAACGACCAAAAACGCCCTCACATCTACCACTGCATCTTGACGGGCCTGTACACTCGCGACCCTTCGCGTCGTTGTACGGTTCGTGCCTTTACTGTGGGAGCCGGAGCGTCTGCGGTCGAAGAAGCGTCTGCGGTAGGGAAGGGGGCATTGGAGGCAGACACGGCCGCATCATTTCCTCCCAGCGCCGGAATCACAAACGGCACACACTTCTCCAACTTAAAAAGGTCCAGACTCGCCAACGTTTTCTCCGCCAGTCGTCCTCCAAACCCTGCAACCGTCCCCGTTACGCCCACCACAAGATTCAACACTCCAGCAACCTTAAACCTCAACCCCGTTTTCTCAGTTGTCCCCTCACAAACCCCATTCTCATTGAATTCCGCCGCAGCATTCGCATTGATCTGCGGCAGGCCGGCTTTGATATCTGCAGACACCTCTCCCACCGAGGTGACTTCGCACTTGATTGCGAATTTGGGGCGGAAGAAAAGAGTTGCGTCGATGGCGGCGGAGGCGTTGTCGAGCTTGATTACTGGCTCTACCTTTGCGCCCTCGAAACCAGTGGCAGAGCTGCTTTCAAGGTCTGCTAGGTTGAGCTTTATCAATGCCGAATCCGGGAGCGAAGCAGTGACGCCAACAGTGAAGCCAAGCTTTCCCTTGAAGCTGAGTGTGAAGCCGGCTTCAACGCTGGCGATTAATCCCAATGAAAAGATCTTTGGCACTACCAGGCCTGCGCCGGGGACTGGAACTTCAATGAGATCCGTGGTACCGTCGAGGGTGACAAGGTCGAACTTTTTCGCACTGTCAACTTTGGTAAGGCTGTTGAGCTCGTCTGGAGAAAAGTCCTGGGCGAGAGTTGTGTCGATTTCTGCAGTTGCTGAGAAGCCAGATGGAGCCACGCTGAGCGAGAGGTCGATGATCTGTGACGGGGTCAGCTCAACTCAAGTAGGAGTTCTTAGCAATGGTACCTTGAAGTTGTCGACTTTGAGAGAGCCGGCGATTTTGAACTTTCCTGTTATGAAGCAGTTGGCGCAGTCGATGGTGAGGCGGGGAGGTCTGAATTTTATATTAGCATGTATATAGAGCAGAGATAGAGACGAAGGAGGGGCTTACAGTAACGGTTCGGTGAATATGTTCTTCTTCACTCCTTGCTCGCCGCCACTGACATCAAATTCAACGGAATTCGACAAGTCAGCATCTCCAACACTTTCAAAAAAATCGCCGATATCCTGTCCGATGCCCTTCGCCCCATCCACGATTTTCTCAACCTCATCTCCCGCATCCTTTACAATATCCTTGGCTTTGTCTTTCACTTTATCCAAGAAATCATTAAACCCCCTAATCCTCAGCCTCTTCGCCGCCCCAGGCCTTAAAGTGGCCCTTCCAAAATCCAACCCATAAGTACCAGTGATTTCCTTCCACGGTGCATCGATAGCCTTCAACTTCGTCACCCTCTTCGCCTCATCCGTCTCAACATCCGTAATCCTTTATCTGTCAGTCATGCTCCCATCCCTCACCACTGCACTCACCTATACGCATTTCTCTCATTATCAGGTCCACACCCATCATGATTCATAATCATCAAAAACTGCATTTCCTTCTTCTCATTAACCCAACCCCAACTCTTCAGCGCACGCTGATACGCCTCCTCATCCTTCCACGTCACACTCAACTCCCCGTCCCCCTCCGCAGAGCAATCTACAGCCTTCGTCAACCCCTCCAACCGCTCCATCATAACTATCGGTGTTCCGCTCGGCGCAATAAGCGTCATATTTGCGAGTAGCAGCTGCCCGTTAGCACCGGGAGTGCCGTACACTAGTTCCGCCTGCTCCGACGGTGTAAGGCCCGCCCATTGCTCCTCTCCGCCTGAGCGCCGGACTACGCCGTAGACCGCGGATTCGAAGGCAAGGGAGTTGATAGGGAGCAGAACTGTGTCTCCGGACCCGGGGAAACTCAGCGCCGAGGTGGCAGCAAAGGCGAGTGGGAGGGTGTATAAGAACCGCATTTTCGACACAAACAAACACAGATCAAAGGAATGGATCAGGAGTATTTTGCAAAAAGAGAGTGAACGGGTAGAATAAAGGAATGTTTAAACTATCCAGATAGCAAAACCTCAACACCGATAAAGAATGGACGGGTGTGGTCGATATCTATACCCAAATTTCACGGCATGCTTATAGAATGTTCTTTTATCACCCTTTCTCTTTCCCCCCTTTGCCTACCTTGATACATAGCTTTCTCATGCGCAGACGCGATGGGTCGCGGTCGCTATTTCCATATCTAGCCTCGCTTCCCCCGACAGCATGTGTAGAAGTAGCGGGTACTGGTGTTCGTATTCTCCCTGGCAAATATCATTCTGTCGTGTCACTGTATCATCGTGCGTCCTCTGTCACTCCAACAGCCGCAATCATTGGGCGCGTATTGTAGGGTTTTTGGTCTCATGAAACGCAATATCCCAGAACCTCAGACAGTAGCGAAGGCAAATAGGTAGGCGATCTTGCCTTTTGTGGCGAGTAGGCGGAGTTTTTGTTGTATCGTAAGGCATAGCCGTCATCCATAGTTGTCGAGATTTGTGTTTCGTCCAATAATAAGCCGGTGCCTATGAAACGGGTGCGCTAGCTCTAACGTGACAATTCACGAGCTACTCTATAAGTATGTCTGTACCCCGCTGCCAAGAGGAAGAGGATTCTTATCTCCCTTCAATCTTCTGAACACGGCGGATTCTGGTGCAGCCAAGATGTTTGATACTTCGGCGCTGCCGCGCCGCCGACAACAAACACGAAACGTTGAGGTTCCACAGGATCGTCTGATCCCTAACCCCGATCAAGTATATTCCTTTTCAGCACTAACAGCGGCATCTGGTGGCTTTGAATATGAGTGTACGAACGAGGCTTCTCGGGTCTTTCGATAATACGAACAAGCCGGGGAGGAAGAGGACTGGTATTGTCTCGTGTTTGATTGCAAGACGCGAGGTGGCGCACCGCTCTTCGGTATTGAGGGCCAACGGAAACTTTGAGAACGAGAGCGTTCACCATCAAACCGACCGTCTAACAAATGCCGATAACTCAACTAATAAACGAGTTTATAAAACCTACTAAAGAGCCGGTACTACATCGCTTATTCGACTCTCCATAACCGAAACCAAAATTCCCCAAGTCGATGGGAAGGCCAAAGTTTCAGTGAAACTGTTTCGAAACTGAATTGGAGTATTAAAAGTGAAGGCTACTATGAGGAAGATATTGCATCAACTGACAATACAGCTATCTCAGTCTTCAACCTATTGCAATGAACGCTCTTCTTTGACTATTCCTCGGATGCCTAATTCCGCAGATAATACCAGTCCATAATGCTTCACAACCGGCGCTGTGTCAAGTCTAAGATGATAAACCCGTACCGATCGGGCCAAAAGGCAATCCTTACTCTTCAGTGCATTTTTGACATCTTCGCGGTAGATTACTCAGGCATTATCCATACCAGTGGTCAAGTGATCTCAACCAATCAGCTCTGGTGGCCAAGTTGGTAAGGCGCAGCACTAGTAATGCTGAGATCCTCGGTTCAACTCCGAGTCAGAGCATTTCTTTTTGCATTATTTTTACAATTTTCATGAATCATATCCCGTTGTCGTCGTACCAACCTCAGGCTGGTTTACGAGTCTAATACGATCAAGAAATGATGTGTAACCTGCGAGTCATGTTTTATTTACCCAACCGACCTTCACTAACCAACCCAAAACAGTCCAAGCCGAGAGAACACCACTACCCACAAGGAATCTCATCGCCCTTCTCAATATTACCAATCCCCTGCACACCGCCATCAAGAATAACCCTTTCATTATCCTCAAGATCATCCTGGACCCTTCTCCACCTCGTATCGCGATTCGAAGTGTGTACTACGTTCGAGACTAGATTCGAGTATCCACCTATGCTTCCAAGAGCGTCCATTCCCTCTTTCTCTTTCCCTTTTGCTGGAGGGGTATACACCGGTTTGATCAGACCTTTCAGTAACGGGTTCCTACTGTACATCCCTCCTTCCCCGCCAGTAGCTTCTGTCCTCTTTCCTCCTTTGGCGAGTGAGTCGTCGCGCTCCACAACTTCTTCTTCTTCGGACTCTTCGGGCGCCTCGATTGCCTGCATTTCTTTGACGACCCGTCGGCCCTTGAGGTCGATGGAGGCAACCATCTTGCGTTTTTCATACACTTCTTTGGTGTGCCAGTCCATCATGCGCATCGTTTTCTGCTGGCGTTTGAGTTGCAGGGCACGCTCAGATGGGGTAGCCCACTGATTTAGTCCTGTAGAGGTAGGGGTTTCAAAGTCTGCAGCTTGATCGATGATCTTTGTGCGTTGTGCCGATGTTGCCTGGAAACCCAGTAGACGATCTCTATGTTCCTGCGCTTTGCGAAGACTTGGATCATCCGCTCTTCCGACTTCCCCGGCCCCCGAAAACGGCCGCGGTGTTTTTGCAACGGCGGCGCGTTTATTCTGTGATGCGCTGATGGCCATTTTCTCCTTTCCGGCTTCTTCTCGGAGGGAGCGAACCATGTCCTGTACCTCGTCGCTTGAGAGTAGTGGGGTGCCGCAGAATGTACATGGTCCGAGGCCCTCTTGGAGACAGATTATTTTGCCACAAGAAAGGCAGTTGGGGGCTGCTTGCAGGACTTCGTGGGTCATGCCTTGGCAGGGGCAGAGGCGGCGGGCGGTGTTAAGCGTTGGATTTGTCGAGATTTCGAGAGCACGCAGGGCAGATTCTAGGTCGGTCAGCTCAGCGGTGGCACCCCGCATTGGAGTGCCGCCGGTCGTGGTGTAGATGTATTTCTCCGGCTTTGGAGTTTGATTTGGCTGCTGCTGCTTTTTGGGGGCAAGGGCGTCGGAGACTAGCTTTCCGGGGGGCTTAGAGATGGCGGCATAGGATGATGTTGAGGTTAGGCTTGGGGTCGAGGTAGGTTTGGAGGAGTATGACGAGGACAAGGATGCTTCTGCAGCAGGCTGTTTCTGTTTTTCGGGCTTCGGGGTGGATTTTCGAGAGGAACCCGTGTAGTACTCATCCTCGATGTCTTTGTCCTTCTTGTTATACACACCCTGAGGGTTCGCGAAGAGCGCTTCCTGGCCGTCGTTGGCTAGTCGTGGGGCTTGCGCAAACTTGTGGATATGCAGCTTTCCGTCCTTTTTATCGCGCTTTTGTGTCCGTGGGTGTGTGGTATCGGTATTTGCTGGTGAGGCAGTGCGGGGTGTTTGTACTTGCGATGGAGTTGGGGAGGAGAAGCGGGAGTTGAAATCAGAGATGAAGGCAAGGGATTCTACCGATTCGCCGAGAAGGTCCTGGAGATGAGTAGTTAGCTTGGACTTGTGAAAGCGAGGCGTCGAGGTACCTTGAAATGCTTGGCGATTTCAGTTGGTGAGGATAGAGAGGCAGCATAGGATACTGTTTGGAAGAGTTCTTCATCGGAGAGGTACTCAATGAGGGGCTGTAGGCGGGGGAGCGCCCAGGACTGAAGAGGGGTCGGGCTTGACATTGGGGTTGTGGAAGATGAGGAGTTTGAGGTGAATAGTGGGATTAATAACGAGGATCCGTTTGAGTCTTAATGACGTGAATCGTAGCTCGGTGGTGCGGCTCAACGGGAATATCCGTTAGAGATCTGAACTTGGACATTTCGCCTTAACTAGCGCGTCCTTACTCCAACACGTCTCCCTATACTCAAAGCCATCTGTTTGCCACAATGGCTCCTTCTCTCGTCACCCTTGACACCTCTATGGGTAGCATTACTCTAGAACTCTACACTGACCATGCCCCGCGTACCTGCAAGAACTTCGAGACCCTCGCCCAGCGCGGCTACTACAATGGCTGTCCCTTCCACCGCGTGATTCCCAATTTCATGATCCAAGGCGGAGATCCCACTGGGACAGGACGTGGCGGATCCTCTATCTACGGTGGAAAGTTTGAGGATGAGATTCACCCCGGGCTGAAGCACACTGGCGCTGGTATATTGAGCATGGCAAATAGTGGAAAAGATACCAATGGAAGTCAATTGTATGACGCTTACACCACTCTGAGCTCGAGGGTTGGTGCTGATGTGTGATAGTTTCATTACGTTAGCACCAACACCCTGGCTAGACGGAAAACATACTATCTTTGGAAGAGTTCACAGCGGTATGGGTCCATCCTTGGGTAACTAGTTGTTCTTAATGTCTGACAAAATAAATAGGCATGAGAGTTGTCCAGAGGATGGGAATAGTCAAGACAGATAAAGATGATAGACCTGTCGATGAGCTTTCTATCTTAAAAGCGATAGTTGAGGATGTATGAAGTTTGGCGGCGGCTATGAACGCGTTCATTATGATGAGTGGTGCGCCCTTTCCTGTTCGATCGAGGCTAGACATTCCGCTGGATGTTGGTTCGCCTCACACGGATGATACAATACCCAGGTTGTACACCGTGACGACGACACCTATAATGCTACATGAATGACAATTCCCCAAAACGCCCAGAAACTCCGTAATTGCCGCCTCTATTGTGAATCCTCACTCCCGCCCTTTTCTCGCAACGCCGCTAGCTTTCCCTCCAATCCTTTCTTCTGCAATTCAAGGCCCATGCGGTACCCTTTCAGCCTGTATCATCTCTGATCAGCCTTTGCCTTCCTTCCCTCTTACATTCTCGGTGTCATATTACCGATCAATCCTGTCATCGAGACTCTCAGTCTGCACCTTGCGAACCTCCACGATCTTTTCCTGGTCCGTTTTCAACATTGCACCCGTAAATGCGCCGACCGCAATTATTACGACAGCCGAGACGGAGATGACCACGCCACGGCGCTTGAGAAGGGATGTTGGTGCGGACATTGCGGCGATTAGTCGGGTCGGTCGGGGATAGGCTTGTGGTCGTGGGAGAACGAGTGGTCGTGGGAGAACGAGTGGTTGCAGATGGATCAGACTTGCAAGGATGAAGAGATCTGCGTGGTGACGCAACGGCAAGTGACCCCGCCAAATAAATAGCTGAAGGGAAGGAGATATGGTTGTTCAGTCGCACTTCACGATTGAGTTTGGAGTTTACGCATGGCCACTCCACGAGTTTTTATAGTTCGCCACGGTAACCTTCGCTTCTCCCGTAACTCTGTGTCCTATTAACCCGCCCTCCACACAGGCGAAACAGAATGGTCCTTCCCCTCCCCATCCCACCGTTACTAAATCTCTAACAACCACTAGGTCTCTTAACGGCCGCCACACCTCAACCACCAACCTTCCCCTCACCCCCAGCGGGCGCTCCCGCATCATCTCCACCGGCCGAGCCCTCATTGGCCCCTCCCGCCTGATCGTCCCTGACAGTCTGGCACACATCTACGTATCTCCACTTCTCCGCGCGCAAGAAACACTTCAGCTACTCCACTCGCACCTGCCAACATCCTGCGTCTCCAGCGCCACCACTACCCCAATATTGACAGAATGGAACTATGGCGCCTACGAGGGCCTCTTATCCTCCGAGATCCGCGCGCAGCGTGAGGGCGGGAAATGGGATATCTGGATCGACGGCTGTCCGGGCGGTGAAAGCCCGGAGGAAGTCATGGAACGGTGTGATCGTCTGATTACTGAGATTCGTGAAAAGTGGCACAAACCTGCGTTCAGAGGAGAGGGGAAGGAGGATGTATTGGTGGTTGCGCATGGGCATTTGTTGAAGGCGTTTGCAATGCGGTGGATCGGGCGGGGATTGGGGGAGGGTGTGCAGTTGGTGCTTGAGGCTGGGGGTGTGGGCACGTTGAGGTGAGTATGGATGAACGAAGGGGGGGAGGACGCTAACAAAGGACAGTTATGAACATCGGAATATTGAGGAGCCGGCAATCTTGTTGGGTGGGGCGTTTGTGGTTGGGGATGAGAAGGAGGTGGTGGAAGTGCCGGTTAGTTAGAGGGACTGGAAGCGATACCTGGATATAGAGGAGTTGGTTGAAACATTGCGGGTGAAATTAGTGATGAAAGCCATATATCATGCTTATGAATCCGAAGAATTGACAACTAGGAGCCGTCAGAACCACCTCCCTTAATTCGTGGTTAATTGCCGATGCATCGCCATGAAAAAAAAAGCACTCGATCCCAACCCAACCCAATGCCTTCCGTCTACTTTACAAAACCCCCGTCTATATACCCTTGTGATATGTCTAATACTCCCTCCCCACCGTCTTAACCACGAATGCCTTCTCTAGCCGTCTAGTCTGCATCTTAAACTCCTCCACCTCCTTCCAACAATCTAGCGGCCTAGTATTGCTACTCCCATTAGCCACCCTCTCCCCTCTCTTATCGGGATACTTACTTCTTCCTTAAACAACTCACCACTCCCTCCCGTGCCTTCCCCACCCCCTCCTCTAACTTCATAACCTTAGGCACATCCTCGAGCCGTTTCCTCAACGCCTCAATCTCCGCCTGAACCCTAGCTCGGCCCAATCCCTTATCCTCCGCACCCGCAGAATCAAGCCTTTGATCTACAGATGCAAGGACTTCACACTCTCTCGCCTCGAGCCGGGCAAGTTCTTCGGAGACGCGCGATTGAATGTGGAGTTCCAGTTGTTTTTCGCGGGTGGAGTCCGTTTCGGAGGTGGAGGTTAGGGTGTCGACGAGGGCGGACGAGAAGCGGACGGGGGTTTCGCTGGGATGGGTTAGAAGAGGGATAATTGTGGGAGGGGAGGACACACCCATGGAGGACTACTGGAGTACTGGGTTTTGAAGTGGTGCTGCCCATTTTTGGTGATGTAGTTATGATGAGGGATAGACGTCGGGATGTTCTGGGTGTGAAGGCTTGGCGACACGTGACGGTCGAATGTTTCGAGTCCGGGTACGAGAGGTTCGGGTCAATGGGGGGCTCCCGGCAACTGGGGATTTGAGGAGATTTTGAGAAGGTGAAGGTTTTGATCGTGGAGATCACCCAGCGTACCAATCGGTTAGTTAACTCCATTTGTACAGCAGCCCTAAGCATTTCGTCCCGAATTCTTCCCATCACTCGGCATCGATCCAACTACAAACTGGCGGTGCCCTTCAAAAAGGTTAATAGCAATCCAATTGACAATGGATAGACTGGCGGAGTATTTACTCTTATTCTTGACATGCATTGTTGTGCCTAGTATTCATGCAGGGAGATAGCATCCCGAAGAGATTCTCTCCAAGCTATGAAGATAGATAGCCTTGGGAAGTTTGTACGGAAAGCAATCACATGGATAGTCTAGTTTAAGTTGCTAAAGAACCTCGCGCCCATGCGTACACGGTCTCTTCGTGACAATTCGGATTGTAAAGCTGTGGTTGAAGAAACCCCGCTCGGATTCCGGGACTCAAGGGAGGGTCGTCGTTTTCAATGCATGTCTTCGTGCACCGGTGCAGATCGCAGGTTCCATACATAAGACTGGCAACGGGGTGGAAGAACCGTAGACAAGAGCCACCTTATGACATAGGCGAATCAAAAGAGGACACGACAATACCAAAAGCGTGGAATGAGAGATACTTTGATCTCGTAAACCAGTCCCTTCCTAGGCGGAGCGAGCATCAAATCTAGGCACGATATCAAAGATACCCTAAGCACAATACTAAAATCCCATATGATATTCATTAATTACAACAGGCGCTCCAGGGTGAATATTACAATGTGGAAACCCTGTCATACTTCCACAGATATAGAGTAGGACAACGGGCAGATGTGTTATGGGGAGTATTATTGCTCGTCGATGGTCAGATACAGCGTCAGACAAGACTTCAACGGATGAGTGCTGTTGTACAAGCAACACCCATTTCACATTTATGCCGGTACCAACCAGTGCTCTTAAAGTTAGAGGAAGTACACACACTTCTCATATTCGAATCTGCTAACTTTGTAGGAATGCAGTGGAATGAACAATCGCCCACTCTACCCATCTGAATTAACTACCATTGACGATGTCATGGTGAGATTCTGTGAAGCGAAAATTTCCATGGAGTCTACCAAGGAATGTAGATTGTAGACCTGGCCGTGATTGACGACGAATCTCCCTTGCGTATTATATGAGCATCGGTGCTTTGAACGAGCACCTTTGGCATCGAGACGAGGCGAGGGCTTCCAGGTGAATCGACAATGACTGGAGCAAAGGTCGGAAACAGACAATCGGCTGCCTCATAAAGAAGGGAGTAAGGAGGGCGCGATTTGTAAATGGGCTGCGTTTGTTTATAGATGAGAAGGAGGTGGTGAAGCTCCACCGAGTAAGATCCTTTCAATAGCTTTCAGCACGACTAGTCGCTAGCAGACATAAGTATCCCGTACCAGAGCCATGTAATTTGCACTACTCTACACGGATCGAGGTTTACTCCGACGGACGGATGTTCATTCTGATCTTTATCTGTGTCAAACGAAAGCTCTCAGCAGCAGCCAACAAAAACCCCTCAGAAAAATGAAATTGTCTACAATTTAGTAGCCATGCTTATGATACGATCGATCGATGCCCTCTAGTAGTAATAATAGTAGTACCTAAAAAACCCCACCCCCGCCCAATTTTGACGCCCTTTATACACGGATCAGATCAAAAAAAAGGAACCAAAACTTGATATAGAAACAAAACGAAAAACGAGGAGGAAAGAGAGTGTTCAATTCGTCTTTTCCAGGCTGGTGGGTATTAATTGTACGCGCACACATACACAAACCCTTTCCGGGAACTTATTGGATTGTAGTTGTAGTACACCTCCGGCCCCGTTGGGACAAGGAGGATTGAGAAGAAGGAAGAGGAGCAGGAGGAGAAGGAGGAGGAGGATGAGGAGGAGGAAGAAGAGGTTGATGCTGTACGAGAGGTTTTTTACAACACACTAGAAAAGAGATACGTTGTCAGTCTGTCAAAAGTTCTGCAGAGGAGCCAGTTTACCCACCCGAGATAATCCTAGTCTTGTTAGCAAACAGTCCAACAACAACAATTACTACTCGGGGATAGCTCACTTCCTTGATGCTTGCCGTGGCATACATCTTACCAACATCGCTTCTTATACCGACCAGCTTCATCCTCACATGCGCACCCTTATTGATGACCTGTTCGCCGCCATCGCTATACTGTGGCGGATTCGCCGTCTCGTCGAACGGGATCTCGGACGGGATGGCCTGCTTGGACACAAAGCACTGCAGCGCACCCACCTCGGCAAAGAAACCCATCTTGTTGACACTTGTCACCACCGCATCCACCGTCTCCCCGCGGAACGGCCGGTACACAATAGCCTTGTAGTGGATTGTGAACTCGGCATCCCCGCGACCCGGTATTATCTTGCCCAAAGTTATTTGCTCGTGATCGATCACGCAGATGATGAAGAATTGCCCTGTGCACGAGCCCTCAACGTCGTCATGTAGCTTGTGAATCAGGTAGTCGCGCATGTGCGGCCCGAAGTACGAGGGGTGCAGCGTGATGGTCTTCTCGAGCTCGCGGATGAAAAACATATTTGACGATGGAGGTGGTGATGATTATGTGAATGCGTGCGATTGCTAGGCTGGGCTGGCTGGGCTGCTGTGCTGTCCCGTTGCGTCCTTCCCCCCAAAAGCTCCCGTCGTTATCGTCGTCGTCGCACAGTCCGCAGCTCAAAGTCTCTCGATAGAGTCCGAGTCGAAAGTGTCTGTGCGCGTCGTCGTCAGGTCACAGGTGGTCAGAGGCAAAGTTTCTGACGACAGCAACGAGCGACAGGAGGTGGGAGGTGGGAGGTGGAGGTGGGCGAGCTCCAGACTTCGGACGGTCGGGGAGGACCAATAATGAAGGTTCGGCTGTGGTCCTGCGAATGATGGGTGTGAAACAGGCGATAGGCGACGGTGGTGGTAGTTGGTGGCAGAGGGTCGACAAGATGGGAGACGTGACAAAGTAAAGTTGGTAGCCGCGAGGGAGATCGGCGCTTCTTCGCTGGGACACAGGACCAGAGACAACGAGGCCTCCAAAATGATACGGCATTGAGCACTAAGGTATCAATCAATAAAAACAATAGATGCGAGAGATAAAATCATATTGATGAGCGCAGAGCTTACTTTTGAGGTTATAAGTTGCTGTGCGGGCGAGAGAGGCCAATAATGCGGCTCTGCTGCTACTCCAGACTTAGGCCAGATGCTGAAGCAAGAAAGTGAAAGAATGTGTGGCTACAACAAACTGTAACAGGAGCGAGAGGGAACTACTGAATCATCATGCCCCAGTCTCAATTCTCGTCCGCCTTTGCGTGCGATTCAATCAAAAGATGCTCGCTCCTGCAGTTGACGATTGTATTGAGAATGACGGCGTTCAGATAGATTGTTCTTCCTCGAACAAGGTCATTGTTACAGTGCATAACGGAATTGATTGGTTGCTGTGGTGTTGCCCGGCTCGGGCCACTGGATAGCCCGTGCTGTAAAATTCCCCCATTGTCTCCCCCATCACCCTCTTTTCTCATCTCCCACACTAAGTACATACACTACAACAAAGAGGGCCTGTACTCCTCCTCTCCTCTCCTTCAACTTCATAATCCATATACACAATGTTCAGAACGGCTCTTCGCCAAACCACCCGCACCGTCGGTGCTCTGTCGGCTGGCAGAATCGTCGCGGTATGTCTTAACACACCCTCCTAAATTGCCCGAGGTCCAAAATTTTCAGCATTCCGCAACGGAACTACCACGTTCGTCTCCATCAACAACCACAATCGGCTGAATGACGTCTTTTGTGTGTGTGTCGGAGGATGGACTGCTGGGGATTATCAATTGAGAATGCGAAAGATTGAGGATATTTCTGCAGTCAACCTCTACTGCGTAATTGGCGGCTGACGTTGGGTATTTTGATTCTCGGTAGGCTTGCAACGCTGCCCCGGCGATCGTCTCCCATGTTCGCAACTACGCCGGAGAGGCCAAGGCCTCGCCAACAGAGGTGTCCTCCATCCTTGAACAGAGGATCCGTGGTGTCCATGAGGAAGCTTCAATGGCAGAGACTGGTCGGGTTTTGTCCGTTGGGTAAGCAATATATCTTGATCAGTCTTGATCGGATCGGCGTTATTCATGCATTGGCAACAGTGACGGTATCGCTCGTGTACACGGCCTTACCAACGTCCAGGCTGAAGAGTTGGTCGAGTTCGCCTCGGGTGTCAAGGGAATGTGCTTGAACTTGGAAGCCGGCCAGGTCGGTATTGTGTTGTTCGGTTCCGATCGTTTGGTCAAGGAGGGCGAGACTGTTAAGCGTACAGGAGAGATTGTTCGTATTCACTACCTTCTGCTGTTTTTCTGTTAAAACTAATGAAATTCTTTAGGTCAGCGTCCCGGTTGGCGAGGCCCTCCTTGGGCGTGTTGTTGACTCTCTGGGTAACCCCATCGATGGAAAGGGGCCCATCAATGCCACCGAAAAGAGACGTACCGAAGTCAAGGCTCCCGGTATTCTCCCCCGTACATCCGTCAGGGAGCCCGTTCAGACTGGTCTTAAGTCAGTCGATGCCATGGTTCCTATCGGACGTGGACAGCGTGAGTTGATCATTGGTGATCGTCAAACCGGTAAGACTGCTGTCGCATTGGACACCATCCTCAACCAGAAGCGATGGAACAACGGTTCCGATGAGTCCAAGAAGCTCTACTGTGTCTACGTTGCTGTTGGACAGAAGCGATCCACCGTCGCCCAGTTTGTGCAGACTCTTGAGGAGAATGATGCCATGAAGTACTCCATCATCGTTGCTGCCACCGCTTCTGAGGCCGCCCCTCTGCAGTTCTTGGCCCCCTTCACTGGATGTGCCATTGGTGAGTGGTTCCGCGATAACGGTAAGCACGCTGTCATCATCTACGACGATCTATCCAAGCAGGCCGTTGCCTACCGTCAGATGTCTTTGTTGCTTCGTCGTCCTCCCGGACGTGAGGCCTACCCCGGAGAGTAAGTTTTGGCTGCCGAGTTATGATATTCAAGTTCTAACGTTAGAAACAAGTGTTTTCTACCTCCACTCTCGTCTCCTTGAACGTGCCGCCAAGATGGGTAAAGCCCACGGAAGCGGTTCCCTCACTGCCCTCCCCATCATTGAGACCCAGGGAGGTGATGTGTCCGCATACATTCCCACCAACGTCATTTCCATCACAGATGGTCAGATCTTCTTGGAGTCCGAGTTATTCTACAAGGGTATTCGACCTGCCATTAACGTCGGTCTTTCCGTGTCCCGTGTCGGTTCCGCCGCCCAGGTCAAGGCCATGAAGCAGGTTGCTGGTTCTTTGAAGCTTTTCTTGGCCCAGTACCGTGAGGTCGCCGCCTTTGCACAGTTCGGTTCCGATTTGGATGCCTCGACCAAGTCCACCTTGGCTCGTGGTGAGCGCCTTACCGAGTTGTTGAAGTAAGTGTACTTCCTGCTTTGGGCCTGTCATGTGTTTCTAACAACTGTCACAGGCAGAAGCAGTACCAGCCTATGGGTGTTGAGGAGCAGGTTCCCCTTATTTACGCTGGTGTCAACGGACATCTTGACAGCATCCCCGTCAGCAAAATTGGACAGTTTGAACAAGACTTCACTGCACACATGAAGGCCAACGAGGCTGATCTATTGGCCTCTATCAACAAGGAGGGAGTTTTGTCACCAGAGCTGGAGAAGAGACTGAAGGATGCTGTCGTCTCATTCGTAAAATCGTTCTTGTAGAGTTGGATGATGGGATTTCTTTGTTGCAATTGTAGTGTAGGATCTGTGATAGACGCAATGCTTTTTCAACTGTATTTAAAAGCGTCTTAATTGCTCCGAAACGTTGCTTGTCATATTATTGGGGAGAGCGGGACTTAAAAAAGGACGGTCACGGTGAATGGGCATTTTCAAGTTAACACAATTGGCCAAAATTTATTAGGGCTGAGAATGAAGCTTGTGCATCCTTCACAAGCTCGTTGCAGGACCGAGCTTGCCGACTGACAGAGACTCTGGTCACGAGAATAGAAACGAGTCACATTTAATCTGTGTTTATGATTGTGATAAAGACTTACGCCATTTTGCTGCCACTATTGTACAAAATCTTAACCGCCTGGTGCACGGAACGGAGCAACTGCGAAGATTCTATTCCAGCACGTTTAACATCGTCATCCACACTAACGCAAAGGAAAAGCAAGAACAGGAAACAAAGTACCTTGTCGTGATCTGCAAGCCTCCATATTACCTCCACCAACACCCCAAGTCCGTTGCCCTCAAAGATCTCATTAGAACTGCATGGTAGATCCTGTATCTGCCTTTTCCATGGTGAACATTTGGAGGCTTACCCCAAAACATTCCTCGTCTCCCCATGTTTTCCCTTTCCCTTTCCCTTCTTCTTATTTTTATCAACCCTCCCTCCCTTCGTCTTATTCCCACCAACAACCACCGGTTTGATCTCGGTATTGCTCCTCTTCAACAGCACGGGATGACTCCCGATGTACTTTCCCTGCATCTCTCTGGCAGCACGGAAATACTCATCGCCATCCCCAAACGCAACGAAACCATATCCCTTACTCTTCGTCGTGCGTTTATCTCTGACCACCCTCGCCTTCTTGACACTCGGATACTTCGAAAACGCCTTGAGTAAACTATCATCGGTAACCTCGCCTGCCAAGTTTCCCACAAACAACCGGAAATGCGATGGATCCCATTCTAGCAGCGTAGAGTCTGTCCAGGTCTGTCCTCCTCCTTGCCGCACCACAGTCGGCACCTTTGCAGCCGCCGCCGCAGCTGCAGCAGCCCCATTCTTTCCTCCCGAATTGGGTCCAGCCTCAACGGTAACAGGTCGGGGTTGGCTCCGCGCTTTCAAGTTCTCGGCGTTGCTGGGGTCGTAGATACTCTGTTGCTGCGCAATTTGAGCTTGCAGCTCGGGATCAAGGTCTGCGTATCTCGGGTCGGCACCTTTGCGGCCACCCACACCGGCGCCGACTGTGCCGGGTAATGGAAACGGGTTGACAATATGGGGAGCTGCGGAGATGGTGGGTGCAGCTGAATAGCTTGCGGTGGAGACCGGGGCTGCGTAGCCTTGGTATGCAGGTGCTTGGTAGGCATTGGAGTAGTCTGCTGCTGGTGAGGCGGCGTATGAGTGTTGAGGAGGTGCGCTGAGGTGTGGCGTGGAAGACGCGACTTGGCGAGGAGCGAACCGCGTGAAGGTGTTCATGGGTGGCGGCGGTCGTGGGGGGAGGGAGTTATTGGTACCGGGTGGTGGTGGGTAAGACATGATTGCTGAATATAGTAGTAATAAAGGTCGAGTTTTGGAGTGTGTTGAGAGGTTGGTGATGCTGATTTTTATCGTCGATCATTAGAACCTGAGGGAAGTTTAAACGCCGCAGACAAAACCTGGCATAGCCCAGACTGAGTCGTAGCGAATGATGTGTGTGACAATGTATAGTACACCACGCAAGGGCCTCCATATGTCCACTGTGGCTTTTTATAGCCGTTGTCAGCTGTCTCGTTCAGCTTCCTCTTAATCGACACCTCACGAATTACGGCTTCTCCACATCCTGATACGACTAGTTAGTAGAGTTGGGAGGTCGCTGTCGCCGCGATGTCGAGCTCCGCCCCTTACCGCGACGATGCACTGAATGCCAGCTTCTCCCCACCTACCGACGGGGACGATACGCGACGATCTTCTATTGATTCTACCTCCACTACTTCCCTTATTCTAGAGCGCATCCACCCCGATGGACGCGAGCCCAAACGTTATGATGATCCCGATGCGCCAAAGGATAAGGAAGGCGACTTTTCGGACGACGATGACGATGAGGAGGATTTAGATCTTGAGTCGGGTGCGACTGCGCCGCATCTTCGACCCATGGAGAACAAAGTGCGGCGGGCGGTGTATATCATTGGAGGGGTTTTGGTGGGCGGGTGGCTACTTGCGCTCATTGTGTACTTAAGCAGAGAGGCGTATAGGTTCCAAACTTCACCGCATGATCCCGCAGCGACAGCTTCGGCCAAGGCGGGAAAGAGCATCACTCTGGACCAGGTGCAGTCAGGAACGTGGAGGGCGAGAAAGAAGGGGATTCAATGGATTGATGGGGAGAGGGATGGGTTGATGCTTGTGCCGGATGGCAATCAAGGGTTTTTAGAGATACATGATGTGAAGAATGATACCAACAAGCATGTCCTGATGGAGAGGGGACGTATTTCGTGGGAGGGGAAGTCAGTGGGGGTTGGTAAGTACTGGCCGAGCCCAGATTTGAAGCATGTCCTTTGTGCTAGTCATGTTCAGTCGGTGGGGTTTCTCCTCAGCTTCTCGTTACGGTTTGCAGAGGCTGATGATGACGTTAGCATTGGAGACATTCGTTCTCGGCAGTATATTGGGTACTACATGTTGACACGCAAAAGGCGGAACCGTTGATACCCGGAAAACCCGACGAAAAACTCTCTCTAGCAGTTTGGGCACCTACAAGCGACTCAGTAGCATATGTTGTGGGCAACAATGTGAAGATTCGGCACCTGGACGATAAGACTACCACTGATGTTACGAAAGACGGCAACAAAGACCTTTTCTACGGTATTCCAGACTGGGTTTATGAGGAAGAAGTTTTTCAAGGAGCTCAGGCACTCTGGTGGAGTGAGAATGGAAAGCACCTGGCATTCTTGCGCACCAACGAGTCTAAAGTTCCGGAGTATCCTCTTCAGTATTTCGTCTCCAGGCCGTCTGGCGAATATCCGCCTGAAGAACTAGAGAATTACCCCGAGCTGGATTTTATCAAGTACCCCAAAGCTGGTGCACCAAACCCCGTTGTCGATCTCCAGTTCTTTGACCTTAATAAGAAGGAGGTGTTCTCGGTCAGCATTAAGGACGATTTTCCGGACAATGATAGGTTGATTACGGAGGTTGTCTGGGCCGGCGCTGAACAGGTGCTTATTAGGGAAACGAATAGGGAGAGCGACCTTTTGAGGATGATCCTGATCGATGTTACAACTAGAACTGGAAAAGTTGTAAGGGAGCTCAACGTTGCTGAACTTGATGGAGGGTGGTTTGAAGTGGTATGTCACAAAGCAATGCCTTGTAGTGGCGCCTATTCTGACTTGAGTAGTCGCAATATACAAGATATATCCCCGCAGATCCGAAAAAGGGCAGAAAGGAACCCGGATATATTGACACTATAATCCACAAGGGATACGACCATCTTGCATACTTCTCACCTTTGGACGCCGAAAGCCCTGTCCTCCTCACCCAGGGTAAATGGGAAGTAGTGGATGCACCTTCCGGTATTGATCTCGAAAACAACATCGTTTACTTCGTCTCCACCGAGCGCTCCCCAATCGAACGTCATGTTTACAGCGTCAAACTCGATGGTACCGATCTGAAGCCTGTATCAAACACCACCGCTGACGGCCGCTATGATGTCTCCTTCTCCAAGCAAGGTGGCTATGCCCTTCTCACCTACAATGGACCTGGAATCCCCTGGCAGAAGGTCATAGGCGCTCCTGCCATCGATTCATCGTTTTCAAAGGACATAGAAAAAAACGAAGAACTTGCAGAACTAGCTTCAAAACACGAGCTCCCAACATTCCACTACTCAACCATCAACATCGACGGCTTTGACCTGCAGGTTCTTGAGCGCCGTCCTCCACACTTCAACAAAAAGAGAAAATACCCCGTCGTATTCCACGTGTATGGCGGGCCCGGATCTCAGACGGTCACCAAAAACTTCAACATTGATTTCCAAGCCTACATTGCAGCGGGACTGGAGTATCTTGTCGTCACGGTAGATGGCCGAGGCACTGGATTTATTGGCCGCAAAGCACGCTGCGCTGTCCGCGGTAACCTCGGCTACTGGGAATCACACGACCAAATCGAAACGGCCAAAATATGGGCTAAAAAGTCGTACGTGGACGCGTCACGCATTGCTATCTGGGGTTGGAGTTATGGCGGCTTTATGACGCTTAAAACACTCGAGAAAGATGGCGGACGTACGTTTTCGTACGGAATGGCGGTGGCACCTGTGACGGACTGGCGCTTCTACGACTCGGTCTACACGGAAAGATATATGCACACACCTCAACACAATTTTGAGGGTTACGAGAATGCAACGATCACAGATATGACATCGCTCGCGAATAATACGAGGTTCTTGTTGATGCATGGTGTGGCCGATGATAATGTACACTTTCAGAACAGTCTGACGCTGCTCGATCGATTGGATCTGGCTGGGATCGAGAATTATGATGTTCATGTTTTCCCAGATTCGGATCATAGTATTTATTTCCGTAAGTGCCTATTCGGGAACCTGGGCTGGGGACACACGCGCTAACATGGAGTCATAGATAATGCCAATCGAATGGTTTATGATCGGTTAAATCAGTGGATCATTAGAGCTTTCAACGGAGAGTATTTGAAGCTTAAGGATTTGAAGCCGATCAAGAATTTTGTGGTTACGGATTCGTAGGTGGAAACAGAAGGTGAGGGGGAGGTGAAATGTGTACACTATGCTGTGTGGATGTAGACACGCTGTAAGGTGCTCTAGGTTGCACAGGCGGGTTTCTAATGACGTGGTTTCTTCCGTGATGTCTTGTTGTTTCTTGTCCAGTTCTTGGAATTTATTGCTTATTGAAGATTAACAGATGCGGGAACTGAAGCGTAAAGCTGCACAGCAACGTGTTGCGTGAGTGTCTACCGGAAGTGACCAGTTGCAGTCTTACATTGAATTGAAGTTCCAGTTCCCCCAATGAACACGAACTGATGCCTATCTGCGCTGGCAGTGCATGGCGATATCGATATAAACGCCAGGTGCTATAAATACCATGGTCAGGTGCTACAAACACCAAAGTTCGAAACCTGAAACGCTCATTCTTTGTCTTTTGTCCGCGGTGCCTGGAACAGTTACTCATTCTCCTGATAGTTGAAGTCATTCAGTCTAAGAAGCTTTGACCTGAATGTTACCTTTTTTAACCGCCAGAGACGCCACGGGTACGCAAAGCGCTTAAATAGTAGCCGTCGAGTCTCGACTGGCCTTCAACCATATTTGCCCCAACCTCCCTCCTTCCCGACCCCCCACTCCTCATCCAGCACTCTTTCAATTACCCCAACAACCTACGGCATTCAGGTTTTCAGATTGTGGGGTGGGGTAACCAGAGGCATTTTCAATTGGGAGCCCGGTACTCTAATTAGGAAAGTTCTTCGGCATTGGGTTTGGAATTGATATTATTGGTGAACAGCCCGTCCAGAGCTAGAGGGTTGGCATCTATGGGTATACTTTTTCCCGGCCAATATCCCAACTTAAAGTACCTTCGGGCTATCTTGATTGGGGCTGGGTTCATAAAGTACAATGGAGGACCTCCATCGATGTTGGCGTATGGGGAAAGAGTTATAGAATCAATCACATCAGGAAGAAATTTCAACGCAATATCCTTCGCCAACCTAGTTACGGCTCTTGTTGTAATTCAGGGCCCACTCCTTCAACGAGCATTGTCAACAGGTATTGTGAAGGTTGTTCACAACGTCAACATCTCAGTGACTCTAGAGCCTTTTAGGATCTAATGCGGATGTTGATACGTTGTTGGAGGTTGTTGGCAATAGGAAGGTGCGGTATGGTGAAACCATAAATATGCCCTTCAGGTAGGCAAGATGGGGAGCGAGTCCGTGGTTGTGGAAGAAGCTACAGCTGGTAAAGGGAATCTGAAGGATGACACGGCGGCTGGATGTCGAAGACCTTAAGTTACTGAGCAGGGCGAGGTGTCACTTCCCTAGAAAGGGAGCTCCTATGTTTGAATGTTTGAATGCGTGCAAATTTGTTTCTCTGGGTAGTAATAGGTGGATGGGGCGGACATGAGCAATTAATTTGTCAAGTGGGAAATAACAAGAAAGTCTTATCTATTGCTAGAATTGATATCATGATTTGATAGACTGAAACGGATAGATAGCAAGATAGATAATTACCAAGATAGATGACGAATGAAAAGTGTGAATCGTCAGATACATGCATCTTTGTCGTCCAAGCATTCACCTCATAGACCTCAATTCTTTCCGTTGCCAACACATCGATTGAGATCATTAAGATACCTAAGCTTCTCCGTGCAAGTTTAGCTAGAGGCGCGTAGCACGTGATCTCTTGTTTCAGATTGCGAATGGTGACAAGATATCCCAAAAGTTAATGATACATATGGACTTGCTGCAGTTTTTCGTACAATATGTGTGACGCGGATCCGTGCCCATGGTCTCCACGCATATAGCACTCTACCGCTGGCATATCTCGTGATGACGGGAGACTGCCGTGACTGCATTCATAAGCCATCATAGTGGATGAAGTGCTGTGGGTGAAGGGCCATGTATGTCAGGTGATATCTACTTGCTAACTTTTTAAGTGTAGCACCTCCCCTGAGACGACGACGTGTAGGATACATTAGTTAGTGGTTACTGTTGCTGATTGTTGAAGGTCCCTAACCCTGCGGTTAGGTCAGCTTCACTGGCTTGTAAGCTTACGGGACGAATACTGGAGCTCAACTCAGGCTAATACAGACGTTAGAATAGCTCCAGCATTCCTCTCTTAGTGTGCCATATTTCTGGTACCGAATGAAAATTGATACCCATCACGTGCTTAAAGTGGGGGAATAGCGGGGTTAAATTAGAGATTAGGTTGCGGCTCATGGCGGGGCAGCCATAAGACGTCACATCTCAACCCCTCCAAATCCTATTCATTACGATCTTCCACCACTCGCCGCCATGAAAGAGGCCGCTCTGTTTATGCACCACTTCGAGAAAGATCCTGCCGAAGCGAAGCGAATTGCGGAGGATACTGCAAAGCGTGAGGACTATCGCCCCTCTACCCCTGATGTGATCACCTGGTAGTTGCAGGCGCTGATGCTGATGCGAAAGATAAGGTATTGAGAACAGGGAGATAAAACTGCTAGAGTTGGTTCAGTCACTTGGCGAGTACCTGACAGATGATGATACCACTGTACGGGCGAAAGGTTAGTCTCTCTGGTTACTCCAGCGCCTTCGATTCCTGAGAAGAGTTGCAGCAGTCGGATACCTAGCGGCTGTGCTTGATGAACTCGGTCCAAAATCGCTTTCAAGACAACAAGTACCCGTCATCACACAATTTCTATGCGACCGTTTCGACGATGAAACTGGGTTGAGAGAGGCCGCGGCAGGGCTGACTTCATTGACGAGGATGCATTTCTTTGGGGACAGCGAGGCTACACAGGTTGCCACTACGCTGGTGAAAGTCGATCTACCGAAGCATCCCCCTACAACGAGGTTTATAGCTTTGACGTTGCTGGATGCGTTGATGTCAGATTATCGAGATTCCTTGAAGGCTATTGGTGACAAATTCATCACGGGGCTGGCAGATATAATTGGTGGCGAAAAGGATCCGAGGAATTTGATGATTGTGTTTTCGATTATGAAGGTGATTTTAGTGGAGTTTGATATTGTGAGACATACAGAGGTACGCTTCTAAGTATCTGGCGGAAGGATATGGCTGACACAACCGCAGTTGATGTTCGATGTTGTTTATTGCTACTTTCCCATTACATTCCGACCCCCGCCAAACGATCCTTACGGAATCACAGCTCAAGATCTGAAGATCCGATTGCGCGAGTGCATTGCATCGACTCGGTACTTCGCTGGTCAAGTGCTCCCGTCACTGATAGAAAAATTAGATTCTACATCACAAAATGTCAAGATGGATGTTCTACAAACGATGACAGTGTGTGCACTGAACTATGGCCCGACAACAATGTCCACGCACAGCTTGCAGCTGTGGGATGCTGTTAAATTCGAGATCTTGAACTCTACTGAAAAAGACGACTTAGCAACCAATGCGCTACTCGTAGTGAAAGCTATTGCGACATCCCTATCCACGGGTCTAACAACCACACCGTCTGCGAATACACCGCTGGCACGATATTTGAAGGCGATCGTCAAGGAGTGCCTTGCTCTACTGGAAGAACCACAGCTAAAGCAGGCAAGGGCGGCGGGCCAGATTCTAGCAACTGTTGCGACTGCGAGCGCTCCTGCCTATTCTTTCGTTATTCAGAGCGTATTTCCTGCGTTGTTGCTCGTCTATTCCGATGCCGGTTCGATTGCCAAACAGAGGGCGCTTTTGCAGTGCTTGAATCGGTTCTTTGAGTCTGCGGCTACAATATATGGGACTTGGGCGGAAGTAGCGTCACCGCCGGTGATCGAAAATCCATTGGAGCAACACCGAGAAAAGCTATTCGAGATCTACTCTCAAGCGCTAATGGGGAGCAATCGTGACGAAACCACATTCCGGCTCACAGCGATGAGAGGATTGGGAAAGCTTTGTAAAATTCGAAAGTTTTTGGACGAGAGCGAGATTGGAATGGTTGTGCAGTATCTCGACGAAGTTGCCCTCCAACAAGAGGAAAAGGATGAAGTCCGAGATGAATCGCTTCAGAACTTAAGGAGTATTTCAAAGTTTAAGTCGAACTTAATCATGCAGATCACATTCCCGGCGTTTATGGCGCAGTTACCGGACTCTGAAGAGGAAAGCAAAGAGGAAAATAAACCATATATTGGGACATTGGAAGCGCTGGCAAAGCTGAGCTTTGAGAGACCCGTGTTTGAGGTGTTATTGACACGGTTACTCAATAAGCTTGAAGTTGTGCTATACAGTGGGAGTCCTTTTCCCGTTAGATTAGGCTAAACAATGCTGATAAGTGTTGTATTTAGGTGGTTCGGGATCTGAATATCCTCGGGCGATACTTTCCACACTTCTGTATGTGTTACAGCAGAAATCTCAAAGCACACTCGATGACACCAAAGCATACTACAACCGTCTCGTCCCTCCCCTCCTAACCAAAACCATCGTTCCTCTAGTAGAAAATGGCCACGGCGTTTCAGCTGTACTTGCGGATGATAGTGTTCTAGACGTAACCGGAAGGTTAATCAGAATCATCACCCACGCCCTGGATAAGGAGCATCAAGACATGATCGTGAGCAACATATTCCAGCTCTTTGTAAACAACAAGCCCAGCAACATAATCACCGAAAAAGCCGAGCTAGTCGCCGATCGATTCCGTCCTTTAGATAAAGATGCCAGTCTACAAGCTGCTGGATGTACCGTCGTCATGGCCAGCGTTCTTGCGGCAGTGCAAAGGGATATCCCACTTCCTATCAAAACCCTCCCAAACTTCATTCGCCAAATCGCTGAGCTAGCAGAAGCACCAAAGTCACCGGCTCACAGGCTTGCGCTCCTTCGCATTATCGGTTTGGTAGTTAATAAGTGGATTAAAGAGCCTATAGATATGGAGCAAGTTAAGCAGCTCACTCAATCCCTCCTTACCTCCATCACCACAAATCCATCAGACGAAAGCGCAAGTGAAAAACTTCGCATCGTCTTCTGGATTACAAAAGCCCTGCTCCTCCGCACAGAAAAATTCGGAATGGAAACAACACTCGCCTTCGTCTCCCTGCTTGCCCACCCCGTCTTTGGCACCACTGCAAGCAGAGGCTTTTCCGTACTGCTCGATGAAGACGAGTTCCTGAATAAGCTCAATCATGCGGTGGTGCGGATGCTTTATAAACAGCGGACATTCGCACAGTGTGTTCCCCTTCTCGTCGAAGGTTTCAAGGCTGCAGATTCAAGTACATATTACCCTCCCCTTCACGCTAGCAGCAACAACGATCTAACGAAACAATATAGGCGCGAAGCCTAACTTTCTTGTCGCGTTATCAAACATCTTGCGCGCAGTACCAAGCTCCATCATCACACCTGAGCTTCCGCAGCTCCTCCCTCTACTCTTACAGAGTATGGAGCTATCAGATGTTGGCGTAAAAGAAGCAACCATAGAAACGCTCCACATCACTATCTCCGAAAGCGCGGATGCGGTCAAGGGACATGTGTCCTCGGTTATTACACGGCTGTTATCGGCATGTAGTGCTTCTGGAGGGAATCCGCCCAGAATAAGGACCAAGGCTTTGCGGTGTCTTAGGGCATTCCCGGGAGCGCTGAGGGGAGAGCTGTTATTGCCATATAAGCGGCAGGTTCTGAAGATGCTGCAACCAGTGCTGGATGATCCGAAACGTGCTGTGAGGAAGGAGGCGGTGGATTGTAGGGTTAAGTGGTGGGCGCTTGATGAACCGAGTGATTAGATGGGATGGATGTGTCCTATATGAAGAGTCGGTGGGGTTGTGTAATCGTCATAGATATCAGAAACCAGTGTTAAGATGTGGTTGTAGATATAATTGAGTGGCATGGCTGGCTTAAGATACAGATGTAGGTAGAATATTAACTTATTCTCTCGTTATGGCTTAGTAAGAAGTTGAACTATGGTGAGAGGGTGTTTGAACGGTACAACTGGCATTTGTATGAGGTTGTTTGTGTTACCCCCAGAGTAATTTCTTGCAAGTCGTCCCTTCGACATTGGGATCATAGCTTCCGCATAGCCCACCCTGTAAAGTATCTATTCTGGAGGTCTGCGCTCTCAAGCGAAAGAGCCACCGATTGGCTAAGAAGAATCATCTCTCAATGGCAAGGTGAATGATAGCTACTCTAGCAAGCCTTCATTAGCTTCGGAAACTGCAGGAACCTGTATGTGTTCCGACCGATGGGCGAATCCGTCAGTTCGCAAACTTTGGAGGACGGTTTGCGAGATATTGGCCAGTTCGCAAACTGCAGGAAGGGCTCGCAAACTGGTTATTTTATACGAACTCAAAGAACGAAATGTATTATGAGTATAAATTACCACCCTCTCCCACTTTATGTCACTCTCTCTACAACCTGATATCCATGGCTATCCACTTCCAATGGCCCATATTGACATACCAGGATCAGTAAAGCAGTACATTTACTGTATTATCATTCCGTAACGAAGGAATCTCTCTGATTATGTAGTGACTATCAGGGCTGCAACTGTGTCCGTATGCGGTCGACCTCCCTGCGATCCACTGGGTGTAAAGCTTATAGCGGGGTTTGCATATTGCCCTTTGAGTTCGTAGATTGTACTCTGGGTTCGCATATTGTCTGTGGGGTTCGACAACGGCCTGAAGATCGCGAACTAAGCCATCCAGTTCCCGTACCGGCAAAGGTCGTGTAGCGGTCGGAACATATACTCCCTGCAGCTGTTACGAGCTCCTGGAGCGATATTCTTGCCTCGTCGAACCGGAGGCTCTAATCTAAGGGATATCGATTCCTATTGTAAAGTTTGCTTTGGTAGAGCTTTAGCACGCTGCGTATGCCTAAGTTTTAATTTGAGCTCGTCTAAATGTCTCGAGGTGGCCTAGGTATTTTATCTCCGAGACTAATGCCACTCTTAAACCCAATTTGTACATGTTAGACACTGAGCGAGCTCTAGCATCGCCGCTCATGAAATATCACACACTTCCTAACAATACCTGCAAGCCCACAAGCCCGGGTATGACCCAAGATAACTTACCCCCCGGCATCTTTGAAGCTATCCCGGGTACTTACCGCAATGCTTCTCTCAACCGACCTGGTCCACTTTTAGCCCAAGTAGGTTGCTGCCACCTAAATTCTACATAGGTACTTAGTCTCGGACGCCCGAGGCCAGTGTGCTAAAGGATTCTGAATATCTCACGCCGGCGCCCTCTTCTCACTCCAATCGCAATAGACCTCACCCACCCCTCATTGAGAATTTGATACAGCGACTAAGCCCTCTACATCCACAATTATCACTCACTAGCACTAGCACTCAAAAAGCGATATAGCTGTGTAAGTACTCGATAGAGAACCACCGGGCAATGGATCTTGACTTCTTGGGCTCCACTGCTGCTGGGTGTTCTTCCACTTATCTTCGGTTCTGTATGCGTAGTCCCGCAAAACCTAACACAAATTAAATTTCAACAACTTGGGAAGCAGACCGTAGTCTACTATCTTGAAGTTCCGCTCTCTTGGTAAGTAGAGTAAGTAGAGTAAGTATTGACAATGGAACGCCATTGCCGTCACCACGAGTGGGAGTGGGTACTCGAATAAAGAAATCAAAAAGAAGTCCAAGAGATCCGCTATTGGCGGAGGCATATATGTTCCAACCCGTTGACGAACTCTCCCGTTTTCCAGCATACGACCTCACTAAATACTAGGACTTGGAACTGGAGATTTAACCCCGCGAGTAAGTTAGGGAACGAGATTACGCCTTCCCATGTTGCAATAATTAGATGCATCTACAAAGCGACACCAGTACCAGGCCGGTGTCTCCAGAAGATTCCAGAAGACCTACGGTATTCGGCGTTATAGCAACTTCAAGAATAAACTTCAATGCTGGGTCTCCTATCAGTACGTAGACGGCTAACCGCCAGAGCGGTAACCTTGTACGCTGCGGCCGGCCCGGGTGGACGGACCATGGTTGGCACCGGTCAGTGAAAGTGACAGAAATGCCGCGTAAAGTGATAGAAAGTGATAGTGACTCGACCAGGGATGTTGAGGGAGTTTAGGCCAATTAACTAGTGAGCAAATGTTTACAATACCAGTTCAAAAACCACCGCTACATACACCTTAATAGTACTGATTAAAGGAGCCATCTGCAAAAAGTCACCTGTGCCGAGCTCCACATTTTTTCACATTACTAGCCCATCACACCCAAAAATTACGTAGAAAGTCAAGAAACAGCGTTGAGCCACATCGGTTTAGAGGCCATTTCTGTATACATTTATACGGTACGCAGCACTGCCATATAGGTTGCGGGCATTATGGGTACCCTCTCCACACTGGCTGCAATGTTATTTATATATCTATTCACACTTGCGCTTGTTCTCTCAGCATTGACCACTGTCGTTCTTTTCTTATCGTAGTTGCTGTTGCATACTGGCATTGTAAACATTTGCTCTTAATTGGTTGAATCATGGTGTGGGAAAGCAACTTATAGTAACTCTAAATGGGTATGGGGCCGTATAAATTAGCCAGTTCGCGAACCTCTTGACCGGTTTGCAAATGGGGGCAAAACATTACGAACTAGTCAGTCCAGTTCACAAACTGAGGGGTCGGAGCAATACATGTCTCAGTAGGTTTCCCATCACGTCACGCTGCATGTCTATTGATTTCTTTGGGTCCACTGAAACCCATTAGATGTCTACCCAACTACGGCATCTGGGAAAAATCCAAGATTCAGTCTCAAAAATTCTCACCGATTTCGCCAAATTGACAGTGGTGGTGGTGGTGGTGGTGGTGGTGGTGGTGGTGGTGGTGGTGGTGATGTTGAAAATTTACGATCTATATGCCTCGAGTTCGCCAACGGGAAATGCCGTAAATAGTTGCATCTCGGATGTCTGGAAAGCCACGCATTACCGAGCTACAACCCCCGAGACTAAAGTTTTGCCGAAGCAGTGGCTCCAAGGATCCTACTAGCGTCGCCTCCAAAAAATTTTGAATTCATCTAGTCGCGTTTCGCAGCATTCACAAGAGAAAAAAAAATTGAAACAAACTCATTTCGCGTCAGTTAGGGTATGAGAAATGTAGTTACACCATACCAACTAAATAAAAAAAATACCGAAAAAACAAATACCATGAAACCACTCCCAAAGACCAATTTCCATCTCACCATGTGTCCACATCAAGCATCGTGACCCGTCAGTCAATAAAATTACATGGAATAAGGCAATACCAGTAAAAAATAATACAATCAAGAAGCATAAAGTAGAAAATCAGTCCCGCTGCAATATGGTATAAAGTCTACAAATCTCCACCCATGATTATCACCCCTCACATCTTCTGAGCAGGGAGACTGTCATGGCTCCCCCGCTTCTCCTCATCTGCAGTCACGGACGTGCCGAGGGGGATTTCGATGTCGACGTCACCATGCTGTCCCTTCTCGGTGAGCTTCCACGCCTTGGTGGTGTTGACGAATAGCGAGTCTAGCTCTTCTAGAGTCTTGCCGGCGGTCTCGGGGTACAGGAAGTAGATAATTGGCACGAAGGCACCGTTAAAGACCATGAAGATGAGGAAGAATTTCCATCCAAGGTTCTCGGCTCCTAGAGGGGTGATCTTCACAACGACGACTTGATGAACGTTAGCCAAGCGAACCGTGATCTCAAGGTGAGATGACGAAAAACTTACAGTTCCACAGCCAGTTTGCAGACGTAGCCAAGGCGGTACCCTGGTTTCGGAAGCGAAGCTCGTTGATTTCAGTGGGGTACAACCAAGGAGTGGCAACCCATGCGAAACCGGAGTAGGTAGCGATGTAGACCATGACGAAGATAACTCCTGCGGTTCCAGCAGCAACGTTGTTATCCTCAACAGAGAGCTTGACACAGACGGCGATGACAGCCATGGCGATCGATTGTCCCGCAGCACCTAACATCAACGGCTTGCGTCGTCCCCAGGTGTCGATGAAGAGAATTGGGATGAAGGTGAACACAAAGAAGGTCAGACCGGTGCAACCACCCACGATCAAAGACAGCTCGCGCTCAAGGTTGAGCACATTCTCCAAGAGGTATGCCGAGTAGAAAATAACAGCGTTGATACCAGTCAGCTGCTGCATCATCTGAATACCGTAACCCAAAGCCAGACGTCTGAAAGTCTGCTGCTTGCCTCCCTTGAAGTAGTCCTTGAAAGTAACATCTCCGTTGTTCGAGCCGGCGCTGAAGTCCAATGCTGCTTGGATGCTCTTGTACTGAGACTGGACAATTTCAGAGTTCTGGTCCTCACCCTCGAGCAGGGCCAGAGCCTCAAGGGCTTCTTCCTTGCGGCCCTTAGCCATGAGGAATCGTGGAGACTCGGGAAGGCCAAAGAGCATCACCGCGGTGACAGCGCCAAACGCGATCTGCAGGACGATAGGCGTACGCCACTGGATGGAAGGGTCGGTGGAGAACGATGTGCCGTAGGTAATCCAGTAGGAAATCGTGATACCAATGGTGATGAACCATCCTTCGATGGAAATCATACGTCCACGGGAGCGGGCCTTAGTAGTTTCGGCTTGGTACCTGTGCAATTGTCAGTATTGCCATGCAAATCAGAGAAACCGTAGAATAAACCCACATAGGCACAGTTGAAGTATTGATACCGTTACCGATACCAGTAACAATTCTTCCAACAATCATGTGTCCAACTCCAAACGCAGTGGTCTGCAAAACTGTACCGATAAGCATGATTGCCAACCCAACCCAAATCGCATTTTTCCGTCCGAGTTTGTCTCCAATGTAGAATGTGAGGATGGCACCAAAGAAACAACCAATCTCGTAGATGGCAGTGACAGTGCCGATGGTGGTGGTATCTGGGTTGTTGAATGTGTCTGAATACAGCAAGTTAGATGATGATTTCAAGCATCAACCCAGCATGTTTGTGCGCCCATACCCTTAAAGCCTTGACCTCCAATGAGTCCAGCAAAGACACCTTGATCATAACCGAACAGCAAGAATGCTGAAGAACTGGCAATCGAGACCAGAACTCGAAGGGCTCGCCCTCGCACGCCTGCCCATGTTTTGATTGCCATTGATGAGTCGAAATGGACTTCGAAAGTAGATGCTGCGGTCGATTGGTTTTCGGTGTTGTTTTTTGCGCAAATATCTAGACTCAATTGAAGCCGCAGAGAAGTGGATGGCGATTGGGATATCGGGAATGAGAAGTCCAATGTTGGGGATTCCTCGACTTCTTATATTCTACAGTGGCCACATCCCTTTGCCCGCGAAGATAGAAATTGTTGCGATATTGGCGGCGGATATCTGCATGAATAAGCTGCTCATGCAAGTTTTCTTAGTCTCTCGGCTCCCCATAACGGTCGAGGCGATCCCTGGCCGCAGTTTTTCCCCCTGGCAACCTGGTTGCGGGGACGTTAGTGTGGGGATGGCGACTCTGTTCCCCGCAAAAAATCCAGGGTTGGGATGTCTGGGGTCCCGCTACGGCCTAAAAAGTGCAAATATCAGGCGGGGAGATACTCGGAATTTCCGGCCATGCCTTTAGAAATCCGAATCCGGTAACCACACTTCTGAGCATCGTGGCTGGCGGCCGCTGGCCAATGAGCGTCAACCAGCCGATCGGAATCATACACGCACACTCGCGTGCCATGGTGATGTTCGAGAAAAGTCTAGACATGTGCCTCTGTGCCTCTCTGTTCGGGGAGTTTATCGGGATTGCTGGTTCTACATTTGTTTAGCGTTGTGGCAACGGCGCGCGGGTCACGCAGTTCTGGGGGCCGTGGCAGTTTTGTAAACAGGCTCCCGGGGAGTACTACGGAGAAGTAGATTAACTCTCGACATCAAGATTCGAATGCTTTCCACGGCGGGGAAACCACCGGTGCTCGGCATAAGACCCATCATGGCAGCGAAGTCCGAAGTCCCCAATATTAAATAACTGGCCTTCTCCCCTCGGTCTGAGGTTATTCGACCATCCAGATTACCATAAACTTTCCAGAGATGTCGCCTACTACCAACGGAAACTCTTCGGGCGAGGGCCTTTCCCTCCGCGTACTGGGACTCAACTCCGGTACCTCTATGGACGCCGTCGATTGTGTTCTCTGCCACTTCACCCAGAAATCCCCATACGACCCTCTCCACCTCAAGATCGAGAAGTTCGACGACATCGAACTCCCCCAATCCATCAAGAAGCCCGTCTTCAACATCATCCGCAGCAACAAGACCACCCCTGAGGAGCTGTGCCAGATCAACGTCCAGCTCGGAGAAGTCTTTGCCGACTCGGTTGAGGAGTTCTGCCGGCGGCACGGATACGACTTGGAGAAGGACATCGACGTCGTTGCATCTCACGGACAGACTATCTGGCTGTTGAGTATGCCCGCGGAGGGCCAGACTCGGTCTGCCCTGACAATGGCCGAGGGATCCATTCTTGCAGCAAGATTAGGCAAGACGGCGGTTACCGACTTCAGAATCTCAGAACAGTCTGTTGGCAGACAGGGAGCTCCCATGATTGCTTTCTTCGACGGTCTGGTGCTTCAACACCCTACCATCCCCAGAGCTTGCCAGAACATTGGTGGTATTGCCAATGTCTGTTTCATCCCCCCTACATCCCAGAAGAATGGTGGTATGTCCGGAATCTACGATTTCGACACCGGGCCAGGAAACGTGAGTTGAAGTCCCTTCCCCCATTCCCAGTTCGCAGCTAATATAGCTTTTTGCGTATAGATGTATATCGACTTCGCCATGCGCCACTACACCCAGGGCAAGATGGAGTACGACCGCGACGGTCTGTTTGGTGCTGCCGGTAAGGTCAACCAGGAGATCGTTGACGAGTACCTCCGCACCCTTCCCTACTTCTCTCTCCCACCACCCAAGACCACTGGTCGTGAACTCTTCGGAGACCAGCAGGCTTTCGAGCTCATCCAGCACTGCGAGTCCAAGGGACTTTCCCCACAAGACACTGTCGCCACGATCACCCGTATTACTGCCCAGGCCGCCGTCGAGGCCTACCGCAAGTACGGTCCCAAGACCGCCGATGGCAAGCTCGACGTCAAGGAGGTGTACATGTGCGGAGGAGGTGCATACAACCCCAACATCTGGAAATACATGGAGGAGCAATTCAAGGACGATGGTGTCCGGTTCACCATGCTCGATGAGGCTGGTGTGCACGGTGGTGCAAAGGAGGCCATCACATTCGCTTTCCAGGGTATGGAGGCGATCTTGGGACGACCACTGGTGGTGCCACAGCAGGTCGAGACGGACACACCAACAATTGTTGGTAAGGTCAGCCCCGGCAAGAACTACCGGGAGTTGTTGAAGAAGAGCGTTGCATTTGGTGGTGCGGTTGAGGGAGAGTACTTGCCTGCTGTGCGGGAAATGGTTTTGGAGCAATAGGTTAGAAGTTAATTTGTACATATTTAGAATTGCTGGCACATGGGGATGATGTAAATATTGAAATGTACAGCATGTGGGGTAAATACTTTCTGTTTTCTTAACTATTAAATTAAAAGAAGACTTTATTATTGATTCTTATTTTCAATTTGTCTCATCTATAAATGGATATCATATCAGCTGCTGGACAGGGCGAGCGAACAAAAGAATACCTCACCGCCTCGCAGTTCTACGTACTAAACCGGGCGGCATCATGACCGCATGCTCTCGTGCCCAGACTTTCTCTACCGAAACGAGCTCGCGAGCGAGGTAAAACTTAGTTACAAGAGCAATGACCACACACTAAACGTATTTTACACTTCATTCTACATTCGAGACCGCGGATCCGGGGAAATCTAGGATTCGCATCCAAGAATCCTCACCGATTTATCCAATCGACAGTATGATCGACAAGCACGGGTGGGAATTGCCACAGATTTACCCAGGCCCACATTCTCTACTAACACGACGACCAGAACTCCACAGCAAACAATTACAGGTGGGGACATCTATAAAACTCCCAGTGGCGCCCAACAAACCAATAGAGACGACGTACCGTGACGTATCATAGTGACGTATCATGGTGGACATCAAGTCCCCGCTCGGGGGTTTAATGGAAATATACCGCGCCAGCAGAGCCAACTTTCAACTTCCTGCTCATCCGGTTTCGAGTGGGTACCCACTTCCTTCATGGCATACATATGGATGACGGCGTGGCATCCCGGGTTCAATAAGTTCATATTGATCAAGCCTGACATACTACCCCCCTTACTACCAGCTCTGGTCAAGAAATACGGACTGCTTGTAAGCGGTATATCTCTAATGCCTGACACCGCGCCGGTTTGCGGGAGCGGACCGGGGCGGCGGCGATGGTGGACCCCTAGCAAAACGCCGTTAGCACGTGAATAGCCATTCATAATCGACCAATTAGGTTCCGCGTAGTCTCGTCCCCAGCCCCACGAGGAGGCTCGGAGTGAGATTACTTAATAGGTTCCGTGATCCATGGAGGTGTTCCAATCGGGTCATGTTCCAAGCGTGTCGACGAACACTTGCGTCGACTATTCTCTCCCAACGTATATCAGATTGCCTCAGTTCTAGTGTAGAAGAGTCCAAATACCTTACAAATACGCAGAGAATATTCACATGTTAACATTCCAGTACTCTACGAACCGAGCACCACTGGCGGGATATACACACGCTTGTTATTTCAATAGAGGTACATCATCAGTTAGACGTGGATTCTGACACTGTACTTAGTCGAATACAAAGAGCGCTTGGTGAGTTACCGGGCGTGAGCCTCAGCGCCAACACTGGTTGTTATTGCAATAGGTTCCGCCACCACTGAGTCTGTACTGAAATATGAAGCATTCTTGGCCTAAAATGGCGATGGGTGGTACATTTCTTTAGGGTCCAGAAGACACGGTCAATCCTGAGGAGTACGCCGTCGATTACGATGAGCCCTTGTGAAGCGTTGATGATCAGCCGCCCCAGGCCCACGTCGATAACCTACAGAATCTCACAACAGAAGAAATCGTAGATCTGGTATCCTATTCACGGGTCGACGATACACCATGCACTCGAACCCATGGTTCTCGCGGGCAAGTTTCAGGCCCTAGGGAGAGCTCTTCTTTCCTATCAGGTATTATTTGATGAAGAGAATGGAACTGCAGGTTTAATCATCCTCAATTGTAGTCACCAACCACACCGAAGTGATGGTATCAAACTTCTACGACGGCACCTCACTTTCGGACTCGGGATTTCAACTGTTAGAAACCTGTGTCATCAATGTTCTATATTTTCCCAAGCAACATTCACCGAGGACTCAGAATCCAACCCACCTTAGCAATTCCACCGACAGCGAAACAAACCAGGACATCACGACAGTCGGTCAACACAGACAACCTTTTCAACCCCATCTTCAATTACCAAGAATTACAGCGGTAGCTATCCAATCCCGCCTCATACCCTCTCCCCTCCCAAAGCCAAAACCCACATTACCAATCACCCTAAATGAAAGTAAAGAAAGTAAAAGTCTCTCTTGCGCCGTTTTTCCCAACCCATCCATCCCAACCCTACATATAAACACAGGAAAGAAAAGAAAGTAGTCAAGGTAAGTCAAATGCCAACATGTCGGCCAGTATCAATAAAGATTACCCGCCGGGGCCGCAACGAAGATGCCCGACAGTATCAGGGAAGAAGTAAAGGCGATGATGAGCGACTGCGCGAAGATCGTGTCCTGTATCGATTTGAGAGCCGGCTCTTCGATATACATTTCCTTGTCGAAAATTTTCCTGATGATGTTGCGCCTCTTATATCCCTCGACCCAGGGCTAGAACAGAAATTAACATGCATCGTAACCATAGGGAACCGGGGGACCTACTTCGTCCTCATAGCTATTGCTAGTGGTCGCAGTATCGAAGGTTTCCATGGTGGAATTCTTCATCTCGCAGCCCCACCTGTCGTTCTCGTCTCTCCACAACTCCCAAGGCCGGAAATGGCGTCGATGTCGTCCATGCAGGACGACGCACATCCCCTTCGTAGCCGCAAACAATGTTGCACCGCCAATCACCCACCCAATTGCTCCCATTACCCTCCATCCTTTTCCGGCACCCCCAAGAGTGATGACGATAGATGCTACCAACCCAAGGAGGATGCAGAATATGCCCAGCCAGATTGCAAATATCTTTCGAGATTTGTTTCCATTGCAGATGGACCATCGGATAAAGTTTGGGTGCGATTGGAAGCGCAGCAGGTCTTCGATGTGTAATTTGACTTGTTTCATAGCGGATGGGTGGGTCGTCTGACGGAGTGCCTTGAGAACAGCGGTCCGATCGCGGCAGGAGAGGTTGAGCTCTCGGGAAGATCCTTCGGCGAGGTATATTGCGATGATGCGGGCTATCTCATCCCTGAAGGGCTGGATAGAAACTGTGCCAGCATTAGTGTCAATATCCGAGACATCTTCAGATGGTAACTAACAAGGCTGCCACTTGAGATCCACCCCTTCAAACGCTCCGGCTGCGACCTGCTTGTAATTGACGCCGCTCAAGGATGGGTTTCCGCTGTAAGAAAACTGCGGAGTAGCATCATCGCTGCTCACACCGGTTTTTGGAGACAGTGGAGTTCCAGGTGGGGTAAGGAATGGACTACTGTTATCCTTGGACTCGGCTTCCGGATTCCATGATGGGGGGGGCTCGGACAATCCTCCATTCAGGCTCTTTGTGCTTTCTGTTGCAAACGCGTTGTTAACGAATCGCTGCACGGCTCGGGTGACTTTCGGAGACTCGGATCCGCGGAGCGCGGCCGGGGGTGGCGGCATTGTCTCAGCCGCTGGTGAATATTCGGGTGAAAGCTTCTGTTCTCTCTCTGGAAGCTTCTCGAAGCGCTCGACGTAGTCTCTGTACCATAAATAGAACTGAAGGTTTTCGGCACAGTGCTCGACATATAATAAATAATTCATGAAATCGCGACAGGTCAAGGGCTGTAAAGATTGATCAGCACATTCTTAATGAGAAAGAGCACGAACTGGACTGACCGGGCAAGTACCTCCGTCTATAATCCTGTCGAAAGAAAGCTGGGGTGGAATCCCAGCTATACCACTCCTATAGCCGAGTGGCCGTGTAGGATTGAGCTCAGACGTACTCTCGCCGATAGACGAGTCGGCGATTGAAAGGGATTTAACATAGCTGGGGCGGCGGTAGGTGAAGATATTGTAGACCATTGTATGTTTGAGTTGCTCAAACAGACGGCGGTTCTAGAATGATGGAGTGTTTGGACCAGATTATTGGGATACTGAAAGGAACGGGTGTCTGTCTGACAAGCTAGCGAGCAGGAAGGAGAAACTTATGATAGAAGGATTCTTGGATTTGGTGAAGCTCCGATAATGTTCTAAATGAATGAGGGAAAATGGGGAATATATGCCAAGTACGTTTGGTATCACCGTTCCACGAGAGAGTAAAGGACACGGACAGGAGAAACAGCTGGCTAGCACACTGTGAGCGAGTCGTATTTAACGGCTCCGAGAAGGTGCAATTCGCTCATGTTTCCTTTTCTCGGGCTTCGTCTGAGACAAATGGTTCGTGGTACAAACTTCGAAGGATATGGACCGGCCTTTCCCGTTTATATACTTAGGCGATAGATACTGGCAGGTACATAGCCCTGCCCAATCGATCTCTCAGCGTTTGCCTGATGTGTTCGATTCCCGCGCTCCCAAGAATCCAATGTCGATCGCCCGGTGGAGATTGAACCGAGAAACTTTGACTCGCGATTGAGGACTATTGTCAATTGGAGTTGAGATGTTTTGCCTGACGTAAAAAACTCCCGCCGCCTTCCATCTTTCCTTCTCCCGCCATCGACAGAGATATCTGTCCGCAGATCAGCCCAATCTACTCTAGTGCTGCCCCCATTCCAGCATACGACGTCAGAGTGGAGAAAGATGCCTTCTTAGTATGAGAGATAGTCTGTTAAATAGCGTTCAGTTGTAATCCCTTGCGTCGATTCACGTGCCAGAAACACCAAAATTTCACTAAAGAACGAAGCTCTGGATGGACTGGAACAAGGAATAAATCGCGAGTTGAACTGGAAGCTGCAATATCTAAGTTTCTGTGCATAGCAGCCCGCAATCTCTTCAAGAATTTCCACCACAATCGGTGGAGGAAAGTGTCGGTCAACATGCAGCCAATCAGACCCGACGCCCAGCCAGCGGAACCCCCCACCTCTCTTCCATGCATGCGGTCAGACGGATCTCAGCCGCAGCAGATGCAAAGAAACCCACGAACCGCGATTTAACTTCCCTGTTCCCCCACGGAACATTGCAGATCGATCATCGCATCAGCTCAAGAGATCAAAGTGCGACGATGGGTTCTCCTTTGATATCTTGGTACGCTGATCGGAGAGTACCTGCAGTATGCAGGACTTCTATTGAGTATGTTCTTTAGGAATTCCCGCTCTTGGTCCAAGTACAGTAGCATCGCAAACGCATGATATTCTCCCATAAGAAAACACCATAATAGATCCCAACATTGCCTGCAAAAACCTACACAAAGGAAAGTAAAGACAGAAAACCCCCACCAATTATTCTTCGATTTTGGCTGCAATAGTTCTACTTCGCTGTTGGAGGAGGTGTTGGAAAATTTCGGGCGTTCTCTCTCCTATTCGACGCCAGTGTACCACTAACAAACTCGGCACCAGCTTCCGGACCAAAAGTTGCGAATTGAGATACAAACCCTCCACAAGTTCGTCTGAGACACTATATTGACCGAACATATACCTCAATACGAGCCAGTGTCCAAATTGAAAAATTCGTGCAGGGCTTTTAGTCTCGTGCCCAGACTCTCTCTTAGCGTCTCAGCCACTTTCTGACGAAAGAGCTCCGACTTAGTGAGAGTCTGGAACTAATCGGTTTAGCCAAGTCCGATCGGGCGCTACTTTTAGCCATTGGAGCTTCCTAATACGGCAGCCCTGCTTCCGATGTAACACTAAGTTTATCGGGAGTCTCCCGATATTAAGAACTGTCTCCAGGTCCAAATACCACTGTCCGATGACAAATCCAAGCATCTATTCTGGTATCTGAGCTCTATATATCGGAATGCAAATTCCAAGCCCATAAGTGAATAGAATCCAATCCCTTGATATCCTGCCAACCCGGAGCCACCAAAAGATACCCTATAGCCTTAAACCGTTATGCTTTCCCATCCCAAAGCAAAGAAAAACAATCTCCAAACCATAATTCCAGTAACAGACCCAAAGAAACAATGCAAATACAAAGGAAACCACACACATGAATTCCAAAGGAAACAGAGTTAAGGATGTATACTCATAATCGTAAAATGAAGGGGAGTGGCCTATTGCCATGTTTGGCCTTCATCAGCAGGGAAGATCTTAAGCGTAGGCCGCGGAGGCGTAACCAAGTCCGGGTTATCAAGGGGAAGGTCGTCGAACGCTGCATCACGCTTAACACTTTCGCGTACCTGCCTTTGAATGACATCTTGCAATTCGCTAAGATTAATCGGCATCTCAGCGCGAGGATTGTACGATTCATCGGGAAGGAGGTCAAGATCAGCAGGGAGGACGTCACTGAACCAGTCCCCAGCGCGTAGAGGAATCTCAGCGTGGGAATAGCGTTCCTCAACTGGCTTTTTATCATGGATCCACTACCCGCAGTCTAATTAGTATGCTAGGTGTAATATGATGGATCGATTAACTCACATAAATAGGCCCTTCTCGATAATCCAAGAAAACCTGATTGGCACCGGCTGCCATCACCGAGTCACTGCGGTATTCATCCACATCCTCGTAGGTCATGCCGGGACGGGGTTCCGGGAACTGCCACTCGCCGCCTGGGTGAGCTCTGTGAGCGGTCTTCCATACCTCAAGAATGCATGTATGGCTATCCAAAACGTCTTCATGCTGGTAAGTCATCAGAATGATGGTTTTGACCCCACCAAGCGATCCGTGTTGCCAATAGCTCCGCTTAGTCTGGAGGTCCCTGTATTTCTGAGTATTCGCAACCTCAACCATAAACAGTGCCCAAGTCCCGACACCACAAGAGATTCCAGCGTGCGGTGTATACGCGGTGTACCAGGTTCCATACATTCCCGTAGGGATTCTAACTGGGTAGCCTGCGAGCTCGTTAGTCCGTGGCCTTCACCGACCGAGGAAGAATAGACATACTCTGTACATTGACATTTGCCTTCTTGTAAAGCGTAAAAGGTATACGGTGTTCGATGTACCAAAACTTGGGTAGATGCTCACAGAGTGCAGTCGGAGCCACGTCGTGATAAGCTTGGGCCCCACCCATTCTGGTCGAAGCAATCTGTAGTTGGTGGTCGTAGTACTCAACCTTGTGGAGCTAATGACAATCAGGGACCTTTTGGTAGTTCCGAATGAACTTAAACGCGGTATTGGAGTCTACCTCGATGGTGAGGAGGAGGTCGCTCAGGCAGAACCTTTCCGAATCAAAGTTAAGGAGCGTTGCGCGGTTATGTTCTTCGATTTGCGCGTAAATTCTCGCGAAGGGGTCGTGTGGCACAAGTGATTGAGGGCCGGAACGCGGGGAAGACATTGCTGAGGACGTGGACGCTGTTGAGGGGGGAGGCGATGGAAACGTGCTCGAAGGGGTTGGTGGCTGTAGTGTGAGTCGATCGTTGTTAGCATCCGATTCGCTGAATTCAGCTGCAGCGGATTCGAGAGTTGAAGTTGCAATGGTTTGAGATACGCTGCGCTCGTCGCCGTTGTCTGAAGAGACTGGAGAAAGGCGATCAAAGTGTGAATAGTTAGGCATCGCAGGCAGGCGTGTTGGTGGTGAGAAAGAGCTGAGAGGTTTAGCAGGAAGTAATGGTGCTTGAGGAAAGCAGGGTTTG
>Ga0307514_10000446_pt1 | contig 88688 bp, 85 predicted proteins | sample 16_EM_MG_FD_203088 | JGI IMG/M metagenome (GOLD analysis project Ga0307514, IMG submission 203088) | Populus trichocarpa ectomycorrhiza microbial communities from riparian zone in the Pacific Northwest, United States - 16_EM | ecosystem: Host-associated > Plants > Roots > Unclassified | place... | reverse complement strand
TGTACTCGGTGTATGCTGTACTCGGTGTATGCTGTACTCGGTGTATGCTGTACTCGGTGTATGCTGTACTCGGTGTATGCTGTACTCGGTGTATGCTGTACTCGGTGTATGCTGTACTTGGTGTATGCTGTACTCAATATATACTATACTCCGTGTTAACTCTGGATCATTGCATGGAGATATAGAGAGGGATGACTTAACTTCGTGTGCTTCGGTGATGGTAGAGTTGAGGGCGAGAAGGAGAGAGATGACTTCAGATGGGGCAAATCATCATGAGAAACTGGGACTTAGAGGATTTCATAAGCGAGTCAATTAACCGTCCCCTATATGGCAGGTACGAGTCCCAATCCGGTGTTTAATTGCACTGCTACGAGGTCTTCCCAACCCAATCAGGCAGGTTGTACCCCTGATTTCTCATATCCACTTGTATCCTCCACATCGTTCTCATCTTCATCCCCCATCTCTCGCTTTCTCCTCTACAACTCTACCATCATTGCAGACCACAAAGTTAAGCCATCCATCTCTATCTCTCCATGCCATGAATCATGAGTTGATACTGGGTCCAGCATACACCGAGTACAATATACACTGAATACAGCACACACCGAGTATAGCATTCCCCGAGTACAGTATGCACCAACTACAGCATACACCAAGTACAGCATATACCAAGTGCAGCATACACCAAGTACAGCATACACCAAGTACAGCATACACCAAGCACTGCATAAACCAAGTACAGCATACACTGAGTAAAGTATACACCGAGTACAGCATACACCGAGTACAGCATCCACCCATGATTGTTTGTCTTCCCTCCATTCTCATGATTACGAGTTCACCCCAAAATGTAGGTTCGGCTTCCGGTGTGCTTCCCTATACAATCGACCGCCATCAGCCAGCTCGCCATGACAGCTCAACGGTAAAGTCACCTTGTCACATTCCCATGTTTCTGAGTCAACTAACTGATGAATATGGTCTCAGCACCAGGCACACCATCCATCGACCGCCTCCAAGTACTCGTCCAATCTCGCTTGATTACGATTTTCATGTGTATCTCCAAACTCACTTCATTCCAGCCTACAAATGTATCTCCAAATTGAGTCGATTACGGCCTGCTAGTTCGCTCTATCATGGCCTCCAAGTGTATCTCCAAACTAGCTTGATTACGGTCTGCAAGTGTGTCTCCAAACTCACTCAATCATGTCCTAGGAGTGTATCTCTCAGTTCACTCAATCGTCATTTTCAGCCACACCTTGAATTTCTTTCATGCACTGCCTGCAGCCAGTCGAGATATACTGCGTGTAGATGGATAGCTATATAGATTGATAGATCAGAATACAAACTGATTAAATGAGTTGTAAAAATCGTTGAACAATAAGTAGTAGCTGTGATTTCCATGCGCACCAGCAACGTGCCCAAAGATGATATTGTTTTTCCCAGACTGCTTTGTCGCTGCTGCTCCCAGGTGCTCCTAGGCTTGTTGTCAGTGCACCAAGACTTTTCGTTGGCGCACCCAGACTGGTCGTCAGCGCACCCAGAAATGTCATTGGCGCACCCAGGCTTGTCGCCGGTGCTCCCAGACTTGTAGCCAGCGCTTCCTGGCGCTCCCAGGTGCACCCAAAGTTCTCTCCAGTACTCCAAGGTGTTCTCAAACTTATCACAATCACTCCCATGGTTCTCCTGTACCAGATATTAAAGATTCCAGTTACTCCAAAGGCCAGCCGGAAAGCCGTTCTAGGGTCTGATACTCTCCTGAAATTGATGCATCTGAGTTTACACTTCATATTCTCTCAGACACTCCTGGAGGCTTGCAGTAACTAAAACCCATTTTCCTAATGTCGTGATATTCTCAGATACTAGCGACAACTGGGCTCATAACCTGTTCAAAATATACTGATTGGTAGACACTCATATTCTAAAGTACAGGTACATTTATATTCTTGTATACGTGGTATTCAGAGTATGTCTTGTATGTATCCATGCATGCTTAGCTGGCATCTGCAGCTGAGTCTGGCATCTGCAGCTGAGTCTGAAATAACCATCATCTTAGGGAGATTATGTATCAGCCTAACTGCAGCCATACATTAGTGAAATATGCCCTATTTGCAACATACAGTCAGGTAGAAAAGATTTACCTGGTGGTATACAACATGTATCTAAGCATCAGGTAGAAATTATTTACCTGACGCAGAATACCAGTGGTGCTAAGCAGTGCTTAGCAGCATCAGCAGTGCTGAGCATATTGTAAGCAACTGTACTTGATCTACAACAAGTGCTTGAATATTTGAGAAAACTAAACGAGGAGGCAAGCAAGTGAAAGAGCATCTTGTTAACTACATTTCATATATAAACAATATCCTGGTCAAAGTAAAACTCATGGAGTTAATTGAGCTCAAAGTTGAATAGATGTGGGAGCTGGGAGCTGGGGAGGTGGCTCTGGTGGGAGGGTGCCCCGCTGGCGGCTTCTTACGTGAGGCGTTGGACGCGCCCACGCCCCTAACAAGGCGCCTGGGCCGTATGCGTGAGGTGATCTCTTCAGTGCGCTCGGTCTTGGCATTACCAACTCGAACTGCTTGGTGACTGTTTTGTCTACCGCCGTTCATTTACTATATGCATGACCCTAACTAATTCACTTCAGCTATATTAATATCGATAAACTACAAACGTTTCCCATTATCTATACTAACAGAAATTTCTCACCTTTAAGAATATTCCAATGCTCAGAGTTATCGCGCTTCCACCACCTCGGATAATGGTCGATGGTAGTAACATAACATTTGGGTACAGCCAACCTGCCTTCAACAAGGTACCATATGCGTCTTCGCATCGGCCCGAACAGTGCTGCCTATCTCCTCAAACTATCTCATACGTATTTAAAAGCTCCACCAAGCTTTTTTTAACCCGCAGACTCCCAGAAGCGCTGGTCGCCCTTCAGCCGGTGGTCACTGATCCCACTTCCTCAATTCGGCATTGCCATCGCGCCTTGAGAATTAAGATCTGGCGATTATACCTTGCGATTCTTGACGCTATCGCAAAGACGGGGGCATATGAGGGGAAGGCAACATGGGGACTGAAAGAATGGCCAAAGTTGGTGGGCATGATTAGATGCGGGAGTGTGTGGGATGAGGTGATTCGATCATATGGTGATGAAGGCAGGGTCGATCCAGAAGTAGTACTTACTCTGTAAGTTGTGCTGTATATTTTCCCATCATCTACTAGTCTGACATTGTATTAAGAGCAAGGTTGCTGCTCTCACATTCACCGGATCAATCCATCACTCAGCAGAAGTTAGAAGCTCATCTTGGAGCTTACTCAGGCGTCCTTTCACAAGAGGAAGATCCGAAGTCCGCATTGCAACGTGCACGTATTACGGAAATTTACGTATTACATGTTTTGCCTCGAGTGGGAGAATGGGAATATGCGCGCGAATTTACCCAAATGAGTCCTGATATTGGTGCGGAGGAGAAAGAAGTTGGTGACACCTGATCTTTATAAACAATTTATAACATACTGATATTGAGGAAAGAAATTTTATCATGTCTTAGATTTACTGGAGAATGACATGCTGGATGTTGAACTTCAAAGTCGCAAATTAGAGGTGCAACGAGAAGAGGAGCTGCAGTTGGTGCGCAGTAAAGAGAAGGAAACAAGTAAAGCGAAGTCTTCCCGTGTACCATCAGTTTCCAGTCGTGCTGCCTCCAAACGCCGAGGCAGTTCTGTTATATCGGCTGAACGAATGACCACTTCAAAGAAGGATATTACTGTCCATGAGGCCACTGTGAAGAAAAGACTATCGATTACAAAAGGGACCAAGAAGGCAACTGGCAAAGTGTTTCTACCGAAAACGGGACAATCTTCGTTTGTCACATCAACAACTACTTTGTTGTCCAGAATGCAGGCATATATGGCAATGAGTACTGGTCCGTTTTCAATGCTACAAACGATAGTAATGCTCATGGTGATTGCCTGGATGACGAACAATAAAAGAATGCGAGATCGCATTAGGAGAATACTAGCGGATACTTGGGTCAAGATTTCACGAATTGTAGGAATGGGTATAAAGGTAACTTATGTATAAAAGACGGGAACATTGTTATTTTACTTTGATATATGTGTATAGTTTTACCCAGTTTTGCTAGTCTCGTGACGATATGATTGCTACAAAGCAGGGTTAGGCGACCATAAATAGATGGTAAAACGGAACATAATTACTGCTCTGTATTAAGGCGAGGATGTTATTTAGTTCCTGGATTTTGATGACCCTAATTTAACAAAAAGTGTTATCATGACTGCTTGTACCAATTCTGCATTTTTGTTGGGTTTTTAACATTGACGCTATTTAATTATATGTTGATTTGAATATTGAAATATTGAGTATTATTTTTGAATTTCAGATGCTATTGTTATTATTTAGAGTAAGAATATAGCTTATACTTTTACCTATATATAATAGTGGATAAAGTCTATAGATATTAATTTAGAGTATTTATATAAGAAAGATATAACAGTTACAAATCTATTACTCCAACCAGACAGAAAATGCAAACTGCATCAATTAACTATACAGGAGAATAATGGTTTGCGAAATTAACCATTTGGTAAAATTGTTTGTATCAGTAGTTTAATAGTAAAGTAAATTGGTAAATCTGTATTCAATAATAGTCTACAATTAAATTTAAATAGTATTAGCCATCCTGTGATACAGATCTAACCAGACTGGCTTAGAGCATAAACTGGCACTGAACTGTAGTAGTAAACTTCACAGCATACCAAATCAAGACAATTATCTTTTGATTAGTTTTGGGAGGGAAACTCACGCAAATCACTTTAAACCTTAGACTTCAATTCAGTTGCCAATTTTGAAATGGTTTGTAAAACAATTGATATATGGAATATGTCATATTGATATGATTATCTATGTTGATGTACTTGAATTACTATTGTGTCAATATTGTAGGAGTAGATATAAACTGGCTCCAATTGGAAATTTGTTTTGTGTATTTTCTATGATTCATCTACAAATCTCACTGTTATTGTACATCTAATGGCTGGATATAACAGAGAATTTTAAGCTGCATACACGTATATTACAATATATTATAATTCAAGTAGGAAAATACAAATTAAATTAAGGATAGAAAACACAGAATTGTGAACTCTGAGTTGAATTAAATGCAGTTCAAATATACCAAGTTTTAAATCTGGTCTGTGTAATATACTTCTATTTATATGGTAGTTTAGTGTATTTGATATAAAAAAATCAAACTATATTTTTCCTGGCAGGTAGAGATTAGACTGTAATCTAATAATCTGAAACTGTTGCTATTACTTTATAATTCAACTATTTACTAATAAATTATAGCTGTAGCTATTGTTAGTACACATATATTTAAAACACTACAATTCAATCTTTAGCTTTCATTACACAATGTATCATACTACAATATATAAATATTACAATGAGTATTTCCAATAGACTCTGAATAATCAAACTGATATTGGATTTTATGTTAACCGAAGCAATTTTCATTTAGACTATTATTACAGCATAAGAAATGTAATGAAAGTACATAATTTTAATTATGAAAAGATAAAATCTAGTTCAGGTCTGGAAAGAATATGTATTACTTATTGGATTTGTATATTGCATTCTTTGTCAAAGATTTGTATTAGGATAGTGAATTTATTCCAACAGTTGTATTAGAATACTTTTGAATTATTATTTGTTTCAATATGTAACAATAAATTTCAGTATTATACTATTTACGTTATACTTCCAAATGGAGCTATATATCCAATGGCTTTATACTATATATATCAATTGTGAATGTATATATATCAATTGGAAATTACATAACAGTAATCATCTAGCTACTCTATTGAAAAACTGATAACAATATTGGAAATAATATATATGTTGTTGCTGTTCAGATTAGATTATTTCAGTTTCAGATTGATAGTTATATCATATGCTAATATTAAAGATATATATTCAATAAATTTATAATAAAGTGATTATGTTAATAAAATCCAAAGTATAACAATAGTCATGGTCAAATTGTTCAATTATTGAATAGTATGAAGTTTAATATGGAAGAACAAATAATATATTTATTACTAAAATTATGTATTTTGAACAGATCATTATAATACCAATTTGCACTTAATAATTAAGATAACAAAATTATTTCATAAACTAATCTATGCAGACAATTTTTATGGCAATGAAACTAACAATAATATTTAGTATTGCAGAAATGTATATAGAGAAAGCTGGTACAGTGCAATTTGTGATTCTATAAATAGATATTATTTTACCACACCAATACATAATATATTACCTTTATTTACTACTCGATATTAGTAGTATGCTTTACCTAATTGATCTACAGACAGTGTATTGCCATGGAATTGTTTATTTATGCAGCAACTATGATAGTACACTATATTGCCAAGATTTTTAATATTATGTGTACTATTCGATTTGGAGTTATAGAGTATGTTTATAATATGGAAATATTATAATCAATATAATCTATCTGTATCGAGTACATACTTGTACCAGTAATGTTGGCGAGTTGGCCTTGTCAGACTAATGATGTTAGTTAGAGTAAATGATTTTACAAAATGCCAATTCTATATCTTTAGATTTGGGGCAAATTTGCTCCATATGTTAAGATCAACATCCATTTTCAGCTCTAACATTCAGCTTGAAGTATACAGCAAAAGTGATTAGAGTGAAATAGTTAAAGGTACTATAGTCTGACAATCTAAAGTATATTGTATGTTGAATACGACACATGCAGAGTATACATAATTACATTACTTCCAATATGATAGTTGAGGTTCCAATTCACCTTAAAATGTTCAAATAAATCATGATATATATTTAAACTACAGCAGACTCTGTGCCTTATATTAGTTATAACAAAATATGTTATCCCATATTTTCATCTGTAAGGGTCATATCTGTATTACATAATGCAAATCATTTCTATCTTTATTCAATCATATATTGGAAATAGTTTGATTAAAGTCCAACCATAAAGTCTCCAAGTGATTTAAACTATGATTACGATTATTTATAAATTCAGTTCCAAAGATCAGTAAATTATACCATATCTGGATTAGCTTTTTATTCTGCTGTAATGGCTACTAGTTGTAATAAGACATCTGTTCATTGTAAAATAGTTATTATTGAGAATATCTACTATTACAATTAATTTTGGATATATACAGAATATTAACCTAATCATTATTTTTAATCTATTTAAAATGCAAAGAACATAGGCAAATAATATTTTTCAAATAATATTTTCAATTAATATTGAATCCAATCAGAAAAATATACAATTTAATAAATCCAACACTTTTGCAGAACTTTTGGTATGTTATATTAATGTGCTATATATATAAAATATTTATTTTAGATATCAACATTTGTATATTATATTATATTATTAGCAATATGTTGTATATTGTATATATATTTAAGATAATGATTTAGCTCTTGGATTGGCCATAATTAGATTTTAATTAACATATATTTATTTGTAAATACCTTCAAAGATGAGTATATCATATGGTTGGTCAGTGACAGTGATGGATATCATCAGAATTAAAGTATATTATGACTTAAGACTAATTTCCACATTATTATTTCTGTATTACTTCAACCACCACTGTTATTCTTTGAAATAATTTTGTAGTTCAGGGGAATAATGTTAATTTAACAGCTAGTGATTCTTCACAAACTGACATGTAATCCTGAGTTGTCCAGACTCTCTTGTTTGGTCTGCTACTTATATCTTGAAATGTTTCAATCCATGGATGCAAATCAGAGCATACAGGAAATCATAAATACAGCTGAACATTATTGATTGAATAATGACCAGTATAATTTGCCCTTTATTACATGTATACTCAGCAGATAACTGAAGTATGTGGTAAGACACAATGAGAAAAACAGAGGAGTTAATTTGCAAAAGATTTATACTAAATACTCTGAGATTAATATAAATTAATCTATGTAGTGTAACTTTAAGTAAGTGCAACTACCAATAAACTGTATATTATTGCAAGTAATAATAGTATAATTTTAGTTGAACAATTTGATACAGTAAATATTAATCATCCACTTTACCAAATGGTAATTTGCATAGTACATCTGCCTGGTATAATATCTGCTACAAGATATAGTCAAAAAAAAGCTATATAAATATAGTTTTTGTTTGTAAAATTGAAGAAATCTAGCTGTATAGCCATCTTCTAATACAGATAATATTCATTTATTACGGATAGAAACAGTATGTAGTGCTCACAGACTAACCAGATATGACGGCAATGAATGAAAATTGAATGTATTGAATTGTATTAAAGCCAACAGGAGATATAAATACAGTATGCAACTTTAAGTTAATATCATGGTTTATGGCTTGTAATAAATGAGAAATATCAGTTTTATTATCAAATATTATAGTAGAAATGAGAAAAGGTAGATTTCAATTCAAATAGTTAATACTCTCATGTATAACTAATACTGTTTACAATATGCTACAATTTATGATATCATTGTCACCAACACTTTACACACATCACAAATCCAAACTCCAATCATCATCGAAATAATGTAGATGATATCAATATTTCAAACATTCCAAACTGATGAATCATTGCGGATATTATCCAGATCATATTCTTCAAACTAACAGCCCAATTCAATCTGTCTTTCAGATTATTCATCACAGCAAACATTCCAATATTACTGATAATATATATCTATTATAAAGTATACCATAATTAGATATTTGATTATGTAATAGCCACTCCACCATAACAATACATAAAACTAGATTTCTTACAGCATTCACAGTATTATAAATCTTCTTATTTACTGGCGTATGGAAATTACATATTCAAAAGTATTACTAACATCTCCACTCAGTGTGTAATTTAATTGTACTGCTTAAATGTTTAAAATATACCTGATTGGTTTCTTTCAATGTCATATTATATCTATATGAATCAGTATCCACAATATTTTCAAATCTATTCACTCAAACTGTATTATATTCAACTTTACCAATATGGATTCTTTCAGCAGATACTTTTATCAGAACTAATATTAATATTTCCAATTTCCATTCATTGCCAATTGTGTGTACTGGGGTAGCTTGTGGTTCATTGTTGGTGTCAGTTGCTTTGGCCATTAGTAATGCAGCTGTGACAAGAATACTGATAGCTGGACTAATTTCTCAACTGACTACTTTACTAATTACTATACTCACTGTAATAGTAAATAAAGCATTTGATAATACCATTGAATCATAAATTTCAATAAATCAAATTTATATCATTCATTGTTGAGGAAGCTATATTATAGTAGAATCTAACAAAAATCAATTTGTGGAATAGCCAGTTAAGGTATTATAAATGGTAATTATTAGATAAGCTTTATACACTCTTACCATAACAATAATGATGGTAACTTTAATGTTATCCTAATTGTTGGTTTTCTAAGTTTAAAGATCGTAACTTTCACGGTAATATAGAATATCTATTTAGCTATCACTTTAATAGCAGATTCCAAAGTGTCAATTCATGAGATGCATAATAATTATAGCTGAGATAGAGTTACCACTTGCAGTGCCCTATTAGGTGGAAGTATGACTGACTAAAAGGTAAATACAATAATAAAGTATATATATATGAATGTACATTTATTACCTTAACTAAATGCAGTTGATGTAGTGCATCAATGAAACTTTGGTAATTAATTATTTCTTCTATAGTGTGAAAGAAGTTGTAATACCAGTTGGTGTAGTAAACAACTGGGGGGACAGTGGGTCGCCCAAACTCAAGTACGAGTACTTGATATATGATGGAAGTAGGACTACATTCCTCCATCACCACTTGACGAGTAATTCATAATATTAGCTCCATCGGAAAAAGTCATTTCGCCATGTGTAATTTACCGTCAGCTATATAATCTCCAGTAGTCTCCCATAACCGCCATAACGGCGCATAGTGAAATTCGTCCCGGAGCCATTATACGCAATTCGGATATTAAATGCATAATACCCCGTAAGCTTACAGTAGTATTTCTACCTTACCCCGTTACTTTGGTGTACTAACTAAGTTCTCTCGGGGTGATTGCCAGAGTATTTGTGCACGACATGGTGTAATCAAGCATGCCGGATCTGCACTATGGATTAGTTGGCAGAGGCTACTTCTGCAATCGCACTGTCTGGTCAGAACTTACAGTCGGTTGTCAGAGTAGTCGCCGTGATCTTGTCAGAGTCTCCACATGCTTTCACCCTGGTCTTGTCAGAGCCCATTGACAGCTGTCAGAGTCTGCAGGTGTAGTCGCCATGATCTTGTCACAGGCGTCTCATGCTATCGCCATGGTCGTGTCAGTGCCCACCGTCAGTTGTCAGAGTCTGCATGTATAGTCGCCATGATCTTGTCAGAGGCTTCTCATGCTATAGCCCTGATCTTGTCAGAGCCCACCATCAGCTGTCAGAGTCCGCACGTATACTTGCTATGACCTTTGATAGGACTTATAGTCGAGTATCGGAATCTAGACATGTGTTTCACCGATTGCCATTCTAATCGTGATTTTAGAACTATTTACGCGTGGAATGAAATTAGTCAGTTTTCCATCAATTGTATTCCAATAATATACCATCAAACAAATATATGCTATATACATGAGCAGCTACACATCCTCATCGTCGATTACTGTCACCGGATCCCACTGTGTGGGATCAGGTGCTTTCCGATCTCGACCATCGATTGTGTTGATGCTGTCCATAAGTATAGTGAAGATCTTTTTTCATATCACTGGTGGGATACTTTCCCATTGTTCAAATAGATCACTATATGTACCTACTACAATGTCAGATATGTGTGTCCAAAATGGTGTTCTGCATACTCTTGTATGTATCCACTTCAAATACCACAAGAACGAAATTGCCACCAGCCCAGTTGTCCAAGGAATGCTTTACTGCAGTGGTAGTAAGTATCAAACACTCTGCTGTCACCTCATTGGTGAAGTGGGACATATCTGGCCGTCACATGAAATTAAGTATTGAGTTTTCATAGAAGGTTGTTGCTATCATGCCAGATAGCGAACAATGCAGAAACATCTTTTTTGGTATCTATGTTGATTGTCAGGACATTAATCGAATCAATGGTGTTCAGTCATACTTCACTCTCAAAGTCTGAATGATGATACCAGTATGGGGACGCAGAGATTAGCCTTGTTATTAGCTTTCGGCGGTCATCATTCGAAGGGGTCTCAAACCGACTGGCATATCAATTGGGCGCAATTTCACAAGCCAGTTCGGTGAAGAGCACTCATGCAGCACATTGGCGATCTGCAAGCTTGTTTGTCAGTCCGACTGAAGAGGGCTCGAAACATGCGAATACTTACTGTGTGGATAGCTGCATTTGAGATGTCAAACTCCTTGATTGCCATACTCAGAATTTCGTGTGCTTCGTTGTAGCCTTCCTCGGACAGTTTGTCGACATCGACTGGGTGCAGGTCGTCGCTAAGAATTCTGCAAAAGAATAGATATCAGGCAACGTCCCACCAATTATTTGGCACTCCAATGTCATCCACCTTGTACTTTTGCTTGCGACCAATATCGATGGGGAACCGATTCCGCTTTTGCATCTAGGTGTTGCCTAAGTCAGAGAGGTTATACAAAGTCAAAGCCCATAAGGAAATGTTGCTCTTACCTGCTGAGCACAGTGCTCCTGGTTCCCTGGAGAAGTGTCACGGGGTGATTGCAATGACTATGTATTGTCAGCTAGAGAGTTTAATGTTGAATGCAGGTGTGGTTATTACCCCCCCGGGTTGCCAGGAGAAAGAGTAATTGAATGTGCCTAGGTATTGTCAGTCAATACGGAGGTGGAAAATTCTGCATCTACTTGCCAGCCATTGGTTGTCAGATGAACTAGGTGTTCCCATCTAGAAATATTCAGTTGAAAGCAGAGATGGTCATTTCTGCTCCTACTAACCTGTCGCTGGCTACTGGAAGGACTAGGTGTTCGCACCTAGAAATTGTCAGCCAGATATAAATGTCGAGCTGGATGCGTCATTACCCCTCCTTGGTTGTTCAAACTGCGAGGATGACTACAGTTATTGTTGTGACGAACCTGTCGAGATGATTGATTGATTGAGTCTGAGTCTAAGATGACACGTAGCCTATATAGTAGCCGCCAGCCCTAACCCACAGCCACGTGATGACGTACTCTACAAAGACTCGGTCTAACACTCCTCCAGGGCGTTATCACGTCCGTGAAATACTAAGCTATTGAAAAACAGACAGAATACAAACAGAACACAGAAGACAGAAGCCAAACCATGCCATGTCCTAAGCTCCTCCCAAACGACTCCCGCTCATGCCGTTAGAGTCGTCAATCCTGGGCCTACGCCTAAACTCGGTGGTTGATTGTGCTGTCGGCTTCAACTGTCTTGACTTCCAGTCAGCCGCTCCTCCGAAGGTGACACACAGTCCTGTTGTATCCTGATCAGTATTGCACTGAAGAACTGTATCGAAGGTACTGCTCCAACCAGCTGGAGCATCGTGGATTCTCGTACGCAGCCTCTCGGTCCCAATCATTGGTTGTGCTGTTGGTGTCGGTGTCGGTGTCAGATTTGGAGACGCTTCTCCGCGGCGATGTTGACATCCGCTCGACAAACGGAGCGGAATACCGTCGTTTCCCTTTTTAAACACAAGTGCTCATAATCTGTTGTACGGTGGCGGATGCTCGAGTAGTTGAGTATGTGTTGGTGTTGGTGTTGGTGTTGGTGTTGGTGTTGGTGTTGGTGTTGGTGTTGGTGTTGGTGTTGGTGTTGGTGTTGGTGTTGGTGTTGGTGTTGGTGTTGGTGTTGGTGTTGGTGTTGGTGTCAGTGTCGGTGTCGGTGTCGGTGTCAGTGTCGAAATTGGAGATGCTTCTTCATAGCTGCAATTCGAATTGAAGACGCTTCTCCGTAGGTCGCTCTTGCTCGGCTAGCCCTAGGAAACGCATTCCTGTAGATCGTGGATTCCTGTACTCAGCCTCCCGGGTGGAGGAGCAGTTGTCGTCATTGAAGGTTTAGGGTGAAGGTACAATACACACTGTACAGCTAACAAAGCTTCCTCGTCCTCACAGTAGAGGAGTCCACAGACTTCTTGGATTCATGGCCCAATTGCCACCGCCAGTCTCTCGAGGCTGTCGCAAATCACATACCAAGTGCACTGTAGCAGACCAACCGCAGCGCTCCCCGGGGGTTTTGTGTGTGCTTGCCGACATCTCCCAAGTATCCGCAGTCCATTACCCGCCCACTTCTCATAGACTATCCAAACCATACTGTATGTCGATCTGCTTGGCTGGCCACCGGTTGACCTGTTCTCGAAATCGCTTCGATCATTTTCCGATGTTGACCCGAACTCATCCTGATGATATTGACCCGAGTTCCTCCAAGGGTGTAGACCCGATATTGACCCGAACTCATCCTGATGATGCCGATGTTGACCTAAACTCCTCCGAGGGTGTTGATCCGAGCTCCTCCGAGGGTGTTGATCCGAGCTCCTCCGAGGGTGTTGACACGATGTTGACCCAAACTCCTGCTAAACTGCTCTCTGTACTCGTCCCGAACGTGTCCTGTCGACATATTGTTCGGTTGCTGTAATCTCTTATACCTGTAGAACTCATGACCACAGCCATCGCAGCCATCGCGGCCATCGCAGCCATCGTGGCCATCGCAGCCATCGTGGCCATCGCAGCCATCACGGCCATCGCAGCCATCGCGGCCATCGCAGCCATCGCGGCCATCACAGCCATCGCAGCCATCGCGGCCATCGCAGCGATCACAGCCATCAACGCCCTCTAAGCGGTTCAGTGAGATTTCGTCCAGAAGAGGAATCGGAGTCCATTGCATCGTGGAATCGTCGTCCTGAGTCCGCAGGGTGTCCTGATCCCGGATGTGTTCGCAACACATCCTGGACCCTGCGGCCTCGCTCGTATGAAGGTTCGCAATTCGACTGTTATCGCTTGATAGTTGTCGAAATCAGTGTACAGATCGTGGTTGCACCCGGGCTCACAACCTGTTGCGACGAACCTGTCGAGGCGATTGATTGATTCAGTCTAAGTCTAAGATGACACGGAGCCTATATAGTAGCCGCCAGCCCTAACCCACAGCCACGTGATGACATACTCTACAAAGACTCGGTCTGACAGTTATTTAACATACGGGTTCTTCGATGTGGCGATCGCGCTTCATCATCATAATCAACACAATCACTCATCTGCTGCCCTTTCGGGCTCTGGTTAGTGCCATTATCGCTGTCAGATTGGTGCTGTTGTTGGCCATTTTCATTGGAGTGAGTTCCACAGCTACTGGCGCCGGAGTTTTGATGATCATTGCGGCTGCTGCTGCCTTGGGACCTGCCACTGGGATATTGATCAGTGTGGCCACTGCTGCCGCCAGATTTTCTAGAACGGTTGGGTGTGCTGCTGTCAGATCTGGTTCCGTTTGCCATTCTGTGCGTTGTATGTTGCTGTGTAGGTTTGCGTTGGGTGTATTGGCTTTGCATGTACACAGAATCCACGGCTCGTCACCATTGATTACATAGTGCATTTCTATCTCCTGTCACCGAAAAAGCACCTTGTTAGAGTTGCAAATAAGCCCAATAATATTGGTTCCTGTGTCACAGTTATGGTCCATGTGAAAGTCGAAGTTATGCTGTAAACGTGTCAGAATCAAGTTCATTGTCAGAGTTGACATTATACCATATAAGTTGGGTCTTCCATGTCAAAGTTGAAGTAATAACTGTATAGGCGACGTTGCTTCTGGTATCAGAGTTGGGTAGTTGTCAGTTAGGGTGATTGTCAGAGTTAGGGTGATTGTCAGAGTTAGGGTGATTGTCAGAGTCAGGGTGATTGTCAGAGTTAGGGTGATTGTCAGAGTTAGGGCACTTGTCAGAGTTAGGGTGATTGTCAGAGTTAGGGCACTTGTCAGAGTTAGGGTGATTGTCAGAGTTAGGGCACTTGTCAGAGCTAGGGTGATTGTCAGAGTCAAAGTTATACCATGTAAGTTGGGTCTCCTGAGTTAAAGTTGAAGTAATGCCGTATTATAGGTGGGGTTGCTTCCCTTATCAGAGTAAGGTGGTTGTCAGAGTTATGGTAATTGTCAGAGTTAAGGTAATTGTCAGATTTGAAGATATACCGTATATGTTGGGTTCTCCCAAGGCAAAGTTGAAGCAATGCCCTATTATAGCTGGGGGTGCTTTCCGTATCAGAGTAGGGTGGTTGTCATAGTTTGGGAAATTCTTAGAGTCGAAGTTATACCGTATATGTTGGGTCTCCCAAGACAAAGGTGAAGTAATGCCGTATTATAGGAGGGGTTGCTTCCTGTCTCAAGGTAGGGTGGTTGTCAGTGTTAGGGAAATTGTCAGAGTGAAGGTAATTGTCAGAGTTATACTGTATACATTGGGTTTCTCATGTCAGAGTCAAAGGTATACTGGACTTTCCCATGTTCGGAGTAAGTTTTATAGATTCCATAAGTTAGAATCGATATCATACGACTTTGTTAAGTTTCAGTAATCTGCCAATCTTCCCAACTATATTGTTGCCCACAGGCCCCTACGTGGGGCCATACTATGAGACCCTTCTCCCGCAACCACTCTGGGTTATTGCTCGGCGAATCCCACCACACAGGTGGATCTCGATATGGCATAGTATGGTCTTCAAGGCTATGCGAGTCGAAGGGGCAGAAACAGTCGTGAATCATGTGCTCTCGCAAGGCCAGCAAGATCTCTCCACCAGTGCTCCATGGACAACGGCCGCCGACCCGACCTGAGGGTGAACACAATGAAGACCGTACAATTCGAATATTGCATTTGATGTAGTATAGAATCATGAAACCGCACATGGTTGGAGGTCAATGGGATTGGCAGTGCAGCTGTCCAATGTACGGGAGTACGTACCTAAGAACTTTCAGATGATGGTAACTTACCCGGGTAAGTGTTGGACGATGCATATCCCTACGGGTAGTAGTTCATTTTGGTCAGTGGTTAGACTCCCATATTCCTACAAAGGCAGCTGAGAAAAGTTTGTTTGGACGCTGTGGGCCACTCGTCTACCATATGCGGTTTGTGACTGCTAGTGTTCCCGGATCAAAAGTAGAGTAAATAGTTAGTATCAGCCCTATGAAATTCGTACTGTGCTTGTTAGAAGAGTAGGATGTGCATGTCAGAGCAACCAGTCAGAGCAACCTTGTCAGAGCAACCTTGTCAGAGCGACCTTGATAGAGCAACCTTGACAGAGCAACCTTGACAGAGCAACCTTGACAGAGCAACCTTGTCATAGCAACCTTGACAGAGCAACCTTGACAGAGCAACCTTGTCATAGCGACCTTGTTAGAGCGACCTTGTCAGAGCAACCTTGTCAGAGCGACCTTGTCAGAGCAACCTTGTCAGAGCAACCTTGTCAGAGCAACCTTGTCATAGCGACCTAGTAAGAGTAACCTTGTCATAGCGACCTTGTCAGAGTGACCATATCAGCGCAACCTGTCTGTGGGATCTTGTCAGAGCCGAGTTGTACTCGATTGGCATATTTTACTCACAACTGGGCCATGCGATTGAAGTGGATGAATCAATGTCACGGAACCATTGTAGTTTACTGTGTGGCCCGGGGATTGGGTACATAAATCGAAGTCATGGACCCATCGTAATTTCCTGTGTGGTACTTCTGCTGATCTTGGCAACTTTATGCTGAGAGTGTGTAGTATATATATCGGTCGTGGAGTACTTTCGTAAACAGGCACATGAATTTGTACTCTCATTCGGCATAGCATTCCATTCTGTACCCACGAAGCTCTCTACCTAATTACCCTACAATGCCTGCTACAACTGGCCACTCGCCCCAAAGCCTCAAATGGTGCCGGTCCGACAATAATATATAGGTTAACAAGAAGAAGAGAGCCGCCACTACTCCACATGTTGGCTCTGCAACGAAGCTCATGAAACGCGTGCGAAGTCAAATTCGTATTCGAAAGCGTTACAGCATCCCTCTGTGGCACTGTGAGTGTCTTTCATATCTCCAAAGTGAAAACACACTAACGACACACTTGAGCCTACTACCGGGTGGCATGGATATCTCGTTGAATAGAACTATTGTGCTTCTGCTCTGCATTTTTATTTTCATTGTTTCTTTATGTTTTTGTGGGTTAGTCTTAGCTTTCATCGGTATTATGGGATTTTGGTATAGGTTAACGTCGCGGTGTCCCTTCAATATGGATTTACCAAGTACCGAAACAATCGTTTATTGTCACCTTGACTGTAGAGTACTTGCTGGACGATATGGTGGAAGAGTGCTTACCAATAGAGATTTTGCATTGTTAAATCATAAGGACTTTTTGTCCACCACGCATGGTCATGGCAAACTCTTTGGAGAGTCGCTGTCATAGCGGTTGTCAGATTGTTGTCAGAGTTGTTGTTAGAGGGCTTCTGTCAGAGCGGCTGTTGTCGGAGTGGCTGCTGTCAGAGTGGCTGCTGTCAGAGTTGCTGCTGTCAGAGTGGCAGCTGTCAGAGTGGCTGTTGTCAGAGTTGCTGTTGTCAGAGTGGCTGCTGTCAGAGTTGCTGCTGTCAGAGTGGCTGCTGTCAGAGTGGCTGCTGTCAGAGTGGTGGCTGTCAGAGTGGCTGCTGTCAGAGTGGCTGCTACCAGAGTGGCTGCTGTCAGAGAGGCTGCTGTCAGAGTGGCTACTGTCAGAGTCGCAGTCAGGCTTGTCGGCAGTCAAAGTCGGGGACTAAATTACTCCATTCGTTGGTACCTGTCATCTATACAGCTCGAAACCTTGCAAAGAGACAACCATGAGATAATACACAAGCGACCCAAAACCCAGGGAAGCGACCCCGGAAACCCAAACAGAGACCAAAACTGTGAACCCGAAAGAGAGATCCCAAACCCAAGATCCAACCCCGAAGGAAAAATAGTGCAGACCCAACAATGGAAAGTATAGAAAGATCACAAATTAACTAACGTCCAGTATTACATCATTATATTGACCAATCACAGCAGACTGGAGTGCCTGTGGGGAAATCTTTCCAATGAAGGTATCATATACGTGATCACCATCAAGATCAATGTTGTCACTGGCAGCGTTCTGGAGAACCCCCAGCGCATATAGCAGTGGTGATTACATCATCTGCTGGGTGTTTTCAATCAACCGATCAATCATTGCGAGGTTTACCATTCAAGTTGTGCGGTGCATTTGCCGTTGGCCAATCCGCCGGACACGCGACCATACATGATGTACCATTGAGCAACTTATACCCCGTTCTACCATGACGTAACTTTGGCAATTATAATGTCGGTTCAAGCCCTCATTGCATGTCAGATAGGACAAGAAAAGAAACCTCACCTGCCCGTGGTTGATAAATGGCTTCTTCACAGAGGCACGCACATCGGCACTTATTGAGCTACGGATGGCAAAACAATTGTAGCCTAAGAGGCGGCAGTACTGTGCACAGTTAGTATTGTCATACAAAGAGTCAATGTCAGAGTTTAATGTCAGAGTTGATGTGTGTCAGAGTTAAATGTCAGAGTTGATATTAGTGGCAGAAAGTGGGATTGTGAAGGAGTGCTAACCTGTTCGATGAGCCACTGGGTAAGTGGCCAACATACCCACACAATCATCTTCTCTCCACTGGCTTTTGCAGTCAAGGTCTTCCGGAGATGGTACATCAGCAACAACCCTAGTTTCTTTCTGAAACACCTGGGTGTTCCGGACGGCTCTGACGGCTCTGACGGAACCTCATACCCTCTGACGGAGAATTACACGCTGCCCGTCGCCCAGGCGACGGGTCGCGTTGCATAGCAGAGCACCTCGGAGCGCCGGCGACAAACCTGTGAGCGTCTGGGATCACCTCGAATCACAGTAGAGCATTCTGGGAAAAACATCTTTTGGAACGCTGCTGGTGCACCTGGAACTCATAGCTACTACTAATCGTGCAACAATTTTTAAAACTCATGTATTCAGGTTGTATTCTCATCTATGTATCTATGTATCTATATAGCTACCAATCTACAACTCAGAGATACACTCCGAGGCCGTGATCGACCGAGTTTGGAGATGCAATTGGAGATTGAGATTGAGTGAACTCAGAGATGCACTGGGAGGCTGTAACCGAGTGAGTTTGGAGATGAACTTGGAGGCCGAGGTCGAGTGAACTCGGAGATGCACTTTGAGGCCGTGATCGAGCGAGTTTGGAGATGCAATTGGAGACCGAGATTGAGTGAACTCAGAGATACACTGGGAGGCCATCGTCGAGCGAGTTTGGTGATGCACTTGGAGGCCGAGATCGAGTGAACTGAGAGCTGCACTTGGAGGCCGTGATCGAGCGAGTTTGGAGATGCACTTGGAGGCCGTGATCGAGCGAGTTTGGAGGAGTACTTGGAGGTGGTCGATCCGGAGGCAGTCGGTGGGAGGCGCGCCAGGTGCTGAGACTCTATTCATCGGTTAGTTAACTCGAAACCGTGGGAATGTGACAAGGTGAATTCACCTTTGAAGCTCTTATGGAGAACTGGCTGGTGGCGGTGGATCGGTAGGGAGGTACACTGGAAGCTTAAGCTACATTCAGGGGTCAACTCGAAATCATGAGAATGAAGGGACGACAGACAATCTTAGGTGTATGCTGTACTCGGTGTTAACTCATGATTATGGCATGGAGCGATAGAGAGGGATGACTTAACTTTGTGTTCTTGCGATGATGGTAGAGTTTTGGACAACAAAGAGGGAGATGGGGGATGAAGATGAGAACGATATGGACAATACGAGCGGCTATGAGAAATCAGGAGTACGACTTGCCTGATTGGGTTTAGAAGACCCCGTATTGGTGATAGTACCCACCGGATCGGGACTTGTACCTGCTGTATCGGGGATGGTCAATTGACTGGCACACGAAATTCTCTCAAGTCCCAGTTTCTCATGATGATTTCCCCCATCTCCTCTGATCTCTCTTTTTGTTGTGCTCAACTCTACCATCACTTAAGAACACGAAGTTAAGTCATCCCTCTCTATCTCTCCATGCCATAATCATGAGTTAACACCGAGTAATGAACAGAGTCTCAGCTGCCGTCGTGCCTCCCTCCAAATCGACCGCCTCCAAGTACTCCTCCAATCTCGCTCGATCATAGCCTGCAAGTGCATCTCCAAACTCGCTCGGTCATAGCCTCAGAGTGCATCTCTGAGTTCACTCGATCTCGGCCTCCAAGTGCATCTCCAAACTCGCTCGATCTCGGCCTCCAAGTGCAGCTCTCAGTTCACTCGATTTCGGCCTCCAATTGCATCTCCAAACTCGCTCGATCACGGCCTCAAAGTGCATCTCTGAGTTCACTCGACCTCGGCCTCCCAGTGCATCTCCAAACTCGATCGATCACGGCCTCCAAGTGCATATCTGAGTTTACTCTATCTCGGCCTCCAAGTGAATCTCCAAACTCGCTCGATCACGGCCTTCCAGTGCATCTCCAAACTCGATCTATCAAGGCCGGCAAGTGCATTTCTCAGGTCACTCGATCTCGGCCTCCAAGTGCATCTCCAATCTAGTGCAATCACAGCCTCCAAGTATATCATTAAGGAGTGACGGTGGGTGTACGGAGATACAGGGGTAATGGAGGTGGAATGAGCGATGCGGAGTATATATTCGGGAGACCCTAGAGTAGATAGACAGCATCTCATTTTCATCTCTTTTGTCATACAATGAAAATACACACTCTATCTTTCCCAACTTTTGGTCTCACTCGCTCTTTGCGAGATTTCGTGGATCTGCGCAATTGCGTGGATACTTATGCATTGCAATACCGATGCAAGCGTGTACACAATGAACCCATTCCGACGTATGGTCACAGTCGGCCACAACGCCAGAGTGTTTGTTTAAAATAGGAGACCGACAGAGCGAGAAGAAACGGCGAAATGGCGATCGGAGGGCGATATGCAACTCGACGCGTGGTATTGACGCCGGGCGCGGAGTAATCGGCCACCGGGGTGGCTCTGACGGCTCTGACGGAGCGCATCCCCTCTGACGCAGCCAGTCCGCCCAGACGGAAATGTTTTTTGCTGATGTATTTGAGCCAAGCCATCTTTGGAGGGCCAATCTGCAATGCAGCCTTGATCTGATCATATGTCATACCCGTGATGTTCTCACGTGGAGGCATTCCCTCCGTCTTCCCTGGGAACGCCTTTGCACACTCAGAAATAACCGTCCTCAGCATGAGCAGGTTCAGTCTACAGTGTCACCAACGCTGGAAGGTAATGACCATAATGGTTTCGACGAAGATATTTCCGGATCCATTCAGACAGGGCGAAGAATCAATGCTACGGAGATAATGCGAATGAACCACCAATGTGGGCCAAAAGGCTTCGTCTTGGCCATCGTTGTAGCCTGCATGGAGGCGACCCCGGTGATTCTCTCTCTAAGCCTCTTATAGCTACCGTCTAACACTTTGATGTAGAACTGTCCAGCTCCAGATGACTTCGTGAATGTAACAAGTTCGGTGGTTACATGCATACAAGGGATGATGATGATGGGCTCTGGGTTCTTGAATGGGATATGGCTCACCATTGTTCCACCATAGCATTAGTGTGCATAAAACCGCAAAAGCTCGCTTCCCATTAGTTTCCTCATAGCAGTGTTGTCTGATTAATATATTTGATGTTTGGGTGGCCTTTCTATATTTCCCCACTTTACCAACTATGGCCAACATATATGCATCCCAAGTCATTGTTGTGCAGTGAACAAGTGATCGGAATTCTGGGCCTTTCTTATTCGGATCTGCAACGGGCGTGAACCCTGCACCACGTTCAGTCCCTGAAATATTACTCCTGTCCATGACTCAATTGTCATCAATGTTGAGAGTATAGTCGAATGTATCCGGCGGCAGCTGTAGGGTCAACCAGGATGAACTCTCCAGAAAACGCATAATCCAATGCAAGTCTTTGATGCCATTAACCAATGGGGTTGCCGTTAACATCCATTTGTATTGCGGCTCAAGAATGAGTATACAGGATGCCATATGCATAATGTAATTGCTGGAGTCCATTTTAACCAATGTGCCATTAGCCTTGCGAAACTTGCTGATTGGGGTTCCACTGGTTCTCACCCTGTAGGCCTCATCGAAGATAACCTGATGAAATGCACAAGTGCCCCAAAATTTTGAACCGTTGGCTTCCTCATGGTGAAACTGCTGTTAGTAAGTCTCAATAGTTGAGATCACGACTATTCTTCAAGGTTTACCATGAAGAGTGCCTCAATGGGATGCCCTCGTCCAGGAAGAAGTACTGTAATGGAAATGTGGAGTTATCTCAGTGAACTTAGTCACTGCAGCTTCCCATTTTGCCACCATCGGTTCATGGCTATTTCAACCTTAGCTTGAAGTCACTATAGTGGTAAGTATTGCGGTCATACCATAGAATTAATTTTGGGAGGTAGACCTCCCACTGCGGCTTGCGTGGCTCCCTTCCGACTATCATGCCCCGTTCAACCTTCGCATTGTAGTCGTTTATGTCGATCTCCCATTCGTCGAATCCAGGAGGTGGATTCTTGATTTTTTCTTCATAGACGTTAACTTGGTGACATATTAAAGCTAGTACTGTCAGAGTCTGATGATTGTTAGTGTGGCAAACAGTATATCTCAAGAGCACAGAAGAGTCTAACCTTGCGAGTACCGCAGTCATCAGCCAATAAACCACTCTTCGCCAAGCTATTCTCCTTTCTTGTCATACAATTCACTGCAATAATTTGATGCAGTTGTAACTGTGTGGGTTTGTGGAGTGGCTTGAAAGTTCTGATCTCTATGGTGATGCCTAACGCTGCCATTGACTTCTCCAAGTTCTCTCTCTGAAATTCCTGGTTATCCATCAGCTCCGCTAACCTGCGAGTAAAAATTAGCTCCATTCAACATTCTGACAGCTGCTTTGAAAGCGGGCTGAGCTCTGACAACACCTCTTACAACGGCTTTGACATCGGCTGAGCTCTGACAACAGCTCTGACAGCAACCCCGAGAGCAGCTCTGAGAGTGGCTGAGCTCTGACAGCAGCTCTGACAGAGGCCGAGCTCTGACAGTAGCTCTATGGCTCTGACAGCAACCACTCTGACAAGGACAGTGACTCACCAGTCCACTTTGACATTATCCGACTGGTCTTCCTTCTGTAATTGCACATCAGGGTCGTTGGCTCTCTCTAGCTCTGTTCGGGCAATATTGTTGAAGTCAGTGTCTACCTGATCTAATTCTTCAGAGGTTTAAATGTCAAAATCTTTGTCCTCTTGTTTGACAGTCCGGCCAGGGGAATGACTTGGTGGTGCACTATTAGTAATCAGCATGATCCATGGATCCGAATTGTCCTGGTCCTCTGGCATCTCCGGAAGCTCTTCCTTCCCTTCCCGTCCTCCTCCTTCTCCATTTCATTCAATTTTTCGCCACTTATTTCATCTTCGGAACTCTCTAGTATGTCAATAATTAAGACTCACTATCTATGTTCTCTTGGTTCACCCAAATGGTCGATATTCGTTCCAGGTTGAGGGGGTTGGACTTGATATAACTGATTTCATTGTCGGCGTCATCCACCATCACCGGCTTGTTGATGGTCATGAATGTTACCATCAGATGGCCTTCAATCTCGGCGATGGTCAGACAGTTGTCCCAGCTTGATTTGTCCAATGGACTGTCAATTAGTGCCAATCTGGACAATGGACTATCACCCTGGGTGGACGTTGTGCTCGCCAAACAGGAGTCAACAACCCACAAGTAGGTTGCTAGATCGTATTGGCTACTAATGCAGTCAGTAAGTTGGTCATAACACTGGGGTACATTAGGATTCTTTCGGAAGTCTTTCAGGACGCGAGGCCTTGTCAACTTTTCCGCAACATCTACCGGGTGATCATCTTCTACCCACGTGATAAAAAGATTAATATGGTCTTCTCTGGCTTTTTGGTATCGATTTCCAGGTGAGGTGCCTCTCACAACAGATTGAGCTGGTGAGCTGGTTGCACTGTGTTTAGACCTCCTGCTGCGGAAATCTACAAGTGAAAGTGGCAACGGATCATGTGCATCATTCCGTCTGAAAATGGGTCACTGGAGGGCGCTGGCAAAGCTGTTGATCTGCAAAGGGTCGAACCTAGGGGACTGAGCATCCCGTGAAACCGCTGAATACGTAGGAGACCGTATCGTGAACAATTGTGTCAATCGTGTAGTGCCTGTACGAATGGTACTCCTACCCTGCCCTAAAAAATCTCCCCTTGGTAGCAATGAGGTTGAGCTTGAAATTGTGGGTATTGTAGACCCAACACGAACATCTGAAGTGGGATTATTGATTGGTGTAGTAGGAGGGATCAGGATACACTCTAATAAAGGAGCTGATGTGATCTTTGGCATGGGGTATGATGCGGTTTTTGTCTTTGCAGCGGATCTCGTTGCGGTCTTTGACTTTCTGGCGGGTTTTGGTGGCACTTTCTTGGGTGTGGTGGTGGCCCTTTGGGTGACTCTTCTTTGTAAGCATGAGATGGGTCATTGCATTGTGCGGACATTATAATCATTGAGCTTTGCATCTGGTGTAAGTGCCAGGCGATGTCGAGAATTATCCGCAAGCATCATGGAAATGTCAGTAAACTTCTATTTGTCAGGTCAATGTCAGTCAATGTCAGAGACTCAATGTCAGAGGATGGATGTCAGAGACCCAATGTCAGAGACTCAATGTCGGAGACTCAATGTCAGAGACTCAATGTCAGAGACTCAACCTCAGAGTCGGATTTATTAACCTGGTCACTCGTACTTGCTACACCTCACACATTGGTGTACAATTTGATATTGGTGTACGAAGGGATAGTGAATTTGTTGTGTCTAGTTTTCCATCCCTGGACTGCAGCAATATCTTCAGTGAATGCAAACCGGCTACTCACAATATCTATGTCCTGGAAAGTGTTAGCAAGTGTTCAAAATTCCGGGGTCAGTTCCAGGTCCGGTTCGGACCCGGAACAGAACCGTTGCAACGTGTCTTATCACATGAAAACCGGGACCGTTGCAATTGGGCCAGTTTTACCACCAAAAACCCGGCATTTCAACATCACAAGTTTGTCTCCAATTAAGTATCTGAGTTCTGATGGTATCATGACACAATTAATATGTAAATTGTGCAGTTTTATGCGCTCTTTCACCTCCCGCTTTCAGATTTGCGATCGGACCAATATTCGTTGAGTTGCGATCGAAAACCCGCTAATTTCGCTTGAAATTCAGCTTTATTTCACAGCAATTCTATGAATATCGGTCGGATCGCAAATCTGGAAGCGGGAGGTGAAAGAGCTCATAAGGTTGCACAATGTACGTATTGGTGATGTCACAATATGATCAGAACTCAAATACTTAATTGGAGCCAAAGGTGTACGAACCGTACAGTTGGAACTGCGATCCAGTTCAAAACGGGCCAAAAACGCACCGTTATATATGCTGTCTGGGTTACAACCCTCCCAAGACAACGCTGGTCAGGTTTTTGGCCGGGTCTGGAACCAAACCAAACCGAACCACCAACCAAAAACCGGAGCACCTGCAGGTTACCCGGACCCGTTGCTAACACCAGTCCTGGGTCGTCTTCTTTAGCGCAGTGGCACAGATTTCTTCGGTCCAGTTCGAAACGCCGGTAGCCCATCTCCGTGGAACTGGTGTTGGTGCCATAATGATGGTTGTTCAGCTCATATGAGGGTTGCTGAGTGGATATGAGGCTGGCTGAGTGGATATGAGGGTGGCTGAGTAGATTTGAGGGTGGCTGAGTGGATATGACGGTCGTCAAGTTAACATTGATTGATCTGAGTGAATAGGTAAGGATTGTATATATTATATACCAACTAGCACTAGATGCGCTCTGACCCATGCTCGGTGGGGTGACCACTCCAACACACATTGTCACTGTGATGCGAATATGCAAGTTGATCAGGTTGAGAAAGCGCTGCAGATTGAAGTGAGTAGAGTCCGAAGAAGCAAAATGCTAGTTTGTTGAGACAGGTTGGCATAGGTAGATGCAAAATTGTCTTTGGTATTTTAGAAGGCCGAACACAACGAGGTTCGGAAGGAATTGAGGGGTTGTAGTGTACAAATGCTGATCGGTGTGTGGCCGAACCATCAACTCACACTGTTCCATTTAGGGAAGCCGAAAATGGTGCTTTGAAGCGGAACTTCCCAGCATTCCACAGAAGAAAACAAAGGGGGCTAGAGATAGTATACTCCAAGCCTAAAGATAGTGTATGGTACAATAATATCATGAGGCCAGGCTAGCATTCAAGTCTGTTTAGGGTAGGTTGAATACACAGCATTGGGACATGTGATAAGAGCCTCACTACGATCAATTTCCAGGGGGCACTCAATCACAAACTTTCCACCTTCAACAATACAGTCGTTTATCTGCACTTTAGGCGGCAGGGTCTTTTCCTGACAAAGTGGTCTCACTTGTCACCACCGTTCAACACATGCGCGTCTTCACCCAAATTCTAGCAATCTTTCCTTGTCAGATGGACTAGACTATGAACTAGCAGACAACATTCCCCAATTGGATGAGGATATACTCAGCCAGCCACCTGAGATCGAGATATTCCCCAACGCAGGAGCCCCAATCGATGACACAGTACCAGTTCATGCTTTTGATGATGATGAGTGGGACCCCCTTGCTCCGTTTGCTACACCCCAACAATGGCAACTTTGTCGTTCTATTGGGGATACCAATCTAGGTAAAACAAAACTCAACAACATCCTCAAATGAAGACTTATTGTACCTGACGCCAATGCCAAAAACCCTGACTAGCTCTATGAACTCATTGTGGACATGGAAGAAATGGACAGACTTGTATGTGGATGGAAGGAGAGTTCTGTTAATATTGAAGGAAAAGCTACTCCATTCTGGTTTTGGAACCCTATTGCAGTGGTACGATATATCCTACAACATCCCCTGTTTCAGGACCATCTCTCCTATGTGCCAGTCAAACAAATGGATTGCAGTGGCAAAGGTATATACGCTGAGATGTGGACCGCAGATTGGTGGTCCAAATCCCAGGTAAGTTTCGTTGTATTGTCAGAGACATTGTTTCTTGTCAGATTTTCGTTGTGTTTGGGTGAGTTAGAGTGTCAGAGAGACCATGTCAGAGAAATCATATCAGAGAGATCATGTCAGAGAGATCTTGTCCGAGAGATTATGTCAGAGAGATTGTGTCAGAGAGATTGTATCAGAGAAAACGTGCCAGAGAGTGTGTCAGAGAGTGTGTCAGAGAGCCTGTCAGAGAAAATGAGAGTCATATCGTCAGAGGGAGCGTATCAGCGAGCATGACAGACATAGCATGTCAGTTACATCGTGTCAGAGCGGGTAGTGTGTCAAGAGTGTCAGCTCCAGTGTTGACCAGATTTGTCTAGATATTAGAACCTCATTACTCATTGCTAACACATTGTATCAATGTCTGCCAGATGGATCAATAGTTGTCCCCGTTATACTCGGCAGTGACAAACCTATGCTCTCTATGCTCAGTGGCGGAAAAACGGCTTAGCCGCTGTATCGCAGTATCGGCAACCACTCTCAGGCAAAGAGACGATAGGTGAAGACAACCGGGCTAATACAAATCGGTCTTTTACTGAAATGTCCAAACCGACCAAAAACCCACACCAATAGATTCACCTGTCATGAATCTGTTGCAAAAATATTGCCCACTCTAGAGCAGCCAGTGACGATCGGATTAGCTGTTCTCTGTGCAGACAGTCGCACTTGCCACGCATTTCCCCGAATTGCATCATTTCTTGCAGACTACCCAGAGCAGTGCACCATGACTATGGTGAAAAATGGTTGGTTCCCTCAATGCGAGATGTGCCCAGATGACATGCCCGGTTCCCCCGCAGGCCCAGGCGCCACCACCCCCCACGGTACCTTCATTTGTGAACAACTGCTGCTGAGGAGGTGGGGCTGTGGATGTTTGCCGACTGTCCAAATTTCGCTGATGCCTATGCAGAATGTAATGTATATAGTGGTATGAATGTTGACTGGTTGCACCAGCTACTGATAGGCTTATTTAAAGATCACACCTGGGCATGGATTGTTAGTTTTCTGAAAGGTATTGATGGCTAGGAAAAGGGTTCGGACCTGATAGATGAATGATTTTCCATAACTCCTCGCTTGTCTAACGTATGCTAGTTTGGAGACAAACTTACTTGCGTGAAACTCTGGACCGGTGCTGAGTAGAAGGACATGGTGAAGGTCTGGCTCGCAGCGCTTGCCCCTCTTCTTAAAAGGCATCCCGACCACTTTAAGCTCATCAAATCTATTACCAACTTTATATTGTTTGCCAGCTACCATTCCCACACCGAAACCATGTTCAAATACCTACAAGATGCACTTAGTGGCATCAGCAGCACCATCCACCTCTTCCTACCATACTGCAAGAGCCACCGTATGAGCAAGATACCCAAAATTCGTTCACTTCTCCACGATATCATGTGAATTAGTGAAATGGGCTCTGCCAATAACAGTGACACCGAAATATCTGAAGCCGTTCACAAAAACCTCATCCAGGATGACTACTGTTCTTCCAATCATGTTAACTATATTCCGCAGATGTTACGATGCGAAACGGGTCTCTTTCATATCAAGTTGACAGTCAGTATTCTACTACATATCATTAAATCAGATCCACTCTCGCCGAAGGCAGAAATATGCAGGGAGCTTCTTATGGCAGATTCTCTGGCATCTGACAAAGTATCACCTGGTTTGATACCTCGCAACAACAGAGTGAGGAGCAAACGCAACATGATTGCAACTCTGTCATGTCTAGAGGGTACAAGCATATCTGAGTTTATTGATGCTCTGACATCCCATTTTTCGACATTTCATGCGGATACGAGTGGCAGTCTAGACCTACAGACCGGTGGATCCCATACATCCTGAATTCTCCGTCAAAAGATATACTGAGCGAATGGCGTCACAGTTACTATTCAGCAGTAGAATAATGCAGATCCAGTTGTAGGTCAAAAGGCAAGGTGTATGAAGAAGTGGCACGGACAGGGCAATTGATTCGACAATATTTTGATTCAAGGAGATCGAGCACCACAACAGTATAGTTGCGCACGTCAACAAGGATATTGCCCTGCCAAACTGTTATTTGCGTTTCATTTTAGCAATAAAATCAATACAGGGGAAGCCAACACAAATGGGAATGTAATATGGTGGATGGTACATCATGACCTATTGTTTGTAGAGGATTTGTAGTATTTATCGTCTGCGATGCCAAACAGAACCCATGGAATAATAATGTGTTGAGATGTGCCGTAAAGAGTACGACGCATTGTAGATGTTTCTTCAGTTCTGACACTCATGCAACTTGTTCTGAGCGGCAAAGATAACCATTACCTACTCAACTAGTACGCATCTTTGGAATCACATAACATGATATACTAGATCGATCGGATATGTTGATCTCAACATGGATGCCTAGTATTTAGTGCCGCCTTTGGCACCTTGTCAGAGCCAATCAGAGCCAGAGTGCATGCCAGAGTTGCACTTGTCAGTCACCATTATCGCAGCCAGGATTGTCGGATCATGTCAGAGCTCACTTGTCAGAGCCATGTTTATCAGAGCCAGGATTGTCAGAGACCTTGTCAGAGACCTTGTCAGAGACCATGTCAGAGCTGCACATGTCAGAGCCACACTTGTCAGGGCCAATTTACATAGCCACATAATATACTCTGTAATCCACAAAATCAAAGATTCGTCAGATCTAAGATTCAATGTTCGAGACTCTGAAGAAGTGGTAGGTTCGACTAAATCTCCTTCAGAGCCCAACAGAGCTGGAATTCATCTATCACAGCCATGATTGTCAGATCTTGTCAGAGTGCACTTGTCAGAGCCATGTATATCAGAGCCGGGATTATCAGAGACCATGTCAGGGACCATGTCAAAGCTGCATTTGTCAGGGCCACACTTGTCAGGGCCACATTTATCAGAGCCGGAATTGTCAGAGACTATGTCAGAGCACACTTTCATAGCTGGGATAATCAGAGACTATGTCAGAGCCAAATGAATCAGACCATGATTGTCAGAGACCATATCAGAGCAGCACTTATCACAGTTGAGCGGTGATGAATACCAGGTAGTTGTTGCAGTACGAATCTCGTGAGAAAGATATCGATCGTCTCAGAAAGATCGCTTACTGCTGATATCATAGTTAAAAGCGAGTTATCTTCAGTATGTGCACATTGCCATTAGTTGATGAACATGTGTCGAGTGTCTGCTACTCTGGCGCCGAACATGTTTTCCAATTTGAACAGTGACCTTCAACCGTGTTATATAGTTGACTTTCGAGATCACTTCGCAAGAGCGGCAAGAGCTATTGCAGGAGTGGTAGAAGAGTTGAGCTCTGTGTATATATTAAGCTAAACTAATTCTACACCAAAAAAGTAGCATTTATCTTAATTAATAACATGATTGCTCTGATATAACATGTAATTGGGACTTATTGTTATTTTATAGGAAAACCAACTTGTTGGTATCCGAATCGGTATTGAAAATTGTGTACTTAAGTTGAGACTCTTACACACGAGATGCCACAATGTCTTGCAAATAGTGAACATGTAACCGAACGTACCATACAATCCCATATCTCACAGTAATAAACCTGTAATGTGCTGTGGCATAGCAGTAATCTCAATAACATATTGTAGTCCCACGGTAACGGCCATAACACATCTCAGTTACATTAACGCCAAAGCTGTTCCCGACGAAGGTAGGCAATACGTAGATTTTGGGTTAATGCCACTGCACAGCCCTCCGAATATTGAAGATGCAACACCCAACATTGTTGACGCTACGTTGACACTCACTTTTAGGTGGTAGCGTCATCAACACTGACCAAATTGCCTACAAAGGCAGCCAATACTTCGATTATGAGTCACTGTCATGGAACAGCTCTCTGAATACACAAAATACAAGGCCAAGAATTGTTCACGCTCCGTTGATGCTCATTTTCAGAATGGGGCGGTAACCGTGTCAGTTTTCTTTTTGCCTATAAAGGTTGCAAATACATTGGTTATGCATAATAGCAAGCAAATCAGTTTCCCATTACTCTATCTAAACGACTGAAAATCATTAAGGCTCATTTGACAGTTGGTCTCAGAATGGGGCAGTGACCTTGTCGCTTTGACTTTTGCCTATAAATGCTGCCAATTTGTTGTTTATGCATAGCACCAAGTGATTCATTTTCCAATTACCTTACTTAAATGACCTACAATCGTTCACACTCAGTTGACCCTCACCTTCAACATATTTTAACTGTTGTTGTGTGATCAATCATTTTATACACATAATCATATAGTCAATATTGACAGCCAACATATCATTTGTATGAATACTCAGTTGCATCCAAAAGATTTCCAGCATACCAATTTCTGATCCACTGCTATACATGTTCTCTACACGATAGATGAGGTAGCGCTGTCACATTGCAGCACGTTCAGCCAGCAATTTACTGCATATATATCCATGCACTGATTTGTCATTAGTATAGCCCAACTTTCTCACATTTCCTTGTCCAGTTCCTTCCCCTCAATTTCCATCAGCTACCATATGCAATTTTTATAATCTGGACCATCTGCACCAGGTCTGAGCGCAGAGTGATGCAGGTGGATGTATAGATGAATGCAACATAATGGTGGTCATTCATACAGGATTGCATGATGCATTCACTGCTCCTTCAATGACTCATATGACATCACTGAGTGAAATTGTATTTGTACATTTTGTCTCTAGTTAACATTGCGCGTTCTCCCTTATTTGTAAGAGGCAGGACGATATCACTCAGATCAATTTGTCAATGAACTCAGTTTAGAGTCTAGAACATTTCTATGGTCCGTATCACACTTTTACATGCACAGACGAATTATCACGCTTCATACTTTGGTCACTGAAATGAAACAAATGCTGACAAATAACAGCATTGGCACACCAAGTACTTTTCATGGAGATATGTTACCAATATTCACAATTTGCTCATCTAGTCCACAGACGAAACACGAGCCATTACAATTTGTTCATCTGAATCCAATTTCTTTATGGTAATTGGCTGTGGAGGCAATATGCAGAGTTAAAAGATTACGGCTTTAACAGGCTTTGATCGCTTAATCGGTAACAAATTGGCCTCCGTATTGGGTGAGACACACTATATGGGTATGTAAGACCGTGGTTTCCCGGAAGCTAATCTCATATGACTACATTCTTCTTGTGATGTACCTTGCAGTATTCGCAATTTGGTGCTGATAATATCAAGTATCTCCAACAGTTCTCTAAATGTTATCCGTACAGGAGCATCTGCAAACTGATCCATGTGATGCTTATCAACGGCCGCAACTAGCAATCTGGCTGTCCATAGCTCTAATCATACTCTTGATGCAAGATGAAAAATCGTCCACACTCCATTGATGCTCAAGTTCAGGATGTAGCAGGGAGCGTGGCTCTGCACATGGGGATTATAAAGGAACCCAATACAGCAACCTCAGACAATGACGTATCAAAGTTAATATTTTGCACAGAATAGCAGGAAATCAGAATGAAACCATATATAGAAAATCGCAAAAACAAGAACCGGAGATTGAAACCTATGGGTCATGCAAAACCTGGCAAAACCCGCCAGTTGACGGGACGAGGTCCGGGTTTGGCCTGCAAAGAAGCAGCAGGTTGGGTTGTTGGAACATTCTAGAACTGAACAGAACCGTTTATCCTTTTCAAAACCAGACCGCTGGGGAGTTACTCGGACCTGTTGCAAACACTAAGCATTGCCAGCTATGTGAATTTCATCAGATGATGATACCGACTCTACCGAGGAGTCGGATGGCGAATATGACTCAAAACATGATCTTGATGTGCATATGTGCATGGAGGATTCTCTGGATGCACTGGACAGCGTTGATTTAGCCGGCGATCTCGATATGGAAAGGGACGCTGACAATACAGATGAGGAAAATCATGAGAGGGATGATGAGGCGGAGGAGGAGGAGGAGAAGGAGGAGGAGGAGAATGCAGATGAGGATGAGGATGAGGATGATGGCGAAGAACCTAGGACGATTGGCCAGGTATAGACGGTAAATACATCGGCTAACGATGTAGATACCATGCTAGATGATTAGCAAATCTTGCTACCTGAGCAAGACCCGGCGATGCCCGAGCATACCCCTTGGCCACGACCTCTGTTGCCTGCCCCATGGCCACACACCCCGGATCCTCACCCACAACTGCGAACACCAGAGACTCATCCACTCATTTGGCTGGAGGATTTCAGGCTTTTGATGCTGCAAAAACCTGGCCTGGCAGTGCCAACAATGGAAGAAGATGAGGCAGCCGAAAACACCTCAGATGTGAATGTGAATTAGCAGCTGCTTGGTGAATCGGCAGGTGGCGACAGTCTGCCCAATACTCTTCTCTCGGAACTCCCTCTGCCGGAGGTCCCTCACTCTGAAGCGTGCCTGGATCACGCGGTTGGCGAGGAGTGAACCAGTTGTCGCATTGCAGTGGAGGTGATGGTTGTTGCGTTTGGGTTAGAATTGGGTTCTTGTCTTGTTTGATTCCTTTGTTCTAATCAATTTATCTCAGGAATTGATTATGCCACATGTCGCAAGGTATTTGGATTGCTCAGGGTATATATTATTTCTGGGTTTTGGGTGGGTTGTATTTTACTCATAGTATTATGGGACATCGCGCCTGCAGCATATTTGCAACTCCTGGTGTGTAAGGAACCTCTTTCTAATTGTGTTAAGGCTCAATAAATCTCTCAAGTTAGCTGAAAGTATCATGAGCTTACACACCAGGCTGTTCAGGCCCAGCATCAACTTTCATCGCTGTCTACAGTGTATACTCCACGTCTCTCGTGTCGTTGACAATGCCAGAGAGGAACCCTTTCCATTGCCCCGAATTTTGAAGCCGAAAGAAGTTTACCTCTCACAGTTGGCGACTTAATCACATCAAATTTCACCATCCTACACACTGTCACATTGCACGACAGAAGAATCTGACTATTTGCAGCACGCCACGACGCATTGAACCCACTCAGCGTCATGAATTCAACACTAACAAAGATCCAGTCGAACACTTGGACGGGTTTCCCTACCTCGAACAGGTTGGAAACATTGCAGACTTCGAGTCTCATCCACCACCACCTCCTCTTTAGCGGATGGAAACATACCTCGGCACTGGCGCTCCACTGAGTGATTACATTCCTGAGCTATGGGAACACAACGTTCAGGGTTACCTTGGGACGAACCTACAAAACAATCCCTACTGCCCATTTGTGATGCGTGAAGAGTGCAACTCCATCCAGTGTGGTATCAAGAAGAACGGTATAAAGACGTATTATGACAATGTGCTGAAGAAAGAAAAGACGACTCTGCATCTCCGAAGCTTCAAAAACGGGGAACACATCCACAAGCTCGTGTGTGGAATATCAGATCATGAGCCTTTTGGGGAGTGGGAACTACATACTCTCGAGGATATGAGATGGAATGACAATCACCAATGCTCTATAAACTGCTGGAGTCAAGATATGATCAAAAGCATGAGATAGTTGATGCAGCAGCCAGCCCATGCCGAGCATTTCATTTACGCCCCTCAGAGTTGCTTTAACAGCAATATACCACCGAAACCCCTCAATTCTGATATGTCCACTGCAGATTGGTGCAGGAAGACACAGGTTGGGAGAGATTCTCGAGGATAATAACGTGTCAATCCACGTTGAGTCAAAGCTCAGACTGGGGGATACACTGGTTCTGTTGATCTTCATGTCAGATGGAACACATCGTTTGAATTTTACTGGTGACAACCAAAAGTGGCCCGTATATATGGCAATTGGCAATCAATCTTCGAAGATCGGCCAGATGCCCTCAATGCACATTGTCATAATGGCCGCTCTGCTGCTGATTCCATTCACGAACTGGAATATTCCTCAGATATGACTGGCAGAGCAGCAGCAAAAACAACAAGAGGTGCTGAACGAAACACTCCGGCAGGCACTAGACCCTCTCACCTTTAAAGAAAATCCCCACGCCAAGTGCGGGTATTACACCGGTCTCTGTGCCGCTGCTAACTTCAGGAGTTAGAAACCGGTTTTACCAGCATCGCTTACAGATGCTACTAAGTATAGCAACCTACATCATCACGAGTGGTATGTCTGTTTCTGATGCGACTGTCCAAAGAACAAACATGGACATTATGTCCCTCCTTAAAAGCAACACCCCCAGCAGGATCACAACCTGCATAGAACGCTCAGCGATTCCAACACCGAGGCAGCAAATGCAGAACTCTCACCGCACCATGTTCCCCAACGATTGAACAAATTTCAAAATATTCCCTGAAACATGAGCAACATCCCAAAGCCCGACCTCTTCCATCCAATGCAGATCAGCATGCTTGACCACCCCCAGCAGTGTTTTCTCCACTTCATGAAGACGCATGGATGGCTCGACAAGTACAATGCAAAATGGTTTTCCGTACCTGCTTACCCCAACCTCACACCAGAACACACATCATATGAAGCAGTTTCTCAATGAAATGAGAAGGAGATGCAGGAAAAGAGCCAGTACTTGCTTGGAGTGGTAACCCGGTCTCTACAAGGCGGAAGACCTGCTCAGTGTCCCATATACAATCGCCCAATTGAGTGCACATTGGCATTGTTAGAATTCTATATGTATGCTCGATGTGAATCTCATGATGATGTAACATTGAGCCACATGGAGGACGGCTTTCATCATTTGCACACCTTCCAAGTTGTGTTCTTAGTTGGGTGAGGCAGCAAAAAGGCGAAGGCCAATGCTAACGATCTCAGAACGGAACTGATGAAGAAGCGAAAGGTAGAGGAGGAAATAACTGATGAAACTTGGACGCAGTCCAAGGAGCGGTACTAAATGAACGCCTGGCGGGATTATATCAGCCACGAGATAGATGTTACCAAGGAGTTGGATGCCAACAACAACTTTCGAAAGATCCACTTGATGCCTCATTGGGTCGAACAACTTCGTTGATAGGAAGAATTGCACCAGTATTCCTCCGAGAGACATGAACGAACACATAAAACCAATCTCCAGGGCAGTTGGAAAACTGTCAATCACAATCCCAACTACCTGCCGCAAGTAATTACCTTTCAGTGTCAAATTCTCTGCTTCAAAGACAGACAGCTCATTCCCCAAGCTCTCACTCAGTGTTGGGAGCGCAGCGCTGCCTCCTGCAAAGTCCTCACTTCCGGTACTGATCTGGCTGCCCCCCTCAGCTCCCCGTCCTATGCGAAGCCCAAATTCATGGGACCCCACAACCGCCGTGATGGAAAGCATCCTGATGCTATGATCAAAGACTTCTGAGCATGACTCAACAATAGGCAAGACGCAACGCTCCATGTGGCAATATACACTGGCACTCAGGAGATTATCTAGCATGAGAGTCGTAACAAGACATATAGATTGGATGAACAACTGCATGCAATGGAGCTCTGTATTTGCGATGGTAATTGGATTCAACTTGAGGGTTTAGATGGTAAATCTATAACCCAGATGTGTCGATGCACAGGAAGTCAGAGCTCGCACAAAGGGAATCGACAGATTAACCGCGTCTGGGTAATGCAACGTCCGGCACATTGTTATGGTGTGCTGAATGGGGGTCTTCCGTGGCAACTGCAACAAGTATTTAAAATCACACTTATATACTACAATGGAGCTGTTGTTGAGTACTGGTTAACCCTGACGCTTCCCACAATACCTGAAGACTTGGGCACTTTTAATCACTTCTTGAAGTTTGTACCGGTGAGAAAGCTCCGGGAGCCGTTGCTTTTGCAAGATTTCTGCATGGGAAACATATTCCGCTGCACACACAGGATTCCCGAGATAGCTAGGAGTAGTAACACAGGACATGGACGGAACAAGCGATGAATTGTCAATAGCCATATAGATCTGGCGACTTAGAATGATATCCCTGACTAGTAAGGAGAGAATCGCAATTTGCAGGTAAGTAGAAGAAACGCAAGGAGAGAGTTTCGGAGGGACACCCGTCACATTGCATTTCTGAGACAAGCATGTACCCAACAAACCTGTTCTGACGTATGGTCACAGTTGGTGACAACGCTAGAGTGATCATTTCAAATTGGAGACTGACAGAACTAGACGAAACAGTAAAACTGCGATCGAAGAGCGATATGCATTGGCACATGTGGTAATGAGGTTGGGAGCGGAACAATTGGCCACCGGGGTGTCCCTGACGGCTCTGACGGAGTGCTTCCACTCCATGGGAGCCATTTCACCCGGACGGATATTGTTTTTGCTGATGCCATTGCCAGTAGAGACATAGGGGATTTGGCAGGAGAAGTCGTGCTTGACAATGCAACAGAAAGATTATAATGTGAGGGAGCGCGTCTGGGAGATTGACCAGTCCATGAGCATCAACATCAAGCTAGACATTGACCTGGAGCAATGAGATCTCCTGAGGGATGATTGCGTGACATAAATAATTGATCTGGCGTTTAAATGACTACTTTGGAATTGGTTCATGGCACACAAGACTACCCTCGATGGTAACAAACACAAAACCACATTTCATGAGTTCATGGAGATTAGCCTTCACAGAAACAAGAATAGGATTGTACAAACTCCAACTAGATAGAGGAAATTCATCAGCATTGTTCTGAAGATCATTGCCCCAATACTTCTCAGCACTTCCTAATGATATGCATATACAGCCATCGACAAGTAAGAATCCTAAGATAACACATTAGCAAACAACATTTCCATCGGGGTTGAATAGCTCCGTCAGAGTGGACGTGATCTGTCAGAACCATCAGAGACACTTCGGTGGCGACTTACTCTGCGCCATAAGTCAATATCATACGTCGCATTGCATCTCACCCTCGGATTGCAGTTTCACCATTTCTTTTCCCTCTGTCAGTCTAGAATGACAAATAAACACTCTCGTATTGTGGCCAACTGGGACAACATGTGAGAAAAGGTGCATTTCACACGAGCTTGTGTCAGGTTTGCAATGGAATGGGTGATGCTACAATAATCTCTTCTTGAATTTCATCTATCTGCTTACAAACTACGATTCTCTCTAAACAAAGTGACACATCATTACATTTCACGAGATCAATGTGGCTATTGACAATCCATCGCTCATTCCGTCCATCTCCTGTCTTAATACTAGTAGCTGCCTCTGGAAATTTGTGTGCACAGCCAACAATGTTGCCCACACTCAATACTTGGAAAGCAACGGCTGCATGTGTATTTCACATGTGTACAAATTTGGAAATGGGATCCAGGTTACCTGCATTTTCAGGTACTGTGGTAACCTCCAGGAATAACCAGTAATCAATGCAAGCTGCATCCTCATTCAGAAGCTTGGGTTTGAATATTTATTGAAGTTGCCATGGAAGATGCCCATTCAGTGTGCCATAACACCTCCCAGGGTGTTGCATTACCCCCACCCAGTCCTTCTGTCGGTCCACTCTGCACCAGCTCTTTCTCCCTGTGCATCGACATAACTGAGATATGCATTCACGTTCTAAACCCTCAACTTGAATCTAAATACCATCGAAAATACTAAGATCAATTGCATGAAGTTGGACATCCGATATATCCATTATGTTATAACTCCAATGCTTGATTAACACTCGGGTGCGATGATATATTACCATGTGGTGCGCTTCGTCTTGGGTATTGTCAAGTAATCCTCTCAAGAATCTGATGATAGCGTCAGAATGCTTTCCATCACAGCAGGATTGGGGTCGCAATAAATCATGATTCACATATGGCCCGGAGCTCAGGGAGGCAGCCATATCAGCACTGCAAGGGACGACATTACAGGCGGCAGCACAATCCTCTGGACGCTGAGCGAGGGCTTGGAGATCAAGCTCGCTGATTTTGATGCAGATAATGCAACGTCGAAAGGTGCTTACTTGCAGTAGGTAGTTGGGATTGTGATCGGAGGCGTTCCAACTGTCCTTGAGGTTCCATATATGTGCTTCATGATGTCTCTCAGCAGAATATTGTTGCAATGCTCCGTATCGAAGATTCTATTTAACCCAATAAAACATCCAGTGGATATTTGGAAAGTTGAAGTTGGCATCCAACTCCTTGGAAACATCTATCCTGTGGCTGATACTGTCATGCCAGGTAATCATTTCGCACCGCTGCTTCAATGCAATCCAAATTTCACCATTTTGTTTCCTAGTCGACATTTCGCTTCTTCACCAGGTCTGTACGCTGGGCATGGGCTTTGCCCTGTATTGTGTTGCCTGCTCGCCTGAGTAAGAAAACATCTTTCATGGTGTGAAGACGATATAATGGGTCCTCCATTGAGGTCAATGTTGCATCATCGTGAGATGTATATTGGGCATACATATAGAATACTCAGAATGCACTTGTGCACTGAACTGAGTGATAGAATATAGGACGCTGAGCGGGGCTTCCACCTAGTAGAGTCCGGGTTACAACCCCAAGCAGATTCCGGCTTATTTCCTCCATCTCCTTCCCATTCCATTGAGAAACTTCCTCAGTTGACAAATGCTTTCGTGTGAGGATGTCGTAAACTTCCTTCGATCTCTTCAAATGTAAGACGTGGAGGCACAATCACAGTACCAACTCTCCTTTGACAGGGCTATTTATCTGCCGGTATCTGTCACCCCGCAGTTTTCAATCGTCGTCATGTCCGCCGAATCCTTGGTGGGGGAAATGTAATCGTCCTTGGCCTTGGCTGCAGTCTCAGTGCATTCCTTCGTGATGGGAGGATCACCGCCTTTCATGCTCGGACAGTTCCAAACCTTATGCCCTTCCTTATGGCAATAGAAACACGTTGGTTTGCCCTTGCGATCCTGATCCTCATCACTTTCGTCACCTTTCCAGCCCTTTCTGCCTTTGCCTTTGCTTTTTCTTTTGGTGTTTCCTTTGCCAAACATTAGGGCTTCATGTTCTAGGCCTTTGTCGCACTTGATGGTGACCTCCTTTTTTATCAATTTGATCACTATCTCATCGGGAGTAAGTGTTGCCATTGCATTTCTTGTCCATCATCAATTCAACAAAGAACAGCCAATCATCGTACCTCAGTATACCATGCAGGAGGTAGAACACGTGCTCCTCGTCGGTCATCTTTGCCAAAGTCCTTGTCCCATCCGACGACAATGTTGATGGCTCTTAACACCCATTCTAGTATTTCACCTGCTGGTCGATCCGTAGAGCCTAAGTGTCAACATCGTCACAATTCTCCAGCCTTATCCGTGAAAGCTCTTTCCGGATTTGAAAGACATTGAACTTCAACTTTGCCTTTTACACCGTCACCAGTTTCTCCCAAAGTGGCTTCGCATCCGTAATCTCCATATATGATGCCTGCCGTCATGGCTCCATGCCGAGCAGGATTGTCAATCGCACAGTATGATGGTGTGTTACCCAATCATTGATTGCAGCCCGATCTGCCAATTTCTCCATTGCGATAGCATCCTCCACCGGATTCTCAAGCCGCTCATCCTCCCCCGTAACTATACTGTAGACCTGCTTCTGCTCCAAGAAAAGCGCCCTCTCCCCTGACTATTGCTTATAGTGCGACCCATTGAACTTTCCAATTGATATCTCGGTAGAAGTCATCGTGACGATGTCAGTGTCAAAGTTCTCAATTATACTCTGTGGCTTATCAAGACGCATCTCCAAATGTCGCGTTTCTCCGTAAGTTGTGATTGGTAATTGCCAAAAATACGATGCAATCGGGCTCATATCCTGTTGGACCAATGCTGGCGCAGAGGGAAGTGTACGTCAACATATGGTGCAGCTGCCAAATTGGTGATGCATATATTGACTTGTCTATTCATCTATTTAACACGTACACAAGTAAAGTGAATCCGGCTCCGCCGCTCAACCCTAACTAACACCTGTGATGGCCGCACTCAAAGTCTGCCCTACAGATTGATTGCCAATTGTCATATATACAGCCCACTCTTTCTTGTCGCCAGTAAAACTCAAGTGATGAGTTCTTTCAGATATGAAGATCAAGTTCACCTGCATTTCCGCCACTCTAAGCATTGAATTAACATTTAGCACGTTATTATCCTCAAGTATCCCTCCTCATCTGGGTCTCCCACCACCAGTCTCCAGTGCGCATTTCGGTATAGAGGACTCTTGTTGGTTTATCGCTGTTGAAGCAATAGTGAGGGGCTTAAATGAGATGCTCAGCATAGGTTGTCTGCCGCATCAACCATCTCATGCATTTGATGATGCCTCAACTCAAGTGTTTCAAAGGGGGTTGGTAATAGTCATTCCATCAGATATCCTCGAGAGTGTGTAGTTCCCACTCCCAGACAACCTGATCATCTGGCATGCTACCCTTGGGCTTCTGTATGCAATCCTAGTTTTTGAAGCTTGGGAACTGCAGGACAGTATTTGGTTCCTTTAGCAGGTTGCCATAATAGGTCTTCATGCCCTTGGTCTAGATTCCACAGTGGGTATATTTGTACTCTTTACTTGTCGCAAATGGGTAGTAGGAATCGATGTGTAGGTTTGTCACCAGGCAACCCTAGGCATCATGTTCCCATGGCTCGGCTGTGTAATCGCTCCATGGAGCGCTGGTGCCGGGATATGTTCTTGTCCGCGGGAAATGATGTACTCCAACTTTGCATTGTTGTCAATGTGTTCCAGGTAACGATACGCGTCCCAGTCTTCAACTGAATCTTTGTTAGCATTCATTTCACAACGATACGCAGGTTGAATGTGTTAGGGTATGCAGCGAACAGTCTGATTCTTCTGGCATGCAACTTAAAGATGTTCAGGATTGTGTAATTTGAAATATTAAAGTTACCAGCTGCCTGAGATGAACTTCTTTAGATATGAATATTTGGGGCAAAGGGAAGGGGTCTTCTCTGGCATTATCGATGACACGTGAGGAGTGGAGTGTGCATTGTAGAAAGGGACAATAGCTGGTTCTGGGCCTAAGCAGTCTCATGTGGATGTAAGCTTACAACACTCTCACTAAACTTGAGACATTCATTGAGTGTCAACACCATCCCAAGTAGATTCCTTTCTCACAAGGAGTTGCCAAAACGATTCATACTCAATCTGGCATACTACTATGAATGAAATAGCACCAATACAAACCCATATGAATCCAATCATAATCCAAACGCAACAACCATCTCTTCCTCCACAACGTGAGGACAAGTTCCCTCCTCGCTTACCGACCCATCCAGGTACACCTTACTGAGATGGATATCAGTCAGAGGGATATCTGGGAAGCTGTTGCCACTGGCCAATTCGCTGAGCAGCTGCTGATCCACATCCACATCTGAGGTGTTTCCAATTGCCTTAGCTTCTCCCAGAGTTGGCTCTGCAGGGTGAGGATTGTGTGGAGTCACAAACAAGACAAACTCCAACAAACTGAGGGTATGAGTCGCTGGAGTTTGTCGTTCTAGGGAAGGCTCCAGGGTTTGTGGCCATGGAGCAGGCACCGGAGATTTGGCAGTGGGGTATGCTCGCGCATCTTTTAGTCTGGTTCGATCAGTACGATTGGCTGATCGTTTTGCATGGTATATACATCATCCGCATATGTATTCACTATCTCTCCCTGGCCAATCGTCCAATGTTCTTTGCCATCATCCTCATCCCCATCCTCCTCTGCATCCTGATCCTGCTCCTGCTCATCTTTCTCCTCTTCATCTTCCTCCTCTTCACAGTCTCTATTCCTGGCCATGTCCACATTGCTGTGTTAATCAATGCCATACAGTGCATCCACATTTTCCTCTATGTGCATATTCACATTGAAATCATGTTCTGAGTCATATTCGCCATCCAACTGCTCTGTAAAGTCGATATCATCACCTCAGGAATTTGAACCTGCAGGCGCTGCTTCCAGCTCTTGATATACCAGATCTAGTTAGCCCACTGTATCTGCGTCTGCTTCATACATTAACTTCTGCAACTGCAAGCGATGCCACTGTAGATATGGTCTGTTTAACAGTACCTTCCCCTTTCCCATTCCCTTCCCCATCCCCATCCCCATCCCTTCTGCCATTGGCTTCCCCTTCCCATTCTCTTTCCCCTTCCCGTCCTCAGTAGCCATCCCTTTCCCCTTCCCATCCTTTATTCCCATCCCTTTCCCAGTCACTGCCTCACCACCCTAAGTGTCCTCCTCCTCACTCTCACCATTGTCATTGCCATTGCAATTGCCAGGTCAGCTCTATCCACCACTCGGCGCTCCAGGATCAGCCAAGTTCTCATAATCATAATCCCCATGGATTATCTCATCCCAAATAAGTGGTATAACGGCCAGGTTTTCGTCTGGCTTGTGCTGCTAGAAGCTTGGTAGCTCAATCTTGGCCCTGCGATTATCGCTACCATACTATGAGAAACACTGGCTGGTATGGTTCACTTTCCCTGAGCTGGTTGTCTAGGGATTGGAGCGATCGACTTGATCACCGAAGGCATGGGGGTTCACCTACCTCCAAATGTTCATTTGGTGATGCGGCTGTTCAAAGATGTGCCCCACATATGAGCCGACGAGTGACCACCACGCCCAAATAGATGTACACAGGCTCTTGCCGTGCGGCCACATCAGCTCGAACAATGAAATGCCCTAAGTGGTGTCTGGATCAAGATTGATTTCATCCTAGAATAAGTCCCATGCCCGCTCATCAATGACACTGCAAATCATGTATATCTGTAAGATTCCACAGATGTGTTCCGAGATGAATCCCATTATACATTGCCGATCCAACAACAGGCGTCAATCAATAAATGATGTCAGCATTTTTGCCCTAGCAGTTGCCTGCCCCAGTCAGATGCGGCTGCCCTTTGGTGCCATCACAGCGATTTGAAAATGATTCTAAATCTGAGGCATTAGTATTAAGATAGAGTTGCATGTAGCGAAATGACACCCGGAGGGAAGCTACACAGCTGTGTCACTAATCCGGTAGGTTTTGAATGCTGAGGGGTTGTTTAGTGCAAGTCACGTACTGTTGAGAGAGTTCACGAAGATGGCGGTGTGTTCACGGTCGGAGGAAAAGGGAAAAAGGAGTAGACAGGAAGACAGGAATGATCTGCTCGGGTTCCTTTGTGCAACTTGTGAGATACGTTAATTTTGATTCGTATCCTCCATTTTGTTGATTAACAGACAACAAACGGCCAAGGAATCATCTTGCACAGCCACAAGGCACCTCATGCATGAGATGCCTCAAGAGGAGATTTAGTACTTCGGGGAGGAAAGGATACCATTCCGGGCATTGCATATGCGTCATGCACCACTTTGACGGCTCAGACCTCATTCATCTTGAAATACACTGATTTGTCTTCGGGTTGGCCAAACTGTGCAACTTTGCAACACAGCTACCAACACGGCTACCAACATGCCTAGCGGTGGAAAAAGCACACCCAACTGATGTCATATGATAGAGAATATGTCATTGTTTGCTTTGCAATTCTTTTAGCTCTGCCAAAATGGGATTTCGACTGGAAAGCTGACAATATACACCATCAATAGTTCAAACTATTATGGCAAAAGTGAGTATGATAGTATGGTGATTGCACCATAATGGCATAGATACGTTTCAAGCAGTGCAAATAGACCTTCAGATATTGCTGTAACAGTGAATGTCCAGGCTGAGTCGAATCTAATGGCAGTTAACCCCATAATAAAATGATTCACAAGAGATCTCGTGCATAAGTATCGTCACAGGTGACTGTGATTTAGAGCCTTGTGCGGTCTACACTGGACCTCTCTGTATCTTACAATCCCTCCCTGGTGGAACAAATATTAGTCAACCTTACCTGCGGTTGCAGATGCATGCAGACGAAAGTTTTCCTACATTCTTCATGTCGAACATCCATATTTGGACAATGCCTTTCCACAGAGGTCACTCTTCCATGGCTCTTATCATACTGAATGTTTGAAGTCTTGCTGATTCACAGAAACAACAAACGTGAGGTCATTCGGAGAATTCTGAATTTCACCCGGCTAGGAGACATCTTTCCATACCGGCAGGCAATAGGTATCCATCTCAAGGAGGGAGTTCTGTAGCCTGTACCATCCCTGGTCAGAACTCCACCCCCTTATCTTTGCTGAATAATGTTTGCGTTACAGAGATTACTCAACACATGACGTCCATTGCATCCACTCCACAATAATGGTCAATATATTCTCCAACCACTGTGATGGGTACAAGCAGATGTAGCACACCACCACCCGGAGGAACCTCTCAGACAGACTCAACCTGTCCCATTGTATCCAGCTCTGCATCTCGCATTGTTCACACTCCCACTCCTCAAAGCAGTCTTGATAACCTGGCAACCCCCATCGAGAATCCAGTTGCCCAGGTGATCATTTCAAATCCACTGCGAATGCAAGCTACAAATATGAATAAGAGGTAGAGACAGTGGCAATCGCAACCGCAGGCGGTGTCTACCCCTCCTTCAGTGGGTTCCGGCAGTCTCAGTATGAATCAGTTTTGTCACTGGGACATGACACTTTTTCTATTCGCAATGGGCAGATTCCTGGAGCTCTACCTGTGGACATGAGGGCCATTTATGAGTGCATGCGACTTGGAGATGATAAGTTATGCAACGCCACACGTTGCAAAAACAGTACCTAAAGCCCCGCACTGGCAGATAATGGAGAAGTACTGGAACACCACTATGCAGCAAAACAACATTTGGTCCATCGCATTGGAGGCATGCACAAAGGAGATCTAGAAAGAGGTACGCTGACGCAACGGTCTGCATTGGATATTACAGGCTCAATCTGGTACCAGCTTCAAACACAAGTCAATAAGATTTTATCCCAATTTATTTAATCTGCAAGAGACAACATAGCAGAGCCATGAAATCTCCACTGCTTTGAATTTGATGCAGAGTGTTCGGAATTTATTGATTCCCTTCTGGCAGACAATAAGTATCATTTTCCTCGTGCAGAGCATGTGGAAGGTGGTGTACATGGTCCAAATCAAATGCAGAGATAGTCAAAAGATGCTCACAAATGGCCAGTGTCCCCAATACTTCAAGGTGGGAGCAATCCGGGAGTTTTTCCACATCAATCTTCATCATCGGGCGAATATCCATGGTAGGTATGCTGATTGATTTCATAATTCCATGAATGACAATAAGGACGGTCATATACCCTCGCCACTGATCATGTTTACCTGCACCACATTGCGCCATGCACTACTGGAGTGGCAATAGAACAAAGGTGTTCATCCGGAAGCTTCTAAGTCAAAGCTGAAAGCTGAGACACCCGATTGCTCAAACTAGTTCAATTGAACGAATGATGCTTGTAAGAATGCATTCTGCTGCGCAGCAAGGAGTTTAATGTTGTTAACCTCACCTTGCGTTGCAGACAGGTATACATTCTTGATGAATACCTGGAATACACTACCAGAGAGCTACCAACAGAGGGTGTATAAAGACACTCATGCTACATTCAAGCATCAGATCCAACAGGCGGCGAATCCAACACCTACCGTGGTCTTCAGCTATGAAGTAGGACATGTTGGCATTGCTATGTTTCTTGACTATTTGACCTACGAAGTTGCACTTGAAGAGCCTGAGATCAGAATCACCGACCCAAACATCCTGATAGACAATAATAATACAGATGACAAACTTCATCTTAGGACACCAGGGGGCAGTAGGGATTACGATGATGAAGCTGACGACAGCGATTAGCACAATGACATCCTTACCACCTGCCGGCGATAGCAGGCCATGACTGATCTTAAGAGGTTTGACCTTCGAACCAGTGATGTCGATGGGTATGAGGAGGATGATGAGGACGATGCAGATGCAAATGATGTGCAAGATGCATTACAAACCAATTATGAATCAACGCAGAGTGTGGAGGACTGAGGGTATAGTACTAGAGGGAGTGAAGATTGCACGGTATATTTCTAACCAGTAAAATATGATACTGGAGAAGAAAATGCAATGGCAAGCAATGAATCAGAGGCAAAGACTGCATTGTAATCATTGACAATATCCCAAAGCTATATGTATTTAGGGAGAGTGCTGTGGGGACGGATTTGGGTGTGGTCATCAAATAGGTTGGTTTATGGCTGTGCCCAGCGGAGGCACAGCCACTTTTGTTCCAGTGTACGTGTCAATTATACTTAGCAAGAAAGTCGGTGAGTTTTAGGTCAATAGATACATTCAGCACAGCCGACACAGCACAACAGGCTATGAGATTGGACACTTCGCTAATTCAACCAACTGCATCTGGAAATAAATTTTGAATACTAGCATCATTGACAGGGTCTCCGAGAAGTACAGATTGACTTCACTTATAACGAAGACAACTGAATCAACATTGATCTCAATTAGGAAGTTTGTTGTTACCGACTACAATAGCTGCAGTTTGGAAATCGAAATTCTCTTCAAGCAGAAGTAGATCCTCGGCATTGCCAATGGTACTGAGGAAGTACCGAACGCCAAGGACGGGACAGAGGGTAAATCATGGCAGATACAACATTGAATCACACATTCGACCATTCTCCTTGCGATGAAGAGGTCATTGCAGCCGCAGTATGGAGTTCAAAAAGATGCAAAGGCGCTGTGTGAATAGCTGAAGGAGGGGTACATGTCAAAGGTGAAGCTGAATGTTTCGGCATTGCGAGAGGAGATGTCAGCAGTGAGATTGAGCGATTGTGAGCCTGTACAGAAGTACGCATCGAACATTCAGAGTTATGTGAATGACTTCAATCTTTGCGCCAATTCCAATCACTCAAGTACTGGTAGTGGTACCATGCCCAAGAGGGAGCACACCGATCACCTGATGAACGGCGTACAGAAGGACGAAGATTGGAGATTGTTCGCCCAGTTGATGTACGGCATGATGGACACCCTGGCCGACAAATCGGGCGAGATTATTGGGAACATAAACGCCCACAAAGCACGGTTACCGAATGAAGATGATTTGAAGTTGGCAGCCATCTTGTCAAAGTTGCGGAGGAAGAGTGTAATGCGGATTTGAAATCAGACTCGGAAGTCCCTTCAGAGTCACAGTGCGAGAGATGGTAGCAGTTCGGACAATGGGCAGCATGTGAGTCACCGCAACAACTGGAGGGATACTCAGGAGTACTACCAATGCCATCAGGTGGGGCACATTGCATGGTATTGTCCAGCCACTGCACCGGTGGCGTCGGCAGCACGGACAGAGACAGCCGCAGTGGCAGTGACAACATCAATAACGACATCAATTGAGAACAGCCGGATGACAGTTACAATTGGCGAGAGTTCATCGAAGAAAAGCTAATACTTAGATTGTGCCACCACTGCTCACATTTGCGGAGATCAACAAAATTTTGTACCTTACAAACAGTGTGCCAAGAGAGATGAGTGAGAGGTTCGGTATTTTGCAGGAAGAGTCACAGGTACAGCCATGGGGCATGGAGATGTACGGTTGAGGCATCGGTTACCTGGAGGCTGTAGGAACGAAGTGGTTTTGAGAAATATCTTGAAGGTCAATGGAGCACACAATTCACTGTCACCATCATGGCTGATGGATCGGAAATTTTGGATTATCCCAGTCAATGACTGAGGAATTAAGCTATACGACAAATCGCCAACAGACAGTGCTTGAGGTCAAGGTAGAGGTTGAGGTTGAAGTCAAAGAAATCTTGTGGCCGTGGCACGCCAGATTGGAGGGTTAGTACGGGTGGATGTGACGGTTGCAGGAAAGCTGCATGGTTTGAGAGTGCGCAGACTACACACAGCACCGAATGCTACTGATCAGCACTTCTACCAAGAGTTCATCCTGCCGGAGGAGCCGGAGAATGAGATGCCGGGCAACAGGATAATAGCTTCGGAGGAGCTTCGGATGAGCTCCAGGCACAGTTAACTAATTCGGAGACGCTTCAGGTAATTCTCGATCTTGGTTATGTTTTTAGTTTGCCACTTATGGTCATGATACCGCCCTGGAGGAGTGTGGTGACATATTCGAGTGTGGCCATCACCTGGTTTCGTTTTGGGTTGCATGTGGCGGAGCCGTACTCACCTTAGTTCTTTTGTACATGTCAATTAGACTTAGCAAGACAGTCAGTAAGTTTGAACACAATAGAGAGATTCAGCACAGCGGACACAATACAATAAGTGCTGTATCTAATCTCTAGCAATAGCGGAGAGGTACAATGTGGCACTCAGCAGAGAAAGGCACAACCATCACCTCACAATGTGTAAATAGCTGCAGCATAACTGGAGCACTTGCGATGAGCGTAATACATGTGTCATTCTGATGGTGCGTATATGTCACCACATTCCAGAAGGACAGTACAGAAGGTAAGTATGCAATGTGACCTGTCTTCTGGGTGACAGGAACTATGTAATTTTCTGTCATCGAGTACCAGGTTCTATCAGAGCCATCAGAGCTGTCAGGATCACCCGGGTGTTCCTGACGGAAACTAGGATTGTTGCTGATGCTGGTATTCAGCAAGAGAAGTGTTTTGGAATACCTTGTCCAATTTTGTTCTCGAGCCATGTAGCATCACCATCACCTATGTGGATCCCGACATTGCTGGGAAGTGGGTGGGTTGGTATAGTACTCAGGTCATCTGATGGCACAGGCCTGAAGGTGATGAATGCAGACTTCTGATAGTTACATCGATCGTTGATACATCCATTTTGCCAATCCTGAATACTGCAATCACTGGTCTGCCAGACCCCAGCTGGAAAATCTGACTGCTTTCGGGCCACTGGTAGAAGCCTAATTGAGATGGTAGTCTGCACTCCCGTAATTGTAGTGCAATCATCAGTAACAATACTACTGCCAGATGGGTAAAGTTGATGACAAAAGTAAACAATCTAGCAGGTTTTTGCCTTGTTCATCATAGCCAACATGCCGATGGCACATCTAGTACCCAGATTTCTCGAGGTGGTAGCCACCATTACAATCTTCTGAATCACACACTCCCACCTACACCCAAGGATATGATGGACAATGTTGAAAATAAAGTGGATGATGATGCTGAGACATGCAGCCTAAATTCCAGAAGCTTCCCAACAATGAAACAGGCTTTCATAAATGCAAAAGGAAGCTCCAAAGGAGAATTATCAAGCAGCAGCGATACCTTCAAGTCATACAGAACTGTGCTATTGGTCTCTTTCCCAATTACAAGCTAAGTGTTGTTGCTGATGAAGATGTAGCCTGGCTGCCCAAGCACAATCACATTGTGAATCCTCTCGCTGTGGATTCTGTGGCCAATAGACAGCCATGAGGCAGGAACCCAGCTGCAAATTTATTTTAGTGAAGATGGAATGCAATGGCGGGACAGTGGTTCAACAATTTGTATTGTGGGTGGATATTTGTCTAGCACTTTAGAGGGTTGACAGATCAGTAATACTTTAGAGTTTTTTGGAAAGATTTTTAGTTTCTATTGGTGCTATGTTGATTGTATTACTACATTGCTCATATTTATGCATGAAGTGCTGTGCTGAGAGTTAACAATGTTGGGATTAATCATTCAGACAGTTGTTGTTTAAGATGGCAAAGTTGTTGTACGGTGGCGTGTGCTCAAGTAGTCGAGGGTGCGCGGGCGTATGCGAACGTGTGTCTATTGTATCATGTAACGAGACATGTCGCATCGACATAAGGTCGATCGATGACTAATGGTTCTAACTACAAAAGAGGCAAGTTACATCATAGTCCTTGGCATACTGATATCCGTACTTCCAATCAGCTCAACAAAAGTAGCACCAATTGGACTCTGTCTATGGCAATCATATACATGGTACTTCAGTATCCTTACCCAGCAGAGGAGAGTCCGGATGATTAGTGAAATATGAACATATCTGAGGTTGTTGAGATAATACTTTGTGTTATATGCAGCCATCAACAACCATGCACCATGTTTATCAGCTGCCATTCTTAGTGCCCAGTTGCCGTCCATCCAAGGAGTTAGATGTATGGGTCACGGGACAAGCCATGATGCTAAAATTGTCGAAAAGATCAAAAGACGCATCACGACAATGCTTTCAATCATCACAATGGTTGCTTGTCTTTACACCAAACTTTGATTCATTTACTATACATTTGTTCAAATCTCACTTAGTCACTTCTGTACAGTCTTGATATGCATCACTCGCCACAATTTTTAAATTATGACACGAACATGGTGTACTTCTCCTCCTCCTCTACCTTCCGGGGCCAGGAGAAGTAGATGGTCTCTCTACGATGACTATCTTGATGAAGATTTCTGCACAGTATATGACAATTGCAATGATCTTCAATATAAAATCCAGAATCAGACGATTAGGGTCTTTGGCGAATATCCAAGAAGGCAATTGGCAAGCACCCATTGAAAGATTCCTTCAAATTAATTTTTGGAAAACAAATCGCAGCATCTCAATTAACTCCTACATCAGTGCAACTCCTACATCCTGAGTGTGGGGAGGTTTGTATTGTCTCGGAGGAGGAGGATGACTGCGAATCTACTACGCTGGCATTCAGGAAGGTATCCGATTAAGGGTTTAGATGATTGAATTCGCCTGCTACTGTAAATATACACTTCAGGATCAATTCAATCGAAGACAGTGAGCAATTGGTTACATGGAGGCCTTGAAATCATTGGCGATATGAACCCTTTGTTGATGACATGACAGGTCTCATAAATGGCAGAGAATAAAACGCCCATGCAAAACTTTCAGGCATTCCGGTGACAGTCATGGCAAGTGTGAAACCTATAGCCATAGATTATGCAATGATTGTCAATGTCTTTCCCAAGAATGCGGTGAATACTGCCAAGACTTATAGTTGGTGGTATCAGGACATCGCCAGGATTGATCCAGCCCAGAGAAATTCTGACCCTCCATGCACCTGCAAAACAGTGGTACATACATCATCTCAATGATTGTTTCCATTGCTGAGATTGTATATCTGGCTCTTGCAAAGAGGACTTGCTCCTATCGAGCAATGGAAAACCGCTGCTATACTTTATTGAACTCTATTTACCAATTTCAAACCAAGTTGCCTTCAGACATTCAGAGGATGGTAGCCTGGTTGTTCGGCAAGGACAGGTTTATCTGCCCCACAAACGTTTGTGAGGTAAGTTCCAAGTTGCCGTGATGTTTAATCTTCATCTTGATGATCAATATAGCAGTGCAAGTTTTGATTTGCAGCAACTGAAATTGTTGATCTTATTCACCAGACATACTTCATTGGCATACAACAAATAGGCATAAATGATCGATCATTGATTCGTATATTCCGCCTCACATTCATTACACCTAGAATGATGGCCATCCACCACTGTCTGTCAGACTGAAAAACAGGCCAGTTTAGGATCCTGCCAGAGTTTGGTCTAGAAGGTGCAGCACAATGCAAGTGTGACAGATGAACCATGAATCAAGCAGTTCATAATATATGCACAGATGTATTCCAACATCTCAATACAGATTCTCGTTCTTCCTCAACAGAGGTCCAAGTCTTAGAGATACATAATATTTGCAGCACGATTCACCGATGGATCCACTCAACTGCTACCCACCCAGCAGTAACAAAACCTCACTACGATCAGGGCGGCTTGAATTAGAAAACTCTTTGACTGTTTCCAAGAGCTGCTGATACAGCAGCCCAATAATCGTTTCAGTCGTCTTAAGTCATCATTGCTGCTACTGAATCTAGCTAATGATTCTCAGCTGTTCTGCCTCTTCACGGGTCTGCTATTGCCATGGGTAGCCAGGCTGTCACATGCAGCCACAGTACCAGCAACGACCTCAGCCACATCTCCAACATGACCAGAATGGAGAATATGTGATTAGTCAATGGAGAAAAGATTGTAGAGGGCGCAATGTCACTTGGAGGTTAGGCATGGTGTCAGTAATCAAATTTACGATGTCCTTTGTATACTATGTTATTCTAGCCTTCGTCGATATATCATAATAGTAGTATATGTCATTGAACTGATGCTTGACGGAGGTCTAATCTCAACTTGGTTAAATTACAATCAGGACGATGCATAACACTCCCATGATGGTTGAACTACTCCAAGGTACTGAACCATAATGTATCAACAAATCAAATATCGTAAACCACTTCTGTATGGTAACTATCATCATTCAAATCCAGCCTTGCGGAATCATTCAAAACAAGAACTACAGGCTGCATTCAATGTATGAAGCAAGTACTCTCTTCATTGCAAGGACAAATTGAATTGGGTGATGTAGAAGTATACTGAGAGATGATTTCTGAGATTGCTAAAGAAAGTGTATACTGTTCATCAAGTGCTCGTTGTCACATCTGCAACTGTGGGTACACTAGCCATGACGATCGAAAACAGCGTTGGGACAACTCAAAGTACAGTCAGGAATGTTTACGAAATGCCATACTTTGGGGAAACCTCGATATCACATTTTTGAGTTTGTAGGTATAATAAACTAAATATATTCAAAGAAGGACATTTAGTTTTTGCTGATGTTCTGTGGGTGGGGTTTAATCTTCTGTTCAAAACTCTCTTGCATTGTAGTCAAAATACTCAAGTCACTTTTGGAATTCCAAGATAATACATGACCAGAACAGTCAGCAGCCATCCTGACATGAGATCATGAATGAGATGCTGCAGTTTTACCTCCCTGGATAGACTGTGTTCCAATTACTAATTCCTGTACGGTAAGTTCCAGCAAAGAAGTCAAGCCATACTGTACCTCTAGAGAATATTGTGAAGTCTGCTTACTGCCTATCTCAGTATAGATACATCATGTTTCACCTGGCACTAAACGTAGCATCAGCTAATCGGGATTAATAATTCCAGTGGGATGAACATGAAGTGCCGAAACTGCATGAACTACCCAGAAAAGGCTCTTTTTATACAGAACCTCCCTCTGAATTGACAGCTGGAGACCAGTCTTTATTACTTCTGCACAGGTCCAGCCAAGCTCAATAGTAACCTAGTGTCAAATATTTTCAATATACAGTTGAGGTATTTTTCCTTGTAGTGGAAGTTGTATGATTGCAAGTTACCAGGTCAGAGTCATACGAAGAATAGGATTCCAACCAAATGCTGCATTTAGAGGGAAACTAGTCTTTTGTGGCACAATCCAGATCTTTATTGCAGTTTGTTATATATTCAGATACCTTTTGAGAATTGCTGTTTGTTCTGTACCAGACTGCCACCATTTCCCCTGCAATACTACCACAATGACTTGTAGCTTTGAACTGTTAGGGCCAAGTCCAATCCAGCTTTGTACTGAACTTCAAGGAAGCTGTACAAAGATTTTATGTTATCAGTACAGCAATTCAACACCTGGTTTAAAAGCCTTTGGATTCCACTATCAACATTGCACTGTCTCATGTAACTGTGGCCAGTTTGCTTTATGCTCCCACTTGACCTTGGGTTGTTATTTGAATGCAGACTAACTCTGTTGTCGTGAAGAGTAAATCAAAATTGCCATATTTCATGAATTTTACACACTCGACATTGTTGGTAGTTCAAATACAGATACTCCATTCACTAATTCCTCGATTTCTACTGTCAGTTTTCCATGCATTGTACTTTGCTGTGTCATTCAATCTTGTTGGTCTCGCTACCATTGCATGTTTTTGGCAGTTGGATTTGCCCAATTCTGGTCATGTGTATGAGTAGAAAATGGCTGACCTGGATTTACCATTATCCCAAAAGCCATCACTGGTTTAAATTGTATTTTACATACTGTCAGCAAGAAACAATGAAAATTTGGTTTTGGAAATGAAAACTTAATGTCATTATTATGGAATATGGAATTGTGAGCAGCAGAGTATATCCTTTCAAAGAATGGATATGGTTGAAGTGACGATTCTGATTGTCCATTTATGCAGCAGAATAGACATATATACTGTATCTCTCTCTTTTGCATATCAACACCTGTAGTCAATCTGAACTTGTTACTCCCAAGCTCACTAATATACTCTATTATCATACCCAGTACCTAATACCTAAATATTATGCCTACTGCCTTATACTGTATTATTATCTCCAGTACCTTATGCCCTATCATCATCACTAGATTCCACTGCCTTATGATGATACTCTGTTCCTTACATTTCACTATAAAACCTTGTATCTTTCTCACATCATGAATAACTACAACATTGTCTCTAACTTCCAGAGTTGTTACCATACAATATCGAAGCCAAAATTTGTTATCAGCTACAGAGAGTGTCCAAATATCAGTTGCTGGAGCAGTAACAGTTGTATACACGCATCATGTAATTTGATATTATCACTTGGATGATATACAAATATATTCCCTCAATATGAAATTCAATTGTTTAGTTGTTAAATTCAATAAATAAGTATATTGCAAGTAGAATAATTATTTCAATATAAAATATATACCACAAAATATCAAGATGTGCTAATTCAAATATTGCAAATAAGTTAATACCCTTAATAAAATGATTGTACTATAGAAATTATATTTACAAACTGGTATGGTAATGAAAGTAGTAATATATCAAACTTGATAGAGTTATCCATATAACCTAAACCACCTACCTGTTAATCTCGTATATATAATACAATTGAGTATATTGTAAATTATACTTTTAGATATATATGACAGTGGACTTCAATCTTGGATATCATAAACTTTGCTACTATAATTAAAACAATTTAATTAGAAGTACTTGCTATATCAGTTTCAAAAAATATTCTACAGTCATATTAATTAGTAAACTATCGTCCAATACCATAGTATAGAGATTGTAACAGATATAGTCTATGAAAGAGAAGCTTAACCCTGATATTGCGAATAATACTGTGGGAATTTTCCACCTGCAACCTAAATGAAAGATTAACAATACATATATACCATTTATTATGATGAATATCCAATACTAATATATCAATCTACAAAAACAAGTAAAAATAAATAGATTATATTCTACATACACAGGTTATCTACTAGGGATTATTGTATTTTCTGATATTTTGATAAATATATTAACTCAATTTAATTATCAAATCAATGTTAAAATTACAGAGTTTTCAGTATATAATTTATAAAAGTCTGTTTGATTTCTTTGCAATTGTAGAATATCATCAGTATATTAATTTTCAACAAAATAGAAATTATAATATATCTAACTCTTTGTGCAGTCATTTGTGTCCAATAATATCACCTGGGGTATTCTCAGTTAATGTATGTAAACTGTATATACTTTAGTATTATAACTAGTTTCTATAATTTGCAAATTATTATATACAAAATATTGGAATTTTTTTTTACAATTATTACTTACAATATCCACTTGTATTCCAAGCTATTATTGATGTTATTATTACAACTTATTATCAATATATTGCTACCAATTGGAACAAATAGTTTATACTATATTAACTTGAAATTTCTTAAATACAGTATATTGTAATTACCTCAAGATATACATATACAGCATATATTAAACTATACTTCTGATGAATCAATTTCCAATTTACAATTGAGAGTTTGAAATGATTGTTAGTATATAGTATCTATTGGAAATATCGAACAGCAAGTACGTTTATAAATATACACAGTATAGCAACTACCTCTAGTTATACCCAATGGTAGCCTGTTGACGGGAAAATCTCTACTATCAACGATACCAGAGACAGCTGCATCATAATACCTGTGGCATTGTATTGTAATGAATAAATACAACAAATGAAGAAAATAAAATATATTACTGAAAGTGAATTAAAAGTACTAATATATAGGAGATTTCTGAAAAGTTATCAATATATGGTAACTTTGAATAAATACCTTCTTAATTTTTTGCATCCAGGTTATCTTTTCAAGTATTCTGCTCAATAATAATACCATTTTATCAGATTTAAAGTATGTTATCTTCCATTCCAATTACATGTTTAGATTTTATTATAGGTGCTAATTTTTCCCAAATAGCTATTAATATCTATTTAATATATTAAACAACAAAATATAAAACAATTTTATACTTGGACACTGTCAAATTATAGCCCAGAATAGTAAAATACTTTAGCAATTCACCTTATCATACATACAATTCTTGTACTTACCAGTAATATTGTAAAGATATATGATTACGAACTATACAGTTCACTCTAAATCTACTGTGTTGACCAGTTTTCTTCTTTCATTTCGAATAGGAATACTGTTCATTGATACGGTGAGTTTCAACACAGTAATATCTGTATTGGACATATATCGATACAGACTGGATTGGCTGTAGAGAAAAGTGGTTGTATAGTTATTTGAAATAATAATATTATTGCACTGTAATCCTCAAATATATGTAATTCAACTATATACATACTATTTTCACAATATTCCGGAGATTGTAAAGCCATCTAGTTCTAACAGCTTGTTAGTGGAGTTTTTATTTTTTATCTGGTCGATTCTGACACTAAAGCTAGATAACTACAGACTACCCAGCAGATATTGAAATATATTAATTCTTTACTTATATTAAATGGTTGAATATTTCTATAAAAGATTAATCTCAATACCACACATAATCAATGCATTTGTTTTCTGCTATTGAATAAACTCAATCGAATAAATTCTACACTAGTGTTATTTCATCTCTAAGTATTAAATTTGTAGAAAGATTAATCCTTTCTATAAATATACTGTCATAGTATTAATTCAACAGCTAACAAATAAACTTATATAACAGCGATTTATGCAACTAATTGTCATGGCATAGCTGCATGTGACAGGTCCAGGGCCGGGTAACATGCATTGAATATAGTCAGGTCACCACAAGCCTTAGATGTTTAGCGATAATATTACCTACACACATATTCCTTTAATCATCTAGATCCTCATGTGTAACTGTATTCAGAAGTTCAAGTAGTTGAATTTATATCAGTTTCTTATGCCACATGTATGCTGCAACTTTAGCTTATAATCTACAGTTAGAACTATCTGATATATGGTTTCAATATATAGTTGAAAGAATGCTGCTGAGCATCAACGTCTTGTCTACTTGCTGATATGGAAAGCTGCCGGATATTCTATATCAGAAAACCACCTGAGACAACACCTTGGGAACCAACTGTATGTATTACCATTGAGAACAGCTATGGAAATTCAGCATGAACCATATCAATGTTATCAAAAGCAATCTAATCTAATTAATCTAGATGCTGTCGAGTAACCTTTGATATCGACAAGTACATCTGGAAGCTTCCTGAGCAGGTTGATGAGGACAATCAAACAGTGTTTGTTACAGGGTCTTCAGGTTTATATATATATGCTCGCACAATGATATAAATATAAAACTAGAACTAATTCAAATCTTACTGGTAATTCGATCAAGTTCAGCAATTCCATACCAACTCAAAATCGGTTTTGTGAATTCGATTTTGCACAATTGTGGAATTCGTAAGTGATGACAGGAATTCAACTCTACCTAATTGGAATATTTGCAATGCGCCTTTACAGAATTGCTTATACCACAGGACCAACTACGTTTCCCCCAAAGTATGTCCAGAATACAATAATGACAGCCGGAAATGAAATAGAAATTATTACAGATACTCCACTATAACCTATTGACCGAGGTAAAGGTAAAGCCAGTTATTGCACCACTCTTTATATGATCATCAGCATCGTCATCGTTTGTACTTCCTGCACCAAGTGGGGAAAATCCACGTTCATAGCTACCAGTGGGCGCTGCAACAGTAGAACCAGCTGATGGAGCACGCTTACCCAACCCAGAGAAGTCCCGCAATTCATTTACCTTTTGTGTGTACGATGCCTTATTCTTCTCGTACTCATCGAAGTAGGGCTTCTGGCCCTCCTGCTTCAAATCACGCCATGCTTGCGCGAGCGCCTTATGCATATCAAAGCCATCTTTAGAGGACTCTCGCTCACGGACTGCGTCACGCTCTCTTTCGCAGAAACTGTTATCATGTTCCGATATTCAGAATACCAATCGTATCATGACATCCGTAGTATAACTCACATCATATAAGCATTTGGCGGTCTTTTTGGACCCCCACGAGAACGAAATCCATGATAGGGTCGTACAGGATTGGCTTTCATTATTTTGCTGGGTCCACTAGGAAGCGTATACATCGATGGCGGTGTATGCTCAGCTGAAACAAACGACTGATTGACGAAGGGGTATTCATTGCTGACATCGTGGGGATTAGGAGACTCGGAGGCATGGCGCATAGGGGAGTCAATGGGAGGAATGTCCTTTCTTTGGCGCTTTACACGAAGAGGTTTCTGACTAGGCTGTGATTTGCCGCCAACAAGTATTAGCATATTCTCAGCATACAACGCCCCTGGTAGCATAATGTGTGCACATACAGTCGGCGGGGGGCTTGGGCTACCCTCTGAATCTGCAACTCTAGCTTCTGTGCGTTTCTCAAGTTGTTCGAGCAGAAAAGCTCGCTCAAGCCTCATCCGCTGGATAGCGCGACGTGCTCTCTGAATTCGCGACGTAAAGAGATCATTGGAATTTTCGATTTCGACGATCCTTTTCTTTATGTCTTTGCATTTTTGACGATAGGATTCTTCAACAGAGGCAGGTAACACTGGAGAAGGAGCCAAAGGCGATTTAGCTGCGCAGTGAGTTAACGTCCAATTGAACCTGTTTTAGCCGATAAAATAAGTGTATACGTTTTTGTTCTTTTGGCATTTCAATCAATCCGACGTGGTATCAAGAACGTAGGTAGGCGCTTGGATTTTGGTGACTCGATGGCAATTGAAGTCTCACACTATTATGCTGTGTAAGTGTGGATTCCAGTCCGTTAGGTTATACTCGACCACTTGGGTGAATCGTGCAACGTATAACCCGGCCTCGCTCACAGTACTTTTCTCGGCTCCACTGTGGGAGCAAATCTGAAAGGACGGATTACAAATATTCTACTGAGGTAGAATAGAAAATTCTAATTCATTTCATTACTGAAAATTTTTGAAATTGTGTGAAACTAAATTCTCATAATGATGTTGAAAAGTAAAATCTCAGTGCTAAATTTTTCAACTGGAAAAAATTATTACATATACATATATTATCATATATTATTATTCAAAGACTATATATAGATGCAGAAAGGGGGTGTTTTTGACAGAAGTCATAAGACCTCCAACCTTATATAACTAACACCACACTCTGGGGCACTAGTTTTGAAAATTACTAGATAGTTAATAGTACATTTCATATTATTTACCCAATAGCAATAGTCTTATGGGTACAGTTCGAAAACTATTTTATTTTATTCAGTATTGATCAAATCTTTATTTGAAACTACCTGTTTTAAACTCTTCTACCACATGCTAATTATATTGTTAAATATTAGTATAAGCTTTCAACAGTAGCAATTTACTACTTGATGGAAAAACTATATTACACCATAATTAATAGCTTCATTGTAAACTTGGCATAATCATTACTTGTTTATGTAAATTATGTGAATCTATCTTGGCAGATTAATTATACATTTCAATTTGCAATAGGATATGCTAATACATACTTGGGAGACAAATATTAAGTATATTGGTTAAAGTTTACAACTTTGGACTTTTGGGTACAATTACTAGCATGCAAATATAATAAATAATATAGAGAAGATAAAAATAAATATTAGATTAATTAATATAAGACTGGAATATGAAAAATAGTACAGTATTTATTAATGGCTATAAAGAGAGTATTTAAATATATTTGTAGTAATATGATATGAATTCAATTTGAAAACAGTAAACAGATAGTAAAAATATACTACTAATAATTATACATTCAAACTTTAGTTAGATAGATTATTGCTAATTCTATTGGTTTATCTGGTATTGAATAATATTAGCTGCTGTAAGTATTGATTTACAATTTAAAGAATTATTAATATAATAGTATATTATAGCAAGTTGTTAGTAGCAGGTTATGATATATCAGCAAAATTGTAAAAGTCTAGATTTCTAGTCACAACGATTGTTAAAGACTAGGCAAGTTGTACATGAAATCTGATACTGCCAGAAAAATCGTATTAACAATTATCTCAATTATATGAATCTTCAGTTACTATTACTGCTTCAGTAAGTGCTGACAGATTAGCCAAGTACAGGAAACAGTCAATTTTTGGTAAATAGTGTATTAACTTTTAACATATTACAATAACATAGATAAATTCTGATAAATAACCCAACTCTCAATTCTGGGGTATTGGTAAGTTTAGGGATAACATTAAGAAGAATGGCAAATGGAGATGAAAACTAATTGGAGATACCAAGATCAGAAACTGGAACATTGAGAATCTCAAATACTAGTTACTGTAAGAAAGGCATTAGGGAATGTCATACTCTAATCGAGTATATAAGAACATCAATGTTAGGTACTCTCAATCTGATTATATAGATATTATACCTACTCTCTCATATCCCCTCATATCCCTGCATCCCATTCCAATGTATATTTCTTCTTTCTGTCTCTGTCAATCTCAACTCTATTTATGTCATATAATATAAAGTTCCATTATTGCACCCTTTCTTTCTATTCTATGATTATTCAATTATACTTAGTCTATAATCCAATAAAGATCTGCTGTCATCTGCAGGCAGTAAATTGCTATTAAATATTATGATTACAATGAATTCTCTGAATGCAGCCTCAGTATTCAATATATCTTGCTATAAATTGATTATCTGCATTCTCATTTTCACAGCCTGGAGGATAATCTCAACTCATGTTACCTCTCTATGATTCCAAGTTAACCAAGAAGTAAAGTCCATATCTATTACACCATTCTATCTGCCTACCCTGTTCAGCCAGCTCTTCAAATGTTTATTTCAATAACAAACTGTTGCTACATTTCTATGACTCTTTGTAGACAAATTGGTTGTATGTTGGTGACGATTACATCTTCCCTATAATTGAATATGTCCATATTGCATACTGTGAGATCAATTGCATCCAGATCAACATCTTCTATGACAAGAGTTCAGAGATTATCTGGTTTCAGATATGCAACCATACAGTACCACCATCCAAGTTTCCAACTTCTAGTTCAAACTGCTTATTTTACACCTTCCAGTTCACATAGTTATAGTCATCAAATACAGATATATGTTTACTTTTGCAGACTTGTAGTATGTTTCTATATTTCCACAATTGTAACCTCCATGTATATTTCTAAGTGTATTCTATTATACTCTCCAAAGATCATTGTCATGCTTTCTGGATTACAAGTTCCAAGTATATCTTTACATTCAAATGATCCCAGGCTCCAAACTGTATTATTGTATTCGTTCACTCCAACCTTCAACTGTATCTCCAAGTTTACTTACTTATGCTCTTTCAGGTGTAATTATAATTTATATAATTGCCATTCCAAGACAGATGTAAGTTGAATACTATTCAAGTCATACCAGCATCACATTATAAATATCATGTATTAATTGATAAAGTAGTATATGAATGTATACCTGAAAGTAAAAATCGGCAAGAAATATATAAATTGAATAAATGAATTGTAGATATTGTATAATGATTTGTAGCGACTGTGATTTTGAAATATATCAGCAGTATTTTCCAATAATAGTGCAATTTTCTCCAGCTACTCTGCAGAGATTGAATATACGTTCAATTTCATACTCATGGTGTTTAAATGCTACTTTATTAGTTGGAAGTTGTTTAATTTTATTGCAATATTGTGAACAGTACTTCAAGGTATCACTAAAAACCACTGCAAGGGTTTATGCAGTATCAAGATGTTACTAATAGATAATATTACGTGAATATTTTTCATATATTCAATTTTGTTCTGGTGATTACAAATTATTTTACTAATTACAAATATCCTTCATTATTGAGACTCTAGGTAAAAAAAGTTTGAAACTCTTTATTATTTTTCCCTTATCTCTGTGTACAACGTTTGATATTCTACTGTCTATATTCACAATGTTCAAAGTTCACTAATAACTTTAGTCTTCACTCTATCACATTTCCCTCAACATTGACTAAGTTTAAATTCATTGTCGTCCAATCAATGTTACACAAAATAATAGGCACATTATCAATCCCTTTTCGACCAACTGCATCTAGATCAATTGGTGTCCAATTAATCACTGTGCGATTGACAATCAACTGATTGACTATCTAATGATTAGCCACCTCAAAATCAACCAGATCCAGACTGATTACCTTCTGATTGACTACCTGCAGTTGGACTGTGATTAGAGTGTCCACTCCAAGTTATTTGAGATTATACAGGTAGTTTCGACCGACATTGCATTCTTAGCATTGCCAGAGAATTGATTACTCCAGTATTACCTTCTGTCTTGTATTCTTTCTAATTAACTGTCCACACATCAGCAAAATGTAAAACAGTTTGGAAGTCACAATTGAACAAGTCAGCAACTCTAAACAGCCACATTACTGTATCCAGGGGGTATGAAATACTCCCATCCAGGCTGGATGCAAATTGATATAGTCTCCTGTGCATGGAAACTGCTTTCTAACACATCTCAATTCATCTCATATTGTGGTACAGCATAGAAGTATATTGTCAACAGTGTATAACAGTGGTCAAAATGCTACAATTTCAAGCCATTTGGTTATTCCAATGTTGGAGCAAGCAGGAGTAATTGTTAGAGGTTCTCCCTTAGCAGTACTAATGGAGCATGATGAGTTATTGCAAATACATATTAGGTTCTTAGCAACTGTTACTGAATAACAGCTGTTTGTGAAATGACATCATATATGCCAGTCGAGTAATCATAGGAAGGATTATACTTCAGCTGTATGTTGATTGCTTACGGAGTCACTAATGCGTTCCAGCTACATTATATATGATGAAGCAATTATGTCATCAAAGCTGGAGCATTAATTATGAATGCAAGCGGCAAACATAATTCTCAACCACGCCAACAATATCGTATCTTGTGGGAGAGTATAGAGTTAAGTTGTAATTATGCAGAATTACTAATGCCACAGGCTGAAGATGACAATCAAGTGAACTTGGAGATACACTTGGAGGCCATGATTGAGCAACTTTGGAGATGCAAGTTGGAGGCCGAGATCGAGTGAACTCAGAAATGCACTTGGAGGCCATAATCGAGCCAGTTTGGAGATGCACTTGGAGGCCATGATGGAGTGAGCTTAGAGATGCACGCCTAGGCTGTGATCGAGCGAGTTTGGAGATTCACTTGCAGGCTGTGATCGAGCTAGATTGGAGGAGTACTGGGAGGTGGTCGATCTGGAGGCGTGCTGGGTGCTGAGACTCTATTCATCGGTTAGGTGACTAAAAACTGCGCGAATGGGATGAGGTGACTTGTCCTTTAAAGCTCTTATGGCGGACTGGGTGGTGGCGGTCGATCTGTGTAGGAAGGGCACGCTGGAAGTTGAAGATACATTCAGGGGTCAACTCAGAATCATGAGAATGAAGGGACGAAGGTTAATTATAGGTGTATACTGTACTCGGTGTATACTGCACTCGGTGTATGCTGCCACTCGGTGTTAACTCATAATCATGGCATGGAGAGATACAGAGGGATGACTTAGCTTTGTGTTCTGCGACAATGGTAGAGTTGTGGATGAGAAAGAGAGAGATGGGGGAAGAGGATGAGGACGATATGGCGGATACGAGAGGATATAAGAAATCAGGAGCATGAATTACCTGACTGGGTTTAGAAGACCTCGTATCGGTGTTATCACATGCAGGATTCGGACTCTTGCCTGCCGTATTGGGGATGGTACAATTGACTAGCACATGAAATTCTCTTAAGTCCCACTTTCTCATGATAATTTCCCTCATCTCTTTCATTCTCATTCTCAACTGGAACATCACCTAAGAACCCGAAGTTTAGTCATCCTTCTGTATCTCTCCATGCCATGATCATTAGTTAACACTGAGTACAGCATACACCAAGTACTGCATCATCCCAAGATTGACTGTCTCCAGCTCCCAGCCAGTCTCTCAGCTCTCAGCGGACCTTATTGTACTCAATTCTCTACATACCCACAATTACGAGTTAACCAATGAATAGAGTTTTAGCTTCCATTGCACATGCCTCCCTATCTACCGCCTCCAGATTCACTGCCTCCAGATTGACTGCCTCCAGATTGACCCCCTTCAGATCAATTGCCTCCAGATCAACCGCCTCCAAGTACTTCTCAAATCTTGATCTATTATGGACTTGAAGTATATCTCCCAACACACTCAATTACGGCTTCTAAGTGCATCGCTGAGTCCACTCGATCCCGGCCTCCAAGAGCATCTTTGAGTTCGCTCAATCTCAGTCTCCAAGTTCATCTCCAAACACGATTGATTATGGCCACCAAACACATTTTTAAGGAGCGACTGTGGGTGTACGGAGATGCAGGGGTATTGGAGGTGGACAGAGTGGCGGGGAGTTTATATTCGGCAGATCCCAGAGTAGATAGACATCATCTCATTTCCATCTCATCTTATCACACAATGAAAATCCACACTTCTATCTTTCCCAACATTTGGTCTCACTCAGTCTGTCCGAGATTTCATGGCTTCTCAACGCCGGGTAGTATCATATCTTCTCACCTGATTCCAATGCTCCGTGAACCAGAACCGCTCTTTCTCATAAATTCCATTTGGATGTCGCGAGAGGTGTGGCAGAGTGTTGATGGTGGGATCTCTGCCTTCTAGCTTCATCGTTTCACCACAACGGCCTCCAAGTTGTGCATCTCTTAGTTCTCTCTCAATCCGCTTGTCCAGGTGATCCTCCGATTATGCTCGACTACCATCTGCGGCCATATTCACTGTATGTATATAAATAGAGAAACTTGAATAATCCATGCCATATTATGATGTAGCGAATCTTGGGCCTGTAACAAAGACGAATATGATTCAACGAAATGCCTTGTGGCGATGTAAGACCAACTGGTGTGATAATATTGCACCGAGTCTCCCGCAGTGCTGTGCAGTGGTCTCGGCTGGTCTGGAAGTCTCCCGCAGATCTGCGCAGAGGTCTCAGGAGCTCCAAAATTTGAGTCTTGTATAAGTCAAATCTCGTAGCATCCTGAGAATGCTCATGCAGAGTCTCAGAGCACTTTGCTTAGCTTCAGGGGGGTCTGGGAGCATCTGAAAGTACTTAGAAGCACCGGAGAGGTCGCTCAGAGTGTCTGAAAGGATTGCATATTGCTTCTGTACCAATTTATATTTTGCTGATGCATGTGCCTCACTTCATAGTGCACTTTTGATTACAGTTTGCTTCTCTCTTAGCATGTTTTCTTCGGCTTTGAATCGGTGGATGCTGTTCATACAGATTGTCATCTCTCAAGAAACTGCAAATTTGGGTGCAGCCGACTCATCTCGCTTGCCCTCTGCAAATATATCAATCTAAAGTTGATCAGTATGTGAAGGCCCCAGCTAAAATGTCTTAAACCGATCTTGCCATGTCAACTGTCCAATGGAGGACAGTAGCCCTGCGCAACTAAACTATACATGCATTGACCAGGCCAATTATCAACCTCATTTAAGTTTATATTGAGCAAGTAGTATGTTTGGCCCTCTGCTTCCAAATCCTAAAATAGCTTCTGCATCATGGAGTTCTGTCCAAAGAGCTGCAATTTGAGAGAGAGAATATTAAAAGACAGATCCTGCTCAGCAACTCCACAAGGTGGCTGGCAACTCCCACTCACCCATGCACTACACATACTCTAAGAGGCCCAAGTTCTCAATGTTTTGAATACAGACCTAACTCTATTCTGACTAAATGTATGTTTCAGCTGCGAAAACTTGTATCCGAAAATAGATCATGTGAATCGAGTTCCATCATGAGAGGAGTTTGGAGAGATTGACTCTTGAAAGCCCAAGTGAAGACAAGACAATTTCAAAGATGTCAATTAACTGTCAGAGTAAGGTGAGCCTGCAATTACCAGCTAATGAATCTTATCATAACCATTTAATCTTCCATGCCCCTCAATTCCCCGGAACTGCATTCCTGCAATTATTATTCCTCTGCTCACTGTGAGACAATATCTCACTATGTATTCAAACTATCATCGCATATAGCTTTCAACCTGAACATTTATTCAAGTGTATAATGTAGTAGGGAGACTTATAATGAATATGTGATTTGATGGTGCGCAACATACTTGATTTTTGGCACAACATCAGAATATGATTGAGTATTTATGACATGATTTTCAGTAATCTTGGCATTGACAAGTGCTTGAATCCATAAGATCACCCTTGAATTGCCCATTGTACGAAGCAATATTTTCTCTACACCTGTATCCCTAGGTGTATATCTCTTTTTCATATACTAAATTCCCTCCCTCCACCGTTGACTGCAACATTGTTGTGAAGGATTTTCTGCACACTTGGTCCAGATGAACACTTGAAAGGGAAGTTTTGCTTATGATATTGCCTTATCGACCACTAACCTGTCTGCAGCATTCTGATCCAATAGACTATTGTTAATACACCTGTGTCCTTCTGGTGGATATACCACATAAGCAGATTGATAATTCTCCTTGACTGATAACATACTCAGTATGACCACTAGCAACTCAGCCGTCAGTCCTCGAGTTTTGCAGATTTTCAATGCTGCACCAGTTCTACGCCATTCGTTCACCTCAAATGCTCGAGTATTCATGCATAATTACTTCATATACAGCAGTCATATGGAGGGGCAAATGTTTCCATTCCGATTCTCAGTGCTTCATGTGGCATGGATGAAGAGTTTGTTAATGTCACAAGTTATCATCTGGCGTATCTCGTTGAGATGCATCTGGTTGTATTCTATGCCTGTTGGCTTTAAGTAATGTCCAATTCATGCAGCCATACAAAGTGTTGCTGATAGGAGTTGCTAACATTTGGCATTAGGAACCCATCCATTCCGGCGTACCTGACACCAAATCCATCCAATCTGGTGCTTCCAAAAACATCCTAAATTGCAACACCGGGCTGATGTCCTCAATATGAATAGGAACCATTGAAGTTATCTCTCCTGCAACCTTAAAGGTGCGGCTCGAATTGCTTCCTGCTCGACTATATTCAGCTTCTTGCTCCATTTTCCCCATTATCCTATTGCACTTAATCTTATATTTACTGCTTATACACTGTTTCCCACATTCCCTAATAGTCTATCTCTATTACAGCAAATGAAACCTACGTCCAGCCCAGTGAGGAATCACTATTCACAGAACAAGCAAGAAGCATACCTTGAGAGAGCACTCACATTGAAGAAAGCAGCCAATTTTCATTTCCCATCAAATGTCAGACTTCCAATTATCTGCCTTCTTTCAACATCTTGCTGATGACTAATATCCTCAACTTCTTTAATGACACAGGATGATGATACCGATCAGGATATTGGTGATGATGAAAGTGAGGGCGAAAGTGTGGACATGGCAGAGTCCACCTTAATGTCCGACATTGAAGAATAACAATTGGATTAGCAGAAGGAGATCCAACATCTTGGCCAGACGCGCTGGGACAAGTCATTAGATTCTGCACAGAGTTCATTGCCAAAGAAACAGAGCTGTGCAGATACTGTTATTGCATGCCCACTGCTTCAAAATCTCTGAAAACCAGCATGGTCAATGGCCCCACCACTGCTCAAACGCCAAAAGTCAGCCCTCCTCAACAAGTCATTCGAATCTGACTGTGTACCATCTGCCCAGGCGCTGCTGCAACCCAAGTCCAGTGGAGAGCAGAATACTACACAATCCAAGGCCAGTGCAGATCAGAACGTTCCCCAACACCAAAAGGCTACTTATGAGGTAGTGAAAAAGGTTCATGGAAGCAATTGTAATCACAAAGAGTCCTTGCCCAATATTATCCGATGACAAGTAATTGATGATTTAAGATGCTTGGAATCTCGCCATTGAAGCTCAGGATCGTTGGCGGGCATTAGCAGGTGCTTCTGTAGGTGCACCATTAGTGTGTCAAATGCCCAGTGTTCCATCTCTCAAAATCAATCTGCAAACACGAGAGACTGTAAGTCTTGGATGCTGTTGAATGCTATTTCAAATTTGCGATATTGACTACGCCCCAAAATATACATAGTTGAACCGGAAGATAAGTATCATTCAAGGATGGTTGGCAGCTGGGGCACCCCCAACTGCTGTCAGTCATGATAAGTTGGATTTGCGCTCTGAGACTGAGCTTCGGATTCAGGTTGAGGAGCTCCTATTTGACTATGCATATCTCTCCAAGATTGTTGATGATAAGAAATTGTGGTTTACGTGAATAGAAGTGCTTGATCTCATTTACCACCAATTTGCCTTCACTGCCAATTGCTTGGGGTGCCAGGCAACAACATCCCAGTATTTCCTACCTCTCGCTGCGCAGACTGTAGCACTTGTAGCCGCATCTATTCATTGTGCGCTGTCTGAAAATAACAGTGGAAAGAAGGCCACAGTTATGTGTTTACATGATGAATATCGAGGTACATTTTGTCCATCCCCTATGATATATTTTGCTCTGGAAGCCACTGCACTCATCAATCACACAGTAGTGGGCCGCTTCAAACCCCCGCACTCCCCACACGATGCAGAGTAACGCCGCTAAGATAATCACTCCATCATTCCCATCGGTGCTTCTCAGCCTAGATTCTCTCTCCTCTATATCCTTCCACTGACAATTCCTTCTAATTCAGCGCTCCTCCGCAGGGATAGGCACTTCTTCATTCTCACTGTCTTGATTAGCACTCCTCAGTTTCATTCTGCACTCTATATCTCTGTTTCCGCGCTCCTCAACCTGGGATGGGAGCTATACAATTCCCACCAGTGCTTCTTGGTCTGGATTGTCACTCCTATATTTGATTCAGCGCTCCATACCCACCCTCCCCCTTTTCGTGGCTCCACCACTGGGAAAGAACTACTCAATTCCCATCGGTGTTGCTGTGTCTGGATTGCGTTCTTCTCGGCCTAGATTGGCGCTTCTTTATTTTATTCTGCACACCTGATCCTCCTCACTTTTCAGTGTTCCTCCGCTAGTGCGGATGCTTCTCAATCACCATCAGCGCTTCACACCTACTGCTAGCACTAGGTCCAGGTAACGCTTCAGCGGTCTGGGTTTGGACTGGAAAAACGGTTTGATTAGGTTCCAGAACAGTCCAAATACCTGATCCGCTGCTTCTTGGTGGGCCAAACCCGGACCCATACCTGTTAACCTGCAGGTTTTGCCGGGTTTGGCTAGACCTGTCAGTTCCAATCTCCGGTTCAGCATTTCGGATCTTCTATTAATGGTCACATTCAGATATCCTACTGTTAATCACAAAAGATAGATATTTGTACATTGTTGTCATTTTTGAACTTCTTGGCAGCCTGTAGAATGAAAACAATGAGAGAAACGCTCCCTACCCCATCTTGAAAATGAGCGTCAACATTGCGTCAACAATCTTTGGTGCTGCCTCCTGGGTAATCCAAGCAGCAACAGGTTACTGATAGTCATTAAAGTAGTATTGACTGCCTTTATAGGTAAAAACAAAAGCAACACGCTGCCTGCCCCATCTTGAAAATGAGCGTCAACAGAGCATCAACAATTTCTGGGCTTGCATCATGGTGAATGAAAGTGCGATGTGACTGGTTATATCTATAAACAAAGTTTTGACCGTATTTGTAGGCTAAAATGCCCAACAACCATTATGTTGCACGTTTTTGAATGAAAAAAGTTGTTACTGCCTGGGAGGCTGTCGTGGGAATATACCTTGCCTATCTGCCTATAGAAGCTGCCAAATCACTGTTTATAGATGCTTATGATCTAGCGCCACTTATATTACCGGAGATGCAAGACCAAGAATTGTTGACGCTCTGCCGATGCTCGTTTTCATAATCCGGCAGGGAGCATGCCGCTATTTCTTTGGCTTACAAAGGCGGCCAATACTCCATTTATGACAGTCTGCACCCATTCACAACTCAGATTACCAAAGATGCAAACGCAAAAATCGTTGATGCTCCATTGACGCTCGTTTTGATGATGGGGCAGAGTGCATGTCACTTTCTCTTTGTCCTACAAAGGCGGCCAATACTCCATTCATGACAGCCTGCAACCATTCAGAACTCTGATTACCAGTGATGCAAAACCAACAATCGTTGACGCTCCGTTGATGCTCATTGTAATGCACAGTCTGGTCAAAATCTGCTCAGAGCAATAACTGTATTCATACTTATTTCAGCTTATTAGCTGCCGTTCGGACTGATTCAACAAGGGCCCATGGAAAAGCCAGGTCCAGAAATATTCTGGTACAGGTCGCTCTCATTATATTGAAATTTATATATCTCACTGAATTGTGCAATTTGCCAGCTGTATTACACTTTATGAACAAATATTTACATGTGACTGCTCATTATTTTCCCAAAATATTTCTCTCAGTGAAATTCTTGGTTAAGCAACTTCTAGATCGAGGTGAAAAATCATTCACCCATGGTGTCCAACTTTTTCTTGTTTCCCTTATTCCTTCTCGTTTCTATTCCACTGACTGTCTTGATCAGCTTTTCAGCATTTTTTATTCACCTCCGTGATGGCTGAATCAATCCAGGAACATTTCGTACGGCACTCAGATCTCGCTACAGTTGGGTTTCTCGATTCTCGATGACATTGTCTTGCTCTATATCAGGCTTATTGTCTGCCTCCCAGTCGTCTTCCCTTATATTTGGGTTATCCAAGTCACCATTCCAGTTAAGCCAATTTTCGGTATCGGAAATGCTTTGGGGTGTGCTATCGTCATCACGTTGCACCAGATGCCGGTCGAGTTTCTTGATTCAGCATACATTCAATATTTGATTTCGTCCTCCAAGGAGATCCTTTGCAGACCAAGCTGGTGACTGAGGTAATCTTTCCAAAAATTTAAATGCAGCTGCACCATCATGTTGAAAGTTTGTCCAGGATGCATTAACGATCTCTTCAGTATCCGAAATATATCCTACGGCTGTCATCTGTTTCTTTCGAGCGCGTGACTCCTTTGGGGTAGCATGGAGGTTTTGGCTGCCCTGCCACATCTCCAAAACGTTATGGACCTTGGCCATTCTGTGCAATTTTCTTTCCTCTGCTTCTCACTTCAGTTCAATGTCATTTCAGCTTCGTTCGTATCCAATACAAGATAATTGCCTGCCAATGTCCCGTTATTGGCTTGTGCATACTGCCTGACAATGACTTCTTCGTGAAGGGTTTCGCCTGTAGTTTGCGACTGCCTCCATCCGATAACGTCTCGCCCAAGGGAAATACTGGACTCCACTCAGACAGCATGTGGTATAATACAAAATATGTCGCGTGCCACATTGCAGAGATCGGCGTACTTTGAGTGTGTTTCTTCTTGCTCGTGCTACCATTCGGTATTATCGGGCCACTAAAATGTACTGCTAATCTCAATGGGGTCGGAGTGGTGGTCATTACAATTTGGATTAACTTGCCCCCAGTTCTGAGGTGCTTCAGGCGGTGATTCCAATGGAGCCTTGTGGCTGTCAATAAGCGTGCTGCACGATCACTGCATCCGGGTTTCATTTCAGCCACATTTTTAGGCGTTAATTATTCATCATCATCGCTGGACAAATCATATTGATCGAAAGAACATTGACCAGATCCAGAACCAATTGAGGAGAAGAGGTTGTTGCTCGCAACTCTTTCGGGTTTATTGACTGACAGTGGCTGGTGTTTGGCACAGTATTTGTTCTCCACATACTTCAGAAACGCCTGCTGATATTGTGTGGCATACGAAATCTTGTCATCAGGATTGATTTCCATTCCCTTGTCCCACATCCTAAACAATCTCAGCGTCCGAAAAGGATCAACGATATGTGCTGAAATGTGAAGTAGACCATTTGTTGGTGTTACTTCGGAATAATATTTGGACAGCTTCTGTCGCGCAAACTTCACAGCAAAGTATAAGTCATCGTTCCATTGGGTCTTCTTCGTAGCCAAAGCTGGCATAACGCCATCCATATAATCAAACATGTTATTGTATACAGTGATGATGTGATGCAGAGTAACCGTATGCCATTTCGACATCCACAGGGTCCATTATCGGAATGGCCTTAGGACTCCCATGACGTACTTGACAATGGTCCATTCATCTTGTGTGGTGAAGAGTGGCCGGTATTCGCTAGATTTTGGATTCATGAGCCACTCACAGGTGAATTCTTGCAATCGGTTGGCCCACTCAAGCAAAACTAGTGTCGAATTCCACGAGGTTTTCACATCCATAATAGGAAGTACGGCGATGCGTATTTCAACTTTTTCAGTCAATGAACTCGTTTCAATGACCAGGTGTCAGCATAATCAATACCACAAGCATTCCCTGCTATAGAAAGGTCAGTTTCAGTACTTTCAGAAATTCTTTAAATATGTACTTTCTCAATTTTCTTCACTAAACCTGGCTTCATGGCCAACACCTTGTTGATTCTAGCATTGCCTTCCTGTCGAAGTCTTTGACTCTTCCCAATGTCTGTGTTCCCATTTTCTCCAAATTGTTGATCATGCACATGGGCTTCCCATGACTTGGCGTGGCCTTTTACCCTAAGGCTAGTCATGTATGCATCTAACGCAAGCTGAATGAGGTGCGCCATATATGGTATGTGGTTTTGCAAAGCAGGCCATTCGATTCTGGAGGCCTCAAGTGTTGACTGTAGTTCCCGGGTCATTGAGTAATTTCATGAACCATTATCAGTCATAATTCCAAGTAAATGGCCGTCGGTAGGCTCAAAATGGTTAAGAACTTCTGTCAAATGTATGGCTAGCCTTGCCCCAGTATGTTAACCCTTGACCTATTATCCTCAGTTAGCATTTGTAATAGGAAAAGAAGTGGTAATCAACCTCATCGAATGCAAGTTGCACTTCACGCATTGCCCAAATTCGATTCATATAGCAAGCAACGACTGACATTATGGACAATTTATTTGTTGATGACTACCCATCCAAAGCTAAGCTAACTTTATTTCTTGATGGCAATTGCTACTTAATTGCATCCACTGTCAGTGAATATTCCCTCCAGCAAAGGTTGCTAAGAGTCCTGGTGGATGGTAGCACGAGATAGCTGCATAGTGCGTTATATGACTGTCGTAGCTCGAGGTTTGATATAGCGTTCCATGGAAAGCAAGCCGAAGCAAATCATACCATGAGGTAGCGATTCCAGGTGTTCTGATGGAATCTGGCAGTTTCAAAGTCCTTATCAGCCAGTTTAGATAATTTTTTCTGCCATCACAGTTAATATGGCCAAGGTCTAGATGTTAAATAATAATTTCAATTGGGACCTTACGATTGTAATTCCTCAACTTCCTTGTCCCTCCAGTATAGCCAACACTGTTTCATCGACAGTTGACCTAGTCAATTCAGATACTTCTGACTCTGTTAATTTGTACAACTTTGCAATGTGCGCTTTTGCCAGTGAGTGTTTTTCCCAATGAGCTGGTACCATGTTCTGATGGATGACGAAGAACTTGGTGACAAACGATAAGTATGATGCCAGGCCTGCCGGTCTCCTCAATTCTGCAGTGCAAATAGAATCGCCACGAAGGATCATGTCTAGAATTATTCGAAGCAATTGAAAGCTTCGAGTCCACATTCATAGAAGTCCACCAAGCATCAAATATGATTTGCAGGGTAAGGTCGTTCAAATCACGAATACAGACACGTTCATTTGTGGAAAATATCATAACCTCTAGAAACGAGTTGTTTATAGATTTTGAATCGGACATGGTGTTAGGAATTTGATGGCTGTGTAATTGGAGTTGAGTGACAGTCAAATGCTATAATATCATGATGTAGGCTGCTGATTCTTAAATATTGACTCTAGAGCAACAGGCAGGAGAAAAGTAAAATCTGTGAGACATTGCCATGGACGCTTGTTTTTAGGAGGCGGTAGTGATATCGTTACTAACATTTTTCCCTATAAAGGCAGCCAATACAATGATTATGGTGTGATACAGTTGTGCAGATCCTTGATTGTTGAAGATGCAAGACCAAACATCGTTGATGCTCCTTTGACGCTCATTTTTAGGAGGTGATAGCGACATGCGCACTACTGTTTTTGCCCATAATGGCGGCCACCATATTCGGGTATCCCATAAAGTCTTTGCACAGTCCTTGGATTACCCAAGATGCAAGACCAATAATCGTTGACGCTCTGTTGACGCTCATTTTTAGGTTGTGATAGTGATATCATTTGCATCATTGTTGCTGAGAAAGTCAGCTAATACGATCATTATGTGACGATTTCAAAGAATAGCCCTGGGATTATCCATGTTGCCAGTCACAAAATCGTTGACGCTCCATTGACAGTCACTTTCATAATGTGGCAACGAGTGTGCTGCTTGCCTTTTCAGCTAAAAAGACGCACAATAGTTATCTTTGGCAATATGGGACTTTGCAGCATGTATGATTGCTGAAAGTGTAAGACTAAAAATTGTTGATGCTCCATTGATGCTGATTTTTAGGAGGTGGTAGCAATATTGTTTGCGTCATTTTTGCCAAGAAAGGCAGCCAAAATGATCATTATGTGAAGATTTCGATAAATAGCCCAGGGATTAACACCATTGCAAGTCTAAGAATCGTTGACGCTCAGTTGAGGCTCATTTTTATGAGCGGTAATGTGTGAGCCGCTTATCTTTTTAGCTATCAAGACGCCCAATAGTTTATCTTTCGCAATAAGGGACCATGCCATATGTATGATTACTGAAAGTATAAGAGTAAAAATTGTTGACACTCCGTTGAGGCTTACATTGAACACATTTGAACCGTCATTGTACGTTCAATAACTGTATGATATGAATGAAACAATGATTCTTGACAACCAATGCATCATTTCTATGTATGATCATGTCCATCCAGAACCTTCGTGGCAGCTGAATTTCAGAACCACCACCAGACATGTTATCTGACTGATGGATGATGTAGCCAGCGTGCATTCCCGTGCTTTCGCCCGGCAATTCATGGCATGTTAATTTAGACGCTAAGTTTTGATCAGTACAGCCTGACTTCCACGCCTGTCCTGATCCAGCTCTTTTTTGTTGATTTCCATGACGTACCATTAGCAATTTTGGAAATCTCAACCATGTGCACCAGGTCTGAGCAGAGAGTTATGCAGTTGGACGAATGGATCCATGCAGCATTATGGTCATTATATGGACAGATTCATATCACGCACTGACCGCTCCTTCGATCAGTTGTATGACATCACTCACATAAAATTTCTTAGTCAATTTCGTCAGTAATTTAGTTTGTGCTTTCCCGCTTAACAGTAACCGTAGAGGTGCTATGGAGTTTATTGGTCGTCTTGCAGCTAAATATGGATACTAGAACTTTTGCATAGTATGTACCACCCTTGTAAATGCACAGAAGAATTATCTTGTCTCACAGTTTCGTCACTGAGATCAAGTAAAAGCTGACATATAGCAAAATGGAGTCATGAATTGCTTTTCAACTTGACTTGATCTCAAAAATAGTAATTTGTGTATCTATTCCGCCAGTGACGCACGCGCCATCACCATTCGTTGGTCCGAATCTAATTTCTATATGGGGATTATCTAGAGGGGAAAATGCAGGGGTAAAGGCGTACAGGTTCAATAGGCTTCACTTTCCCAATCGGTGACGAATTGGGCTCCGGGTCGGGCGGAAGTGATGCTATGCATTTACTCCACTCCGGTCCCCCAGAACCTAGCCCCATATGACTACTTCCTGGTCAAGATGTTCTTTGCAGCATTTGGGATATTCCGGGGATGATATCAAGAGACTCCATAAGCTCTCCAAACGTTTTGGGTACAGGATTTGCTGGGTTGTCGTCCGGATGTGGTTTGATGACTTCCGGAACATTCAATTCGGTTTTGCCATACTTCTTATTTCTTTCAAGGAAGCAGTCGGCCGCGTCCTGCCATCCTGGATGTGTCAATTCGTCAAGCTTCATCATCTTCAGCTGCAATCTCTCCATGCACTGCAGTACCGTTTTTGAGATTGTGCCCATCACCCAGCCTTGTTCATCATCTTTGCTCAGCTTGCCCTGCTCCATATCTTTATCATCCTCCCCATCCTCCTCATTGCCCGAACTTGGAAGTTCACTCAGACTGTCTCCTATAGGATCCATCATCTCCTCAAACATTAGTCTAGGCTCCCTGGATGTCAATCCCCTGCTTTCCGCACTTCTCATATCTTTCTGCTCCTGCTTAAGTGCTGTCTCTGCGTCCTCAACTCGCTTCCATGCCACAGCAGTTTCCCTCTCCACATAATGCTCGATCCATTTGTCTTTTTCTTTGTTATTCAAAACATTCGTTTCTTGTCTTCTCCCTGCCGCAAGCTGCTTTTTGGATCGCAATCTACGCAATGCACCTAGGGCTCAGACTCGTTTAGCTTCCAAGCTGCTCTTGACTTCATCCGCTTGCTGACGTCATCGTGTGGATAGGTTGGTCGATTTGCCCTACTTGCCAGCTGGAAGTGGTGAAGAGTTCTTTTTCGGAGCATTGACCATTGTAGTTTGTGTTGACTTTGTTGTTGATTGAGATGTTCGATGTTGCAAGATCTGGACTACATGTAGGCAAGCTTTGTCTGTTATGTCAATGTTGGTACATTTGATCAACTTGAATAAGCAAAATCAACGTTGTGACTGTCACTAAAATGGGAATAGTTATGCTAACAATACAGTATGACTTGATTTTTGGCGTCAGTTTCAAGTAAGATCCCTAGGATTTCTTGAGACGAACATTACCAGAAGTTCTTTCCCGGAAAGCATATCCTGTCTATATCGGACAATTGTCAGATTTCGGTGGTCATAAACCTCTATTAATCCTTGTAACCAACCAAACAACATCAGACCAACTTATTGCATATCGCAGACCGGTTAGAAACCCCTGCAATCTGATATCAAACACAGCATGATTTAACTTGAGTGAAACGTGCAACTTGGCAGTTACTTATTTCATTTTGCCTTGTAGTGAAGTATATATTCCTCAGGACTTCCCACTTCTTTTCATTATCATCTTTCTCTTCTATTCTACACCAGCAACTCATGGCTACACAAACACCTCAGCCAGGTGAGAACGGCACCAAACCAGGCGGGTCAACGGGCATTACACACAATGAGTCACTCTCTGGGACACAGCAAGAATGCAGACACCAGTTAGTGCACCACGATGCAGTCAATGCGGCCACCAAAAATATGACCCAGGATGTACATTTAAAAATCGTTCGTAAAACTGGAAGCAGCAACAATAAGAAACAGCACGCAATTGGATGTGAGTATATTCATATCAAGGTAAATCACGGTCAAAGAATAGTATAATATACAGCGGGTATATGTAAGGAGCTTTGTGACCAATTCATTTCTGCCCGTCACCAGAAACCACCATGGTTTACCAAGGCGTTTGCCTGCACAGTCCGCAAAATCGAACATCATGATGTTGTCAGCTCTGGGATTTTCGCTGACCAATTTCCTGATAAGCATCCCTGGGAGTGGACAAAACAGGCTTTAATCACGTTAGAGGAGGATACGGAAGCGTATATGGCGGTGGTCATTGCCAAATCTCATTACTAGATGCTGCAACTAATTTCTTGTACGTTTTCAAAATGCCTGCACAGTGGCAAGGCGAGGAGGTTGAGTACAGCTCGAACAGTTCGACATGCGCCTTGAATTGAGTATGGCGAAAATAGCCAATGGTGGGTTTTTGTGCACCGCTATAGAGGAAACGCAATATGTAATCAAAAAACCTCGGACTCAAGTCAGAGAAGAGAAGAAGCGGGGTGTTGAGTTTCCTGGGCATACAAAGGTGAAGTCTGCAATGGAAGGACACCCAGCTATGATTCATCAGAACCACACAGACGGCTGTCATTCTTACCAAATAGCACAGCGAGGAATCCCCAGACACGCTGGCGGCAAAATGAAACAGGTGCTCCTCCACCAGTCGCACGCCGACATCCGACACCAGATCTGACACCACTTCACCTGAAACGCCACCTGCGCCACCCGGTCCCATTCAGGTAACCCAATGATCGCAAACCGACGATTTGCCAGCCGCAAATGCGCATACATATGTTCCTCTTCCGAAGACTCAACCTGTCAATGTTGATGCATTCGCCGAGGATACCACACTCGAAGAAGATTTTGATCTAGCATTGTTGACTGACGAAATAACATCATGTGGTTAGTACACTATCTGCTGTGTATGAATGCTGCTAACATACATTTTGAAGACAAGAGGAGCCTATTGAACATACATGTCCATGGAAACCAGCATTGATTGAATGGAACAGGATTTTTAGGGCATTACAATCTACAATTTGCAGACACTGTAAAGTATATTTTAAAGAATATATTTATATGTATTATTAAAGAACAATATGCTGATCATGGACAAAGTACATGAAGACTTTGGAATGGCTGCCAAAACATCGTAAATGATAAACTGTGCCAAATTGAAAGATTGCATATTGCTGATACGCTCGTGGCAAAATGAGCGTCAACGCAGCATCAACAGTTGTAGGTATTGTAAGTTTGGCAAATAAAACTTGATATTGACTTTATTAGACATAATGTGAGTATTGGCAGCCTTTATAAGCTAATATAATATCTACACACTCCTAGCCCCATCATGAAAATGTGTGTCAACGGAGCGTCAACGATTTTGGGTTTTGCATCATTGGTAATCTGAGTTGTGAATTGTTGCACACTGTTATAAACGGCGTATTGGCAGCCTTTATCGCCAAAAAGGCAAGCGGTACTGTCAGTGCCCCCTTGTGAAAATGAGCGTCAACGGAGCATCAACGATATTTGGCTATGCATCTTCAGTTATCTGAAAGGCAATATCTTGCAATAATTCATATACTATGTACTGGCTGCCTTTTTAGTCAAAACAGTGCAGGATATCTTCGTTACCCCATCATGACAATGAGCGTCAATGGAGCATCAACAATTTTTGATATTGTAAGTCAGGTAATTAAAATGTCATTTGGTCATAGTTAAGTATAATACCAGTATTAGCGGCCTTTATTGGCAAAGAGAAAGGTGCACGGTCTCTGCCGCGTTCTGAAAATGAGCGTCAACAGAGCATCAACGATTTTTGGTCTTGTAAGTCAGGTAATTGGAAATTGATTTGTTTGCTGTTATGCATAACCAACCTATTGGCAACCTTTGTAGGCAAAAAAGGATGCGACACAGTCACTTCCCAATTCTGAAAACTTTGTTACCCCATCATGAAAATGAGCATCAATGGAACGTCAACAATATTTGGTCTTGCATACTGGATAATCATGGCATCACGTGTATATCAAAGCTAATAACAGATGTCTAGACCGCCTTATAGCCAAAAATACAAAATGTAGAAGGAGAAACATGGATTCCAAAAAAATCGATATTGCAAACTGCAAAATATGCAAAAAGTGATTATTACCTGTTGAATGAGCAGTTTTGGTAAAATACAATTATCAGGCAGCAAAAACAAGAGCATTATATGAATCTACGAATGGACCTGCTGGGCAACCTGCTGACAACCAGCCCAATTCAAACGTGTTGTGGATTTCGATCGAATCATACCTGCGTTGATGGTCCGGGTCCATTGACGCCACGGACAGTCAATTTGGCAACGGTTTAGTTCCGACCCGGACCCGGAACCTGAATCGACGGTCTGGACCTGTTGCTAACACTATTTGCAGCATTGATTTGGCAGTCCAATTTTTCATCCCACACTTCGGCAACACCTTCAGTGCACTCCTTTTTCTGATAAAGCACTTCCCATCTGGCATTCCACTTTTCCCCTCGTAGCTGTTCTCCTTTTTCATCTGACTATATTATATTGCGTGTCAAACCCCAATTTAGATTCGCAGCTAGCTAACATCTCATTACACTGTTGTTAGATATCACAAATCGAGCCACGCAACGTTGGAATTCAATTTCTGCCACTCTCCAGGTACGAATACTCAGCAAATACAAAGTGCGCCTACAGCGTGTTTGTTTGATTGATTAATTCTGTGTTCCTGCTATTGTTGGCCCGGATGAGAAGGGGGAAGTAGTAGATGACTTCGACACCATGTTCGATTGATGTCATTTGACTGTTTAGTCAGGTTATTGTTTTGGTGTACCTGTGTTTATGTTTGAATCACATGCCATTTTCTTTGGTACTATGCTGTATTTAGGCAATCAATACAGTGTCAAAGAAGATGGTAGGTAGTATGATTCAGAATTGATAATGAACAATAATGCATGCATTATAACTGCCATTGAGGGAAATTGATTGCTCATGAACATCCGGACAGTCTCAGAGAACGCCTTTAGTCCCCCGAATGAAGATTTATATGAACCCAAGCATCGCTGAGAGTTTGTTGATAATTTCCACATTGGTTCGGTGACGCATCCAGGTGCAGCCAAAGTTCTCTCTGGCGCTTCGACGTATTCGCAAACTGATCACAATCACTCCCATGGTACATCTGTAATGGTCATCTGAGATCACACTTACTCCTGTACCAGTCATTATAGATCCCAATTACTCTGAAGGCCAGCAGGAATGCCCTCCTAGGGCCTGATACTTTCCTGAAATTGATGCTTCTAAGTTTACACTCCAATTTCTCTCAGACACTGCTGGAGACTTCCAGAGACTCGAATACATTTAGCTGATGAGTGTGTCACTTTTTCTGATCCATGGGCATATGAACTAGTAAGAGTCAACACTAATCAAATTAAAGCACAGTGGATTGTTGTACAATGGCTCCTGCAGAAGAACAAGAATGGTTACAATATGTCTTGTACAGGACTATACCGAGAATTCAAGTTCAAGATGATGCCATATACCACCAAGAATTGAAAGTCACACAGTATGGAACAATGTTTTGATCTTGTTGCAGATTCAGAGTTAATGCTGTCCATAAGAAAGTTCAGCAATCAATGCAACATTTACATTTAAAGCAACCTGGACAATTATTCCAATATGGCGGCAAAATACACAACTTCAGAGTGTGTATTTGTATTTTAGCTGAAATACCAGAGATCTACCATGTATAGTTGGGCAATTATGATAAATATATTCTAGCATTTTGGCCCTCGCCAGAGTTCAATGAAACTCAGAAGTGAAATGTTAAATGCAGATGCCATGGATGACTCCCATATAAATCATTCTGATACATGAGTAATTCATGTGTCAATTGCCCTTTTACCTCTCCTCTGATCGAGACAGTGTACAAATCAAGTGCTAGTACACCCTCGACAGACCAAAGCTGACACATGTTTTTACAACTACTCATATCTGGATTTGTCTGACATCTTGAATGAAATGGATGTTCAATTACACCAATTCGGTAGAGGCCTGTCATGGGCAACATTTGAGCACATTCAATTGTCTCCGACTTCACTATGGCTGAACATAAGCATGGAGTACCTGGAGGTCCTTGTGTGAAATCAATGATGAAGAACAATGGCAAGAGTGGATTCATCGCACACAGTTCATCCAATATTTAGTCCAAATCTAGACTGAGAGTTGCACTGCATCTGGGTACTAATTGATAGTGGTACTTGAAGCAAAATCATGGCTTCAGAACTTCTCAATGGATGTGAACTACTCCACGATGTAGCAAACATCTGAATCTTTAGAATTGACATTCTTATTGTCATGTACAGATCTGTGAGCAGCATGAGAGTGAACACTGTAAAAAATATAAATCACTCAGATCCAGACTACGATACAGAGGTGATCTTCATTGTGCTGAGTACATATGATAATTTGGATACATAAAGATGATCCAGGACTGTTACACTGGAGATTGGTGGGATAACAGATTGATTGACATCTCTAGTGAATGCTTGAGGCCAAAGGGCACCATGCCGATTAGATATAATAGTGTAGTCAGGTGGAAGACAATGATCTGGAATTGGAGATGAATACTCTCAATATGTATTTTGATTAAATTCTAGTCACTGGATTCATCAAGCAATTATCTGTAACTTTCATAGGAGAAATGATAATTGTAAAGAAGCAGAATGGGAGTGTGTGGCTGTAGGTGGAATACAGGCCCGGCCTGTACCTATGAGCGGGGACTCCATATGCTTACAGTAATCAGACAATGGGTGGGCAGCAATTTCGAAGATGATCAGCAGTCGGTAATATCACTGAATATATGTACAATGTGATGCATGAAATATACCCATCATACCACAATCACCTACTTCATGTCCACAGATGGGCAACACAACGGATTAGATCACTGACTTCCCCCAGTCAACAGCAGTGAAATACACTCAGAGCTTTGTTATTGCTGACTGTTTGACCAAAAAGGTGATTTTCTATCCCTGCTGAAATGACATTGACTTTATGGAGCAAGTACAAATGATAATCAAATACACAATCTTCTAATGGAATATAGCAGACAGCTTCAACACCATTTGTGGCACAGAGTTCAGCGGTTAGTTTTCCATTTTTGGTTTCACCCACATATGTATCAATACCTGATCCTCCGCTGTCTTCCTCTCCAAGATGGATTTCAACACTGTATGGCATATCTTAACAATTGGGCAGCGCCACCAACTGTTATGCAACTAGATGTAGCATACATGAGCTGAACAATTACGAATGGCGAAATGTGTATATAAGTACTCAGTCCACTACACTGTCTGAATGTGAGATTTCTGCATAAACCATGACATGGATTTGACAATGCCATTCTGACTATCCGAGAATCCCAAATTCAGGTTACAGGTGCCACCAGACTTATGCATGGCTGCGATGGAAGAGATACAGCACTATTTCTGGGAAAGCATACTCAAAACTTAAGTATAGCGATCAAACAACATTTGTGAAAAGTGTTGACTTTGATGTCAGATATAAAATATGGCTTTCAATCAGGATCTTGTACACATTCATGCCTTCACAAAATCACAATGGCTGGTACACTGGACTGTGCAGAGTAAGTATAATCATCAATCAGAATGCTTTCAATCTAGTATTGTACTGTACCGTGCAAAATTAGAATATTTTCCAAGCCATGGTACTCAATTGTTACTCACAATGGGTAACCATTCACACAATGTCATCCGATGACCATCAATAAACTGGCAGAATAAGATACCAACGCCATACTCAACTCAAGATAGCACTATTAGACAGTGAGTTATCTTATGGAATGGGCTGGATGTAAACATATCATCAGCAAAATGTATTTTAGTCATGGGAAGCCTCCAGCAGTGTCTGAGAGGATGTGGAGTGTAAACTTTGATGGATCAATGTCAGGAGAGTATCAGACCCTAGTGTTAGACTGAGTCTTTGTAGTGTGCATCACCACGTAGCTGTGGGTTAGGGCCTGCAGCAACTTTATAGGCTACGGGTCATCTTAGACTTAGACTCAATCAATCGATCATCTCGACAGATTCACCACAACAGGTTATGAGCCCGGGCATGACCACAATCTGGTTATCATCTTGGACAACTATCAAGCAATAACAGTCAACTTGTAAACCTTCATATGAGCGAGGCCACAATGTCCCAGATGCACTGCAAATGAATCCGGGATCACGACACCCTAAGAACTGAGGATGGCAATTCAACAGTGTACATGATTTCTCCACTCGATGAAATGTCACACTCAGCTGCTAAGAAGCTTGCGATGGCTCTGATTGTAGATATGGCTGCGAAGGGCGCAATGGCTGCAATGGTCACGATGGCTGCAATGGCTGCGATGGGTGCGATGGATTCGATTGCTGCCATTGCCGTGGTGATGAGTTCTACAGATATACGATTACAGCAACTGAATGATACGTCGACAGGGCACATCCTGGACGAGAATGGAGAGCAGTGTGGCAGGAGTTCGGGTTAATATCGGCATCATCACGATGTGTTCAACGCGATATCGTAAGGGGTCAACAGGTGTCCAGCCAAGTAGATCCATAAACAGTATGGTTTGAATAGTCGATGCAAAGTGGGCGGGTAATGGACTGCCGATAGTTGGCAGATGACGGCAAATTGAAACCCCTGGGGACAGTGGCGGTAGGTCCACTACAGTGCGCAGGGTATGTGATTTTGGTAACCCAAGAGACTGGTGGTGGCAATTGTGGCCATCAATCTGCGATGTCTGTGGACTCCTCTATTGTGAGGCTGAGGAAGTAATACTAGGAGCTGTACAGTGAGTACATTCACCCTAAAACATCAATAATGACAATCTCTCCTCCACCCGGGACAGTGTGTATGGTAATCCACAATCTATGGGAATGAGTTTCTTAGGGCTAGCTGAGACCAATGAGCAACCTTTGGATAACCAGCTCTGATTCGACTTGTGGTTATGCAGACATGTCTGCAATTTTTACACCGACATCTACACCGACACATACTCAACTATGCAACTATCCGCAATGGACCAACAAGTATTAATCAATACATCCATGTTGGCTGTCGAGCGGAAGTCAAAATCGATGCAGATACACCTTTGCATACCTCGGTTTATATCAACCACAGTAGAAGAGGGTATGAGCACTAGAGTGCAGAATGGATTCAATGATCAGCCGTTTCATTTGTGGAGCAGAAGTCAACATCGCCGCTGATAAGTGTCAACAATTTTGACACCTACAGCACAACCAATGATTGGGATTGAGAGGCTGCACACAGGAATCGAGGACGCTCCAGCTGGACTGTTTGTGACCTTTGGAGGAGCTGATGCCTGGAATTTGAGACAGTGGAAGCCGACAGCATAATTGACTACCACGCTTAGAACTTGGCATATGATTGACGGCTTTAGTGGCATGAGGGGGAGAATCGTCATTTCCGAGGAGCTCAGGGCATGGCATGATTTGGCTTCTGTCTTCTGTCTTCTGTTTATTTTCAGTCTGTTTTTCAATGGCTTAGTGTTTGATGGATGTGATAATGCCCTGGAGGTGGCTTAGACCGAGTCTTGTAGAGTACGTCATCACATGGCTATGGGTTAGGGCTGGCTGCTACTAGATAGGAAATGGGTCATCTTAAAATTGGAATGAATCAATCAATCGTCTCGACAGGTTCCTCACCACACCTAGGAGGGCATTCGGGCCGGCTTTCGGAACAACTGGGATCTCCGATGACTGGTTTATGAGTACCATAGAAGTGATTGTAATAAGTTTGAGAACACCTCGGAGCACTGGTAAATCTTTTGGAGCACCTGGGAGTACGTGGGAACACCTGGGAGTGCCAATGACGAGTCTGAGAGCGCCAATCACAATCCTGGGAGCGCTAACCTCAAGGCTGGGGGCACGTGGAATCACTTTAAAGCTTTCTGGGAAAATGACATCTTCGTTTGCAATGTTGCTGGTACACCTGGAAATCTTTGCTACTACTTATCATTCAATAATTTTTAAAACTCATGTATTCAGTTTCTATTCTCATCGATCTATCTATATAGCTACCCATCTACGCACGGTACGACTGAATTCGCTGCAGATGGTAGTTGAGAGCAATTGGAGATGCGCTGGAATATGACGATCGAGTGAACTACAAGATACACTCCGAGGGTGTAATCAAGTGAGTTTGGCAACATACTGTGGAGAATGGAGTCGAGCAAGATTGGACGACTACTTGGAGTGTTGTACGGTGGCGTGTGCTCGAGTAGTCAAGTGTGCGCGGGCGTATGCAAAGGTGTGTCTATTGTATCGTGTAACGAGACATGTCGCATCAACATAAGGTTGATCGATGACTAATGGTGCTAACTACAAAAGAGGCAGGTTACATCATAGTCCTTGGCATAGTGATATCCGTACTTCCAATGAGCTCAACACTCCTCCAGGACGGCTATCACGTCCGTTTCAAACAAAACAGTAAACAAAGGAGAAGAGGAACCAATCAAACATTGTGGATCTCCTCGAAACAAACGTGTCCAATCAATTTACTTTCTGACAGCATTCCTGTTGTACGGTGGCGTGCGCTCGAGTAGTCGAGTGTGTGCGGGCGTATGCGAAGGTGTGTCTATTGTATCGTGTAACGAGACATGTCGCATCGACATAAGGTCGATCGATGACTAATGGTGCTAACTACAAAAGAGGCAAGTTACATCATAGTCCTTGGCATAGTGATATCCGTACTTCCAATCAGCTCAACACTCCTCCAGGACGGCTATCACGTCCGTTTCAAACAAAAAACAGTAAACAAAGGAGAAGAGGAGCCAATCAAACAACGTGGATCTCCTCGAAACAAACGTGCCCAATCAATTTACTTTCCGACGGCATTCCCGATGCCTTTTCCATTTCCAATTCCGATACCATTTCCGTGACCATTCCCGAGACCATTTCCAATTGTACCGAGGCCATTTCCGAGGCCATTCCCGATCATTCCCATCGCAGCACACTGCTTCAAGAAGGCGGGCTTCGGCAGTGGCTTGGTGAAGCAGTCGGCGAGCATCTCAGCAGTCGGTACGTAGCTCAAGTCGATCTCTCCGTCTCTAGCCATATCTGCAGCAAGATAGTACTTGGTCGCAATGTGTGCAACTGCAGTTCCGCGGTAGATTCTGTTCTTGATGCTCGCGATCAGTGACTGTGAATCGGAGAACACGTGAGGGATAGTCGGGATGCCGAGCTCGTTCAAGAGATGCGAGATCTGTGTGAGTCTCATGCAGCCTACTCCAAAGGCATAGTATTCGGCATCGGTCGTGGACTGGGCAGTCGACTTCTGTTTTCTCGATCTCCAGTCGACCGCTCCTCCGAAGGTGATGACCAGTCCACTTGTCGATTTATAGTCATCCGGGCATCCAGCATAGTCCGAATCGACATAACATCTAAGTGCGCCTTCTCCTTCTCCTCCGAGTGCTCCTCCGAGTGCTCCTCCGAGTGCTCCTCCGAGGGCTCCTCCGAAACGCAGACGCCAGTCCTTCGTGCCGTTGAGGTACCGAAACACGCGCTTGAGAGCTACCATATGCTCATTGCTCGGGTCGTGATTGTACCGGCTGAGGACTCCGATGGCATATGCGATATCGGGCCGAGTGGCGGTCATCGCGTACATAAGGCTTCCGATCATCGATTGGTATATGGTCGGATCGCAGGCTTCTTCGTCGGGCTTCCTCTTGTGAAGCTTCATTGCCATCGGCGTGGCAACTGGCCTGGACTCGTCCATTCTGAACTTCGCCAAGATCGTCCGAATGTAGCTGTGCTGATGGATGTCGATCGTGTGATGCTCCCGATTGCGTTCGATGTTCATGCCAAGATAGAAGGAGACACTCCCGAGATCATGCATCCGGAACCTCTTCTTCATCTGATCCTTGATCTGCCCAATCAAGCCCTCGTTAGCAATGATAAGGAGATCATCGACGTACAGAACGACTGCGGCAACGATGTCTTGATCCTTATTATGGAGCACGAAGAGTCCTCCGTCGACACGTGATGCCACGAACCCAATCGAGATCACGAAGTCTTTAAAAGTGCCATACCAAACGTGCGAGGACTGCTTCAGGCCATAAAGAGACTTTCTCAAGCGGAGTACCATCTTCCGCGAAGTCTTTGACCTTGGATCGTAGTATCGGCTCCCATTCTGGAGCAAACGAAAGTATCCCTGCGGCGGGTGCATATAGATCTCTTCCTCCAAGTCAACTCCCAAGAAAGCCGTGCATACGTCCATTTGATGGATCTCGAGATCGTACTTGGCGGCGATGGCTAGTGCCAGCCTAACGTGGCCCAAGCGAGCAGTCGGTGCATACGTAGCCTGGTAGTCGATGCCTTCGATTTGGTGATTTCCTCCACAGACTAACCTGGCCTTGTACCGCTGCACATTGCCTGCTCCATCGCGCTTGATCTTGTATACCCAGTGACTTGGCAAAGCCTTTCTCCCTTCCGGAAGCTCCACGAAATCTCCAAAGACTTGATGCTGACCAATT
>Ga0307514_10000445_pt1 | contig 89202 bp, 108 predicted proteins | sample 16_EM_MG_FD_203088 | JGI IMG/M metagenome (GOLD analysis project Ga0307514, IMG submission 203088) | Populus trichocarpa ectomycorrhiza microbial communities from riparian zone in the Pacific Northwest, United States - 16_EM | ecosystem: Host-associated > Plants > Roots > Unclassified | place... | reverse complement strand
CTCTTGTATAAGGACAAGAGGTTGAGTCTTAGGATAAGACGAGGAAAGAAAAAGAAGTTTAGATAGGCGGCTGTATTTAGGTTAATAAATGTTTTATTGAAACGTGGCTTAAACACCCCCGTAACAGATATACCCACTGTGATAAACACCAGATCAATGCCTCGTTCTGAATTGTTTGGAGATGGAACGGATCAGCTCCCCATGAACTTTGCTGTTTATCAGTAGTGGGCAGTATGTTGAATATTTTTGCAGAGTCAATATCGTACCAGCCTTGGAGTGCAAGATATGATAGTGTCTCCTCTATATAGTCAAGACGAGTACACTGGTCATTATGCTTAATTATCAGTTGAATGTAATTAACTTTATTGCTAGATTGATATGCCCCTTGTATGTTTGCAATATGTAGCCATTCAGAAATATCAGCGGTAAAATAGTTACTGGAATCCATTCGCCGAATTGACTCCAATATATCACTCACAAGATTCATCTTTGGATATCTCAAATTCATTACATGTTGTTCAATGGTTTCCTGGACTGCCTGAGTGATGAGAGTTTCCCACCAAGCTTCAAACTTGATCCAGCGGATGGAGAATTCCTTCTTGAACGGCTTCTGTTTATTTGAGATGATATCATAAATTTCTCCCTCTAGCTGGTTAGTGACGCACTTCATATCAGCCAGGCTCAAGGTTATTCATTCTGCCTCAGCATCAGATAGAAAAATCTGAACTTGCAATTGCATGCCGGGGGTCATGATTGCTGCTCTGTGAGCTTCATCTTCAGCGGCAGTATTCAGATGAGCAAGTTTTTAGGCGAATATGTGTCTGCGATCGGTTTCCTTAGTGCTGACTGTCTGCCACAGTTGGCACTCATGATTTTGGAATAATTTATTAAAACCCTTGCCTTTAACACGTATGGCATGGTGGATTTTGCATTCCAATCTCTTTAATGCCTTTTGATGATTAGCATCTGACCAAGTTGTTGCCACTCGTTGGGCTCAATTCAGATGCAACTGAAATTACCTATATTTTTTTGTGGAAACGTTTTCAGCCCCATACTATACAAGAATTTCCATCGCTGTTAGGGGTTTCTCCTGACAGTGTCTACAGTACTTGAATAGCCTTTGAGGATTCATGTCTTGAAATAATCTTGGGGCCACAAGATATGCATAACACCAATCATCGGCATCTCAAAACTTCTACCAGTCACAATTACCTTTAGCGGGGTATGAGTGGGACACGTCTCGATGGGATAAGCCTAGGCTTAGCAGATTCATTGAAGCATATGCTGCAGCAGCTGATTTGGTGATGCAACAACACTGCCAGATCAAAAGGGCTACAATCCTGCCAAGCGTGTTGTTTTCCACCAGATTTACAACCAGAGATTAGAGGTGATAAAGTCTGATCATACTAAGGAATACCTCGACCTGCAGACTAGACAGTCATTAGCCAATATGCAATCAGGTGAGATTCCGAGCCAATCTTTTGTTAGAGCGGAACAACTTGGGTACTCCCTGGCCAAAGGGAATAGTCTCGGTGTAAGCATGGTGTGACTGAGAGATTATGGCATTAGCAGTTGATATGACGCCTGGGGCATCCCCGTGCATTGAGTTGTGACGGAATGGCAACTGCGAATGTAACCAGTTCAATCATATGAGGTGTACATGTCATTTAATCTACATTGGCATAGTATTGGTTGGTCGCTTATTAAATCTATGACACAATCATACTACAGTATTGATTAGTGGAAAGCGCATTCCAATCAAGTACGGATACGTATTCCAATTACTGAACAATGCGTACAGAAGATGTCAAAGTTAAAGTTATGATATGATATATGATATCGTGCGGTTGTGGCCTAATTCTTATCAGGGACGTAACGGTTGAATACTGCATTCGCATCAACATGATAACCAAAGCGATTTGTGGATATCTCTATCATGTGCATTCATTCTGAATGTAAGTTGCAAAGCATGTAGCTATCACAATCATGAAAACGAAATATGGGTGCACATACGTAACATCCGGAGAAGTTTCTATTAAGAGGTCACAATGTTCCGACAATGAAAAGAACAAGCTCTAGTAGTAAACAGTCAGAAATATGTACCAGTGGAAGAAAACCGTTATTTGTTATTGTGTTTTTATGATACCTATCTCTATTATTTTGTTACGGGGGTGTTTAGATCCCAATAACTAATACAATATTTATTGAATCTAAGTACAGCCGCCTATCTAATCTCTTTCTCTCCTCGTCTTATCCTAAGACTCAACCTCTTGCCTGTCTTGCAAGAGCGACCTGTTCGTTCAGCTCAAAGTCTAGAGCCGCTTCTTCCAACCTATTCAAATTGAAACGGTGCCACTGCCCGTCTCCAATATAGACGATGATTAAACCTCGCCTTCGTACAACCACTCCTCGGAAAATTCCTTGTAAGGTAACGCGTCCATATTGAGATATCTCAACACCAGGTAGTCGATATTCTCGAGTTCGCAAAAACGGAAAACCACAGTGTAGGTGTGGGTTAAATGGTGCTCGGCCAATTCAAAAAGCAAATTGCCGAAACTCTCGACAACCTTCTGTAGTGCGTACTCGGCTGATGTGTAATGATGTCCAGGCATATATGGCCCAGTCTCTTGTGTGTATGAGGGAAGTAATTTTGAATAGATAGAATTCTTAATAATATTTTAAGATCATCTTCGGTGTTCTCTGAAAGCTAATCTGTTCGCTGCTGCCCGTTCAACCTCCTACCATCGCTGGCCCTTTATAGCCTTCGTTCTTCCTCAGGTGTAATAGTGTTATCACGGCCACGCCCCTTGCCGCCCAGATGATAACTTACCTCCACACCCTCAGGTAGTCACGTCCTTGCAATGTGGTTTGAACGCGTTACGCTCCTGATAACAATCAGGCCATCCATCACGTGATATCAGCTTATCCTTTCCTAACTCAGACATCTTTTGCAATCGTACGAGTCGGTAGTTGGAACATCTACCAACCAAGTTGATGATGCTTATCACCTCTTAAATTCCCCATGCAAGTGAGTCATTTAATTGCGTCATAGATTTGCTCGGCGACCAACCGACACTATGCCAACGTAGATTATTAACGCGTAAGCTTGTATGCGATACGAGGTTACGTTGCGATCCAGACTGCTTGCGCCAAAGAGCAGTGTTCGCTCCAGGCCAATGCCTACATTATTAATCCCTCAGTTACGACCTGCTAAGGTCGGGACTTGTCTCCGGACCGGAACGTGCCCCTCCATATCCTGACCCGTTACAGGTAGGGGAGAAGAGTCCTCTTAATCGCATATTGACTATCAACTGCCGTGCATGCTTACCATGCATGTCCCGCAAAGTATCTAGGAGTGAACAAAGATAGCGCGCTGCGCATCTCTTTGCGTGACTGGCATGAACTCCCACTAAAGAGCATGTCACTGACCAACTTGATTACCACATGCATAGATGTTTGTGTATATCATAGATATATATGCATTTTGTGCTCATAATCAAGTATTATTATCGCTGTTATGGAGCGACCCCTAACATATTTCTACATAACAATCGATTAGCTTTTCATAGCCGCAGCCTCTCATCTTCGGTTTAGTATTACCTTCAGGTATTAGCTTACCGTTACACAATAACGAAGTACAATTGTTCCAGAGGAATGACCATTACTTTCGAAAATGCAAACGACCTCATCGTATATGTTTTGGAAAGGATTATATCCTTTGGTTGCAAAAATCAATACATTTTTGTGGCCCAGTGTGTCTGGTGGCAAGCATCAATTATTGGGTTACAGCAAGGATTAGTTACCCATATTGATAACCTCAAGATACAAGCCAATATTGGAATTCAGAAAGTATCTTCGACTCCATGAGACTTATAAGAGGATTACAGAGTCAATACTGCCAGAGACAAAGAGAATGATATTGGTGATAAGGAAACTCCTTGACGGACATCAATTGATCCTAAGGATATTCCGCCTCCTGTCCTTACGTATATTCATCCAGATAGGATAGCTCAGATGGAAGATTTGGATAGCAATCTTTGTGATTGCGAATGGGAAGCATTGAATTCTACTCTAAAGAGTACTGAGAGGTATATACACAAGTCAAGAGAAGAATGACGGGCTTTCAATCTGAAAAATATGCCTGCTCCATTAAATAAAACCAGATCCGGCTAGGTTGCTTTTAAGCTGTTAACCAAGAACCAAAGAAATCGGTTACAGGCAATCCCTACTGATTAATTGGCTACATACATCAATAATTGGGTCTAGGGCCGTACCAAGTCTCTATAATCAAGGTATAAGTACCCCCCTAACAGTATAATAAATAAGTACCATACACTCCTGGGTATATTATACGACACATGCAAGAAGAGGAACTCAAGGCTTATAAAGGGTTGAAAGAGTAAGGAGCTTTCTTGTTAAATTCATGAAAATACGAGTTGGTAGTATTTTCTACCAAGTCACCAAATTTTGCAGTTACCTTACCTTTCCGGATACCAGGTAAGACTGCAGAATATGGTAACTGACAGAAGTATCTTCCGGAAACATAAAAGGGACATGATATTTGGAAAAGACAAACTGAATACTATCAACAAGATACAATCAGTGAAGAGTTATCGAACGTGATAATATTCAGATAGAACTATATATATGCCCATCAATATAATTGACTTGGCCAGATATACACCAAATTTATTCGAATACGAAAATCTCAATATATTGGGATCAGTAAACATGATATTGTCCGTACAACTAGAAAACAATTGGAATAATTCAATATTCCACGACGAACTAGAAACACCAAACCTCGTGTTGAATACTATTGACAATCAGCTATTAGCGGTGACTTTCTTACGATTGACGATATTGTATTCCCAGACCATTGGAAAGAATATCTCTTGTGAGCAGATGAGTGGGATTGTGACTGCAAAGAACATGATAGGACCGAGTGGTGTTATTGCAAGGACAATAAATCATCAGCAAAATTCAGCCAGTGGTAGATTTCTCATATCCACCAATGGATTGAATTTATGATATGTTGGTCATGATCACTCTGTCTATGATATTGATTCAATTACGAAATTTTTTTGAACAATCAATGCTCATGCAATATTATCGCTTTTATGAAGATAATTGCGAATCTCTACAACAAGAATGAATCGAACATTTGGAAGGATCTATTCACATCCCTTATGCAAAAATTGTTAAATCTACACCTCACGATTGGGGGATGTATAACCAAGGGAAAGATTGCGGTTATACTAATGGTTATAACTAAAGGCTCTTGGAAGGGCATGGTAATGGCTGGGAAGAAGCCAAAGAATATTACCCAAAAATATTTGAAAGAGAGCTTAGGAAAGCTAAGCAGTTATGGAATGAAACAGGTGCGAATAATGAGAATTCCAGACACAATAGCAGAAGAATACAAGGAACCGGAAGAAGATGACGAATGGTCATCTTACGGACAAAAAAGAGACGCACAACAGACTGAGTGAAGAGAATGGTTTGAGAATTAGTCCGACGATGAGCTTAGGGATACCGTCAGATTAAGGAGTTGTTCTTTTGCAGATAATGAAATGATTGCTTTAGACGTCTAGAATGTCACTTCTTTAGAAGTTATAAAAGATCATCAGTTGACGTTAAAGACCACAGTGCGACATCATTCCTTATGCCGACATCACCAATTCCATGGTGCGACAATATGATGCCCATATCACCAATTACACAGTGCAATACCACATTTTAATTTACACAGTGCAATATTATCATACTTCGATATTACTTCATTAATATTATCTTCACATATTACATCAGTAATTTATAATTTCGATATTGGAATTCACGCACAAGATAAGCTCGGGGTACAGAGCCCACAGCAAAAGAGGAACAGTGTCTCGAAGCGTCCAATTAACACCCAGGCGATAGATGCTCCATTGGGTAAACTGATGTGACAGATATTGTTAGGGGTTCTTGCTTAACAGCGGTAATGGTACTTGCAATAGGTATATGAATACATGCCACGGAGTTACTCTTGGTCTTGTCACGTGATATGCATAACACCTTTTCATGACTTTGCAAGTAGACCAGTCTTTTGTCCATTAGCGAGGATACAAAAGAGTCGTGTGTCGATTGGATAAGCTACTGCTTAGCAGATTCACTTAAGATGATGCAACTATGCTGCTTTAGCGGAGATACTTGGTATCGGCCATGCGCATAGTTTCCAACCACATTCATTGTCTCTGAAACTAGCGGGACTTGTCCTACAAGACACAGTAGTCGATACTCAATATGCGATCAAGTGGGATCTCTGTCTTATTCCCTCAGGCGATAAGAGCTAGCAGGACACTCCCGGGCCCAAGAGAGTGGTCTCGGCCTAAGCATGACGTGACTGAGGGAATTATGATGTTGGCTGATGATATGAGGCCTGAAGCAACCCTGCTGATTGGTTTCAGTTAGTATGCATTACAACGTCAGACTCGTATTCGATACATGCTGACGCATCAAGTTCTACATTCGCATAGTATCGGTTGGTCGCCAAGTAAATCTCTGACACAAGCCAAACAGCCTTTAAAGTGAGACATTAATTTGCGATAAGCACTACTGACCAAGATCAGCAGATGTTCCAATTACTGACTCAAATGGATTGTGAGATGTCTAAGTTCAAGTTTCATCTGACACATTGTCTGACATGATATCATGTGATGGATGGCCTGATTCTTATCAGGAGCGAAACACTTTAATACCTCATCCGCATGAACACGATAAGCAACTGGGATGCGTGGCATAATATCACCGGGTACATGACGTGACCGCAAGAACCCTACCATGAGCACTATAGTCATAGTGTCGAAGTATGGGCATACAAACCCTCAAAGAAAACTATAAAGAGATGGCATTGTTCCGGCAATGAGAAGAGGGCCATCAGCAGCAATCCACAGTCAACAGTCTGAACACCGAAGACAATCTTAAAATATTATTAAGAATTCTATCTATACTTTACACAATTACTTCCTTGATAAACACACGTGACTGGGCCTTGTATGCCTGGACATCATTATACACCTGCCAAGTACGCACTGCAACAGAGAGTCGAGTCTTTCGGCAATCTTCATGTTCTGTTGGAAGCGTACCATTGAACCCACATCGACCGGGTGGTTTTTGATTTCTGCGAGTACGAGAATATTGGATACCTGGTGCTAAAATATCTCAACACCGGTGCCCTACCATTCGAGCAATTTTCCAAGGATTGGTTATTCGACAACGAAGCTTAATCTTCTTCTATTTGGGTGACCGACTTTCGAGACGTTTTGATTTGGAAGCTCCTGCAAGAAGTGGGCAAGAGGTAGAGTTTCAGGAAGAAACGAGGAGAGAAAGAGAAAATAGATAGGCGGTTGTACTTAATTCAATAAATATTGTATTGATTATTGGCATTAAGCACCCCTGTAACAGATATGTTGAAGACCACCTCTTGTCAGAACCTTAGGGACTTGAGGCCTGTGTCCTTACCCTCTGATCTTTTGTTTGGTTACTGTTTTATGAACTGGATGTCCCACGGTCGCATACGCTGTGGCACGCGACAGGCTCCAGATCTTTGAGAAGGTGTTGCGAGCCTTCCAGTAAAACGCGAGACAGCATACCTTAGTCAGCAATGGTGAAAGGTCACGGGAAGTGGACCTTAGCAAGGACCATGGGCCATAGCAGTGTGTAAGAACCCATGTGGTATCCATGTTGACTCGAGAGGATGGTTAGTCTCTGTCGGTATATTGAAGTCTTGTGGTACTGTGGGCATGGGGTAAACACTGCCAAATGAGGTGAAGCCAGTTGTGATCGAGAAGAAGCTACAGGACGATCAGGTATATCCAAGGTGCAAACGTATTAACATTCTCTTCGAAGAGGCACCCTGAAGCTTGTTGAATTTTAGCTGGGTAACATCACATATGACTTCATTAATTTTATCTTCGTATATTATATCAGTAATTTTCAATTTCGATATAGCTTCATCGATATTGCTTTCACATATTTCTTCTGTAATTAATAATTCCGATATGATTTCATTAACTATCATCTTGAACAGTACTGTGTTGATCACTTGTTTAATAAAGAATTTCTTATATATTTGAGAACGGAGTGATGTTGTATGTTGGTGTTCGGAGATACACCATCAAAAGGAGGGGGTAAAAATAGTTGCATAATGTGCAAGAAAGTACTTGATTGATATTCAAATCATCTTCGACAAAGAGAAACAATGATAGGTTATGCTATCTTCAAGTATTCTCACTTAGGATTCGAATGCATGATGTTCAAAAGTACTTGATAAATATATTTCAATCATCTTCGATAAACTGAGATACGTTATGGTATTTTCAGATATTCTCATTTTGATTCAAATACCTTCCGATATAAGAAAGAAGATACATTCAGTTATCCGCAATGATTATCATTCACATTCAAATCATCTTCGATCCAGAGAAATGAGGATATGTTATGGTATCTTCAGGCATTCTCATTTCAATTTGAATACCTTTCGATATAAGAAAAGAAGATACATTCCCTTATCTTCAATAATTCTCATTGATATTCAAATCATCTTCTATAATAAGAAATGAGGATGCGTTATGGTATCTTCAGGTATTCTCATCTCGATTCAAATAGCTTCCGATATAAGAAAAGAGGATACATTCAGTTATTTTCAATGATTATCATTCACATTCAAATCATCTTCAATAAAGAGAGATGAGTATAGGTTATTATATCTTCAGGTATTCTCATTTCGATTCAAATACCTTTCGATATAAGAAAAGACGATATATTCAATTATCTTCAATAAATTTCATTGATACTCAAATCATCTTTGAGAGAGAGAAACGAGGATACAATATGATATCTTCGGGTATTCTCATTACAATTCGAATACCTTCTGACATCAGAAAAGGAGATACGTTCAATTATCTTCAATGATTCTCATTGATATTAGAATCATCTTCAATAAAAGAGAAACAAACACATTATGAGAAACCAAAATGTGTATGATGTCTTCAGATATTCTCATTGACATTCGAATTACCTTGTGAAAAGGGAAACCAAGCCGTGTATGACGTCTTCCGGTATTCATGTTGACATTTAAATTACCTTCCAATAAGGGAAACAAAGACGCGTATGACATCTTTAGGTATTCTCATCGACATTCGAATTACCTTACAATAAGGGAAATGAAGACACATATGACATACTCAAGTATTCTCATCAATGCTCAAATGATCTTGCGACAAAAGGATAAGGATACTTTTATAACAAGTTAGGTATTACCTGCCTAGCTATGGAAACTTAATTACAGTTAAGAGTAGGATACTTTAAACTTATACAGATGGAAATATACTATGTTCTTTCCAGGTACTCTTGTATATGGGGACTTAAGATATTACTATCTTATATAACATAATGCTACATTATGGGTCGAGACTTTAGGAGACATAATAAAATATTTGGGTGTGTTCTAAGTGTCCTACTCGACCCACTTGCGGGTGATACCATCAAGGCGAAGGCAGTAGATCCTTCGAACGTTTCTTGATGTTAGGTGATATCTTTGGAAGCATACAAAATCATAGAACGTGTAGTGTCCTAATTCAATGTGTTAAGTCCAGACATTCAAGCACGAGCTTGGTTTTGGAATAAGTATTGAGTAACATCATTACTGATTTTAATTGCATCACAAGTTGTTTCAACTTGCTGAGAACTTATATATACCGATCGAGTAAATAATCACTGTTTATCGACAGTGCATTATATGTATCATCTGAGTAAATGAGTTAATTGCCACAATGTGTACAATTCGTTAAGTAAACGCATGTAGCGAGACCATATATGCAAATACGGCAAAGAACGTTGGGTCACCATTCCTAAGAGATGGGAGTGATGTTGCCAGTCTCAAATTCTAAAAGATGGAGGAAAGAGAAGGAACATTTTATGCAGAATAACAATATTCTGCTGTGACAATAAAGAAGAACATACGATACGATAATGACAAACGATACACAACGATGTTGATATTAGATAAACGATAAGTGGTGATGAACGACAAACGATACGATGCTGACAAATACAGAATAACGACATTGTGCTTCAACAATGAAGAATGACAATCAATACAATGTTGACAAACAATAAACAATCAGCATTGCCAAACGATAAACAATACAATGTTGACAAACAATAAATAATAAGCGGTGATGAACGATAAACGTTAGAACGTTGACGAACTATAAACGATATGAGTTATGAAACTGTGAATGGAAATAAAAGAGAAGTACACCCGGATTGTGCGGGAGCCGTGCTGGCAAAGTTCTAAAGTCCAAGGGAATATATGCAGCCTGTTGTTATACAGTATATTTGCCCATTGAGACTAGCAAGTTTACTTCTTAAAACAGAGCAATGGTTGGGTCACCGATCCTGGAGAAGGGGGTGATAGGGGTTTTCTCCAAAGAGTGTCTACGGTACTTGAATAGCCTTTGAGGATTCATGTCTTGAAATAACCTTCAGGCCACTTAATATGCATAACACCAATCCTCAGCATATCAAAACGTCTACCAGTCATGATGGACTTTGGCAGAGTATGAGTGGAATAAGTCTCGATGGGATAAGCTTAGGCTTAGCGGAGTCATTGACGCATACTCGGCGGCAGCTGATTGGATAATGCAACAACACTGCCAGATCAAAAGGGCTACAATCCTGCCAAGCGTGTTGTTTTCCACCAGATTTACAACCAGAGATTAGAGGTGATAAAGTCGGATCATACTGAGGAATACCTCGACCCTCAGACTAGGCAGTTGTTAGACAATATTCAATTATGTGGGATTCCAAGCCAATCTTATGTTAGAGTGGAACAACTTGGGTCCTCCCCAGCCAAAGGGAATAGTCTCGGCCTAAGCATGGTGTGACTGAGAGATTATGGCATTGGCAGTTGATATGAGGCCTGGAGCATCCCCGCGCATTGAGTTCTGACGGAACAGCAACTGCGAATGTCATCAGTATAATAATACAAGGTGTACATTTCATTTAATCTACATTGGCATTGAATTGGTTGGTTGCCGATTCAATCCATGTCCCAATCATACTACAGAATTGATTAGCGGAAAGCGTGTTCCGACCAAGTACAGATACGTGTTCCAATTACTGAATCATTCAAACACAAGATGTCCAAGTTGAAGTTATGATACGATATATGATATTGTGTGGTTGTGGTCTGATTGTTATCAGGAGCATAATGCTTTAATACTGCATTCGCATGAACATGATAACCAAAGGGGTTCATGGCTATCTCTACCACACTCATTCATTTAAAATGTCAGTTGCAAAGAACATATCTATCAAAATCATGGAAACGAAATATGGGTGCCCATGCTTAATATCTGGAGATGTTTGTATAAAGAGGTCACAATGTTCTGACAATGAAAAGAACAAGCTCTAGCAGCAAATAGTCAGAAATGCCTACCAGAGGAAGAGAACCTTTATTTATTATTGTGTTTTTATGATTACTATATCTATTATTTATACATAAAAATCTATCAGCTTGTTGTAGTGGCAGCCCGGCACCTTTGGTTTAGTATTACCTAGATTTAGTAGGTTACCATTATGCGATAAGGAAATATGATACTTCGAGAGGAATAACCATTACTTTCAAAAACAAAAACTAACTCATCGTATCAGCTTTGGCCGGGATTATATTCTTTGCTCACAATACTGAATACATTTTTGTGGCCCAGTGTGTCTGGTGGCAAGCATCGATTATTGGGTTACAGCAAGGATTAGTTACCCATATCGATAATCTCAAGAATCGAGCCAATATTGGAATTCAGAAAGTATCTTCTACTCCAAGAGATTTACAAGAGGATCAAAGAGTCAATACTGTCAGAGAAAAAGCGAATGATATTGGGGATAAGGAAACTACTTTATGGACGTCAATTAATCCTAAGGATATTCAGCCTACTGTCCTTAGCTATAGACAGCTAGATAGGATAGCTCAGATTCAAGATTTGGATATCGATCGTTGTAATTCCGAACTTGAAGAATTGGACTCTACTGGAAAGGCTACCAAGAGGTATATACAGAAGTGAAGGGAAGAACAACGGGCTTTGAATCTGAAGAAGAAGCCTGACCCATTATATATAACCCGATCTGACAAGATTGGTTTTAAACCTTTAACCAAGAAGCAAAGAGACCAGTTACAGGCAATCCCTACATCAGCAACATGTATTTTAGTCACGGGAAGCCACCAGGAGTGTCTGAGAGAGGAACTGGGATCTCTGATGACTGCTACAGGAGTACCATGAGAGTGATTGCGATAGGTTTGGGAACATTTCGGTGCGCCGGAGAGAACTTTGGGTGCCCCTGGGAGCACCTGGGAGTGCCCGTGACAGGCCTGGGAATGCCGGTGACAAGCCGGGGCGTGCCGACGAGTAGCCTGGGAGCATCTGAGAGCGCCAGCGACAAGTCTGGGAGCATCTCGACTCACAGTAGAGCAGTCTGAGAAAACAACATCTTCTTTGGGAACGCTACTGGTGCGCCTGGAAATCATAGCTACTACTTATTGTTCAACAATTTTTAAAACTCACGTATCCAGTTTGTATTCTCATCTATATATCTATGTATCTATATAGCTACCCATCTACACACAGCATATCTGGACTGCCTGCAGGCGGTGCTTGAGAGCAATTCAAGGTGCACCTAAAAATGACAATCGAGTAAACTCAGAGACACACTCTGATGCCATGTTAGACGGAGTTTGGTGATGCACTTGGAGGCGGTAATCGAGCGTATGTGGAGATACACTTGGAGGCCATGCTCAAGTGAACATAGAGTTGCACTCCGAGATCATGATCATGGGTGTTTGTAGATGCACTTGAACGCGATGATCATGCAAACTTGGAGGACGTTTTCAAGTGAGTTTAGGCACGCCGGAAGCTGAAGCTACATTTAGGGGTCAACTCGTAATGATGAGATTGAAGGGAATACAAATAATCTCAGGTGGATGCTGTACTTGGTGTATGCTGTACTTGGTCTATGCTGTACTTGGTGTATGCTGTACTTGGTGTATGCTGTACTTGGTGTATGCTGAACTCGGTGTCAACTCATAATCATACCATGGAGAGATAGAGAGGGTTAACTTAACTTTGTTTTCTGCAATGATGGTAGAGTTGTAGACAGGAAAGAGAGAGATGGGGGTTGAAGATGCGAACGATGTGGAGGATACGAGCGGATATGAGAAATCCGGGGTACCACTTGCCTCATTGGGTGGCAAAGACCTCATATCAGTGTTAATATACGCTGGATCGGGACTCGTACCTGCTGTATAGGGGATGGTCAATTGACTTGCACAAGATATTCTCTAAGTCCCAGTTTCTCATAATGATATCCCCCATCTCCTCTCATCTCTCTCTTTCTCGTCCACAACTCTACTATTACCTAACAACACGATCTTGAGTCATCGCTCTCTATCTGTCCATGTCTTGATCAAGAGTTAACACTGAGTACAGCATACACCGATTACAGTATACACTCAGTACTGCATACACTGCGCACAGCATCAACCCAAGATTGACTGTCTCCCGCTCCCAGCCAGTCTCTCGGCAGACTATATTGTACTCAATTCTCTATCTTCCCACCATTACGAGTTAACCAATGAATTGAATCTCAGCTCCCATTGCGCCTCCCTCCCGAAATACTGCCTCCTGAGTGACTGCCTCCAAGTACTCCTCCAATCTCGCTTGATTACAGCATACAATTGCATCTCCACACTCGCTTGATGACAGCCTCCCAGTGTGTCTCCAAAATCGCACCATTATGGCCTGCAAGTGCATGCCTAAACTCGAACATTACGGCCACGAAGTTCGCACAATCACAGCCTCCAAATGTATCTCCAAACTCGCTTCATCATGGCATCCAAGTGCATCTCCAAACTCGCTGGATCATGGCCTCCAACTGTATCCCTAGACTTGAATCATTACAGCCTCCAAGTTCGCACGATCACAGCCTCCAAGTACTTTTCCAAGGAGCAACGGCAGGTGTACAGAAATGTAGGGGTAATGGAGGTGCAGAGAGTGACAGGTAGTATATATTCGGCAGACCCCAGAGTATATAGATATCATCCCATTTCCATCGCATCTTGTCATACAATGAAGATACACATTCTATCAATCCCAACTTTTGGTCTCACTCGCTCCGTCAGAGATTTCGTAGATCCTCAACGCTGGAGACTATCATCTCTTCTCATCCGGTTCCTAAATTTCGTGAACCAAATGAGCTCTTTATCATGGATTCCGTTTTGATATCGTGAGAAGCGCGGTGGAGTGTTGATGTTGGGGTCTCTCTCTTCTAGCTCCATCGTTTCACCACAACGGCCTCCAAAGTGGTGCATCTCTAATTTCTCTCAATGGGCGTGTCAAGGTGCTCCTCCAATTATGCTGCACTACCATCTGTGGCCAGATTTTGTTTTATCCATACTGTATTCACACTAATCAGGGTATGACTGAGCCTAAGATACCCCCTCCACCTCTGGGTGAGCCAGCAAGATGGCGGAGCTCCCACCTGCTATGCATTGTCCCCTGTATTTGCGGCCAGGTTAATCGTATGTATATATATACAGAGACTTAAATAATGCATGCCATATTATGATGTAGCAAATCTTGTCACTGTAATAAAGACAAATATGATAACATGGAATGCCTTGTGGTTATGTAACAACCACTGCTGTGAGAATACGGCTCCAAGTGTCCCGCAGTGCTGTGCTGCGGTCTCGGCTGCTCTCGGAGTCTCCCGCAGAGTGGCGTTGCGGTCTCAGCTGCTCTTGAAGTCTCCTGCAGATCTGCATATAGATTTCAGAAGCTCCAAAATTTGACTATCCTATAAGTCAAATCTCGTAGCATCCTGAATGTACCAGTATAACTGCAGGTGTTTGCAGGAGCACCTGAGAATGCTTTTGCAGAGTCTGAGAGCACCTTGCTTAGCCCCAGCAGAGTCTGGGAGCATCTAGCAGAAATTGGAATCATTGGTGAGATCACCCGGAGTGTCTGGCCAGATTGCGTGTTGCTTCCAGTCCGATTTACATTTTGCTGATGTACTGATACATTGGCTACATACATCAATAATAGGGTCTAGGGCCATACCAAGTATCTATACTTAAGGTATAAGTACCCCTCTAACCATTGCAGTACAAATCTTATATATCACTTTTTTGCATAACTGATGGGATTCAGTTGCCAACTGGTCATCTACTTTGGCCTTCTTAGACTTTGACATTTTCTATTCCCGAAAAGCATGCGTCTTCTGGTCCAATATCTTTGGTGCATCATCAAATACTTTGAGGGATATATCTGAGTGATATTGTTGGCATCGGCAAAAGTGCAAATCAACTATAGACTGTGCTATGCATACATGTACACAAGCGCAGCTCATAGCAAACTTGCCGTGGACCCCTGAGCTACATGCAGCCTATAGTCATCCATAGTTGGTCCATAGACATCAGCGGATGGACCTATGGCTGTATTTACGACCGGTGGGTCTATGAGTAGACTACCATCAGACTGCCCTCGTCCTGTGTGTGCACGCAGGATCTATGTGTTGGTAGAACAGATATCCGGAGAGCCGGTGGATGTACTGAGTCCTCTATGTTCCAATATGACCACTTGTAATTGGCCACTACATGTATTGAGAACGCTGCAGTGCCACTAGATGGTGGGTGGATATTCTACCAATGCACACAAAGTGCGGGGCAACTACAAGTTGAGCTGACGCTAGGTCTATAGGATGAGATTATGCTGCCAGAAGATGGATGGATATTTTGCGATCACACACTGGGTGTAAAGCAGCTATAAGTTGAGTCCATACCGAAGCTTAAAATGTTCTAATTGGGTATCATATGCTACTATCAGTATATTCACCGAATGTCCACATGAACTATTCCACAATGGTCAATGGAGTTCTAGTGGAGATATGGCATGATGATTATAAAGCTGCGGTAGTCTACGAGGGTTAAGGTACAATTTCCACCGGAGCTATGGTACAATGGTTACAGAGTTGCAGTACCCTACAAGAGCTATGACACGATTTCTGGTGGATGTATGGCATGATGATCATAAACTTGCAGTGGCTGAAAGGCGGCTACTGCACAATAAAATTGATACTACAATATCAACTTTCACTAACAAATACAATACATTTGGCAGCATGTCTAGTCCAACATAATTCGCCACACTGTAACTCCACAATACAAAGGCAAATTCACTTCCTTTGCCAAACCTATGGAAACTGTCTTCTCAAACCTTACCGGCAATGCTATCCCAGGTGATGTTCATTTCACCATACACTAGTTAGCACAGGGCACATGACCTCACGTATACTTCCTTAGCTTACAGATATTGAGTATTATTCAGAATCCTCCGGGTCTTACAGTGCCTCTAGAGCCGCTAATGATTCCTTCATCTTACCAAGGGTTTCCTTGTATGCCAGAAATGCCGTCGGTTTTGGGAGGCTTATACATTGAACCGCCTTGCCATTTTGTTTTCTGATATCTAGAACCTTATGTCTTAGTAAGGCCATGGCAATATCTGTCGATCCTGGTGTCGTATACGCGCTATCCCGGACCTCTTCATGCGTCTTGTATATTGCTGCAATAGTCAGTTATTGTTCAGTGGCAATTGGAAAGCTCACTCACCGCTGGTGTTTATCGAGTTAAATAGCAGCCCTTGTACAGCCTTGTCAGTAGCAACATAGGTGTGGAGGTGCCACTGGAGAGCAGTTGACATTAGACAGACGAACTTGGGTGACATATGCACCAAAAAGCACGCATCGTGGATGCCCAGGGATTTGGTTCCCTTGAAAAATCTGTGGTAAATGTCGGTGGCAATGTAGCTGCTAACGTATGGCTCCTTGTGAGTCTGAGGCGAAATATCAGCATTACTCCTACCACTGGATGTATGATACCTCCCTCGACATTGTTCTTCGCAAACATATATCGTTCATTGTTGAGTATCCAGTAGACCTTACCCTTCATCTTTGGGTGTTACAGGTATATTTCTGCGATCATATTGGATCACTCAATAATTCAAATATGGATACTCAATCCGAAATCACGAATTATTACTTGTATTTCCATATTAGACCTACTTTCCAGATTTGTTACTGATTAGTCACATCTCCAATACCCTACCTTCATATCAATAGATCAATGACAGCGATCAGGCCAAGTGCACTTAAGATGTGTATGATCTTTAGATCGGTTCTGGTTGTAGAATCTCTATTGTCAATAGTCACGACTTATCAGCAGGAAACCTTATTCCTAGTCGATGAACAAACGACTATTCTCTCAAGCTGGAATGGATGATTCCTTATGAGATGAGATGTCGTCAATATCAAACCACTGCAGCATCTCGAGATATGCAGAGTTGTATAGGAGATAAGTTAGCAGTAACCAATGATAGATATATCGGAGTCCTGTCCACCGAATGGACATATACGTATCAACCCTTATTTTGACCGCACCTTCATGGTCTGGGCAAATAGTGCTTTGGATTCATATGTTCCGAGTGGTGCAGGATACTCTCCATTTGATACATGGTAAAACAGCTCATTTGCAGAATACTGTATATTTGGCTCCAATACAGTGTAGTTAAATTAAGGGTTCTGCTATTTGCCGCAATTGTTAAACCGTTACATACCTGGTGGGTATATGAGAGGGCACTCTTTCTGGCTCTTGGTGACACAAATGTATTTGTCGATAATTGGCTTCAGATAAGCTCGTCTCTGTATGAGTTACCACCAATAGCACATGTGTCGTAATACGGGCTTATTACCTTGATGACGGAGTTAATACCCATGGGAGTTAGAACCCAACCATCAATGGTTGAAGGCAAAAATGATGTGGTAGTTATATATGTGAACTCTGAAACAGGCTGTGACAGTCTTAGGATTGTGCAGAGTGTGGATCGTCTGATATATATCAGTGATACTGACATGCAGAAAGGATATCGAAAACCTATTACCGAATATACAATTTACATTAAGAATTATCTCCAGATACTTATTGACCTTCTCAACCTGGAGGTTAAGCCTTGTCTTTATTCCAGCATATTATCTATTAGTTCTGTATCGAAGTCAACTAGGATACTTCTCTCTTGAAGTCCAGAGTTGTATGTTCATTCTTCAGTTCTATATCACGGATATATCTATCACTCTGTATACTTGGCTATTCTTAGTACCTTCGCTGAAGCAAGTCGTTGATCGGGAAGACAACAAGACGATACTTTAGAGTCTCAAGGAAATCCAAGGCAACCCGATAGCCTGGTAGTCCAGAAGATACTTCTGCTGGGATAGTCTTGAGTCAGCACTACACTTTCTGCTGAGGCGAAACTACTTTGCTGTTTCTTATTGACCAAGTCGATACTCGGAGTCATTGTACTCGAGGACAGTCGGTCCTGGGGTATACATGTCGGTTGCTGGGACAACACTCTTGAGTCCGAAGGGAGTCTGAGGACTGGCACGTAAGAGTGTTGGTTCGGAGGATTGTCTCAGTAGGATACTTATGAGTTATCTACATCAGTATACTGATAGTGTAAAGCGAAACTTCTTAGTTGATACTATCTATCGAGAGCAGAGACTAGAATAGTTACCCCATTACTTTTGGGTGATAATCCTATACGCATCCTGAGCGAAGCTTTATCATTCTTCTCTTTAATGGTCCGGAAGTCATTAGGGGCTTTTAGTAATTTGAACTTAGGGTGAATCTCCCTGTGTTACATTGGGCCCTCAATCTCCAAGAGTTGGTAAATCTCTTGGAGTTTTATGCCAATCTGCGAGACTACAGTGCTTCGCATGGAATATTGAAATCTTTTGAGCTGTGGGTGGTGGTTAACATTGGTACCAAAGAAAGTCTAGGGGACTTGCATAGGTGATGTGTTCAAGCACCAGTTGTTGGGGGACACTGTCATCAAATTTCCACAATCCCCAGGTCTTTATCCAGACAGTGGTAGTCATCTCATCTACATGTTCAGGGAAGGGGTTATCAAACAATATCTTCCACCTGATCATTTTGGAAGCTCGTTCAGGTACTTTTCTAACATGTGGATCCTTGAACTGGTCGATACCTCTCGACTTCTATCATCATTTAGTCTTTCTCACCTCCCAACGTTCGGAATCAGGATTAGCCACAGCATGTTTCTGCTGGGAACTTCTAAGGCTTGAATGGATGGTCATGGGCATCAAGGCCCTTTCGCTAGAATTATTGCTTTGCTTGGAACTAACAGGACCAGAAGCCACCATTGACAGGGGATTATCCACCGATGGAGAGCATGAGGAGGAGGCCGATGCACGTCTCATGTGTGGTTTTGCTAAGGCCTGGTTTTGTGGGTTTTGAGCAGCAGTCAACAAGCGTCCGGTGGCTGCTTTCGACTTGGGACGTTTTGGAGTAGAATTCACTGAGATCTGGAGAAGTTTATCATCCGTATCCTCGAAATCATCCGATACATCTCATAGTTGCTTATCTGTGGGTTCGACCTTTGCTGGATTCAATCCCTTATCAGAATGCAACCCAGGACACAGAGTATAAGCCTACGAGCAGCTGAGACAACGACTTCGACGTAGGGCGTGGGGTTCCAGGATAGTCATCTTCACTTCTAGATGAAGTGATTTCTCCCTCTTACTCCCTATCATTCTTTCCTTCAGCGGTCTCGTCGATCGGCTGGAAGCATTCAATCTGCCCACTGCATTACTCATGGGTCTCCGAGTGTGTCTTTCTGCCATTTCGAAGCTAATGGATGCATTAGCGAACTGTGACACTGGTTTCCGAAAATGTACCCCACGAAATGATCCTTCTCCACATTTTCCACAAATAATCCGAGCGGCTGATTTGCAATCTTCCACCATGCTTTGAAGCGTTCAATGATGTGATCGCGTCGTCATGTCATCTCAAAACGTGTTTAGTCATTTAAGCTACTTTATTGCACTTGTTTCTTTCATGTTGGTCTTCTAGATTTTAATTGTTTCGATGGTTTTTTGAACTGTTCCATTGATTTCTAGAATATTCTTAACTTTTTAATCCCTTGAGACATCGATTATACACAAGCTTGCACAACTCCCATTACAAAAATTAAAACACCCCGAGTAAACGCTCATCGGGTTTCAATATATTGCTGCAGCCATTACTTCAAGCATCGAGTTGAATTATCTACATGGAAAACATATTGAAAGCATTCAAGCCAATCGTGTTGCTCATGTACCACTGCGAGCTATCTGGCTGTGGTGTCACGGGAAGAAAGTGTACAGCTCGTTGGATCGCGCTTATAGGGACGATATAAGTGGTTCTGATGTCGAAATGAGCGTTGCTATGGTAGCTTTCATTGTACAAGGGTTGCATCGGAGGTTGATGTCACTCTTCGGCAATCACAATACCAGTAGTCTGACGTATCGGCCCTGTTGCAGACATCTAAACCGAGCCAAGATGCCCATTAATGCTGGATTCAACATCCCCAATGACGAAAAGACACTCCAACTGTATGGGAATGCATCCCACTGTCAACTCAATGTGGCTATTTGGACTCGTCCCCATCCAGAGAAACACTGTATCATTTCATGGTGGCTTATGTTTTCTCCAGCTTGTGGACCCAGTGCAACGAACCATCTCAACTGCTTGCTTGTCGCATTGAAAAGACATCACCGGAATTGCAACTGCGTTGTGCCGAATGTATTTTGCATTGTAGAGACGACTGAAATACTGATCGAGATTGATGTAGTCTGTAAAGTTGGCAAATCTCTCGAAACACAACACAATGTGATTCTGTAGCTCCTCTTCTGGCATTGCACACCACTCGGCCAAGTCATCAAGGGTCTTGATTTCTGGTCACGGGTTTTTCATCATTCACTTGATAGGCACTTTGGTTAGAGGCATATGCTCATCACAACGTTGGTTTGCAGGGTTTGCATTCAGCTCTCAAGACTGAAAGAGCTCCTTTTGGGCTTTGGTTTGCAAAATCTGGAAGGCGGGCCCATGACGATTCGATTGTCCGTACGCTTGTACAAGATCCATCATCGCTTTTTCTGGATGTTCAGAGCTTACATTTAGGAGGTTACCAAGCTGCCGGATATGGTCAGAGAAGTGGGTCAGGAGATGCATCTTCATGAAGTTGAAATCCGATTTGTCAACAAGATGTTGTGCAATTTCAGACTCGGTCTGCATTTTATCTTCTTCATCATGCCGACGATTTGCAGCCGCAGAAACATTGTTACAAGTGGCGTCACTCTCCCGTTCCTGGTGTTTGTCCAAAGTAAGCTGCTGTGTCAAGGCTTCTGAGACTTTCTTTGTATATTTACTGGCGCGGAATCGACTGAAAATATCCTGCTGACGATGAAAGTCCTCAAGATAATTCTCCATGTACTCGAGTGTAGCCTCGGTATGGTACCAGTACTGTGCCATAAGGTGGAAATGCATGCTGTTCTTGACGCACAACAGGGCTTCTCTGAAGGGAATCCTTTAGCTCGCCAAAGGGTTTAAAAGAGTTGCCATGAAAACTGGAACAGTCATATGCCCGAGTGCTTTCATTTCCTTTTCAGGCCATTGCGTCACCAGGCTATATAGCTCGTTGAATCGAGCGAAGCCAGGATATGGAGGCATCATCGCGCAGAGTTAGTTGAATGTGTCGATCCTGGATTGTTATTTGAGGAAGGACATTACCCAGTCCATCAAATGTTTAAGTATACCAAGATAGATGGTATGAACAATATCAGATACGATTATAGTCGTTGGAGAGATACATTTCATATTGCAGAAGATGTCTTCTGAGGTTCCAACTGCTCGATCTTCCAGATATTGTATTGTTTCTCGTCTCTCCATGTTATCTCCCTGAGTGATGAGTATCATCTTTTGGAAGTATAGCCGATAGTCTCTCAATTGCCATGACAATGAATTCCCTTCTCCAAAGGACGATTTTGGTGGTTCACACACAGGGCAATGGGGCTGCTTGATTGAATGCAACTAAATGGTTCCGAAGTAGTCAGCCGTCCATGCACAGATGAGTGGATAACATTGCCGCATTCGACCGTCCGTACAAATCATGAGGTTTTCATTGTTGAAAAGTGCGTTGAGAGGACGTAAAGTAAGCACGAAGACCTGTCTTACAACCTCCCGATTTTCGATTTGTTGTTCCTTTACGGCAGTTGTTTTTCCATGTTGTTTAAAGTGATATTTCGGAGGAATGGGAAGAAGGGTAACAAGGATGCTTGAAAATTCGAAGGCTTTGATCTAATCGTCAAGTCAATGTTTCCGAGTCTGAAATATACTGGCCATTACTTCTTGTCACCCAAATAGTGTGTAAGTTGTATCTGGTCTGAACTGCTGAATAAAGGGACAATCGTAGCTCAAAGAGGCTGCCATAGCCATTGAAGTGGTCAAAATCGTCGTAGCTATGACGAAATTCAAATAATTTACCTGTTCATTCCACCACCAGTTGCTTGATTTCACCTTTGAGTAGACACGTTCCTCAGTATCATTCAATTCCTGTGCTGGAGCATACGGCATATGTTCCCTGAACACAGACTGTCGCATGAGGAACTCAATGCACTCAACAGGATTGCTCTAAAAGAAACGTGTGTAATCATTGTTACGAAGGTTGTTTGGATCAGCCAAATGATTGTAACACACATTGCCGAATTACCAAGAGTCGATGCCCATCGTGTAGGACATTTGGTTCAACCTTTTGAATAATGTGTGGGATGAAGTGAAGTTGCTGATGGTTGCCATTGTAGGGTTTCTGAAAAGCTTGTTGATAGCAGCTCTGCCCAAGTTGTACTGGACGCACCAGTGCGCTAATCGATACTCCTCCTTGCAAGAACACGGTAACCATAGCTCAATGTCTTCGTTGAAGATATCGAAATATTCATTACTAATAGGCTTGCTGGCTAGACAGTTATCTAAGTGTGGAGCACGATAAATACGTGTCCAAACTGGAGGTTGCTCTGAATTGATACACGAATTCTTGCTTTCAGCTTCTGTATTGCTGGAATCATCATCGGAAGGGTGAAGAAAAGCGCTGCGATACCGTTGATGAATGAAAGCAAGTACAATACTATCGTGCTCAATCGCAAAACCATCAGCTGGCATTTGTTCGGCTGCTACATATACTATCGTTTCTTTATGGTAGTGAATGAGGTGAGCGATGTAAAGGCCGATGTAGGAGTACATCTTTGAGCAGTACAGACACTGTTGACGAAGATTCATGTTTCGTTAGCAAAATGCAATGTCGCAACAATGTGAACATGCGTCTCGACAGTCTTTTAGCTCCTGATATCATTCCAAGCTGGCTGGTCCTCGGAAAACGCCACAGCTCGATTTACTTTTTCCAAAATGGGTCCTACCACTTTGAGAGGATTTCTCTCATCCTCCTTGACTCATTTGCAAAGTGTTTAATCGCTCACCCAATTTCAACATCCCTTGTATCTCAAAACGCTCACCGCATCAGCATTCAGCTCGTCACAGAGATTGTTTTGCACTCTCACAAGACCCTCCTACACTCATCGCCTGATTGATTATTGTCACGTTATGTTAAGTTTGTACCTTACATGAACTGTGGATTCACCTTAAATACTGACCCAGCGACATCATCGTGGGTTACAAGAACTAGAGCAAGGACAAATGAGTGAGATATGACTGCAGAACATGCTTTTAGTTGTCTTTGTGATGAATATAAGCGTTCATTCAACGAATCAGGGCGCTTAGATGATGCTAAGCAAATTGCCTCCCAGCTGAATTGCAGCCAAGATGATGTCACTGGATCAAGAAAACCCTCCACGCCCATATATATATTCACCTTGCCTGCCCACCTTACTTGCAATCTCCAGAACTTTCAACACACCCTCCTCACCTCTTCTACCGCATTGCATCACCCCTGGCGATATATTCAACACTCCAGATGCTTGTTTAGAGTAACAAGCATTTGATATCCACCGCTCAATCATTGACCACCATTGAGAACCTAAAATGTAGTGTGATGCCTTCTGGTTGCTGGAATCAGTCGTTGGAGATGCTAATACAATCCAGATGTGGATGCTACAAGTCTGGGTCTGGGCCAAGAATGCCGGCGTTGGAGTCAGCCAATGGTCAGCAGAAACCGTAGGGATTTGGAAGGATAAAGGTGGCTTGGCAACACAAAGGATAGATAATAAAGTGAGGGAGTACATCTCGGAGATTGCCCAGTCCATGAGCATCATCAACAAGCAGGGAGCCGGCCCTAAGCAATGGGATCTCCTAATCAATTGTTGCGTCACTCAAATCAGTGATCTGGAGTCCAAAAGGCCACTTTAGAAATAATACATCACAGACAAGACTAACCTCAAGGGCCAGAAACTCAAGACAGCACTGGACGAGTTCGCGGAGATTGGCCTTTACCAAAGGAAGAATAGTCTCGAACAAACTCCAAATAAGAAGAGGAAACTCATGCACGTTGGTATGTATTGCATCACCCCAATGCTTCTTTTGCTATTCCTGATGATGTGTAGATCCAGACAAAGAAACCTAGGGTCACAGGGCTTCACCGATAAAGGTGCGTTCTGATGCTTTGACCGATTTACTTGTCGAGCCATTTAGCTTTAGCATCGCCTATGTGGATCCCGACATTGCTGGGATGAGGGTGGGTGAGAACAATACTCAACTATTCTCATGACACTGGCCTGCGGATGATTAATCTATACTTCCAATAGTTACATCAATTGTTGATATGACCATTTTTTCAATCATGAATGCTGCAATCGCCGGTCTGCCAGACCGCAGCCAGAAAATCTGAGATCTTTGGGGCTGCCGAGAGAAGCCTCATGGAGATGGTGGTCTGTACACCTGTGATGTTACCCCATTCTTGAATAACAACACTGCTGCCAGATGGGTAAAGGCGGCAATATAATTAATCAACCTAACGCTTTTTTGCGTCGTTTATCGTGGCCAACAAGCTGATGGCACAACTGGTGCCCTGATGTTTATGCGCGGTGGCCACAGCTATCTTCCTCTGGATGACATCTTCCCACCTCCAGTCTAGGATATAATCAACGATATCGGGGAGGAATCCAATGATGATGATGAGATGTGGCACCCAAATTCAAGAAGCTTCCCAACAACGAAAACAGGCTTCCAAAAGTTTCAACCGATGCTTCAAAAGATGATTATCAGACAGCAGCGATACCTTGAACTCATTCGAAACTGTGATCTTGGTCTATTTGCAGATTCCAAGCAAAGCGTTGTTGGTGATGAGGATGTGGCTTTGCTACGGAAGTACGATCACACTATGAATTCTCCCACTGCAGGCTCTTTGCCAATAGGAACCGTACAAGCAGCCGCCCAGCTGCAAAGTAGTCATTGTGAGGATGGAATGCACTGGCTGGACAGTTGTTCAAGAATTTGTGTTGTGGGTGGGCATTTTTCTAGCACTTTGGAGAGTGGATGGATGGGTGATAATTTGGAGTTTTTTTGGTGAGGTTTTGGGTCTCTTTTTGGTGTTTTGTTTATTTTATTATTACATCATTCATATTCATGCATGAAGAGCTGTATTGTAAGTTCATGATGTTGGAATTAATCGTTGAGACATTTATTTTTGGGAAAGGCATAGTGGCAGTAATAGGACTCCATATATGGCTATCATGTAATTGGTACTTCAGTATCTTTACCCAGCAGAAGTTGGCCCGAATGATTAGTGGAACGCAAATACTTTTTAGCTCCTTGCAATGATGATTTTGGTCAACGGAAGCCAATCAACAACCCCGTGGCATGCTAGTCACTTGCCATACTTAGTTCCAAGTTTCCATCCAACCAACGAGTAGGAAGTATAGGTGGCGGGACAAGCCAAGATCCTTGAATCGTCGACAGGATAAAAAGACACATCACAACAATCATTTTAATCATATAAATGCTTTCTTTCCTTTGCACAACACTTTAATTCATTTACTCTACATTTATTCACATTTGGTTTAGTCACTCCTTTAATTTTTTGTACTTATCACTCACCTTCTTTTTAAATCATTATAAGAAGGCACCGCACTTCTCCTTCTCCTCTTCCTGCCAGCACCAGGAAATGCAGATGATCTAGCCACGACGAGGATCTCGATGAAAATCTCAGCACGATATGGAACAATTATCATAATCGTCAAGATGACAATTCAGAATCTGACAACGAACCTCTTCGGTGACCATCCAGGATCCCAATGGGCAAGCTGCCATCAAAAGATTCCTTCACGTCAACACTTGGAAAACGAGTCGCGGCAACTCAATTGACTGCTACATCGGCGCAACCCCTACATCCTGAGCATGGGGAGGTCTATATTCTCTTGGAAGAGGAGGATGAACGCAGGGCGGCACCGCTGGCATCCAAGAAGGTATCTGGTTAAGTGTTTGAATGATTGAATCCGCTCGCTAGTGTATATATGTACCAGAGGAATGATTCAAACAAAGCCGGTGAGCAATTTGTGGCATGGAAAGCTAGAATTCTGTTGCAATATAAGCCCTTTGTGGATGACGTGACAGGCCTCATCGTCGGCACAGAATACAATGCCCAGATAACCCTTACTAACTTTCCAGCGATGGTCATGACAGGTGTGAAGCCTTTAGCTATCATTTATGCGATGTTTGTGAATCCCTTTGCGACTAATGCGGTGAAGACTGCCCAAATTCATAGTTGGTGGTATGAGGAAATCGCCAGGATTGATACAGCCCAGAGAGACTCAGACCCTCCACGTGCCTACATGTCAGTGGTAAATGAATTCTCTCAACGATTGTGTGCATTTCTGACATTGTGCATCAGGCTCTCACAAAGATTACTTGCTCCCGTACAGCAATGGTATACTGCTGCAAGACCTCAATCGACTCTATTTACGGATTTTGAACACTGTCGCCTACAGAGATCTGGAAAGTGATAGCCTGGATATTGGCCAAAGACTGGTTTACATGCCCCACAAATGTTCCTGAGGCAAGTTCAAAGTTCCCTTCTTGTTTAATCGTTGTCTGGACAATCAATTTCACAGTGCAAGTTGCGATTTGCAGCAACTGAAATTGTGCGTCTTATTCACCGGACATAGTTCTATGGCATACGACAAATGGGAATGAAAGATTGATCATTGATGGCTAAAATCAACCAGACATTCATTGCCCTCACCGCGACGGCTATCTACCATGGTCTGTCAGTTTGGAAACAGAAAAGTTTAGGATCCCGCCAGAGTTTGGTCCAGGAGGTGAAGCACAACGTAAGTGCGATACAAGAAACATTATTCACAGGGTTAATGATGTATGCACAGATGTATGTTGTCCTTATGATGCTGATTTTCATTCTTCCTCGCCAGAGGTTCAAGCCAAAGAGATAGACAAAATCCACAACAGGTTGCACTGAAGGATCCACTTAACTGGTACAGAACCAGCGATGGCACAACCTCACAATACTCAGGGAAGCTTAGATGAGGACTTCCATGATTATGTCCCAGAGGAGCTGATAGAGCAGCCCGACAATTCTTTTAATCGTCTCAGCAGCTTTGTTGCTGCTACTGAAGCTAGTATACGACTCTCAGCTGTTCTGCCTATGGGTGGGTCTGCCATCGCCAGCAGCAGCCAGCCCGTCCCCTGCAGCAACAGTAACAGCAACAGCAACAACATGACCAACATGATCAGCGTTGAGAATACGGAATTGGTTGATGGAAGTACGATTGTAGAGGGTGCATTTTTCCTTTGAGGTTAGGAATAGTGTCAGTGATCGGATTTAGGATGTCTTTTGTGTGCTATTTTATTCTAGGTTTCGTCGATATTTCAGAATAGTAGTAAATGTAAAACAACTGATGGTTTACTGAAGTCTGAACTCAGATGTGTCAAATCATAATCACGATGATGCATAACCCTCCCACGACAGTTGAACTGCAAGGTACTGATGATCTTGTATCAACCAATTAACTATTGTGAAACACTGCTGCATGGTAACTATCGTTGGTCAAATTAAGCCATGACATCAGCAAAATGTAAAATGGTTTGGAAGTCATGACCGAACAACTCAGCAACTCTGAACAGCCACACTGATCCTTCCAAATACTCCCACATACACCCACATAAACTGAATGCAAAGCGATGTGCTCTCAGGTGTTCCGAGACTACTTCACCGGTGCTCGTGAATACCCTGGACATTGTGGAACAGAATTCAAGAATATTCTGAAGAGTGTATAGTTGTCTTCAGAATGTTTCCAAATCAACCTATTAGGAGGTGCAAATTTCGGAGCTATTGGGAGTATTGGCCGGGTCTCCGAGAGTATTCTGGTGCACCTTGAACCTGGAGCCATACTCTCCGGGAGTGATTATTATAATGTTTATATCAAATAGTACAATTCAATTAACTATCTTCTGCACACCTTGATTCAGGCATTGTAACTTTAATACACAGTCCAGTAGGTATCTAAATACACATGATTATTTACAAGCCATACGCTACCGATTCTATCTGATGCAGCATTATTCTCTCGCACCAAATGTGCAGGTCCAACAATTGCTCCGACAGGTACAATATGCATTTTATCAGTCTGTTTGACAACCCAGATGAACCCGTCAACACAATCAGCCTAACCATGCGGATCTTTGTACTTTGTTGGAATCACCACCACATATTCTTGAGGTTGAGGACATAATATCCATTGTTGGGTCTTCTTGCACCTCTTAGAGAGAGTGGATATAGCTTTTCCGGTGGGCAGGCGCTGTTGAAATTGGAGGATCTGATTCGGTGGAGTCCAGCTAAAGTACAATACAGGGAAAGAAGGAACTCAGCCGTGGAAGGTGTTATCGAGGTCACTGTCCGTATATGGGATCCAGATGTTATGAGATTCAGGCATGATCCCTTCATTGGCATCTGTATGTTCTACCTTGCAATCAAGTCCCAGACGCTCAACAGATGTAGGGCAGTGAAATGGTTGACGGTAGTATGACAGCCCATTCTGAAGGTTAATAAATATACTGTCTATGAGTATATTGTGATCATATCCAAGCACCAGTCCAGTAACTTCATGTCCCCAGTCGTCTTCAATTTGTGTACAGAATAGCTGAACAAAGTTGGGAATTCCAAAACCTACTGATGCATCTGTGAGTGAGGGTAATTTGAAACGTCTGCACACGCCGCGGACATGAGTTTCTCTCAAATGATGTAACTGTTGTGATACGGGGCGGAAAAATGGCTCTTTCTGACAATGGTGGAGGCGTAAAAGATGGGCTCAGCGCGTATTTCGCCATTTGTCGGCAGCTGATAGTAGGTTGAAAACTTTAGCACAGTCAATATTGTACCAGCCTTGAAGTGCAAGGTATGACAGTGTCTCCTCCATATAGTCAAGACCGGTACACCAGTCATTGTGTTTTAGCATCTGTTGAATATAATTGACTTTGTTGGTAGATCAATATGCCTCTTTCACATTGCCGATATGTAACCTTTTAGAAATATCAGTGGTGAAATTGTTGCTGGAACCCAATTGCCGAATTGACTCTAATATATGGCCCACAAGATGCATCTTTGGATATCCGAAATTGATTACGCGCTGTTCAATGGTTTTCTGGAGCTCCTAAACACCAATTGCCTGCCACCAAGCTTCAAACACGACCAAGCGGATGGAGAATTCCTACGTGGACCGCATCTTATCTTTTGAAGTGATATCATAAATGTCTCTCTCGAGCTGATTCACAACGTGGTCCATATCAGCAATATTCCAGATCGTGGCTTCAATCTCAGCATCGGATAGACAAACCTGAAATTGCACACGCTTGTCGGCGGTCATGTTTACTGCCCAGTATGCCTCTTCTTCTGCAGCAGTCTTCATTTGAGCAAGTTTTTTGGCGAATATGCTTCTGTGACCGGTTGCCTTAGTCCTGACTTGCTGCAATAGTTGTCACTCATGATGTTGGAATAATTTATCGAAAAGCTTGTGTTTTGCATGTGTCACCTGATGGATTTCGCGCTCCAATTGCTCAATTGCCCTCTGCCAATCAGCATCTGACCATATGGTTGCTGCTTGTCGGGCTCCATTCAGGCGCACCTGAAATTGCCTTCGATTTGATATAGTAACCTTTTCAGCCCCGTACAGCTGAATGTTCATTGCAGCATGGATTTTTGAATATTTTGTACTCGTAAATGATGGGATTCTCTTGCCAATAGTTCATCCACTTTGGCCTTCGCAGACTTCAACATTTTCTGATCCTGGAAGGCCCCCATATTATTGTAAAATCGCTTCAGTGCGTCGTCTAGTGCTGCGAGGGATAGAACAGAGTGATTTTGTTGGCTGACAAGTAGAGAGAATTCACATAATGTCTGCACTGCTCCTAGTGTTAGCAACGGTTCCGTTTTGGGACCGTTTCTAATATAGCAGTTCCAACAAAACCCGGCCCCAGCCGGTTCGGTCCGGGTTTGTACCAAATGGTTCCCTCAATTAAGTCCATGAATATTCATCACATAATTTAGTGTTTGGTATATGAAATATGCAGCTTTGGACGGCGCATCTTTTGGCTGTCTCCGATTTTTGATATCTTCCAAACTCAGCAAGCTGCTTTGAAACTATTGCCATTTTCGGCCGAAAAACGAGGTTTTTGAGCTACCGCTTGCTGAGATTTGAAGATATCGAAAATCGGAGACAGCCAAAAGATGCGCCGTACAACGCTACATATTTTATGTACCAAACATTAAACTCTCTGATTAATATTTGTAGCCATAATGCGATGGTGCACTTAAAAAATCGTCGATTTTTGATGGGGTAAGGCCGTTGCCACGCAGACCTATAAAACCGGCCAGGTCCAAAACTGGAACCGTTGCTAACACTAACTACTCCCATCACCATTTCATCAGAGGCTGTTTCCGCCACAGTTTTCCCCCCATCCTGGGAGCAGTCAAGAATTGGAGCGCAATTCACTGCCAGTATTCTGATCATGTTCCGGATTTCATTTCCCTGCGAGGAGCCACTTTTCATGGAATCGAATCATTTAAAGAAGCACTGCAGGCCTGGATATTGTGGTACTGATGTCAATCAATTGTCAAATTAATCCTTGGGATTTCTAGCTTTCAGATATTTGAGCAGCCAGTGCAATAAGTCTTTAACTAAACCCAGGAGCAGCTGATGCAATTCATCAGGCTGCCAAAGGTGATAGACATTGTAGGGAGGGTATTACCAGAACTGGTTGCGGATTGGATGAACACCAAGAGTGTGCAGAACATCAATATTAGTTTTGTCCAGAATCTATAAGTAAACATGCTGATCTCGCGGGTTATCAAGTGGTCGAAAAGTTAAATGCCCCATCGGCGCACCTTTAGGAATTTCACACATCGGGCAGAAACCATATGAGACTTCAGCAACTGTGACTTGTTCCAGATAATCCCCGACCCAGACAGCCCAAAGAGGATAACACTGTCTCTCGAATCCATCAGCACAGTCCCAGTTCAAGCCAGGGCCAGTGATGTCAAGATTCCGGAGTAGGGACAGCACTGTTCCAACTGCAGAATGCCATGCCTCGTTAGTATTTTTGGCACCTTTCGGAGAACAGGGGATCAGCCCAACAAGCATCCAGGAGCGCTTTGTAGTTGTATGGCGGATATCTTTTCGAATATTACTGATCATGAGATACAGAGGCCAGGCATTCTGGCCGCTCAAAAAATTGGTCAAGTGGGTCTTGTTGGATGCACAAATGACTGGCACAATTGTCTCTCCAGCAGGAAGCTGATCTTGCGTATCCCACCACCAATTGCCTGTTTTCATCTGGCTGTATATTCGGCGACTTTTTGAGTCTGCAAGGTGCACCAGTTCAAAATCAAAGTTCACCTGAAATGGGAGATGTGCCAAAAGGAACTGTATACATTTCAAAATATCCCAGTAGTTTAATATTCCAAAGATGTGTAAATGAGCTTCAATCCAACTATCATTGCCGAGCCCAAAATCAAGTCTAAAGAGGAGCTTTCATAGAGCATCTGCTGATTGAAATGATTCGATGTTGAAGTTGTCCAGTCCACGCCACAGATGTTGATCCATCCACGCTTTCGTTTGCTGGCTAAATGACTGAGCCTGTTGAAAGTTGTGTGCTGACTGAAAAGGATGCCATGGATTCCATTGTTCTGAGTACTTGCGATGCTTGTAGTACAATCCAGTTGCTTTGCCATATGCTTTCCCCCCTGCGTTTTGCACTCCAACTACCTGCATATGAGCCCTCGTCTATGTTGGATAAGGGGTTCTAGTCAGATCATGCTTCTGAGAGTCTATAATTTCTTCATTGGGAGTATCTTCAGGTTATGGTGCACCAGGTATATTGTCTATGGGTAGATGAATTAATTGACAAAGCTCATCAATGGCGATTCAGGTGCACCGGCCGAAGTCGAACCATGATGGCTTGGGTAGATCCCAGCCTGCAGGTGGTAGAATCCCATCGGGTAATAGCCCTTCAGTCATCGATATTGGGTGATATTGTTGATAGTGAGCCTCGAGTTGGTTGTCGTCAAATACCTTCCTTTTGCAGATAAAGCACTTGACATGTTTCCAGCAAGTGTTGCCCATATTTGAGAAATAGTCACTGAACATGTATTCAGATGAATCTTGATAATGCTTCAGGGGGTGATATAGACCCTCTGCGATGTTGGTTTGAAAGCGAGCTATCTCAGGTTAGCATAACACATTCACAGCCACACCGCCAAATGTGGGGGGGAGGTTTCTGTTGCCATCACTGCAATCACCACAATAGAGCCTTATACTGCATCATTGTGAGTTATACCTACGCTCGAGCCTCCAAGCAGCTGAAAGTGAAGGTAGAACATCATAATACAATGAATAGGTGAGTTTCCTAGCTAGCTGGATGTCCAGGCATTGATCATCGAGAACTGATAAGGCTGGTGGGATGTTTGCTTCAGTAACGATCCTTGACTGGAGCGTGGATCATGAAGAGAACTAAGATGTTTAGGCAAGGAGCTCAATAGGAAGCAATCACTGTTGCCATTCGACTCACAGGCCTTCTATTGAATGAGGTTGCAATGTTGTAAACGCACAACTTATGTGTATTATCCCTGGTCGTGTTAACCTTCATACTGGATATATTTCTTGTTGGGTTCCTGGAGATATCATATCATATCCCTTCTATCACCTGTAAAGTCATCGATGCATACGAAGGTGAGCACCTATCTGATATCCTAGTATATGAATTCGAGCATATTACAAAGAAAGGCGGGATGTGTGTGATTAAGGTTTCTTTTTCTCAAGGCCCGGGTTAGTTTCGTGGATCAAAGGTGTAGTGAAACACTACAGATCGTGACGGCAGAATGGGATATATGAAGCCATTCATTCCACCGAAGGTCACTGCTACCTGCAATATACTCAACCATACTCCGATTGATTCTATATCTTATATCACATCTATAGTACTTTACCACTATCTTTGTTTAAACGAGCATGTCGACAAGAGAATCTCCACCAAAGACAGTGAATATGGCTCCACCTGGTAGCCTATTTGGCTCGCAACAACGCGGTGACGACAATTCAAAATCACCAGATAAACGTTCACGACATGCCACTCGCAAAGACAGTCAATTTGGGAAACACACCAATCAATATCATCCGCTGCAAGGGTACGGTTACCCTCCTTCCCAGCAGCCATTTCCAGGTGCTCTGCAGTTTTATCACCAGTCTCCATTCAACATGACACACAGTTCGCAACCTACTAGCAGCGCAAGCCAAGGAAATCCTCCAAGTTATGGGCCACCGTGGCAAGTATATGACCTGCACCAAGGTGGTTATGGCGGGTCTCAAATATTCCCCCCTCCGCAGATCCCAAGACAAGGGCCGTCATCTCTAGGTGCACCGAGAGTGCCTCCAGAACTGCCGGGAAATCATCCAGTCAATCAGCCAACATCTTCCAGCTTGACTCCTCCACATCAACCTCCTTCGGGTGCACCTGGGAAACACCCCATGAACCTCCCGACACAAAGATTCCAGCCACCAGCGGAACCGCAGAAAATAGATGCCGCACGGATTGCAGACTTGCCCACATTGCCGGAGATGTCCTATGACAAATATGATACAGCTGATGAGAGCGATCTTTTGTCGGACTTGGGCAGTGCAGACGGCAAACCCCTAATTAGCCTGAAGCAAACGGAGTTCTCCTTGAAGCAATTTGCCAAAAGGATGGGGCAGCCCAACTTTAGTGCAGTCAACAAGTGGAAGAAAGTATGGGTGGCAGGGGTTCTCAAGAAGAAGCATTAGTCCATTATCCGGGGGCAAAACTGTTTCAAACACGTTCGAGATGCACCCCTTCACTGGGAGACGGCAGTCGCAGATTTTTAGGTGACATTCCAAACCTGGCTGCCGTTGGTTGATTTCAATAATGCTGAATAGATTCGTCGGCAGTGGGTGTAGATGTCTCTGAGGAAATGGGCAAGCGAAATTCGGGAGGCGAGGAAAATGGAAAGGCGAGGCAACAAGCGACCGGCGATGCATTTGGGCGAGCGCATGGGTTCAAAGGCGAGAAGTAACCTCCCAGAGTTGCCAAATACAACGTTCACAGTGATGATTCACTGGGTGATGAATGGCAAGGATGTGGTTCTAGCCCCCAAACAACTCCAAGCCTCGTATACAGATGTGAGGCACTGGGAGGAGTTAGTTGATTTCATCGACAAAAATGGCGGCCCGAAAGAGCCATACATTCTCACATCAATGTTCAAGTGGAGCTTGGAGCAGGACGAATTAGAAGAAGAGTATAGGGGAATATACACACACAGGCAAATGATCAATGACCCCATATATGGCCAGATTTCGTACAACTGTTGCCTTTCAAATGCTTTCAAGTTGAAACTTGGACATAATGTGAAGATATTTGTGGTAGAAATGATGAGAGCGACAGGGAAGGAGACTGCCGAGCACATAATTAGGCCTACAAAGGTAATCCCGCTAGCCCTGTTAAGGCTAGAGGTAAGCAACTGCTAATCATAATACATAAACTTTGGAAGGTTCTAAAGAGGGTGGAAGAGAGGGAAAAGTGGAGGGAGAGGAGGATGGTGGGCAAGAGAATGATACTTGTATTAATGTAAGTTCTGGTTGAAAGAATAGAATTGATTATATTCCATCCACATGTATTCGTTCAGATGGTTGCTTCTCTGTGAAATACCTAACATTGAGATGAATTTCAGAAGCGCCGGAATATGACCTTATCTACCCAGCTTACATCCCAGCAACTGCAAGAGATCATTGAGGACGAGAAGAACACGGACAAAAGTGCAAGGGAGGTTCAGGAGAAAGTGGAGGATGGTGAGGAGGTCCTCGATCCAGAAAATCCGAGCTAAATACTGAATACGGTTCTCAATACAATCAACAACAAATTTGAACACGAGTATCTTGATGAAGCAGTCAGGCTGCTGAATGCGCGTCCTATTCATCAATCACCAGATGACCGTGTTCCAGGCCGCAAGGATTTAATTCCAGGCCTGCCCGGAACTAAGTTTTTGGCACACCAGGTTTGGGCCATCTGGTTTATCATCAGGAGGTGGGTATGGGATGCTGATATGCCAGGAGCTCTGGTGGCGGATGAAATGGGTCTTGGAAAGACTTTCACCTTGGTTGCAGCAGCAATGCTTTGCAAATTGGTGACTGAGAAAGTTGTAATGGGGTTGCCAATGTCCATTTATGGGGGAATACCCTTGAAGAGTGGGTGATATTGGCACACAACAACTTTCCCGGCATTGTCAGTGAAGAACGGAAGTGGTATCAGCTCCAGAGATTGAATTCTGTGCCCCACCACCTGTTGGAGATCCAGTCAACACCACCCCACGGGCATCCAGCACTGATCTCAGCCCTTGAACTAATCCTGGTGGTAATAATACCTGGAGTGGCTGAGACCTTCAAAAGTGTTATTGACAAGATGACACATGGAACCGATTTCAAACTTGTCAACTTATTGCACGCCGAAAATGGGAATCTCACCCACGAGGATCTGAACAGCAGTATTGATGAGACTGAGAATGAATGGAATATCCACCTTGTGTTGTATGATACCTTAACATCCTGAGCGAAACCATCAAGTAACGGCCAATTCTCCTACTGTGAATGGGGTTTTGGGATTTTTGATGAGTCCCATCGGTATAAGACTAAAAACAGTGTGGGCTGGCAAATTGCGATGAATGTGAAAATTGGATTCAAACTTCAAGTCACAGCTACACCGGGATTCCATTCACTCTATGACTGGTATTTTCAGATGATGTGGCTGTTTTCAGGTGCACCTGAAGATCCAGAGGATGATACTGTGATAAAAAAGCATGGTGCTGAGGCATTGTATACCGCTGTGAAGAGTTTCATGCATGCTATCCGGATTAAAGACAAAGAAGCTCAACAGGATGCAGCACACCGGATGATTCAGATTGGAATGCCATGGAGGATCAGGCGGTGGTCAGAATCGAAACTGGGCAATGGAAAACCACTCGTCCGGATATCAAAGGAGAATGTACACCTCATTGATCCTGAGTGGACTGAGGAAGATCAAGAACATCTGATGACCCTGGTGGAGAGCTACACTTCATGGGATGCTTCTGGAGCATGGAGGGTTCATAGATGGCGGCTAGCATGTTGCTCATTAGTATTGGGAGACACCGAGGATCGCAACGATGTTTCTGGACAATGGCACGATGAATGCCACTCAATACTTGGGTGGAATCTACAATTTTCCGATGGCTGAGAGAGACATTTTTGCCAATGCTTGTCAAGGAACCTGCAGAGTACCCCGAACCTGACCAAGACGACGCATCAAGAGACACGCTCCTTTCAGAAGAGAGAAACGAAAATGCACCGGCCAGTGCACCTTCTCCACAAATGGCAGTGCTGTTCTGTCCTCTTCCTGGCGAAGTTTGTCATTTGAAGTGGTGGATAACGAAGTTTTTTGTGGATAATGTGGATTTATTCCACATGTATTCCGAAATGGGCAATGATGAACGCACAGAAATGCAGCTCAAATTCCAGGATTCATGAAATCCCTCTGTATTCATAACCACACCCAAAGTGGGCGGGACAGGCCTAAATCTTTCAGCTGCAAATAATGCAGTAATAACTCAGGAATTTTGATTATTGAATGAGCGGCGGCAGGCATTTGCAGGAGTTGTCCGGCTAGGGCAAAACCAAGTACCACACACATGGTTAATGAATAGATGTCCTGGTGGCTACGATAACCGCGCGAGTGATCTCCACAATCACTCTGGAGTTGCGCCAATGAGAGTCCTGCAAGGCTTGATGAGTCAACCGAACATCACGATATCGATGCTATACCTGATTCAGGAGTCTTGTGAGGACCATACAAAGCAGCTGACAGAGAATGGAGACATATTGCAGTCTGATGAACCATTAATCTTAGAGTGTTAGACGCTTCATCAAGATATGCCTCTTTAGACATTCAAGCAACATAATCTTCTTAACTGATACAAATAGTCAAAAAGGTCGTTTGTAAGGCATACTATACTGGAGAGATGAATCTTTCTCTCTTCAATGTTGATGTGAATCAAAGTTCTGATGTTTGGAATTGTTGAATCTTGAATTAGAAATGGCTAGAGTGGGATTTCATTGGCGTTCTTGTTTATTATTGATGACCATTTAAGATGAAGTAAATTGATACGAGATATAAGAAGTTCCTCCCGCTAACCAATTGCATGATAAATGGCATCAGTCGAATTGTGAGATTGATGCAGCAAAGGGCTTCAATCAATCGTCAGTTGCGAATTTGTGGTGCAATAGAAGCCTGAAGCCACGTACGTATTTCGAATGAAAAAGCAAAATTCATCCACTTTCAGGAGCACTGGAGTCTCTTCAGCAAATGTCATATGATTCGTTATAACAGATCGAGCACTGCATATCTGCCAATCACATTTAGCAATAAGACAGTCTAGGTGATTTTCAAGTACTTATGCCTGATTACAAGACACGGCTTGCTTATTTGTGGCACAGCGGAAGGTTTTGCACCCATATGATCGAAGTTCCGGTGCCCCGGAACTTCAACCATAGGCCAGCAAATGCTGCGGCTATGCCAACAATATTGAGTACTTGTGTTAAACTATAAGACATAGACTCACTTATTCATGGCAAAGCTGCAGCTTTTGCTGGCATATCATTGAAGTTCTGGCACACCTCTGATCTGAATCCCGGAGAGTCGAAAGCTGCGACACAGCTTGATTATTCTTGGCTCAAATGCTGCTTTCGCTGTTGGGGTTTTCCTGGCCTATGATTGAAGATTATTCAAAACTGAGATCTTCAATCCTCTCCAGAATGAGCTTCTTGGATATGTATGAAGCCAACTTTGACAAGCTGCGAGTCATTATAGATGTTATCATTCCAGCCCAGGTACACCTCAAGAGTGACAAATAAGCCACCAAAGCCCATGTACGTACAGTACGTAGTGTACTTTGTATATTGTAGTTTGCTTTATTCTCATCATGTTTTCTTCGACTTTGAATTAGTGGACCCAGTGCACACAGATCTATCAAGACACTTCACCTTGAGGTGTAGGCGGCTCATCCTGCTCTGCGCCTGCTAGGATATGAACCAATACTTCATCAGTATGTTGAAGGCCTCTGATAACATGCCTTGAACTGTCAGCTCCATGTCAACTGTCCTTTGGAGGAAGGTTGCCACTGCGCAACTAAACCATAAATCCACATGCCCGGCCAATTAGCAACCCCATTTAACTCGATATTGACTAAGTAGTATGTTTGGACCAATGCTTCCAAATCCTGAAATAGCTTCTGCAAATTCCGGCTCTGTCAAAAGAACTGTGGAAGCTTAAGAGCGGGAATCTCAAAAGGCTGATTCTGCTCAGCGACTCTGCAAGATGGCCAGCAACTCCCGCTCACTCATGTACCGCACTTACTCAAAGAGCCCTAAGTTCTCAAATCTTTGAAGCAAGACTTAACTGTATTCTGACTAAATGTATGTTTGGGTCGCCAAACTCGTATCTGAAAATAGATTATAGGGACCAAATTCCATTAAGAGAAGCTCCGATAGAGAGAATCTTGAAAGCTTGAGTTATGAGAAGACACCTACGAAGAGTGCCATTAACTGTCAGAGTAAGGCGGGCCTGCAATCCTCAGCTATTGAATCCAAGCATAACCATTTCAACTTCACTGCTCCTCAATTCCCCGAAACTGCATGCATGCAACCATCATTCCTCTGCCCACCGTGACATGACGCCTCACTATATATTCATACCATTGTAGAATATAGCTTTCAACCCCAATATTGATTTTAAGTCAACATTGTAGTTGTGCAATTCATAATGAATGTGTGATTTAACAGTTTGCGATTTACTAGATATTAGGCGCAAAATCTGAATGTGAGTGAGAATTTATAACCCATTTGTTAGCAATCTTGGCATTGATGTGTGCTTAAATCAATAAGATTACCCCTGAATCATTCATCGTACATTACCATTCTTTCTCTACACCTGTATCTCTCCTTTGTGTACCAAATTCTCTCCCTCTTCCATTAACTACTGCAACATTGTTGTGAAGGCTATTCTGCAGACACGGCCCAGATGAACGCATAAAAGGGAAGTTATGCTTACAATATTGCCACATCAACCGCTAACTGGGCTGCAGCATCCTAATACAATTGAAAATCATGAAAATAGATGTGTCCTTCCGGCAGATATACCACATATGGAGATGCATATTTCTTCTCGCTCAATAACAAACTCCAGTATGAACCCTTTCAACTCAGCCGTCACTCACAAGGTCCCAACCAAATCTATCAAGTTCCGCAAATTCTCAATGCTGCACCAATTTCTATGCTATGCGGTCACTGCAAATGCTCGAATATTCACGCATAATGACTTCGTTAAGAGGAGTCATATGCAGGGGTGAATTTTTTCATATAGGTTCCCAATGCTCAATTTGTGGCCAGCACCACGGGTTAGTTGATGTCGCGAAGTATCATCCGGTGCATCCGGTTCTATTCTCTATGTGGGTTGGTTCTAGCCAACCTCCAAATCTTGCATCCATACAGGGTGTTGGTCATAGGAGTTGCTAACATTTGGCCTTAGGAATCCATCCATTCCGGTGCACCTGACAATATCCAAAATTGCAACACGGACTGCCGTCTTCGATATAAATATAAACCATTGAAGTCATCTCGCCAGAACCCTTTCAAGGCGCGCCTCGAATTGCATCCTCCTCGACTGGGTGCATATTCCTGCACCATATATCCCGTCATTGTATTGCACTTAAACTTATATTTCTTGCTTTTACACTCTCTCCCACAGTCTCCAACTTTAGATCTTCATTCCAGCAAATGGAACCTACACCCAGCCAGCTGAGGAATCACAATTCACACAAGAATCAAGAAGCACACCTAGAGAGAGCACTCGCTTTCAAGAAAGCAGCCAATCTTAATTGTCCATCAAATGTTTGCCTTCCAATGATCTGCCTTCGTGCATCGTATTGCGGATGACTAATATTGCAGATCTCATTGATGAATCAGGATGACAAGACCGATCAGGAGATCAGTGATGACGACAGTGAGGACACCGGAGAGTCCACCTTATCATCCAACATCCAAGAAGACGATTTGGATCATCAACAGGAGGTCCTTCATCTAAGTCAGGGGCGCTGGGACAAGTCATTACACACTACAAGGGTTCCACTGCCCAAGAAACAGAGCCGTGCCGATACTGTCATTGCACGCCCTCCGCTCCCAAATTCCCGAAATCTACCTGCGGCAATGGCACCACCACTGCTCAAACGCCAAGAGTCATCCCTCCTCAACAAATTATCTGAGTCTGACGGTGCACCATCCGCCCGGGCACTGGTGCTTCCCAACAAGTCTAGTGGAGACCAGAATAGTCCACAACCCAAGGCCAGTAGTAATCAGAACGTTCACCAACACCAAAGGGCTACTTTTGAGGTAGCAAAAAGGTTCATGGAGGCAATCATATTCACGAAGACTCCTTCGCCAATGTTATCTGATGCCAACTACTCGATAGTTGAAGAAGCTTGAAAACTTGCAATTAAAGCCCAGGATTGTCAGCGGGCATTAGCAGGTGCATTTGTAGGTACACCATCTGTGTGTCAATTGCCCGGTGGCTCATCTCTCAAAATAGATCCGCAAACACGAGAAGCAATAAGTCTTGAATTCTGTTTAATGCTCCTCTATCAGACTTACAGATATTGACTACCCCTGAAAATATACATAGTTGAAACTGAACATAAGTACCATTCAAGGACACTTGCCAGATAGGGCATGTTGAACTGTTGTCCGTAGCTACCAGTTGGATGTGGGCTCTGAGACTGAGCTTCGGATCAAGGTTAAGGAGCTCCTGTTTGACGATGCTTACCTCTCCAAGGTCGACGATAATAAGAAGTCATGGTTCACGCGAATGGAAGTGCTTGATCTCATTTACCACCAATTTTTCTTCACCGCCAATAGCTTGGGGCACCAGCCAACAACATCACATCATTTCCAACCTCTTGCTTCTCTGACTTTAGTGCTGGCAGCCGCAGCTATTCATTGTGCGCTGTCTGACTACACCAGTGGAAAGCAGGCAACGTTTATGTTTTCCCAACATGATTATCGATGTACATTTGGCCCATCCCCTGTAATCAATTTTACTCTAGAAGCTAGTACACAATCAATCACACATCAGCGGCCGCATCACACCCCCGCCCCCCCCTCCCCCCCCCCCTACGGCACAACTCCACTAGAATAGGTGCTCCTCAATCCTCGTCGGATCTCCTCAGCCTAGATTAAACCTCTTCTTTTTCATTCTGCGATCAATTCTTCCTCTCAGCGCTCCTCTATCCCATTCCGCACTCTAGACCTCTCTACCCGCGCTTCTCAGCCTAGGATGGGAGCTCTTCAATTCCCACCGGCGCTTCTATAATCCATTCCACACTCCTTACCCCACCCCTATTTGGCGCTCCTCCTCTGGGATAAGCGCTCCTCAATCCCATCAGTGCTCCGCTGCCTGGATTGGCTCTCCTCTATTTCATTCCACACTCCTTAACCCACCCTCTTTCGGCGCTTCTCAATTTCATTCTGCACTCCTACACCCTCCTCTTTCAGCGCTCCTCAATTGCATTCCATACTCCTCAACCTCTCCTTTTTCAGCGCTCCTCAGCTTAAACTTGACGTTCTTCTTTTTCATTCCACACTTCTCCAACACCTTTTGTGGTACTCCTCTTTTCCACACAACACTCCCCATCTGGCGCTTCTCTTTTCCCCTTGTAGTTGTTCCCATTCTTCATCAGAATGTATCATATTGCCTCTCATACCCCCCTTTAGGTTCGCAGCTAGCTAACATCTCATTACACCTGTGTTAGATATCACAAATCGAGCCAAACGACATTGGAATTTCATTTCATCCACTCGCCAGAAACAAATAATCAGCAAACACAAAGAGAGCCTCCAGCTTCTTTGCGCCGTTGATGAATTGTGTGTTCCTGCTTTTGTTGGCCCTGATGAAATGGGAGATGGAGTGGATGACATCGACACCATGTTTGATTGATATTTTTCAATCGCTTAGTTGGGTTATTGTTTCGCTGTACCTGCGTTTATGTTTGAATCTCTCGCCTTTTTCTTTCGTTTCCTTAATGTAGTGAGGCACAAAATACAATGTTGAAGAAGATGATGGCTAGTATGATTCAGAAGTAGTAATGAAGAATAATCCATGAATCATATTCCCTGTTAAGGGAAGTCGATTGCTCATGTACATTCGAAGAGTCTCAGAGAATGCCTGCAGTTCTCTGAATGAATATACATAAGAACCCAGGTATCTCTCAGCGTTTGTTTGTGATTCCCGCGTTTGTTCGGTGACACTCCCAGGTGCACCGAAAGTTCTCTCCAGCGCTCCGACGTGCTCTCAAACTTATCACAATCACTCCCATCGTACTCCTGTATCAGTCATCAAAGATCCCAGTTACTCCTGTACCTGTGGTCAGAGATCCCAGTTACTCTGAAGGCCTGCTGGAATACCCTCCTAGGGTTTGATACTCTTCTGAAATTGACGCTTCTAAGTTTACACTCCACATCCTCTCAGACACTTCTGGAGTCTTCCAGAGACTAAAATACATTTTGCTGATGTGATGGCTATCTACTCCGGGGTCAGCCAAATATATACTCCCCGTCACTCTGTCCACCTGCATGACCCCTGTATCTGCGTACACCCACCGTCGCTCGTGATGGATATACTTCGAGCCTGTTGTCAAGCGGGTTTGTGAATGCACGTGGAGGTGGCATTGGTCCGAACTTGGAGGCCAGAATCGTACTAGCATAGAGATACACTTGGAGACCGTGCTCCAGTGAGGTTGGAGATGCACTTGGAGTCGATGATTGTGCCAACTTGGAAACTGTAATCGTGCGAGTATAGAAATACTGTTGGACGCTATGATCGAGCAAGATTAGAGATGCACTACGAGGCCATGATCGTGCAAACTTGGAGGCCATGATTGAGGGAGTTCAGAGATACACTTGGAGGCTATAATCGAGCGAGATTGCATTAGTTGGAGGTAGTCAATCTGGAGGCGGTATTTTGTGAGGGAGGTGCAACGGAAGATGAGACTCTATTCATTGGTTAATTTCTAATTGTAGAAATATAGAGAAATCAGTACAACATGAGCTACCGACAGATGAGAGCCTGGCTGGGAGTGGGAGCCAGTCGATCTTTGAATAATGCAGTACGCGGTGTATGTTGTACTTAGTGTATGCTGTACTTGGTGTTCGCTGTACTCGGTGTTAACTCTTGATGATCTTATGGAGAGATAGAAAGCGATGACTGAACATCATGCTCTTAGGTAATGGTAGAGTAGCAGATGAGAAAGAGAGACATAAGAGGAGACATAGGAACCCATCATGACAAACTGGGACTGAAGAGATTTTCCGGTGAGAGCCAATTTACCATCACCGATAGGACAGGTACAAGTTATGATCTGACGTGTAATAGCACCAATACCAGGTCTTCCCAATCCAATGAGGCATCTTGTACCCCTGATTTCTCATATCTGCTCGTATCCTCCACATCGTTCTCATCTTCATCCCCCATCTCTCTTTTTCTCATCCACAACGCTACATTATTCATCATCAAAATGAAATTTGGTCTGAAAGCCATATGCAAACCTCCCACACACGCCGGTAGCCCTCACCAGTACTTCTAAGTTCTTCCAGATCCTCCAAGCCCCCCCTGGAGCTTTACAACGTGCTCTCAGACTCTGCAAGAGCATTCTCATGTGCTTCTGAATATACCTGTAGTAATGGAGGTGTATTCAGGATGCTATAAAATTGACTATTCGAATACTCAAACTTTAGAGCTGCTGAGACCTCTGCACAAGCTCTGTGGGAGACGTGGTGCCAAATTCTCACACCAGTGGATCTTAGAGTTCCATAACCACCTGTCATTTGATTGATCATATTAGCCTTTGTTACAGTCACAAGATTCGCAACATCATAATATGGCATGTATTGTCTAAGTCTCTCTATATATATACATACAGGGATACAGGGATAATATAGATGGACTCAGCGACAGGCAGCATATATTTGGGAGACCACAGGGTAGATAGACATCATCTCATTATATGAAATACACACTCCATCTTTCCCATCTCTTGGTCTGATGCACGGTTGCCGAGCTTTCAAAGATCCACCCAATTTGTGTGGCTCTTCACGCACTCTTGCAAAGCGTTCATGGATCCACCCAATTTGTACGGTTCAGCATGGGTGGGTTCTACCTTTATATCACCCTCTTGCTACACTCCTTGAGATAGAATCACTTGTTCTCACGAATTCCCTTCGAATACCATGCCAGGTGCTGCAGAGCCTTCTTGATGGGCTTTCTGCCCTCTAACTCCATCGTGTCACCACACCGTGATCTAGTGAACTTAGAGATGCAATCTGAGGCCGTAATCGACCAAGTTTGGAGATACACTTGGAAGCTGTGATCGAGCGAGTCAGGTGATGCAATAGGAGGCCGTGATTATGCAAACTTGAATATCGTAATCGTGCAAGTCTAGGGATAAACTCGGAGCCTGTGATTAAGAGAGTTTGGAGATGCACTTGGAGGCCGTAATTGTGTAAGTTCAGAGATGCACTTGAAGGCCGTCATTGTGCAAACCTGGAGGCCATAATTGTGTCAGGTCAATGAAATACTTGGAGGCTGTAATCAAGCAAGTTTGGAGTTGCACTTGGAGGCCATGATCGAGTGGGATTGGAGGAGTATTTGGAGGCAGTCAATCGGGAGGAGGTAGTTTGGGAGAGAGGCACGATTGGTGCTGAGACTCTATTCATTGGTTAACTGGTAATTGTGAAAATGTAGTGAGTTCAGTACATCATGGTCTGCCCCGAGATAAAAGCCTGGCTGGGAGCGGGAGACAGTCAATCATTGAATGATGCAGTACACGGTGTGTGCAGTACTCAGTGTATGCTGTAATCAGTGTATGGTGTTCAGTTGTATCTCTTGATCGTGCCATGGAGAGATAGCGAGTCGTGACTTAACCTCATGTTTTCAGGTGATGGTGGAGTTGAGGACAAGAAAGAGAGAGATGAGAGGATATAGTGGAAATCATCATGAGAAACTGGAACTTAAGAAAATTTTGTCTGCGAGTCAATTTACCAGCCACGATACGGCAGGTACGAGTCCCGATCCGTCGTGTGATAACACTGATACGAGGCCTTCCCAACCAAATCAAGCAAGTTGTACCACTCATATCTCATATCCACTCATATCCTCCACCTCGTTTTCATCTTTATCTCCATCTCTCTCTTTCTCGTCCACAACTCTATCATCACCGCAGAACACAAAGTTAAGTCATCCCTCTCTATCCTTCCATGTCATGATCATGAGTTGACCCTGAGTACAGCATACACCGAGTACAGCATACACTGAGTACAGCGTACACCAAGTACAGCAGACACCGAGTACAGCATACACCGAGTACAGTATACACCGAGTACAGCATACACCGAGTACAGTGTACACCGAGTACAGCATACACCAAGTACAGCATATACCGAGTACAGCATACACCGAGTACAGCATACATCGAGTACAGCATACACCGAGTACAGCATACACCGAGTACAGCATACACCGAGTACAGCATACACCAAGTACAGCATTCACCAAGTACAGCATACACCGAGTACAGCATACACTGAGTACAGCATACACCAAGTACAGTATACACTGCGTACAGCATAGACCGAGTACAGTATTCAATGAATACAGTATACACCGCGTGCAGCATCCACCCACTATTATTTGTCTTCCCTTCATTCTCATCATTACAAGTTGACCCCTGAATGTAGCTTCAGCTTCCAGTGTGCCTCCTTACCCTAATGACCGCCATCAGCCAGCTCTCCAGGACAGGTCAAAGGTAAAGGCACAGTGTCACATACACATGGTTGCGTGTTAACTATCTGATGAAACGAATCTCAGCACCCGGTGCTCCGTCCATCAATTGCCTCCAAGTACTTGTCCAAACTCGCTCGATTGCGACCTTCAAGTTTACATAATCATGGCCTCCAAATGGATTTCCAACCTAGCACAATTACAGCCTCTAAACTCGCTCGATCACAGCGTCCAAGTGTATCTCCAAACTCGCATGATTATGGCCTCCAAGTTCGCACAATCATGGACTCCAAGTGCATATCTCCAAACTCGCACAATTATGGCCTCCAAAGTTCACAGAATCATAGCTTCGAAATCCATATCTCCCATCTCGCTCAATTACGGATTCCAAGTTCACATGATCATTCTCTTCAAGTGCACATATATATTAGCTTGATCCTGATCTCGGAGTGCAACTCTGAGTTCACTCGATTACGGCCTCTCACTATATCTCCAAATACACTCAACTACCACCTCCAAGTGCATCTCCAAACACACTCGATCACGGCCTCGGAGTGTATCTCTTTGTTTACTCAATTGTGATTTTCAGGCGCACCTCGAATTGCTCTGAAGAACCACCTGCAGCCAGTCCAGATATATCGTTTGTAGATGGGTAGCTATATAGATACATTGATACATTGATACACAGATACATAGATGAAAATACAATCCGAATATATAAGTTTTAACAATCATTGAACAATAAGTAGTAGCTATGATTTCCACGCGCACCAGCAGCATTTCCATAGAAGATGGTTTTCCCAGACTGCTCTAGTGTGATTCAAAATGCTTGCAGACTTGTCACCTGTGCTCCGAGGCTTGTCGTTGGCGCTGCCAGACTTCTAAACAGCGCTGCCAGACTTGTCGCTGGCGCTTCCAGGCTTGTCGCCATTGCTCTCACACTTGTCGCTGGTGCTTCCATGGGCACGCAAAGTTCTCCCCGGCGCTCTAAGGTGTTCCCAAACTTATTACAATCTCTCCCATGGTACTCCTGTACCAGTCATCAGAGATCACAGTTACTCCGAAGGCTGGCCGGAATGTCCTCCTAGGGTCTGATACACTCCTGAAGTTAACACATCCAAGTGTACACTCCACATCCTCTGAGACACTTCTGGAGGCTCCGAGACACTAAAATATATTTTGCTGATGTTATACAACACAAAGTTAAGTCATCCCTCTCTTTCTCTCCATGTCATGATCATTAGGCGACACCGAGTACAGCATACACCAAGTACTGCATCCACCCAAGTTTGCTTTTATTCCCTTCATTCACATGATTACAAGTTGACCCCTGGATGTAGCTTCTGCTTCCAGTGTGCCTCCCTACACAATCCACTGCCATCAGCCACCTTTCTATGAGAGCTCAAAGATAAAGTCAACTAATCACATTCCAACACTTACAAGGTAAGTGACAGAGGAAGTCAGTCTCAGCACCAGGCGGGCCTTCTATTAACCGCATCTAGGTACTCTTCGAAACTGGCTTGATCACGGCCTCGAAGTTTCCATGATCATGGCCTGCAAGTGCAGCTCCAAACTCGTTCGATTACAGCCTCCAAGTGCATCTCCATACTTGTTTAATCACGGCCTCCGAGCATATCTCCAAACTCGAACCAATACTACCTCCAATTTCCCCAGATTATGGCCTCCAAGTGCATCTCCCAACACGCTCAATTACCACCTTCAAACGAACCCGATCATGGCCTCCAAGTGTATCTCCAAACTTGCTCGATAATGGTCTCCAAGTGCATTTCCAAACTTGCTAGATTACGGCCTCCAAGTGTATCTCCAAGCTTGTTGAACACAGCCTCTAAGTGTCTCTCTAACCTTACTCAATTATGGCCTCACAGTGTATGTATACACTCGTTCGAGTACTGTCTTCAAGTTTGTACTATCTCGGCCTCCAAGTTCACACCATCATGGCCTGCAAGCACATCTTCAAACTCGCTTGATTACGGCCTCCAAACTTGCTCAATCACCACCTCCAATTGTATCTCCGCACTTCCCCGGTTATGGCCTCCAAGTTCGCATGATCATGGCCTCCAAGTGCATCTACAAACTCGCTCGATCACATTATCCATGAGTATCTCCTAACGCGCACGATTACGGCCTCGAAGTTCGCACTTGCACACCCTCCCAGCGCATCTGCAAAGTCGCTCGATCATGGCCTCTCAGTGTATCTCTGAGCTCACTCGATCGTCATTTGCAGGCACACCTTGAATTGCTCTCAAGCACCGCCTGCAGCCAGTCCAGATATGCCATGTGTAGATGGGAAGCTATATATATACATAGATGAGCATAGAAACTGCATACATGAGATTTAATAATCGTTGAACAATAAGTAGTGGCCATGATTTGCGGGCGCACCCGCAGCGTTTCCAAAGAAGATGTTGTTTTTTCCAGACTGCTCTACTGTGACTCGATGTGCTCCAAGACTTGTCGCTCGCACTCCCAGATGCTCCCGGACTTGTTATCAGCGCACCCACACTAGTGTTAGCAACGGTTCCAACACGCTAGAACGGTCCCGGGTTATGGTTGGAACTGGAACTGAATGATTGCAACAGACTTTACCACGTGAAAACCCGGACCGTTGCAATTGGGCCGGTTTTACCACCAAAAACCTAGCATTTCAGCATCACAACTTTGCCTCGAATTAAGTATTTGAGTTTTGAACGTATCGTAACATGATCAGTATGTAGATTGTGCAGTTCTAGCCGCTCTTTCACCTCCTGGTTTCAGATTTGTGATCCAACCAATATTCGTTGCGTCGCTATCAAAAACCCGCTGATTTCGGTTACAATGTGCCCTTATTTCACATCAACGCAACTAATATCAGTCGGATCGTACATCTGAAACTGGGAGGTGAATCAGCGGCTAGAACTGAACAATCTAGATAGTGATCATGTCATGATACAATTAGAACTCAAATACTTAATTGGAGTGAAAGTTGCTGGAACCATAATATGGAACCCAGGTACGGGTACAACCCAGCTAAAAAACTGCGGGTTGGTGTCCGGTCTGGGTAACAACCCCGTCCAGACAGAGTGGGTCGTGTTTTTGGCCGGGTCTGCAACCGAACCAAACCGAGACGCCAGTCAAAAACAAGACCACCGGCAAGTTACCCAGACCCGTTCATAACTCCAACCCAGACTTCTCGCCGGTGCTCCCAGGTACTCCGAGGCTTGTCATCGGCGCTCCCAGACTTGTGGCCGGTACTCCCAGGTGCTCCCAGATATACCCATAGTTCACTCTGGCATTCTGAGGTGTTCCCAAACCTATTACCATCATTCCCATGGTACTCCTGTACCAGTCATCAGAAAACCCAGTTACTGTAAAGGCCTGCAGGATCGCCCTTCTAGGGTCTAATACTCTCCTGAAATTGACACATATATGTTTGCACTCCACATCCGAGTTTCAGACACTCCTGGAGGCTTCTAGTAACAAAAATACATTTTGCTGCTGAAGATACTCTCAAGCTTGAATCTTATAACTCCCTATACATTTGTGATTCTTGCCAGTTCTTCTTTCTCCTTGGCAAATTATTTCCAGCACTTTCAGCTGCATTTAAAGGCCACTACATTGGTTCTATCTATTACAAAATTTGTCACCAGTATTTTGTGATGCTTCTAATAACCACTGAATCAGTTTAGTCGACTCTGAGATTAAATCATTCCAGGATGTTGGACTGATATGTTCCACATACTTCCAATCACTCTTAGTGGAAATAATACATTCTGCTGATAATCAGTTCCAGAGAGCCTAATACATACTGGGTGTATATGTGTATACTTGCCATGCAGTTTGTAGTTAATCTGTAGTTTTACCAATATAGCTATCTCTGTAACTTTATATTTATAAAAACCTAATGGTTTAATGTTATAGTATTTTACAGATACTTACATACTTTGTAGTATATTCTTGCATTGTATTTTACCATTTCCAAAGTATTAAAAAGTATTTACTTATAGCATTAGCATACTTGCAAACACTGTATTCAGATTAAGTCTGTCTTGACGTATCTTATAGCGTCTGTATAGATTTGAAAAAATATTCAATGTAGATAATGTATTCAGTTACAACTTCTGAACTACTTTTCATTCTATTGATACTGAGTAGATAACTGAAATACCTACATTTTTACTTTTCTAAATAATATATAGAGTTGGTATATAATATGAAAATTAACATTTGAAGTAAGTATAAATTCTAGACTACAATGTGAGAATGAAAATTTCATAGCTTAGAATAATTCTTTTAACCAGTTTTTCATAGTTGAATAATATATTATTGCTTTGGAAACAATATGTAATATTGCTACTAATTGTACATAACAATCTACTAGCAATATTTGCACTCTTAGATTATCATGTTCTATAGTCCACTAGTATTCTTATCATTAAATATAGCATTTTGTTATATTACAAGAGGACTTTCACTTTCTGAGGAATTTGGTTAACCTTAGTGGTATAAAATAAGAAGTTTGTATCTTTACAATTTTTTCATTAACTTTTAAGTTTTGAAAAAGATAAGAATTGAAAAGAAAGTAGATAGCTATATTCAGTTAATATTACATTAAATCATATTGGTATTAATACCCCTGTAACAGCTCTGCATACTTTTGTACCAAAGCTAATGCTATCACTTTTAACAAATTTATTCAATGGTGGAAAACTCCAAATATTTTCTTGCTGACGCCATTTCTCCAATACTCTCTCACCAGTGGGTGATAACTTTTGCTTTTTGTGTGCTTTTCTGCATGTAAGACTATCATTTGGATGAACTGCAAGGGTTGCGTTAGAAATACCAAACTCACATGCAAGAGTACAAAAGGAAGTACCTTCTTTCTCTCTCTTCTTCAATGCATGAAGAATTTGATCCTCGCGAACAGCGTCTGGGGCAACATTTGGTAGCACTGCAGGTCACGGCATGATTCGGTGGGCCGTAGTGAAAAATTTGCACGGTGGGCGGGGTAGACAAATGTAGAGCCTGGTCGTTGCACAAGGGTTTTCAAAGTATTCGAGTGCCATGTCATGTCCGACTGCCGGGTAGCATATATTAAAAGTCGGCTTGGCGGTTGCCTGGGTGTTCATGACAATTTTCCCCTCCGGTTCTCACATTCCCACCACAATCACCATGGCCCTACAAGCAATTCAATACACTCGTGGCTCTTTGAATATCTTGGATCAGCTTAAACTTCCTCACTTGTCGATATATGTTCTGATCAAAGATAGCAAAGATGCATATGACGCCATCAAGCGAATGGTCGTTCGTGGGGCGCCAGCCATAGCTATTGTAGCAGCATTGGCTTTGGCGGTGGAGCTCGAAAATTCAAATTCGAGGGCTCTCCCTGCTTGTGAAGCAAAGGCTTTTATCGCCGAGCAGCTCGATTACCTCATTACTTCGCGCCCAACTGCTGTGAATTTGTCGGATGCTGCGACAAAGCTGAAAGCTGCAGTAGCAGACATCGCCGAGGATGGGAATAAGGTGGTGGAGCGGTACATCCAAGCTGCTGAGAAGATGCTGGGGGATGATGTGGCAGATAATAAGAGTATAGGGGACTTTGGGGCGCAGTGGATATTGGATAATGCTGGCGGGGAGCAAAAGGTGGCGGTATTGACGCATTGCAATACGGGGTGAGTTGGTCAAACTGTGTGGCTATTCTTACGCTGACTGCTCTCAGATCTTTGGCCACGGCTGGATATGGAACAGCTCTGGGAATAATCCGTTCATTGCATGCAAAGTCGATACTCAGCCACGCGTATTGTACCGAAACACGGCCGTATAACCAGGGATCTCGCTTGACCGCCTACGAACTTGCACATGACATTTCGCCTGGAATGTCTACACTTATTACGGATAGTATGGCTGCATCTTTGATGAAACTGCGAAGGATTTCAGCTATCGTTGTGGGTGCAGACCGGGTAGCCTTGAACGGCGACACTGCCAATAAAATTGGAACGTATCAGCTTGCGATTGTCGCACGATATCATGGTGTAAAATTTGTGGTTGCTGCCCCAACAACTAGCATTGATATCAACACGAAGTCAGGCGCAGATATTGTCATCGAAGAGAGATCGTCGAATGAGGTTCTTGTGGTTACCGGACCTGTGGTGGACTTTTTCTATGATGATCACTTGGGCGTGGATGCCGACCGAGTGACGTCTATTGCTCCGGGTGTGACAAGTGGAATTGGAGTGTACAATCCAAGCTTTGATGTGACGCCAAAGGACCTGATCGATGTTATCGTCACAGAAAAAGGCACAGTTGCAAAGAATGAGAACAATGAGTTTGACTTGGCTAGGTTGTTTGCTTAATGTCGGGTGGATTGAAGACGACTGGAAATTTAGGGACCATGGAATCATGTTTTGTTTATAATAGTACTGGTATTTCAACAACAGCGTGCTACTTTTCGCTGTTAGGCTCTCAAAAGCTACCCGTACAAGCCAGACCTAGGCTCCATCTTCCTTCGCTGAACTATTGGTAATGGTACCATTGGAATCCCCTCCCCGCGGGATCCCTCCAGCAGCAGTATCGAGTGTATCGTGCTCATCGAGAAATGCGCCGAGCTTGCTTTCAAGAGCCCTCAGCTGCTCTTCGATGAGCGTAGCTTGTTGTTCGGCGCTAATGGGCTGTTAAGCCGATAGCTGTTGCGGGCAGTTTAATTCAGACGTACGCTGTTATGTCCATATATGCCTGTGAGTGGAGCGGGAATGAGCGTGTGGTTTTCGTTTCTAATATGCGACACATACCTTTCCCATGTCCGCATCGGCATCTTGGACGGGCATGATGAAGAGCAGATGCCAATACAGATTGTGTGTGTGTGTGTGTGTGTGTGTGTGTGTGTGTGTGTGTGCACTGGTAGGGCTGGCTTTAAATGGACGACTGATGAATCGTTGACTGCATATGCAGGAATCAGACAGAGGTTCGTATGTCGGGCTTGGGTGTTACAGATCGGTGGCATCTAATCTTATCTATCACCCGCACCGATCAGGGGAAGGCTCGCATGCCGTCTGACATCGAAGTATTCGAGATGACCTTTATCCCCATGCACACCGGAATGCTTCTCTCCCGAAAAACACTAACTAGCCTGACTCCAACCCTAAGTCTAACCTGCTCTGCCTATTAAGCACTCCACAGAGGCTTTTGCGTGCTCAATCTGCTGCACATGCACGGCGGTCTTGGTGATTTGTTGTGATGCCGTAAGTTCTTCCTTCTCTTGTGCGCGTATATGGGTATACGACGCACAAGTGGCGGCGATCAGTAAATAGAGTAGTGTAGAGCCATCCATCTACCTCTTTCTCCGAAATCCCTTTTCTTCAGGCAATAATAGGTGTCTATCGGGAGTACTTACTCAACCGGACAGGAGTTGGAGCAGGGGTAAGGACCCGTTAACCGGTGTCCCCAGCCTCTCCAAACCCAGCCTTCTCGTTGTTTGTTGGACAGACGGTCTTCGTACAAGGCCCGTCTCTGCCACCCGGCGGTACGAAGCCCTGTCTCCCCCAAGCTGCTAAGGCGCTGATGTTGGTACTTGGCTTGTTCCAAGAAGTTGCTAGTCACCTACTGTGGAACCAGCAACGACAAGGGCATCTCTCTCTCCGGCCGATGTCGTCACCTTGCATAAACAGGAATATGGTCTCTCCTGCCTTTTTTTAAGGGAGGACATTGAGTGCGCCCCCCGGAGTTGTTACGATTTTGCGTCCTCACGGTCGGCCGTAATCAATCCAGCTGATGAAGACTCAGCTTGTGCCTGGTGATATGGTAGCAATATTGAAATGGCTCCAGCAGTATTGGATGCAGATACCCTACTGCTGGAGTGCTTCAAATGATAGGTAGTGTTCACACGATGCTGTGCGGGCGGTGGAGGGCAACCCTCCAAAAGTGCCGGCAGACTAAGTACCAGCGGACGTCATTTTACATCTGAGGCATCATCAAACGGTTCTTTGGCTTGGGTTTGCTTTCTTGGATATCTCACCCGTCAACCACACGGCGTCCAGCATCCATCCGCCTCTTCCCACGCCTAAACTACCGGATTGTACCGAAACCAAGCTGTTCTGTAAACACCACCACCCCCCATATTGATCACAATATTCCTGTCCCTCCCTTTCTCCCGTGCTTCGATGATTTTGTTGCTGATTGATCGGCAACCGTCTGCCCCTTCTAGAGTCCCGCAAAACTAAAACTGTAAGTAGCGCTCTTCCCGAATTCCATCGGTTTCCGTACAGAGGTCCCAAACAGATCAAATCGTCGATCGCTGCGGTGTCCATAACTTTTGATTCCGAAGATCCTCCTCTTAACTCTCGATCCACAGGGCCTGCATCAGTGCAAGTACTGCGTATGGATATCTTTGTGCTTGGGCAAAACGCGTCCTGGTAGGTACTGGCAATCGTATCACGCATCTTCACTCACCGCCCCCCAGTGCTGACTTTGATATTCGCTATTTCGGAAAGAGGAGACTCGATATTATCCAAAGGTAGCCTCGAAAACGCTTGGGAAGCACCAGTCTCGAGACTATCCAGAGGCTTCTTTGAAGCTTTTACAGCAGCGCCTATTTATTTTCGTAGCCATTTGTTGTATTTCTGTTCTCGGCGCTGCACCTCCCCCTTCCAGAGAGCGAACGCCATCACCGTATCCTCGCATATCAGGACGTACCTATTGCGAAACAAAATATCACCCAACAGAAACCTTGCGAAACCTCGAATACACCAACCCCAAAACAATTGCAGTGTATATACAACTTCTCACTGCCGAAACCCGAAATTTGGACCCTTTCCTACCAGCTGAGAGAGAATACATACCTCCGCCTTGTCCCCTTCGGTTATATTGGGATAGTGGAAGGCACTTCAAGCACATTGGATGATACATTCAGCCAGGCAACTAGCTCTATTATGACAGGATCTTAAAACTCCCTTGCTCTGATATCAGTACTGGACAGTGAGCTTGTATACCAACAATTCAACAACGCTTCGCTAGGTGCTCGTGCTCGGAGATCCGAATTTAGAAGGCTGCAACAATAGAGAGTGAAATAGAGACCAGCAACACCAGCTTACAGCGAGGAGTGCTTGCAAGGTCGTAAGGGACTGTGTATATGACGGAGCTGAGTGAAGTGCTGGACAGGTTGGGACTCCTGCAGTACCTGGGGAGGCTTAACGATGAGGGCTTTGATAAGTGGGAAACGGTTCTTGACATTACAGAACAGGATTTGTAAGTCTCACGACAAAATTGATTCTGATCTTTTGCTCACGGACCATACAGAGCTACCTTAAACTTCAAATTGGGACATCGAAGAGTATGAAGTTGCCTCTCCATCGTCATTCGATGTTCTATGCCATATGGATCTTGTAGCCGTAAAGGCAAGAAATATAATTACTAATGAGACAACAATGATCGTAGATTTTGCAAAGAGAGATTGCAAGTGCACGTGGTATAGCCGCAACACAGGCATTGACATCCTCACAGTTCAGTACTATTGAGGACTTTGACCAGGAGGAAAAGCCTTCGCCTTCGAAACCCTCGAAGTCTGAACCAGGAAAGGGACAAACCGCCGCCGCAACAACGGGAAAGCGGAAATATAGAAGGCATCCTAAGGTTTGGAGTATGATCCTGTCGACCTGTCCTTTTACTGACAACTCTCAGTCCGATGAGAATGCTCCAGAGAAACCACCTTCAGCGTATGTCATGTTTGCCAACAGTTAGTTTGTCGAAACCCTCTACAAGAGATACTACTGACAGCACACAAAGGTGTACGAGACGAACTCAAAGGTCAGAATCTCTCTTTCACCGATATCGCCAAACTGGTTGGGGAGAGATGGAAGGTTCTTGCCCCAGATAAGAAGGAGATGTATGAATACGAAGCTTCGGCGGCAAAGGATAAGTTCAACTCCGAGTTCGAGGAATATAAGAAAACCGATAAATACAGAGAGTACGTAAAATACTTGGCCGAATTCAAATCCAAGTTAGCCAAGGATGGAAAAGAGTCTACAGGTGAGAATCTACCAGCCAACAATCAACCTGGTCATACTTAAAAGATTAATGAGGGGATCGAAGAACAATCGGAATTGAACATGAAGCGACCGAAGCTAGAAAGTGCCCCAAACTCTGGAAGTTCGGGTATTGGGAACAGTATCGCGGGCAGCGGTCCTCCACCGATGGGCATCGGAAAGGCTGTGGGTGCTATCACTGGCCCACTGAGTGCGTATTCCTCTTTACCGCAGGAGAACACTTCCCCACCATCTACGCATGCTCCTCGAGGTTTTGCTTCTATGACTACCGGTACACCGCTTTCGCCATCCAAGTCCACGACAGTAGCAATCGATTTTTCGGGTTATCGAGATGGAATGGCACGAACCACCCAGCATCAACCCCACGAAGCTCAAACAGCATCGGCCACAGATGCAGATAATCATTTCTTCCCCCGAATCCACCCAACGACGAGTCCCCACATTCAGCAACAATCATCTTATCTCAGGCATCAACCACCGCCAGTGGCTACCCAAACCATAGGGTCTCGCAACACCGTTGTTTTACCTAGCCCGGCACTTCGACGGCGACCAGATGAGGCCTTTTCACCTTTGTCAGTATCCGGCTCTATAAGTAGCAGTGGGAGCTCGACTGCACCCTCAATTACCCCATCGTCAATGGCCAACATCGACGACAGTACTCGTAGTCACCGTGCCCTACCATTACCGTCACCATCATCAGCTTCAGGGTATTTCGACCAACGAACTCATCACCAACGCCAACCCTCGCAGCCGCAATCCCCTCGTTCGTCCTATGGACCAACACCACTTCCCCTCCCAACTCCTCTTCCGACCATGGACCATCACTCGCGTACGTACTCCCCGTCCACTCCACAACACCCTACAGCATCGCCAGGTGTAGCAATTCCCTCTGGTGGTCTACCACCGCCACCTACTCCACGACCTCCATCCCAACATCGCCCTGAATAAGCCGTCTTTCAGCCTTTACACTTCGTCAATAATTTGCTTTTATTATGTGGTGTTGCTTCTGTTCTGGCGTCTTGGGGGGGAATGGTCAAGTCGACAATTAGAGAGTAACCCTATTAGAAGTGACGGTTCAGGGAATCGTTTCGGAGATTTGTGAATATCATTGTATATCTGTACAGAATAGCGTAGGGGGTTTCTTTCGGTTCGTCTCAGTCTAATATATCAGGTCATGCAGCGCATTTGGATTTAATTTGCAGGGACAAAGAAATGTTGCTAAGAACACCGGTTGTCACTCGCCAATCACGTGCTAAGGTAAGGTACTTGCGTCAAGTTCCGTCTTCTAATTCGTCTCCTTCAGGCTCTGTTGGTACAACCTCGTCGTAATACTCATCTTGCTCATCCCAAACCGTCCCTTCGTCTTTTAAATGAAGTGCACGTTTATCCACCAAAACCAGGTGCCCGCCACTTCCTAGCAATTGCTCGATCGTTTCCTCCAGAAGCAATCCTATATATTTCAGCAATGGGTTTCCAAAGAACTAACGAACGTCGTATACATACCCATAGCAATAAGTGCAGTTTCATCCATAGACTTGGAGCTAACTGGGCTCATCCCGTTCGCAGAGTAGAAGTCGGATGCGTATTGATGTATCGCAATCATCAAATCCTGTCTACAATAAGTCCCTTGCGCCCGTCATACCACCAGGAAAACTCACATTATCCGGCAATCTCGCATCATACTCCTCGCCATCTACAGGTGCAACATTATCCGGCGCTCTTCTCCGACGGGCTAGAACCTCATCGGCCGGGCGTGCTACACCACTGCGAACACGTTCTTCTTTGAATTCGTTCAGGAATGCCGACCTTATGAAACCCTCGTAGTTTACGCGGCTGGAGACTGCATCGTAGACTGTGGCCTGCGCGCGCGAACCTTGTGTAACTTGCGGTTTGTTCTGTTTTAACTTCTTGTGCGGTGATTTGGGCATGGAGTTCGTGGAGGCAGGACGCTTGTTGGCGCTAGTGGGTAATGAACTTTTTGGAGGCGTTCTGGTGATGTTCGTGACGAGGTGTTGGAGAGAACGCGACTCGATGAGCGCGTAAATAGAAACAATAGTGTCGCACTACACTAGCCGATACTAGATTCATCGATCTCTAGACCCTCGACACAAACCTCATGTAGTCATTATTTTCCTGCCTAGAAGATATCGATGAATGAATACCTTTTCGCACGAGAGCTAGGGAACCCTTTAGCTCGGGGTTTGGGAATTTATAAAACAACTCGGCTATGGCACTCGCTCGAGAAGTCGATACTAGAAGATTCATTCCATTCCCAACATAGCGCTCATGGAGTCAACGCCTTGGATATCGAGAAGCAACAAGGTCGCTAGTACGTTACTCGAATACCAAATTGGTGTTTAGTTTCTGAAGCATTTCCCTCGTCGTGTATACAGTTTGCTATCTGGAGGGGCTGATGGCGGTGTCTGTGTGTGGGACCTTGACCAGCTGTCGGAGGCGACAACTCCATTGGAACCGGTAGCTACAGTTCCCAACGGACCTCAGTCTCACAAGTTCGGGATTTCTTCGATCATCTATTACCCATCAGACCCAGGACTTTTCGTGACTGCGTCGTACGACAAGTCGGTAAAAGTGTGGGATGCGAATGAAATGAAGATAGCATTTACCTTTAACCTGGGGATGGTACCTCACTCGATCGCAATGGGGCCACGGGCTTATCATACATTGGTAGCTGTATCCTCGGCATCTCCGACGATCCGGCTGTTGGACCTGGATTCAGGCGGGGCAACTCACTCCTTGGTTTGTGGCGGAACGTTTGCAATAAATTGGTCTCCCCATGATGAATATCTACTCGCATCTGGTGGCATTGATGGGACGGTGAGACTCTGGGATATTCGGATGGCTGCAAGTTGTATTGCGTGCCTTGATATGAACAACTCAGGGAGAGAAAGGTTGGACGAACGCAACCGAGCTCATGAAGGTAAACCAACATCAACGTTCTTTGCTACAACAAACGGCTAAGTTATCTGACCAGGAGCGGTAAATGGGCTTACGTGGAGTGAAGACGGTGCATCTTTAGTTACCCTTGGGCATGACGAAAAGATAAGAGTTTGGGATCTTGCCACTGGGAAAAACACCTTGGTGCACACCATCCCATCCGCATGACAGCTCATGGCTAACTGTCCCACAATAGACAAGCTTCGACCCCATAATTCGTAACCGTAGGCAACATACTTTCAACCCGGTTTTGACAACGTTACGCCAGTCGGACCCGCAAATAGTCTTCATCCCTTCCGTCTCTGAAATCGTAGGGTTTCATATTGCCGAAGGAAATGTAATACTGAAACATCTCGTAACGCAACACAAGATTAACGCCTTGGTATGTCGGCCGCATCTTACAGAGCTGTACTACGGATCGTCCGGTGGCGAAATCCACAGATTGACACCATCTACTGCCGAAAATGAGGGTGATCTGGATGAAGCAAGAGAAGCAACAGAAACGGATGTGTTGGACACAATCTATCGGTCTTTAGTTCAGAAGCCAATTACATTCACTTGACTTAAGTTTTACAGAGTGCAATTGTACTACCTACCTGACATGATTCAAGTTCCAAAAATGCCATGTTATCGGAAGACTTGTAATGTGTGGGTACTCCGAGCATTCAGCCAGACATGGCCAAAGTTATATGTACGAAACCATCAGGATAAACAGCCACCTGCACTAGTTCTGCCAACGGTGTACTCATCAAAACGACGACTCCGTGAACCACCGGCCGTGCTAAGACAGGAGTCCGTTTGGATGGAAATAGCTCAGGGAGGAGACTGTGCAAAGCAGTTCCGATTGTCTGAGGTTCTTCTGCGTGTTGTTATAAGCAGCTGCTTTACATTAACTTGGGGGAATTTTGGACTGACTTGACTCTAAAAACGGAGGGACGGGTTGTTGGACAACCCTAGGGGTTGAAGGGACGTAGACTCGTATTGCAAAACTGCGCAGAGGACCGGACGATTCTGCTAAAAGCTTGTCGTTGATGTTCCAAAACCGCTCAAAGTCGTCTTAGATATACGTCAGCCAGTCCAGGTACAGACGCAATGAGCAGGGCTACGTACGGGACAAAAGTCCTTCCCAAAGCTTTGTCGATTCTGCTTTGGACAAGCTCATCACCGTTTTCGCATTCCCATGTCTCGAGAACGCTGCCTTTGACTAATTAGATACACTCATGATAGTAGCTTCTTAGGGGCGTACTTCTTTGACGCAGTTGATCCAGGCATCCTGAAATGATGAAGGTGTATCCATGCGCATCATGTGTTTGCTTGGGAAATTCTGAAAGTGTAAGGTCAAATTCCATGGCAGGTGATATTCTTCATCTTCGGCATCTCTCAAGTTGGAGGAGGGATCGCGACCGGTAAATAGGTCATAAAGAACACCAACAGGCCAGTGCCTGTTGCAGGACATGTAAGCTGCGGTTGCACCGAGTGATCAAAGTAGCAAGACCACAACCATTTCAAAGGAACGCTTTCAAATTCCAACCAGGCGTTCTCCATTTTGGAAATATTTGTGTCTATCAGAAATGGCTCAAAAAACCGATATACTTCACGAATATAGAGCGGTATATATGACATTCGTGGTAGTGAGATCTATTGTGTTAGAAAGAGTTCGTGCCAAGCAGTTAACGCACTTACAAAGTACGAGCCAGCAGCGTCGAAAACACGGCTTTCGGCAGGGTCAAGCTCTATTCTGCAAGGTATAGAGCCATTCCAAACGGCACGGCGGAGTGATGTATTATCCATGTGCGTTGTTATTGTGTGTGTATCTCTTGAGTTGTTTGTTCAGTGTAAGAGGTAGCTCGGGTGGTAAGGTCCTCAGGCTATCCCATTTTTGGGGGTAGAGCCTTGGCGTTCCTGTGCAACTTGGGGATTTTTGAAAATGTCGCAACGTCGTGCCATCTCGGAGCGTTTCCAACTCGACCCGGTCAAGAGTTTCCACGACACCCATGTCTCTTCCTTCTATGTTATTGCGGCGAGCGCCTCGCATTCTGTTCTCTTTTGCGGTAGGGTTTACAGCCTATTGAAGCCGTGGATGTTAAGCTCACAATATTCTGTGTCTACACAGAATACGACTCCCCGTCTATTAAAACAACGCAGCATTCACACGGTACCTCCGTTAACCCATATAAACCACTTCACCGAGAAGGGGGTGCCTGGCTTGTTTTCCCCAAAGGCTTTTAAGATGTCGTGGGTCGAGTATCAAAATGTATTGGTACGAAATTTGAATAGGTTGATTGCTGGTGAGGTCTTCCGCCCTACTTTAACTCGTGTATTAACGGACTGCCGACCTCAGAGACCGACTTTGAGAACAAGACACCGCTAGATATCGCAGTGATGACTGCAAGACAAGCCGATCTTGCGGCTACTTTCAACTATGCTTCGCAGGCACACAACAACCACTTCTTCTTTGAAACATTGGTTGGCAGCTCATCAAACTACCATGAAGTCTTGCTTACTCTACGATGGATAGTCACCGGAAAAAACCACAATGCCCGAGGGCTTTCTCACCTTTGTCCCCTACTCCTTTGCCTCCCCCGAAGCGCTCAAGACCGAACTCCTTACCACTGCGTTGAAAATGTTTGGGTGCGGATGGGTTTGGCTAGTTTTGGACCAGAACAAATATCTCCGTATCCTCTGTACCTATAACACTGGTACTCCATATGGCGCCGCATATCGTCGCCAGGAAACCGACATGAACACCAACCAGTCTCTTAGCGGTCCGACTTTACAGGAGATGACGGCAGCCACAAGAAGCGCTTCCCGGGGACCAGTAAATAACTGGGCCGTCCCGCTACTGAATATCAATGTGTGGGAACATGCATGGCTCGAAGACTTTGGCATTGACGGGAAGGAGGAGTACTTAGAAGCTGTCTGGAATGCGATTGACTGGAACGTCGTCACCTCGCGATATCCATTTCGGGATAACGTGGCTTCGGTACGGACACCCTTCAGTCAATAAGGAGGTCACCAACGACCACGGAGAACTTGTACTTGTATAGAACGTGATGGGGTGGATTCCGTGAACATCTATAGACGGCATACCTAAAGTAGCTCGTACCGTGTGATGTCAGATTTCCCTTCCACCAATGGATAATATTCCCACGGAAGTCTGGATAGCTTAGGGACCCAATAATTGTACAATACTCTATTATATCAATCACCCGCGTGTCCCACCATTTCCACTTTAATGTGACAAGCTTTTCCTCCCTTTGAGCTTCCTCCGCTTCAGCGTCGCTCTTCCAGTTCTAGTCTTAATCCGCGCCAAAAAACCCGATCTCCTCTTCCGCACCCGGTGACTCGGGTCAAACGTATCTCTTGGCCCGCTACGAACTTGCAAAGCCCTCAACACTGGGGAAGCGCTGATACGCGGTGCGAGAGTGTCGGTAACAGAAGTGATGATAGCGGGAGGTATTGACAATCCGGCCGGGGCTGCGCCGAGAATGGTTGGACGAGTGCTGGAGAAGGCGAAAGAACCGAATCCTCTATGAGTAGATATCAGTACGACGGATTGAAGGAATTACTAAAAGGAAAGACAAACCTGCTCACACTGGGAACTGATTTAAGGATTGAAGCAGTGCTGAGGCGAGCGCCGCTGCGAAGAGCGTTGAGTACAAGCATTACCGATGGATTCGTGTTCTGATCGGAGGTGTGAAGTTGTTGTTTGGAGGCTCTTGGCGTGCGCATGGGTAGTGTTACCTCCGGTCCAGGGAATTTTTGACGCTAGTGCAGCTGAAGACCATAATCCTGTGAGCCCCATTTCCCAGTGCCAACCGTCTTGCACTACCATCACAGAATCTGACGTTTGTACTGCAGCTTTTACTTCTCGTGATGTCGGCCCCACTCCCCCCAACCAAAGTCCTTTCCTCCGCTGCAGTCTTACCTTCCGAAGCACACACTTTTCTCTCGACCTTTATTCTCAAAGCCGACACCGACCGCCACACCTCATCGCGTGGGAATCTAGTACTCTCGGACCAGCGACGTATAGAGAAGGCATTACAGGGAGTGTTCATACCAAAACCTGTCGAAGCACTCGAGGTTGCTAGAGCAGCACTGAGGACACCGGTGGTTACGAAGGCCTACAAAACCGCTACGGAGGAGGTTGTTAATGACGAGGAAGTAGAAGAGACTGGCGAATGGGCTGGACATCGCAGAATACAGAACGACGAAGCTCCCGCCCCCCAGAGTCAATCACAGTCTGTCGGAGGAGTGGTGGACAAGGAAAAGCGGAAGGCAGACAAGAAAGAACGATTGAAGGATGAAAAGAAGCAGCGTGCCGAAGAGAGGGCGAAAGAAAGGCAATAAATCGAGTTTAAGAGAAAAGAATATTAACCATCCTGTCGGCGTTTTGATTTTTGTCCTGCTTGAAATTACCAGCTTGTCCGTGGTCACCGCTAACCGGTGACCCTGTAATGACACACACATATAACTAGACCTAGCTCCCCTTTCTTGCACGGCTGGGCAATACAGTCTATTCAACCTTTCCTCCCTTCCAGTCCAATGCTCTCAATCTCTCGGTGAGAATTGGATGCGTATAATGATATGCCGAGTACAACCAGTCGGCATCCATGGTGCTTAAGTTCTGGACTTGCAACTTGATCAAGCTCTTAGCTAGTTCGGTAGAATAACCCAAACGAACAGCGAACGCATCGGCCTCAAATTCGAATTTCCGTGACATGACGTTCATCAAGAGCTTCAAAACAGTGTCCACGGGAGTCAAGATATCGTTAAAGATAAGGAAGCCGATGATGGTAGGCATAGTCTTCTCAAATCCGAAGGCTTGGAACAAAGACCGGTTGTTGATAAAGACAGAGAAAATCGCGAACAGCCAAAATGTGTACAACTAAACCCCCAATTGTAAGTATTCAGATCAACTTGACGGTGGGATAGCCTACCTGTGAGACACCAAATTGCTTAGTAGTATGACCTTCCTTCCAGTGCCCTAATTCGTGTGCAAGGACTGCAACGACTTCGCTAATCTCACTCTTCTCAATCAAGGTATCGTAAATGACAATGTGCTTGCTCCATGGCAATCCATAAAAATAGGCGTTGCTGTGAGCGCTTCTCTTTGAGCCATCGATAACATAGAGATGTTTCAGAGGGAACTGGAGTTTAGCAGCTAAAGCTTCCACTTCAGTCTTCAGCTTACCGTCTTCAAGAGGCGTAAGCTTGTTAAATAGAGGCAGGATAAAGATAGGGTAGACAGTGATCATAAACGTTTGCACGCCCAGAATGAATAACCAGACGTAATAGAAGAAGTTGTTGCCGAAGTAGTCGACAATCTTCAGGAATCCAGCAAGGACAGGGCTACCAAGAGCTACAATCAAGAGCTGAGTTTTGATGGTATCTATGAAAAACTACAATTCTAGTGAGCCATGGTAGCAAAGCAGTAAAGGCGCATAACTACCCACCAGTTGTCTTGTTTGTTTGTTGAAACCAAACTTCTCCTCCAATACGAACGTCTTGTAATAGGAAAGCGGAAGGCTGACAAAGTTGCTGGCAAGGGTGAAGGCTACGAAGAAAACGATTGAATGCGAAATCGAACCGCTGAAACGAGCGGGCGCATATTGAGAAGTCCAGATACCAGTAACGGTCCAGAGCTTGGGGAGAAGGTCATAGTAGATCGTCCCAATGTTGGTGACCTGGCCATAGAAAGAACTGACGAACCCGAAATTTGATTTCGCCCGCCCGTAAGCCTACTCTAGATGTTAGCTATGGATTCGCATTCCGTAGGCACTTATCTACCACCTGCGGGTGGATTCACCTGAGATTTGTCATAAACCTTCGTCGAAACTACTCCTTCCAGAGCTTTGGGCACCTTCGTCTCGCAGAGCTTTCGGTGCTGACGAACAGAGAGCAATGTCTCAAGGAGATACTGCGAAACGCCAAAGCCGATGATGAGAGATTTCCATGGGAAACCTGGACGGTCCAGGTACTGCGCCAGGTCCTGAAATGGTTATCAGCGGAAACAGTCTTTGTAACCAAACGAGGGCATTCATCGCAAGTATCCAAGGATAAAACACCCCCTCAAGCTTCGGCGCTGCTCGTTTTCTTACCTGAAAGTCCATGACAGGCATAAGGGCGGCAATCGGATGCGAAAAGAGCGGAGGTTGGAGTATCGTACCGTGTTGGGAGTGATGGTGGATAAGATATTAGCGTTGAAGGAAGGAAGGCCAAATACTTAGTATGTACTCTACTTATGTCCTAGTGTCTATTCATGGTTACTCTACATGTGTCCTCTGCGCTGGTGCCACTAGGAACATTCTGCACGCAAGGGTCCACACGTGACCAATCAGATTGTATATTTCCAAGTCACCATCATCTTCTTCTACTCATACACTGAATCCACGGGCGCAATCGACCTGATAGCCCTGCTAATAGCCCGTAACCCTCGAAATTTACATTACACTCGTACAGGCTCATCAACACAAAAATTTCCATTCGCATATACCCCTCAAGAATCAACCGGAAACCAACCGGAACCCTTGTGCTGAAATCTTGAACTTCGCAACTTGTCCCGGCTCCGGCTTCAAAACAAACGTCTCGCTAAATCCTCGCTGCTCTTTGTTGTCCCCGTACTTAACAACCCCAGACACACTCAATACGACACTACAGCTTCCCATCCCGTCGGTGCCCATCGGGTGTGCATCGAAAGACTGCACGTCGTAGTGAGAGGCTGGCATCGTCGCGAAAAACGTCGCTAAAGCTACACCGCCGGTGATCGGATTGCCGTTCCAGACAATAGCTGCATTCGGGTGGTAATATGAATCAAGGTATGATCGGTTATCATTCAGTGCTGGATAATAGCTTTCGACAAAGCGCCTCGCCGCTTGATCGAATCAGAATCGTTCGAACATACTATGTACCAAGCTGGAGTGTCAGTTGACGAACCATCTGAGGCGATCTTAATAAGAGAAGTGTCTTTGGTGGTCTGCTGCACGCTGAGGTATCAGCCATCGCGTACTTAGGTAGGTAGGTGGGTAGGTGGGTAGGTGGGTAGGCACCATGATCAAACGCGGTGTGTGCGTTGTGTGCGTGTAGAGCATTCGAGCAGGTATGCTAGGTAGGCAGTGCAGAGTAGAGCAAGTACGTAGTATGTACTTGGGTACTTAGGGCGAGAGGTAGCCAGCCAGCCAGTGGGCGAACTATCACGGAGAGCAGAGTGCTGTAGGAACTAGAGCTGGCCGAACGAGAATTCAGATGGATTACCATCAGATGTCTGTCGTGGAGAAGAGAGGAAGGGCCCTGTGTGACTCTGACCGACAAGCGCCTAACTGTCCCAGCTGGCCATGACGTGTAGCAGTGCAGCGCAGGGCTTAATTCAACTCCCAACCTAACCTTAATAAAAAAAATATAGCAGGGCAGGGTAGGTGGCTATTCAACCATCCGGTACTGGCATGTGGCCATTCCTAAGCTTCCTATGTAACGTCTCCCCTACTGCCCTGGTAGATAACGAACCCTGCTCACGACAAACCCATCACCATCACCTACTCCACCCGGGCTTCAGTTCCCCTACGCCTGTCTGTAAGTAGCCCTCTTGAGCTCCTGCTTGTTATGTTACACATCGTCCCGGAGTACCAGCCTTACCCATGCCGCTCATTAGGTCGTCCGACAACAGTTTGACAAGGCTTTTATCGTCTATCTCAACCCGTCAGAATGCCCAACACCGACCAGAAGCTAAATCTACCGCCATCTGCAGAGGCTGTCGGAATCTCTACCAAACCGCTTGGGCCTCATCCCGCCGGAGACGTTCGATATGGCGGCTTCGTCCAGTTCACTCGGATATGTTCCTTTACTATCTGGTTCTTTACTTGTGTCTTGGTGTGAGTTGGTGGAAAGCTCTCTGAATTTATCAAGATCCAAGCTTTGCTAAATTCCCTCGCCTGTGTCCAGCATTCTGGCTACTCAGGTGCGTTTTGCCATGGTCTTTTTCAGGGGTCCTTAGTTGATGAATCTAGTTCATTGGCGCACCACTTTATTTTGTAAATCGGCGAGTCTACTATGCTTGGATGGCCCGAACGAAGCAACATTTTGGAGTTGTTGTAACTACTATTACACAGTGGTGGTCGCCTACCGTCATTCGTGTAACGGGTGATCGCAACGTCAGAGACCAAATCAAACGAACGCCAGATGGTGGTCTCGAGTGCCGATTTCCCGAGCGACTGGTGTTAATTGCAAACCATCAGGTATTGCTGAACATTTTCCATGCACAGGCCCGCCATACTAAATTTTCGTTTAGTTGTACTCCGATTGGCTTTATCTGTGGTGGATAGCATACACAGCGCGGATGCATGGCTTCGTCTATATTATTCTCAAGGAATCGCTCAAGTGGCTGCCTTTCATCGGTGTTGGCATGCAATTCTACGGCTTTGTTTTCATGGCAAGAAAGTGGGAGCAGGACAAATCAAGATTACTCCATCGACTTTCTAAGCTAGCTTCCGGAAGGGATAATCCGATGTGGCTATTGATTTTCCCAGAAGGAACCAATTTGAGCATAAACGGCCGGAGAACCAGTGCCAAGTATGCAGAGAAACTAGGAATGGCTGATGTGCAACATCAACTATTGCCAAGATCGACTGGGTTGCGGTTTTGTTTGGAGCAGATGAAGGGGACTGTTGACTGGGTTTATGACTGCACTGTTGCTTACGAGGGCGTCCCGTATGTTTCCAACTCTGCGGGAAGTGGGGGATGTTACTGATTAGAGTGTAGGCGTGGACAGTTTGGTCAAGATTATTTCACGCTTTATTCGACTTTCTTCCAAGGTCGTCCACCCAAGTCGGTCAATATGCATTGGCGCCGATTTGCTGTCAAGGACATACCCCTAACAGATTTTGAGTTCGAACTTTGGCTGAGAGAGAGATGGATTGAGAAGGATGATCTGTTGGAATATTACATGGAGAACGGAAACTTTCCAGAAGATGATGATCCGAAGCAAAACGGCACAGCAAACGAAAGTCCAGGACTTCGCAAACGGATTACCATTGGCAAGGATGAAAGGTCCGTTAAAACCACAGGTGGAACTAACCAACATGGGCAGTGGGAAGGTCCGGTTGAAACGGAAGTCAAGATTGCATGGTGGACGGACGTTCTGGGTATTTTTACGGTAGTCTTGTAGGTATCCCTGGCCTATTACCATATTTTGGCACTTTTTAGCGTATCCCACACAACAAGCATGCGCTCTTATGCAAGGATGCTATCTCTTTTGCGCAGTGTGATGATATGCCTGCTAACATTGGTTTACTATTTTCCACAGTACTGTTTTTTTACTCATCAACATAGGATTTAAGATGGTTGCCCTATCTAAGGTGATGTTCCAATAGATCGCGCTCGGCGGTTCACGGAAACAGTGATACTATTTTTCAAATTATAGACAGTATAGCGGCAGTTGTGAAGTTTGTTTCCGGCGTTCAGAACAGTGCGGCGTTTTCTTCTTTTTTCTTTTAGAATAATTGGACTTGTTTGATGTCTGAGTTGTTATTTAATCTGGTGGCGTGCTCATTACATAGTACCTATGCACAGAGAGACCTTGGTAAACCGGAGAATGGTGGTCTACTTTCTTGCTGATGGATCCATGAACTGGACAGACTTGGTTGAAATCAAGGTTGGGTGTTCTCAGTGAAGGGGGAAATTTAATGGAAGAGATGACTATCATTGTTTCCCGCGCGGTAAAGCTTGAAAGCTCTGACCAACTGTAGTTTGCAACTAGGAAAGAAGGATGCAGTTTTCCAGCCCCTTCCAAAACAGCCATTCTCATCTGGTAGCCATGCCATAGTTTTCATTAGCCATCACTCGGCTTCATAGTCTCCCTAAAAAGCCAGCCATCCCTCAGTAATAATGGGACGCCGGAGAGGTCTCCAGCTTTGTTCTAGGCTTTTAGTATGAAGCACCAGGTCAAATCGGCACCATGAATTGAGCTGTTGTGTGGGCACCACCCGAATCCTGGTTAGTAGGGTTGAGGGCCCGTCTCTCAATAGATCGAGTTCGTGACATTGACTACAGCTTCGTCACTGGGGCCAATCACTGCACTCTGCATAGAACCCAAATTTAATACCCAATTCAGTTTCAACGCCTCCCCTCCCCCCACAGTAACGCCATGATAAATAAGCAAAAGAAGACTCGTCCAACTAAATACTAATGTAGTTATATCTAATATCTCGCATCAATCTCAGGACACGGATTCTCTAACTGCGAGCGCCTTCTTGAAAATCTCTGATAATACACCTGACCCGTGATTTTATCCAGAATCTCAGCAGAGAGACTGGAGTCTGACCCCCTATGGCTGGAACTTGAGGGTTGAGACACCGAAAATTGGTCGACAAGGGCTGTGTGCTCTTCATCCTGTCGTTTGTTTGGCGGCGCTGTCGGGGTCGTTCCGAGTTCACCGAGAGATGGCAAGGACTCATTACATGCAGTTTGGGCAGCTGGACTGTAAATTCCGCTTTCAAGTGTGACAATTGTAGGATATCGATCGGGCTTTATTTCGCTATTAGCGGCATTGTTCACTGTATCAAATGTAGCCATGCTCGTCGCAGTGATTTCCGTTGTAAATCTCGATTCACACGTTTGCCAGGAGGTTACCGACTCAGTAGAGCTGTAACCAGAATATGTGGTAATATTCATGGGATGTTGCAGAACAGTCGGCTTACTCAAGCTGTGGGCGTTCCTAACCGCCGTAGTGTAGGCTTGTTGTCGACGAGCGATATCATCAAAAATGTCCTTTGGGCTCATTGTGATCCGCGAGAGTGACATCGACTGCTCGACGCCATGTTTCTGACTGGGGTCCGGGGGCCCAGGCACGTTGGGAAGAGGTCTATTATTGTTGTCATGAATACATAGGCAGCCCAGGGCTAGACTCCCTTGACAACTGGACAGACTTCTAGCAGCACTGAGACATGGACATGGGGACTGGGGGAAGACGCGGGTGCTGTTGTGAGGAGCTGTGCCGTTTTGCATGTCCTCCGATGTCCGATGCGAAGACTCGCATGCTCGCTCAGAGCACGTTGCTAGACCATCGAGATTGGGGGTAGGGAGTGGGGATCCTGGTCCCGAAGATGGGGTAGGAGATGCATTGGTGACCCGCAAACAACCGCGTTTGATTACGGAATAATCGGAGTGTGTGATACAGCGCTGCCCACTGGAGTCTGTATCCGGGGTAGCTAAGGGTGTCGGTATGCTTTCGATTTCGACGACGGGTATTGGCGGGTTTTCGGGCTTGCGTGAGATAGTCGCTGGAGGTGCTGCACGTAGAGTCGACCTTCTGCGTAACGGGAGGCTTGTTACAGTCTGCAAGTTGGAGGCGTTTCCCTCAGAAACCCGTGTAATTGGGTTACTGTCGTGGGAATTATCAGCTGTCGGATTGAAATCGTTTATGTGGCTGTGGAGAGTTGCGCTGGACTGCCTGTTTGCCCCCGATACACCAGCATGTTGTGAAACTTTCTCCTTCGGGGGGAGTATTTTAGAGGAACCGAGAAGGGCTAATTTCGACCCACTGAAAGAGGGTGATGGTAAACGTGTCACAGTCGCATTTGAATATGTTCGAGGTTTCGTGAGCTTGTTCTGCTGGTCACCAGACTTTTTATCTTCATTGAATGGGATTCGGACTGAATGATGGGAACCCATGTCAAGCTACTGCCGCCAAAAAACAGCACTTAGGAAGCGTTGGTTTGAGAAATTACCCAGCCTAACCGTTGGAAGTTCCGACAGGGAGCGTGAAGGTTGTTGTCGTTGTTGCTGTATTTCGAAGGGTAAAGGAAATGAGGTCTAGAGTATGAGCAAGATAGGCCAACAAGGGAGAGAGGAGAAAATGAGACAGTCAACCAGTCATATACCTAGATGAAAGAAGGTATGTGCTCTACCAATTTCAACGATGATGCGCGGTTTGTTGTGAGGGGAAGGGACATAGGCAAGGGCATTGATACTGTAGGTACTCGTGCCAGCCCTCTCACCCTCCAAGAGTGTACTATAGACGTGCAGGTCTACTACATAGCCGTAGTTTCGCTAGTGGATAAACTGCTATGTATGGATGGCTAAAACGGGAAACTGGTAATTAACATAGCAGTCTTGATAGGCAAAGATGAAACGCTTCATCGCGAGGTTGGTACGTACATACGTCATGGTCCGAGCATATATGCATTTGTAAAGGAGGCTGGTGGATGGGAAACGCAATATGAGATGCCAATGTAGAGCGCATGGATCTTGGGCAGTCTAATCTTGATAAAATGTGGGACAAAGCTTAAACGGAAAGTCTGCCACATGATATATGAAATGGTGAGATATGAATCGGATCTCACTGCGGGGTAAGCACTATGTTACACAAGCCTATCAAGATCTTCACAATACTTTGTCAATTGTTATGGATTCAACCCAGGCACAGGATGAAAATTATCCTGTCTTAATAACTGTCGAATTTACACTTCCCGATATCTCACAGCTTTCGGTAGAATCACCAACTCCTTCGCTAGTACGCACCCCACGGGTAGGATCACCAGAAGTCTTACCAAAATCTGAAAAAGAGGAGGTTGCGCAGCATTCCCAGGGAGCCACAAAACCGGATGGACCCAAGAATTCCGACCCCTTCCAGTTTGGCTCCAGGTATGCATTCGATTCCCAATCACCGCGTTTGTACGGCTAATCTAGGCTTCTCACATAGGTTGCTCCTTCCCGGTGATAATCCCTTCGACTATAATGCCTGGGATCATGTTGAAATCGATGATGAATACAAAGAGTACACGAAAGAACAGCTCGAGAAACAACGTGCGAAACCCGTTTCGGAGTACGATAAAAACCGTTTTAATTCGAATCCTGCAAAATGGTGGGATATGTTCTACAAGAACAATCGCGAAAACTTCTTTAAGGATAGAAAATGGCTACAGCAAGAATTCCCAATTTTGTCCGCCGCCACCGCGAAAGATTATGGCCCCGTAAAGGTTGTAGAGCTGGGTTGCGGTGCTGGGAATACTCTGTTTCCTGTGCTGCAACAGAACACAAATCCAGCATTCTGTATTCACGGATGTGATTTCTCGGCAAATGCAGTCGCGGTGGTAAAGGAGCAACCCTTGTACGTGGAGCATAGTCCGAAGGGAAGCGTTGTTGCATCGGTATACGATTTGTCGGTGCTCGATACGTTACCGGAAGGAATAGAACCAGAATCTGTGGACATCGTAATCATGGTGTTTGTGTTTTCAGCGCTGGCACCAAACCAGTGGATCCCAGCATTGGGGAATATCAGACACATGTTGAAGAAGGGAGGAATGGTGCTGTTTAGAGACTACGGTCGGGGTGACCTTGCGCAGGTCCGATTTAAGGCTGGCCGGTATCTCGACGAGAACTTTTATATCCGCGGAGACGGGACTAGGGTTTACTTTTTCGAGGAATCACAACTAAGGGAAATGTTTACCGGAAAGTTTGAAGTGGACTCCGATCTCCCTGGACGAGATACCGAAGATGGATACGGAGGGTTCACAGTCGACAGCTTGGGCACGGACAAACGCATGTTGGTCAATCGCACGAGAAAGCTCAAGATGTATCGGCGGTGGATGCAAGCCGTCTTTATAAAAGTATAATGTGGGGTTTGTGGTGGTTGTGCTCAGTATTGGTTAGATTTGTGCAACTTTGTACTCTATAAAGGTCCATTTGTACTTAAATGGATGCATAAAGCCTGGTAGTGTGGTTACATTCCAGTTTTGTTAACCATAAAACATCACTCGTTAGTAGGGGCTCGGTTGGAGCTATTACTATGGCCGATGCTTCGGACAATGACTGCCATTATAACTTCCCCACTAGAGTATCCTCCTGTTCGCAGGGCGTAGCGTTGATCTGCACCTGTTTGTCCTCCCCCCCACTAACAACTCCAACTAAACTCCACTCCACATCAAACACCTTCTCATTGCCGCACAGATCTCTGCCTTCTCTTTTGATAGTGAGCACACTCCCACTACTAGACGCTCTAACATCCCATATTCTCACAGTACTATCATGACTTGCCGACGCCATTTCCCACTCGTTTGTCGGATTGGCGCTCAGCGCAACAACTGCATTGGAATGTCCCCTCAAAGTTGCCACGCTAACATCAGTAGCCCCTACCCTCGGATCGTGAAGAATGATGTGTCTCGCGGACGAGCCACATGCAAGAAGATTGAACGATTTCAGTGCACAAAGACTCAGAATTGGGTGCTGCGTTGTTTTGGTATCAACTAGCGACATCGTCGTCAAATCCCACGTCCTTATCGTATGATCCCACGAAACAGTGTATGCAACAGTCGAATCCTGGGGCGCAAACGTAACGCCTGATACCGGTGCTGTGTGTCCTTGAAGCATCCCAAGCGCACCATACTGAAGCACTATAGGGCCCGTCTGTGCAAGTTTCCGTTTCTTTACCCGTGCGGGGAGGTCCATGGCTGGTGCCACAGGGGCCTCTTTCGGGACAGTGCTCCACACACCCACGTTTCCGTCGGCAGATGCGGAAAGAATGCGTTTTATGGTGGTGTTAACAGCGAGAGATTCAACGGTAGATTTGTGGCCCACATATTCGGCAACAGGCTTAACGCTTGCATCAACGACGAACTCGCTGCCGTATCGCCAAATGCGCAAGGTCCGGTCCATGCTAGAGGTAACAAGGGACTCTCCATCAATCCATTTTACAGACTTGATGGCCGACTGGTGCCCTGCAGCTTCGCAAAGGAGCTGCCCGCCCTGGCTCCATACGCGCGCGATACCATCGTAAGAACCGGAAAGAATGACATGTTCTCTATTATTCTTAGTGGAGATGGAGGTGGAAACAGAGGAGACCCAGTCATCGTGTTGGAAAGAGGCCAGAAACTTTGGTGGTATTGCGGCACGCACATATTCGAGTGTAAGCTTTGACTCGGAGGAGAGTCCATTTTCGGCGATGTAGGAGTCGAGGGTGGAGCGTAGGTAGGCACCATCGACGAGGAAGTCGAATGGAATTAACTTTTCGGAGTTGCGAAGGTGGTTAACTACTTGCGAAAGGCCAAATCGCTTTAAACTGGATGATGTTAGGATGGCTTGGGAATAGATTCGTGGTGAGAACTTACTCACTTGCAAGGAACTAGAATTGGTGCAGTGGATGTAGAGATTTCGGGGTCGCGAGTGACAAATTTGACTTGGACTTGGTTCTGCAAGTGCTGTTCTGGCTGGTCAATTTCCATAGTGAAGGGTGTACGAATGATGGTTCTGGCGGGATAGTGTAGAGGTTTGAAGTTGAGAGGCTCCAGAAATTTTCAAGTACTGTTCGTGGCCTACTAAAAGTTCCTTGTCCAGGGTTAGGGGTGGTACTGCAAATCGAGTAAACGCTGTCTGAGCCATCATGGGTGACAATAATAGAGTAGTCCATGTTGTGGCCATACCTGATCAGTACCAGAGCACCTCACTATTTCATACTTATTCCCACAAACTGGCTACCCTTCACAGTAGAGTGGACCCTAGTACTGCTCCATCTGGTGAGTTGGATATTCCGCGGAGCCCTCAGACTGGACGCGTCTGCTCGAGGTCTGTTCACAACGACAGTGCTAAGCAAATGCACTTGACTTCGGCTGCTATTTGATCACAAGTAAACTAGCGTGTGGAAACCACACCCCACGAAACATAAGTTTCCATACTTCTCTCTCTCAAAGTTGGCCCGAACTCGCCTCCGGCTCCTTCCGGCATGTTGTTATTGTTATTGTTATTATTATATTACATACAAGGCGTGGTGGCGGCGTTGCCGCCGATAGGATGTGAACTTCGCTGCGTTCAGAGTTAATATGAAGATTTGGTTAGCACACTTGAGCGGTCAACAAAGAAGTTCACAAATCTCAAGTAAAAAGTAGAAAGGATTGGGGCCAAACGTGCTTGTTGCTCCGGTGGCCGCTGTGCGGCCTCATATCCTACGGTGACTCGCAAACGAGCATGTGTTGCAGTGGCTGAAACGTAGTTAATAGGGTAACGATTATTACTTAGTTGGGAGTAGTGGCGCCACAGCAGCCACAGGCCGAACAATTCCGGCCAATGAGAATGCTTCGAGGCGACACAAGATGTGTATATGTTTATGTTATATTTGTTTATATTTTATTTATCCCTACTATACAACACGAGGACACAGTCACGAAATTTACCCCGCCGGGGAGTATAGCGAGCTTGCGACCAACACACGCTTGAAAGACCCGGAGGCGGGTTCGGCCCAACTTTGAGAGAGAGCTCGCAGAAGTATGGAAACTTATGGAGAGAAAGGAAGGTGGACATAAGGTTCGGCTCTGCGGGACGCATGGGCCAGAAAGGGGAAGGTGCATATCCACACAATTGAGTGGATTGGCAGGAGGATAGAGATCGCTTGCTGAGACAGAGAATAGACTATTGTCACTTCATACAACTACATTGATAGCACAACTTTCAGAATGGCTTCACCTACACCTTTTACATGACAGAGCCAAATTTGATTCCAGGAATAGTAGTTAGAATGATCACAGACAACATTTCAATAGTGATAAAGTCAAATTTCTCCCCAACGAAATACCATACCAACAATGACAAATACAATGCCTACTGCCACGTGCTGGCACTCTGCTGGAGGCTGAATGGACAATGGATTCGAAGTGGCACATATTGTATAAACTTTCAGGGCTAGCTGCATCTTCCAAGATGTGCAGCAAGAGGGGTTTAGTATCCAAGCACAGGAGACAGATGATGCCAAACATGGTGGAAAAGAGATTTTCGATGATGCACCAGTACTTATGCGGGAGGATATCCTTGAGAAGGCCACCAATTGGTTTCATGTGGTCGAAGATGAGTACCGTGAACAAATCGACCGTCACATTTGAACAAGTGAAAATAACAATTCTGAATGGAATGCAGTCACTGATGAACTTGTCAATTTACAGAAGCAACTGGATGCCAATGAGCAAACCCTCATGGTGAAACAGACAGACATCAGAAAATATATTCTAGTCACTGGAAGCCTCCAGGAGTGTCTGAGAGAATGTGGAGTGTAAACTTGGATGTATCAATTTCAAGAGAGTATCAGACCCTAGGAGGGCATTCCTGCTGGCCTTCAGAGTAACTAGGATCTCTGATGACTGGTACAGGAGTACCATAGGAGTGATTGTGATAGGCTTGGGAACATGTCAGAGTGCTGGAGAGAACTTTGGGTGCACCTGGGAGCACTGGTGAGAAGACTAGAAGTGCTGAGGACATTACTGGCAGCACTGAGGATAATCCCGGGAGCACCTGGGAGCGTCAGCGAGAAGTATGGAAGCACCTAGAATCTCAGTAGAGCAGTCTTGGAAACACAACAATTTCTTTGGGAACACTGCTAGTACACCTGGAAATCATAGCTACTATGTATCGTTCAACAATTTTATAAAACTCACGTATTCAGTTTGTATACTCATAAATATATCTATGTATCTATATAGCTACCCATTTACACACCATCAGCAAAATGTAAAATGGTTTGGAAGTTACAACTGAACAACTCAGCAACTCTGAACTGCCACACTGCTCCTTCCAGATGCTCCCAGATGCTCCTGGATAGGCTGAGTGCAAAACAATGAGCTCAGAGGTGCTTTGAAACTACTTTACTGGTGGTTCTCAATGTACCAGATGTGGTGGAACAGAATCCAAGAATATCCGGAAGAATGTACGGTTGTTTTCGAAATGGTACAATATCAAACTAATATAATGTGCAACGTTCAGAGCTATTGGGAGTTTTGCCCTCATCTCCAAGACTATTCCAGTGCATCTCGAACCTGGAGCCCTATTCTCCAGACGTGATTATTATAATATTTATATCAAATAGTACAATTCAGTTAACTATCTTCCTCCTGCACACCTTGATTCAGGCATTGTAACTTAATATACTGTCCAGTAGGTATCTAAATCCACAAGATTATTCACAAGCCATACGCTATTGATCCTATCTGATGTAGCATTCTGTCGCACCAATTGTACCAGTCCAATAATTGCTCCAACGGGTACAATATGCATCGTATTGGTCTGTTTGAAAACCCGGATCAACCGATCAACACAATCAGTTCAACCGTGTGGATCTTTGTACTTTGTAGCAACCAGCACTGCTTATTCTTGAACTTGAGAACGTAATATTGATTGTTGATTTTTCCTGCACCGTTTAGAAATGGTCAATATCGTTATTCTGGTAGGCTAGCACTCCTGAAACTAGAGGATCTGATTTGGCGGAGTCCAGCGAAAGTAGAATACAAGAAAAGAAGGAACTCCACCTTGGAAGGTATTATCGAAGTCACATTCCATATATTTCACCCAGATGTTATGAGAATCAGGCATGATCCCTTGATCAGCAAAATGTAAATCAGTCCGGAAGCAACACCCAAATCTCCCAGACACTCCAGTCGACCTCACGAGTGCTTCTGAGTACTTCCAGGTGCTCCAAGGCCCCCTCGGAGCTAAGTACAGTGTTCTCAGACTCTGCCAGAGTATTCTCAGGTGCTCCTAAATGCACCTGCAGTGATGGAGGTGCATTCAGGATGCTACAAGAATTGAATTGTAGAATAGTCAAATTTTGGAGCAGCTGAGACATCTGCACTGCTCTGCGCAGCTCTGCGGGAGACTTGGCGCCGTATTATCACAGCAGTGGTTGTTATTGTTCCATAACCACAAGCCATTTCGTCTATCATATTCGTCTGTTACAGTACCAAGATTTGCTACATTATAATATGGCATGTATTATCTATCAAAGTCTCTCTATATATGTGCATACGGCCAATCTTGACTGCAGACAGGTTCTCGAGTGGAATCGGAGGAGCACCTCGAGATGCCCATTGAGAGAACCTAGAGATGCACTGGGAGAGTGTGATTGTGTGAACTTAGAGATGTACTTGGAGGCCACAATTGAGCGGGTTTGGAGATGCACTTGGAGTCCGAGATTGAGTGAACTGAAAAATGCACTTGAAGGCCATGATAGAGCGAATTTGGAGATGCACAAAGAGCCCGAGATCGAGTGAACTGAGAGATACAGTTGGAGGCCGTAATCAAATGAGTTTAGAGGCCATTGATTGTGCGAACTTGGAGGCCGTGATCAAGCGAGTTTGGACATGCACATGGAGGCCGAGATCAAGTGAACTGAGAGATACACTTGGAGGCCGTAATTAAATGAGTTTAGAGGCCATTGATCGTGCGAACTAGGAGGCCGCGATCAAGGGAGAGTGGAGATGCACTTGGAGGCCGAGATCGAATGAATTGAGAGATGCACTTGGAGGCCCTAATTAAACAAGTTTGGAGGCTATAGATCGTGCGAACTTGGAGGCTGTGATTGAGCGTGTTTGGAGATGCACTTGGAGGCCATCATCGAGTGAGTTTGGAGATGCACTTGGTGGCCAGGATCGAGCGAGTTTGGAGATGCACTTGAAGGCTATGATTATTTGAGAATGGAGGAGTACTTGGAGGTGGTCGATCTGGAGGCAGTAGATCGGGTGAAGGTGCGGACGGGATCAGAGACTCTATTCATTGGTTAAACTGAAGATTGTGGGAATGTAGAGAGTTGAGTACAACAAGCTCCGCCAAGCAATAAGAGACTGGCTGGAAGTGGGAGAAAGTTGATTATGGGATGATGCAGTACTCAGTGTATGCTGTACTTGGTGTTAACTCATGATCATGGCATGGAGAGATAGAGAGAGATGCTTTAACTTCGTGTTATTAGGTGACGGTAGAGTTGAGGATGAGAAAGAGTGAGATGAAAGGATATGTGGGAAATCATTATGACAAACTAGGACTTAAGAGAATTTCGTGTGCGAGTCAATTGACCAGTCCCGATACGGAAGGTACTGCTCCCGATCTGGCGGGTAAGATCAGCGAAAGGAGGTCTTCTAATCTGAATCAGGCAAGTCGTACCCCTAATTTCTCATATCCGCTTGTATTCTCCATAATGTTCCCACCTTCATCCTCCTTCTCTGTTTCTTGTCCTCAACTGTACCATCATTACAGAACACAAAGTTAAGTCATCCTCTCTATCTCTCCATGCCATGATCATGAGTTAACACCGAGTACAGCATACACCGAGTACAGCATACACCGAGTACAGCATATACCGAGTACAGCATACACCGAGTACAGCATGCACTGAGTACACTATACACCGAGTACCGCAAACACTGAGTACAGCATCCAACCATGATTGTTGGTCTTTCCTTCATTCTCACGATTACGAGTTGACCCCAGAATGTAGCTTCAGCTTTCAGCGTGCCTCTCTGCAAAATCAGCCAGCTCTCCATGAGAGCTCAAAGGTAAAGATTCCTCGTCCACATTCCCAGGGGTGCGAATCAACCAACTGATGCATAGAGTTTCAGCACCAGGTGCACCTCCCTTCGACTGCATCCCATCGACTGCCTCCCATTGGCTGCCTCCAAGTACTCCTCCAATCTCGCTCGATCATGGCCTCCAAGTGCATCTCCAAACTGACTTGATGTTATCCTCCAAGTGTATCTCCAAACTCGCTCAATTATGGCCGCCAAGTGCATCTCTGAGTTCACTCAATCTCGGCCTCCAAGTGTATATCCAAACTGGCTCGATTATCGCCTCCAAGTGCATCTCCAAACTCGCTGTATCTTGGCCTCCAAGTGACTCTAAGTTCACATGATAACGGCCTCCAAGTGTATCTCTGAGTTCACTTGAACGTCATCTTCAGGCGCACCATGAATTGCTTTCAACTACCACCTGCAGCCAGTCCAGATACACCGTATGTAGATAGATACATAGACGTATAGATGAGAATACCATCTGAATACATGAGTTTTAAAAATTGTTAAACGATAAGTAGTAACTATGATTTTCAGGCGCACCAGCAGCGTTCCCAAAGAAGATAATGTTTTTCCCAGACTGCTCTACTGTGATTTGATGTGCTCCCAGGCTTGTTGTTGGCGATCCCAGGCTTTTGGTCGGCGCTCCGAGGCTTGTCGAAGGCGCTCCCAGGTGCTTCCAGATACACCTGAAGGCCACTGCATCGGTCCAGTAAACTCCGGGATTTGCCCACCCTGGGATTCTTGTCTGACATCTCTCAGACACTCCCAGTGGCTCCCAGTGACCAAAATACATTTTGCTGATGTTGGTTGGCATCAGTACATCAGCAAAATGTAATGTAGTCACTGGAGGCCTCCAGGAGTGTCTGGGAGAATGTGAAGTGTAAACTTAGATGTGTCAATTTCAGGAGAGTATCAGATCGTAGGAGGGCATTCCAGCCGGCCTTCAAAGTAAATGGGATTTCTGATGACTGGAAAAGGAGTACCATGGGAGTGATTCTGATAGGTTTGAGAACACCTTGGAGTGCCAGAGAGAACTTTGGGTGCATCTGGGAGTGCCTGGGAGCTCAGAAGAAAATCCTGGAAGTGCCGGCAAAAAGTCTGGGAGCACCTTGAATCACAGTTGAGCAGTATGGGAAAAACATCTTCTTTGGGAACGCTGCTGGTGCGCCTGGAAATAATAGCTACTACTTATCGTTCAATGATTGTTCAAACTCAGATATCAGTTTGTATTCCATCAGCAAAAAATATTTCTGTCCGGGCGGAATGGCTCCGTCAGAGTGGAAGCGCTCCGTCAGAGCCGTCAGAGACACCCCGGTGCGGGATTACTCCACACCCGGCCTCAATAACACGCGTCGTGTTGCATATCGCCCTGTGATCGCTGTTTCACCGTTTCTTCTTGCTCTGTTGGTCTCCTATTTTAAATGAACGCTCTGGCGTTGTGGCCAACTGTGACCATACGTCGGAATGGGTTCATTGGGTACGCGCTTGCATCGGGATTGCAATGCGATGGGTGACGCTGCGAAAATCTCTCCTCCCGTTCCTTCTACCTGCGCGGAAAATGTAATTCTCTCTTTTGTAATTCTTCAGGATTGCAATGCGATGGGTGACACTGCCAAAATCTCTCCTCGCGTTCCTTCTACCTGCGCGCAAAATGCAATTCTCTCTTTACTAATTATATGGGATTGCAAGGCGATGGGTACCGCTGCGAAAATCTCTCCTCGCATTCCTTCTACCTGCGCGCAAAATGCAATTCTCTCTTTACTAATTATACACATCATTCCAAGTCGCCAGATCTATGTGGCTATTGACAATCCATCGCTCGTTCCGTCTGTCTCCTGTCTTACTACTAGTAGCTATCTCTGGAAATACGTGCACACAGCCGACGATGTTTCCCACGCTGAAAACTTGCAAAGCAATGGCTGCCGGTGCTTTTCTCACTCGTACAAATTTCAAGACGGGATCCAAGTTACCTGAGTTTTCCGGTATTGTGGTGAGCGCCAGGGCTAACCAGTACTCAACGAAAGCTCCATCCTCGTTTTGGAGCTTGATTTTGAATAGTCGTTGCAGTTGCCACGGGAGACGCCCATTCAGCACGCCATAACACCTCCCCATGCGTTGCTTTACCCACACTCAGCCGTTCCGTTGATCCCCTCCACGCCAGCTCTGGCTTCCTGTGCATCGACACATCTGAGATATGCGTTCACCTTTTAAACCCTCAACTTGAACCTTAATACCATGGTAAATACAGAGCTCCATTGCATGCAGTTGTTCATCCGATATATACGTCTTGTTACGACGCTTATGTTTTATAAACTCCCATGTGCCGCTGTATATTGCTGCGTGGTGCGTTGTGTCTTGCGTAATGTCGAGTAATGCTCTGAAGTCTTTGATCGTAGCGTCAGTATGCTTTCCATCACGGCGGTTTTGGGGTCCCATGAATTCGGGCTTCGCATATGAGTGGGGGCTCCGGGGGGCAGCCAGATCAGCACTGGAAGGAAGGACTTTGCAGGCGGCAGCACTGTTCTTCTGACGCTGAGCGAGGGCTTGGAGATTGAGCTCTCTGATTTTGAAGCAGAGGATGCGACGCTGAAAGGTGATTACTTGTGGCGGGTAGTTGAGATTGTGATTGGAGGCGTTCCAACCGTCCTTGAGGTTTGTTTTATGTGCTTGTTCATGTCTCTCGGCAGAATACTGTTGCAAGGCTCCATATCAACGAATCTGTGCAGCCCAATGAGACATCAAGTGGATCTTCGGAAAGTTGAAGTCGGCATCTAACTCAATGGAAATATCTATCTTGTGGCTAATGGAATCCCGCCAGGCGTTCATTTTGCACCGCTTCTAATAGAATAAGGTGCGAAAGTACAGATAGATCGGTTAAAATCTAACAAAGAATATTCGAAGTAATAATATGATAAGAGTAACGAAGTAGAGAAGTGTTCGAAACAAGATCATACAATACTGAAGGAGGAGGTATCGAGAAGATATTATTGTATTCTTATCGATATCAGAGCAAGTCTAAAGAACTGTTTTCCAACCGGAGAAACAGTATCTATATATACATAAAATAAGGAGTGATTGTCCATGACCACGGTCGCGGAACAATATCCTAAAACAGTAAAGAAAAACTCTTCAACTGTACATAATTATACACAAGAACCGTAAGGAAACCATTAGAACAATCTAGGCGCATTCTAAAAGATAAGCGCTGATAAATCCCTTTCCAATGGAACAAAAAGAAGATTCTAGACAAGTTCTAACCAGAACTTTCTAGACATCTAAAGATAACAGATAACAAAAGTATTAACACACCACATTATTCTTATCCGCAAAGACCTTCCACATTTATGGAGAATAAAAGAAAAGGTACAAATATTAGTAAGAGAAATGTAGATACTTCCGTATTTTCAATACCCCTTCTCACTTTGATCCAAATATTTTTGAGCATAAGTGGTCGTTCACATATTTCGTCATTCCCATTTTACATATATCCGCCAAATTTTCTTCGGAAGGTACATACATTACTGACACATTTCCTGTATCGATTTGCTCTCGAGTAAAGTGATATGCCACATCAATATGTTTTGATCGGTCGTTAAGCTTTGGGTTATATGCGACGTCGATAGCGGCGTTGCTATCGCAAAAGAGAGCTGTCGGAATATCTATTTTCAATAACTCTTGACATCCACGCTTCAACCAGAGATGATGTTTTGTCGTCATCGCAAGTGCCATATACTCAGCCTCACAAGTAGAGGTGGCAACGGACCGTTGTTTCCGACATCTCCAGGAGATAGTAGCGTTTCCAAGTTGAAAAATATATCCCGAAAAGCTTCGTCTTGTATCTAAACAATTGCCGTAAGATGCATCCGCATATGCCGTCATATTAAGTTGATTATTCCAGGGATAAAAAAGGTGTCTATCCTTCGTTCCTTGGAGATATCGAAGTACTCGTTTGGCGGCTGTAAGGTGCGTAATCGAGGGAGATGAGTTGAATTGAGAGAGGTGAGTGATTGTATACGCCAGGTCAGGTCTAGTCCCAGTAACTAAATACATCAAGGATCCGATTATTTGTTGGTATGCAGTTGTATTGGTACTCTGTTCATCAACTTCAATGGCCTTCAACCGGTGGTTAGGGTCGATAGGCGTCGAAACAGGTTTACAATCTTGCATCGAGAAACGGTTCAGAATTTTATCGATGAATGTTGTTTGGGAGAGAGTGATCCCGTCGTCAGTAAAGGTTATTTGGATTCCTAGAAGCCAATTGAGCTCACCCATATCGTTGACCTTGAACTCAGTCTTCAATACGTTAATAGTTTGCTCTTTTAGCTCTCCAGTAGCTTCAAACAATGTAATGTCGTCCACATATATAGCCAAAAACAGATTCCCTGATTCGTGGACGAGAACACAGGGATCCCAAGCAGTGATAACAAATCCGAAAGGTCCTAGGTATTCTACTAACCGGTAGTACCATTCCCTCGGAGATTGCTTCAATCCGTATATACACCTCTTTAATTTTGCCACCATTCCATCTAACCGGCTGCCTTCCGGTAGATCCATATAAACTTCTTCCCTTAATATCCCATATAAGAATGCAGTTTTAACGTCCAGTTGCCTAGGTCGCCATCCTTTACATGCCGATATTGCTAACAAAAGTCGAAGAGAATCGTAACGAACCACGGGGGCGAATATTTCATCGTAATCCTGGCCTAAAATTTGTGAGAATCCTTTGGCCACTAACCGTGCTTTAAATCGTTCGACTTCTCCTTGAGCATTTCCTTTAGCTTTAAATACCCATCTACTTGCAACTATTTTCCTTCCAACTGGTTTTGGGATTACATCCCAAACATCATTTTCCTTGAGTGACTTTAACTCATCTTCCATAGCCTTCTTCCAATCTGACCATTGTGGTGACACTTTGGCCTGTCGGTAAGACTTTGGTTCGTCTATTAGTAGTACACTCAAATTTGCCCATTGACTTCCTTCGAGTCCTTCCAGAGGTTAATTATCTGGTGTAGGAGGTCGAGAAGGTGCATCGAGCATTGTTGCATCATTACCGAAACCGTAACGGTCCGGAGGATTAACAACTCTTCCGGCACGGGTGACAACCTGACCAAATGGAATTGGTGGTGGCATCATAGGCCGTGGAGGAGGAAGACCGACATGTCCCAATGGAAGTTGAGATCGTTGGTCTGGATTTTGATGTTCTTCTTCTTCGAAGAAGTGGTCGTCAGGAATTGCTGTATGTTCTGAACCATCGAAACTTTGAACATCGTCTTCGACTGGTTTTACGGGTAAGGTTTCGCGATACGCCATGTCGTTATCGTCGTAAACCCAATAGGGAGCCCCAAGGTACTCGTCTCTTGTTCCAGCCCTAAAGTCTGCTAAGATAAGTCGATCAACGGTCGGATGACCTGCATCGAACATATTATTAGCTTCTTGAGGATTTTCCTTCATCCATTGTCTCCATAACTCATCCTTTCCTTCACCTCTATTAGTATAGGTGTAGTCAAGGGATGTTTGAGAGGATGGAGTTTGGTGCTGGTGAATCGATTTCTTTCTCTGGGGTAATACCCCTTCTATCTGAAGAGGGGAGAAGAAAATGTCTGCCGATACTATGGTCTTTTTCGTATCGGGTAGGAACACTCTATAATGATTAATGGTATTGGTATAACCGGTAAAAATAGCTCTTTGTGCCCTCGGAGAGAGTTTCTTTCTGTCCTTTCGTTTCTGATAAGGAACATGGATATAACATTCTCTGCCGAAGGGTTGAAGATGCTGGATCGATGGCTTCGAGCCATAAAAAGCCTCATAAGGAGTTAGATCCTTCAATGCCGAATGAGGTTGACGATTTTTTATATATACTGAGGTTAACACAGCCTCAGCCCATAACTTCTTATCGTAGGTTACCGCGCTTTCAAGCATAGCTCTAAGTGCTTCTCCTATAGTTCGATTAAGACGTTCTGCTACTCCGTTTGACTCAGGGGAATAAGGAGGAGTAAACTCATGTATAATTCCTTTTAACAAAAAGAACCCTTTCAAGTCCTTGGTAACGTACTCCCCTCCATTATCCGTTCGAAACGCTTTTGGGGACTTGTGGTTTTGATGTTCCATTTCTGTAACAAAATCTTTGATTATTTTAGTAGTCTCTGATTTTTGTTTCATAAATCGAACCCACGCAACCCTTGTGGCATCATCAATTAGAGTAATGTAGTAAAGGGAATTACCATATGACGGAACCGGAAAGGGTCCACTCAAATCGGAATGAACAAGGTCTAACTTATTCCTATCTTTCCTTGACGTAGACGGTCGTGAATTCCATGTCATTTTGCTTTTAACACAGGAGGAGCAGATGAAGTCCTTTGGTTTTGCTGGGATATCGGCGTCGGAATATAGCTTTAGTGCTTTCTCCACCGAGGAGGGTGCAAGATGTCTGAGAGCCTGATGCCAGAAGTCGTAAGTAATATGGGCCGAATGTGAAATCTCAGGAATTTTAAACAAATTTCCATCAAAAACAGCTTTAAACATAACTTTTGTTCCTTTATTAATTGAAATGAAATCCCCCTCCCCAAACTCTGTATATCCCTTAGTGCGTAATTTTGTCCACGAAATCAGAGGATGTCCTAACTTAGGAACATGTAAAACATCACAAACACGGAAGGAAGAAACCGATCCATCCCTAAGAACACATTCCATAATCACATCGCCCTTGCCTTCAATCTCCATATTTTCTTGTGAGCTGGATCTTACAAATCCGGAACACTTTGAATAGTTGAGGAGACGTCCTGCATTCGGGGTCATGTGTGAGGTACAGGCCGTGTCAAAGTAGAAGGACTTGGTTCTTACCTTATTCTCCGTTGTAATGTTTGCCTCTTCATCTTTCTCCTTCTCCTTCTTCTCCTTGTTGAGTTTCTGCAGGCGGAAACATTCATTCCAGGTGTGTCCTTCGGACTTTCCGGGATTATGTTTCTTGCACCAAGTGCAGGTTTTCGACTTTGGTGACGAGGAGTCGGAATTCCCTTTTACGGGCTTCTTACCCTTCTTCTTATTACCCGAAGGTTTAGAAGTAAACAGGGCAGTATCGTCCTGGGTATTGGAGGTGTCGATATCCATAAGCCATTGTTTAACATCGGCATACGACAAACTGTCTTTTGTCGTAAGGTTATCGATCACGTTTTTATGGTGTTTAACCAATAAACCCATCAAACAATCTCGTTTGGCCTTATCTTCACCGAGGAAGGCCGCAAAGGTCGTTCGGTACGAATCCGAGGATCCTTTCGAGAGTTTGGTGAGGTGGAGCCACTGGGACTCAAACTTGGATATAAATTCCGACAAGTTGTTGCCGGAGTACTGGGTAGGAAGGGAGACTAGATTCATTATTTGAGAAACTAGTGCGTAAGCCGAATCTCTATAATATTCGGTGCGAAGCCAGGTCCACATCAGATTTGGTTTCTCAAGCTCGACAATCTTCTCCAAGATGTCTTGTGAGACCACCTGTATGAATATGGTCGACGCGGTATGGCAAAGATGGTCGTAAGCATCGACCTCTGTTGCACCAGCTCCTTCAGCGGGGACTATACCATCCACCACCACTTCGTACGCCTTTATTCCTTTCAGGATTATGGTCATCGAGGCGCTCCAGATCCTATAATTCTCCTGTCCCGTAAGTTTGCCGATACTATCGAGCTTCACATTGACGGGAGTCTTTTTATCTACTCGTGTAGAGAAGGAGAACGCATTTGCAGACGAGGAGCCACCAGGAGGCATCTTTTTCTTTCCTTTATCGAGAGGTAATGGTGTATCGAAGAGGTCTTTTGGTGTCGATGATGTAGTATTTGATTGTTCGGGTAGTTCTTCGTATTCGATCGGTTTATCAAAAAGATTAACTGGTAGAGTTGGATAATCGGGACTAGATTCCGTATCGCTCATCCGGGCTCATAACCTAATAGAATAAGGTGCGAAAGTACAGATAGATCGGTTAAAATCTAACGAAGAATATTCGAAGTAATAATATGATAAGAGTAACGAAGTAGAGAAGTGTTCGAAACAAGATCATACAATACTGAAGGAGGAGGTATCGAGAAGATATTATTGTATTCTTATCGATATCAGAGCAAGTCTAAAGAACTGTTTTCCAACCGGAGAAACAGTATCTATATATACATAAAATAAGGAGTGATTGTCCATGACCACGGTCGCGGAACAATATCCTAAAACAGTAAAGAAAAACTCTTCAACTGTACATAATTATACACAAGAACCGTAAGGAAACCATTAGAACAATCTAGGCGCATTCTAAAAGATAAGCGCTGATAAATCCCTTTCCAATGGAACAAAAAGAAGATTCTAGACAAGTTCTAACCAGAACTTTCTAGACATCTAAAGATAACAGATAACAAAAGTATTAACACACCACATTATTCTTATCCGCAAAGACCTTCCACATTTATGGAGAATAAAAGAAAAGGTACAAATATTAGTAAGAGAAATGTAGATACTTCCGTATTTTCAATAGCTTCTTGGATGGCGTCCAAGTTTCAGGATTTGTTTCCTCTTCTATCAGTCGCTTCTTCCCGAGTTCCGTTTTCAGGGCATTGGCTTTGACCTTCGCCTTTTTGCCGGCTCGCCCAAGTAAGAACACATCTCTGAAGGTGTGAAAACGATGGAAGACGTCCTCCATGTAGCTTAATGTTGCATCATCGTGAGATTTATATCGAGCATACATATAGAATTCTAACAATGCCCGTGTGCACTCAATTGCGCGATTGAATATGGGACGCTGAGCGGGGTTTCCACCTCGTAGAGACTGGGTTACAACTCCAAGCAGGTACCGGCTCATTTCCTTCATCTCCTTCCCATTCCATTGAGAAACTTCCTCATATGACTTATTTTTTGGTGTGAGGTCATGGTAAGCAGGCACGGATAACCAGATTGCATTGTACTTCATCAGCAAAAAACATTTCCGTCCGGGCGGAATGGCTCCGTCAGAGTGGACGCGCTCCGTCAGAGCCGTCAGAGACACCCCGGTGGCGGATTACTCCGCGCCCGACGTCAATACCACGCGTCGCGTTACATATCACCCTCCGATCGCCGTTTCGCCGTTTCTTCTCGCTCTGTCGGTCTATATGAAATGCACACTCTATCTTTCCCATCTTTTGATCTCACTTGCACTTTCTACGATTTCGTGGATCTACGCAATTGCGTGGATCCTCGCGGCCGGGTAGTATCATATCATCTCACCCTCATCCAACACTTCTCGAGCCAGGTTGACTCTTGATCATGGCATGGAGAGATGGAGAGGGATGACTTAACTTCGTGTTCTTAGGTGATGGTAGAGGAGATGGAACAAATCATCATGAGAAGCTGGGACTTAAGAGAATTTCGTGTGCGAGTCAATTTACCATCCCCGATACGGCAGGTACGAGTCCCGATCCGGCGTGTAATAACACCGATACGAGGTCTTCCCAACCCAATCAGGCAAGTCGTACCCCTGATTTCTCATATCCGCTCGTATCCTCCACATTGTTCTCATCTTCATCCCCCATCTCTCTCTTTC